>WNGE01003410.1_pt1 | contig 18774 bp, 17 predicted proteins | sample 5400651 | NCBI WGS metagenome assembly WNGE01 (sample SAMN13153370, study PRJNA577476) | soil metagenome | isolation source: 60 cm soil or saprolite under grassland replicate 2 | place: USA:California | collected 2016-06-15
AGGGCCCACTCTGCCGGCCGCGCCGCAGGAACCCCGACGCCACCCGTCCGATCAATCGATTACGCCACCACCGGCTCAGACTCCCGATAGACGAAGCCCGCCTCTAGCTCAGCTAGCAGAAGCCAGCTCCCCGCGTTCTGGACGCGAAGCGATCGTGACACTTCGACCGGGCCGGGTGGCGTCGGGATCCTGGCTGCGCAGCCGGCGGAGTGGGCCCTTCGCGAGTGTGCGCAGCCCGAAGGGCTGCGGTTCACGAATGCGTAGGGTGGCGAAGCCGGTTGCGCAGCCAGGATCCCGACGACAGGACCCGGCCCGCCTCGCGCCACGGACCAGCGGCACCGCCACCCCTAAACGAAAGCGGGCATGACCTCGCGCGCGAAGAGTTCCATGGAGCGGAGGACGCGCCCGTGCTCGAGGTCCCCGAACCAGAAGCTGCAGTTGAAGTGGCTGATGCCCACGAGCTCTTGCACACGCCGGAGCTGGCGGATGCAGGTATCAGGCGTGCCCATGATCAGGAAGCGATCGAGGAGGTCGTCGACATCGGGTTCCTTCGGAGCGGGCACGGCGATGGCGCGGCCGCCCTCCACACGCTCGTAGTGGTTGCGAAGGCTGAGGGTCACCCGCATGTTCCACCGGGCTTCCTCGGCCGCGGCCCGCGCGTCGGATTCGCTGTGGGTGACGTAGACGGCGCGCTGGACGCCCACCTCCGGCGTCCGGGGCAGCCGAGATTCCGCCACCAGGCGATCGAAAAGCTTCCGGAATTCCGCCATGCGCTCGATGGGAACGCCGAAGCCGCCCGTGAGCACGTTGAATCCGCGATGCACGGCCGCCTCCACCGACTCCGGGCTCTGCGCGGTGACCCAAATGGGCGGGTGCGGCTTCTGCAGCGGCTGCGGGAAGACCGACGTCTCGGGAACTTTGAAGAGCTTGCCCTCATAGGTGAAGGGCCGGCCGCTGAACGCTTTGAGAATGATGTCGACGGATTCCTCCCAGCGCGCGCGGGCGGTGTCCAGCTCGAGCCCCAACCGCTCGAACTCGTAGTGCTGATAGCCCCGCCCCAGCCCGATGTCCACCCGGCCTCCGGCCAGGATGTCGAGGGTGGCGATCTCTTCGGCGACCACGAGCGGATGGTGGAGGGGCACCACGATGACCGCGGTGCCCACGCGGAGCCGCGTGGTCTTGGCCGCGATGAAGGTCGCGAGCTGAGCGGGGCGGGAAACATAGCCGTAGGTCGAGAAGTGGTGCTCGGCGAGCCAGATGTTCCGGAAGCCGAGCGATTCCGCGGCCTGGGCCATGTCGATGGCGCGCGAGTAGATCTCCTCCGACGGGCGCGCGGAAGGCGACTGCATGAGCAGGAAGGTCCCGAACTTGATGGTCATGCCGCCGTCACCTCTTGACTCGAAACAGGGGATGGGGCTGGCCGGGCACCTTGACGCGCAGGGTGTACACGGAGGTGCGTGCGGTAAGGAAGAGGGTTTTGAGATCGGGGCCACCGAAGGCCAGATTGGCGGGCACCTCGGGAGTGCGAATGATGCCGAGGCGCGTTCCGTCAGGCGCGAAGACCCACGTGCCGCCGGGGCCGGTGCAGTAGACGCGGCCCTCCACGTCCACCTTCATGCCATCGGGCACGCCATCGGTTTCGTCCGAGGACATGTCGGCGAATATCCGTCGCCTCCGCACCTTGCCGGAGGTGTCGAGCTCGAGCAGGTGGATGTACTGGGCCCACCGTGTGTTCGCCACGTAGAGAAGGCGCTCGTCGGGAGAGAAGGCGAGGCCATTCGGATACTCGAAGTCGGCCACGAGACTGCTGACGCCGTCGGGGGAGACTCGGTAGACGCCGGCGTAGGTCAGCTCTCGCTCGGCCAGAGGCACCCGCAGGCCGGGATCCGTGAAGTAGATGCTGCCGTCCGACGTGCACACCACGTCGTTGGGGCGATTCAGTCGTTTGCCTTCAAAGCGATCCATGAGGATTTCGACGCGACCATCCGCGGCCATGCGCACGACTCGCCGGTTCTCCCCCTCGCAGAGGACGAGGCGACCCTGCAGATCGAAGGTCGTCCCGTTGCCGCCTCCCGTCTTCTCCCGTACCACCTCCGGGGCGCGCCCGGGCACGAGCCGGTACAGCATGCTCGAGCGAACGTCGACGAAGTAGTAGAAGCCGTCGGGATGCCAGAGAGGACCTTCGGTAAAGACGAAGCCGGTGGCGAGCCGCTCGGCTTCCGTCGTCTCGAGAATGGTCGCCAGCGCGTCGGTCATGGTCGTCCGCTCCTTGCTCAGGGCCGCTTCAGCCGGACCTCTTCCAGAGGCGCCGACCATGGGTAGGGATTGATCAGCATGAGCGCGGGCTCGGCGACGCGAGGCCCGATGCCGCTGGGCCAGACATACTCGAAGATCGGACCGTACCGGACACGCTCGTAGACCAGGCGCTGGATCTGGTGGAGCTGGGCCTCGCGCTTCTTGCGATCAGTCTCCGCGGCCCGCTGCTTGTACAGCGCGTCGATGTCGGGGTAGCCGCCGTAGGCATAGGCCCCATCGCTGGGAATTACCTCCGACATCCGCGACGCGGCGTTGCCGTAGAGCGAGCTCGTGCAGACGCACACCCCCTTGGCCTTCTTGGAAGTGATCAGGGCGAAATAGGCGCCCCGCTCCATCGGGCGCATCCTGAGCCGTATACCGACGGCCTGGAAATAACCGACGATGGCCTCGCCGAGGGAAAAGTAGGGGGGCAGCTGGTGCAGCTCGCCGGCGTCGAAGCCGTTGGGGTAGCCCGCCTCCGCGAGGAGCTGTTTCGCCTTGGCCGGATCGTAAGGATACGGCTCGATGGGCAGGGCGAACTCGAAGGTACGGGGGACGTGATTTCCCGCCGGCTTGGACGCCCCGAGCGTCTCGGCTTCGCTCAGGGCCTGGCGGTCGATGGCATAGTTGGCGGCCAGGCGGACGCGCCGGTCGTTCCACGGAGACTTCGGATCCCACTGCTCGAGAAAGTCGAGGTACCAGATGGCGATGCCGCCGGAGAAGGCGAGCCGGAGATTGGGATCGCGCTTGACCTCGTGGGCCTGGGGCGCGTCGAGGAGATAGGCGATGTCGACCTCACCGCGCTTGAGCATGGCCAGCCGCGTGGTGCTCTCGGGCACGCTCTTGAAGACGAGCCGCTTCACCGAGGGGACCTTCCGCCAGTAGCTCTCATTGGCTTCCATCACCAGATCCACGCCGGGGGTATGGCTGATGAACTTGTAAGGCCCGAGGCCGACGGGCGCCCGCTTGAAGCCGTCATCGCCCACTCGTTCGACGTATTTCTTCGGCACGATCCAGCCCGCCCCGGAGACGATGGTCCCGTAGTAGGTCATGAAGTCCGGCCAAGGCTCGTGGAGGTGGAAGCGCACGCGCGAGGGCCCGGCCACCACCACGTCCTTGACCTTGTCGTGGAGGGCCTTCGAGCCCTTCGCCCGATGGAAGCTGAACTTCACGTCTTCGGCGGTGAAGGGATCTCCGTTGTGGAACTTGAGGCCTTCGCGCAGCTTGAACTCGTAGACGCGCTGATCGGCGCCGACCGTCCAGGACTCGGCCAGGCTGGGGGCCATCAGGTTGCCGGGCATCGGCTTCACGAGGGCATCGTGCAGGGCATAGAGGATCCAGAAGGGCGTGAGCTGCCCCGCCACCTCGCCCGGATCGAACCAGACCGGCGACAGCGTCACGTAGAGCGCCCAGCGCATCTCGCCCTCCGGCTTGGTCTGGGCGTGGGCATTGAACGTGGGATCCGCGAGGAGCGCGGCGCATGCGACGGCAACGGCAAGGACGAGGCTTAATCTTCGGCTCATGCAACCGTCTCCCGGGCCAGAGTTGCAGCGAAACCCGTATAGGAGTACCACATCTAGCGAGGGAAGGCCGGGCGGGCTTGAGCGGAGGAGTGCGCGACGGTGGACGAGGGCGCGGGTGGCACCATGACCAGAATGGATCTGGAGAAGTGGCTCCTTCGAAACAACTTCACCCAGACGTCCGCCGGAAAAACGAGCCACAAACAATTCGTCCTCGGAAGCTGCAAGGTGACGGTCCCCGGACACGGCCCCAAGGATCTGAGCAAGAAGCACGTGGGCATGATCCTTCGCCTGTTGGAGTCCGTCGGCTTCGACCGCACGAAGGTTCGTCGCGAGTGGGGCGATACTTGAGTATGGGGAAGGGGCGTATCGACGGCGGTCGCCTTCACGGCAGGGTCGCGGTGATTTCAGGAGGCGGCCGAGGCCTGGGCGGCATGTCGAGGAGCGCGGCCATCCAGTACGCGCGCGAGGGGATCGGGGTCAATACAGTTTTCCCCGGCCCCATGGCCACGCCGATGCTGGACGCGACGGATCCAGTTCTGGTGCGGAAGGTCGTCGAGAGCATCCCGCGGCACCGCGTGGCCCGGCCTGAGGAAATCGCCGAGGCGGTGCTCTTCCTCGCCTCCGACGAGTCGGCATACATGGCGGGAGCGGAACTGGTCGTCGATGGAGGCTTCACCGCGCCATGATGAAGACCTGCATCCACGCCGTGGCGATGGTCGTGCTGGGCTTGATTTCGCCCGCCATCGCCGAGGTCGTCTCGGTCGAGGACTGGTCGCAGCATGCCGTGGGAGCCAAAGGTGTTCCGTTGGGGTGGACGAGGTACGAGACCATCGGGGGAAGACCCGCCTACGACTTCGCGGTGGTGGAAGACGAGGGTCGCCGGGCCCTCCTTCTCAAGAGCCGTAATGAACACTCGACGATCGCCAAAGAGATCCGCGTCGACCTGCGCGCCACCCCGATCCTCGAGTGGACCTGGAAGGCGCTCCGCCTCCCCGTGGGCGCCGACATCCGCACCAGGGAAACGTCCGATCTCACCGCTCACATCTACGTGATCTGGCCCCGCTTCCCGGCCATGCTGCGCGCGCGCCTGATCGGATACGTGTGGGACACCTCGGCGCCGGCCCAGACCATAGAAAAGAGCCGGAAGACGGGAACCGTACACTTCTTCGTTCTTCGATCGGGGCCGGCCCAGCTCAACCAGTGGCTGACCGAGCGGCGGAACGTCTACGAGGACTACCGGAAGGTGTTCGGGGAAGACCCCGAAGACCCCCGGGCCATCGCGCTCTCGATCGACACGAACGATACGCGCTCGGTGGCGGAGGCCCTCATCGGGAGCATCATCTTCACGAACCGCTCCGGGAGCGCCCGGCTGAGCCGATAGCTCAGGCGTTCGGGGGGGCGGCGCTGATATCGCCCAATGCCGAACGGCGGTCCCGCTCCACCGCCACGTCACCGATCGAGACGATACCCATCACGAAGCCGTCGTTGTCGACCACGGGGAGGCGGCGAATAGCCCTGTCGCGCATGAGTCGCACCGCCTCGCCCACGCTGGCGCTGGGCTCTATGGTGGTGAGCTCACGACTGCAGATCTCGCCCACGGGCGTGGTCTCCGGGTCGGCGCCTTCGGCGAGAGCCCGTACGACGATGTCCCGGTCAGTGAGAATACCGAAGAGGCGGTCGTCTTTCAGCACGATCACGTCGCCGATATCGTTGCCGCGCATGATCTGGGCGGCTTCGAGCACTGACGTGGTGGGTGAAATGGCGCAAGGATTCGGCGTCATGACGTCTCGAATGCTCTGGTTCATTGTGTGGCCTCCTTGGAGCGCGAAGGGTGCAAGGGATATGCCCCGCCGATTGGGAGGCCATGGGCCGGAGGAAGAGTCGGTTTTGCGTTGTCGGAAGGTTGGTGAGAACTTTCTACCGGGTAAAAGATCAAGGGAACAGCCTTCTGAGCGTGTCGTTCGGGACCGATGCTATTCTACGATCATGGCCACACGACGCGAGACCGACAGCATGGGCGCGGTGGAGGTACCCGCCGACCGCTACTGGGGCGCGCAGACGCAGCGCTCGCTCGAGCACTTCAAGATTGCGGGCGAGCGCTTCCCGCGGGAGATGATCCGGGCCTTCGGCCAGCTCAAGCGGGCCTGCGCGGAAGTCAATCACGAGCTCGGACTGCTTCCCAAGGACGTGACGGACGCCATAGTCCAGGCGGCCGACGAGGTGATAGCGGGGAAGCTCGACGAACACTTTCCGCTCGTGGTGTGGCAGACGGGCAGCGGCACCCAGAGCAATATGAACGCCAACGAAGTAATCGGCAATCGCGCCATCGAGCTGCTCGGCGGTCAGATGGGCGCGAAGAAGCCGGTGCATCCGAATGATCACGTGAATCGCTCCCAGTCCTCCAACGACACCTTTCCCACGGCCATGCATCTGGCCGCGGTCAGCGAGCTCCTCGGCCGCCTCCTCCCCGCCGTCCTGAAGTTACGCGATGTCCTCGACGCGAAGGCGCGGGCTTTTGCCGATATCGTCAAGATCGGCCGCACCCATCTCCAGGATGCGACCCCCCTCACGCTCGGCCAGGAGATCTCCGGCTGGGTCGCCATGCTCGACCAGTGTCTCAGGGTCATTCGCGCCACCTTGCCTGCGCTCCACGAGCTGGCCATCGGGGGCACGGCGGTGGGCACCGGTCTCAACGCTCCCGCGGGCTTCGGGGAGCGCGTGGCCGCGCGGCTGGCCGGACTTACCGGGCACCCGTTCACGAGCGCGCCGAACAAGTTCCAGGCCCTGGCTTCTCACGAAGCGCTGGTCGCGGCGAGCGGCGCGCTCAAGACTCTTGCCACCTCGCTCACCAAGATCGCCAACGACGTGCGCTGGCTCGCCTCCGGGCCTCGCGCCGGGCTCGGCGAGCTTCGGATTCCGGAAAACGAGCCGGGAAGCAGTATCATGCCGGGGAAGGTGAATCCTACCCAGTGCGAGGCCATGACCATGGTGTGCGCCCAGGTTATCGGCAACGACGTGGCCGTCACTATCGGGAGCGCCTCGGGTAACTTCGAGTTGAACGTGTTCAAACCGCTGATCATTCACAATGTTTTGCGCTCGATTCTCCTCCTCGCCGATGCGTGCGACTCGTTCCGCGAACACTGTGCCGTGGGTATCGAGCCCGACCGCCCGCGCATTGCCCGCCACGTCCACGAATCCCTCATGCTCGTCACGGCCCTCGCTCCCCATATCGGCTATGACAAAGCCGCCGAGATCGCGAAGCATGCCCACCACAAGGGCATGACGCTGCGGGAGGCCGCTCTCGCTCTCGGCTATGTCACGGCGGAGGACTTCGACCGCGTCGTACGTCCGGAGGCCATGGTCGGGCCGGAGGAGGAGAAGGACACATGAGGGCGCGCTGGTGCCTCTGGCGGACGCCTGGGATCTCAGGAATTCAGCGAGGGTCGTGAGAAAGGCAGCGTGTTCATCATGCGACTGCCACTACCAAGCTCCGGCGGGCTTCATATCCTCGTGGTCGAGGACCATGAGGACTCGCGCGAGATGCTGCGGCACTTCCTGGAGAGTGCCGGGCACCGCGTGAGCGAGGCGGCCGACGGACCGACCGCCGTCGCGGAGGCGCTCCGGCTTCGACCTGACGTGGCCGTGATCGACGTGGGCCTGCCCGGCCTCGACGGCTACGAGGTAGCGAAGCGCATCCGCGACGCGCAGGTTGCATCTATCCGGCTCATCGCGCTGTCGGGACACGGGCTCCCCCAGGATCGATCACGCGCGAGCGAAGCCGGATTCGACGAGCATCTCGTCAAGCCCGTCACCCCCCAGGAGCTGGCGGACGCCCTGACCCGGCACGCCGGGGCGCCCGAGAGTCCGCGCTAGCCGAGCTACGGCCTCACCAGCTCCACCAGCTTGGTCAGGACGCTCCCGGTCAGCGAGGCTTTCGCCTGAGCGAGCTGCTCTCCGAGACGGGCCAGCTCCTCGCGATCCATGAGCTTCCTCGCCCGCGGGAACATCTCCGTCTCTTCTTCCTCGGCATGGTGCTCGACGAGGTCTTTCAAGACCTTGGCCTTGGCCGCGAAGACGTCCGTGGAGGGATCGGTATCCTTGAGCTCGGGCAGCACGGTATCGACCACGTGATGCTCCTCGATGGCCTCGTAGTAAAGCTTCAGGTCGCCTTTCTTGTCGGCAGCTTCGCGGAAGGCGGGGTAGAAGATCTCTTCTTCTATGGTCGTGTGGATCTTGAGCTCGCGCTCGATCTCCTGGAGGAGCTCTCCCCGCTTCGCCGTCGCTTTTTCTGAGCTCTCTTCGAGCTCGCCGAGAAGCTCGCGAGCCCTTGCGTGGTCTGCCTTGAGGAGGGCTATCGCATCCGTCCCCACCGCGTGGCTTTTGGGCTTGGGCATGGTTGTTCTCCTCCTCCCGATATGGGTGCCCTGCGTGTGGAAGGAGCGAAGCAAGCCGCGTGCCTGATGGGGCACGATGATTGCTAGGTACATGATGACGGGAGGTACGACATGAGCATTGTCATCTGGATGGTCTTTGGTCTCTTTGTCGGACTGGTCGCCAAGATCGTGATGCCCGGCCGGGATCCGGGAGGGTTAATCGTCACGATTCTGCTGGGGATAGCGGGCGCGGTACTCGGCGGTTTCCTCGGGCGTGCCCTCGGTCTCTATAGTGAAGGGGATGCCGTGGGCTTCATGGAGGCCGTGCTGGGAGCTCTTGTTCTTCTCGTCTTCTATCGAGTCGTTGGCGGAAGAACGCGGCGGGGCCGACGGATGGGACGAAGCCACAGTCGTCCGTGGTCCCCAGCTGGTCGATGGGAATGTAGTCGGCGGCTTCGCGGAGGTGATGCTCGTGCTGGAGGAATATAGCAAGGGCGACGGTAGACGAGATCACCCTCGGCATGAGGACGATGCCGCCGAAAATGATGAGGCAGAATCGGAGCTTCACGGGCACCACCGCGGCTGGACTGGTCAATGCCCACAGGCGCTGAGTCTTTCCGCTGTCCGGCTTCATGAAGTAAATGTGCGCACGAGGGACCGTCCCCAACGTTGGCTGACTGACGAAGGGCTGGGGTGAGGCGATGCGCGAGAGAAATGACAGAGGCCAAAAGGGTCAATGAGTACGATCGCATCGACCATCCCTCGCTCGGCCCGCAAACCGCATTGGCGGTAAAACTTTGCCACGTCCATGGCATCACCCTTGCGTTCCCGAACTCGAGACGCAGGGCGATCGGCGCTGCCGTGTGAGATCTCCAACCAAACCACCATATAGGAGACAATCATGAAGATCGTCAGCCTCCTCCTGATGTCGAGTGTGCTCGCGCTCATTCCCGCTCAGTACGCAGCGGCGCAGACGGCCGGGTCGACCCGGCTCGGAGTTGCCGTGGAGGAGCTCAAGGTTGTGGCCGTGGGCTGGAGCGTGAAAAAGCAGATCCTGGGCAAGACGGTCTACAATGAAAGCAACCAGAAGGTCGGGAGAATCGACGATCTCATCGTCGCCCCGGACAGCGCAGTGTCCTTCGCCATTATCGGCGCGGGCGGCTTTGTGGGCCTCGGGCGCCACGACGTGGCCGTCCCCATTCAGCAAATCAAGCTTCAGGATAACAAGTTCATTCTGCCGGGAGCCACCAAGGACGCCATCAAGGCTCTGCCGAAGTTCGAGTACGCGAAGAAATAGCCGCAGGAGGCGGTCGCCGAAGCGCTTCGTCGAGCTGCGGCTGAAGCGATGAGGCGCTTCGGCATCCGCATCCAGAGAGGCGCTCATCGACCACAGGTCGAGGCGACCGGATCCGCCTCGGAGAAAACGAAGGAGCCGCGGCTCGACTCGACCTGATCCATAGAGCATTGGCGCGGCTTCTTGTCGGCCTCCAGCGGAGAAAGCGGGTGCCGTGGCGGAAGCGGCCCCCCGTGGGCCGCCGACCACGCAGTCCACGGTCCGGAGCCGCTTCGAGGCAGGTGCGCCGTGGCCCGGAACTTGCCCCGCTCTCCTCCTTCGTACGGCGACAAGTGGAGAAGGAACGACCCGGTAAAACGCTCAGACAGAGGCGGGAGGCCGTGAGAAGCAAGCAGGCCGGAGCCGGCTAAGGCCCGGCCACTTAGTAAGAAGGCGCTGGTCGGCACGGTGGTTGCGTGGCGAGTAGCAGATCTCGCGCGAAGGAGGATCGCCGATGCCGGGAACCAGTGCCCGAAGCATGCTCCCACCGGACTTGGGGAAGGCGCCCGCACCTGAGGCTCAGCCCCAAGCGGCCCCGTCCATGGCGGATTCGGGCATTCCGCGACAGCTCCGTCCCTATCTCATCGGCGCCTCCGTTTTTCCCGTCGTGGCCGCCCTCTATTTGGCCCGCGGGGTGCTCATCCCCATTGCCCTGGCCGGCCTGCTGACCTTTCTCTTGAGTCCGGTCGTGGGCGCGCTCGAGCGGGGGGGCCTCTGGCGCATCCGGGGTGGGCGAGTGTGCGCGGTCATGCTCGTCGTCGTCCTCGTTTTCTCCGTGCTGGGAGGAGCGGCATGGGTGGTGACACAACAAGTCCTCGCCCTCGGATCGGAGCTGCCGCACTACCGGGGTAACCTCAAGCGAAAGATTGCCGACATTCGCGGGGCAGGGAAGCATGGCGCCCTCGCCGAGGTGCAATCGGCGGCGAAGGAAGTCATGGGCGAGCTACAGAAGAACGAAAGCGCGAAGGGCGAGACGAAGCCTCTCCCCGTCGTGGTGAAGTCGGAGGCGGCTAGTGTCTGGCCGATTCCGAAACTTCTTGAAGCGCTGGGCGGGGCAACCTTCGTTATCGTCCTCGTGATCTTCATGCTCATCGAGCAGCACGAGATACGGAATCGGTTCATCCGGCTCACCGGCCACGGCCGGCTCGCCAGCGTGACGAGAGCCTTGGACGAGGCGGCGGAACGCATCAGCCGCTATCTCGTCGCCCAGACCATGATCAATGCGGCCTACGGGACCGCGCTGGGCGCAGGCCTCTTCCTCATCGGGGTTCCCTATGCGGTGACGTGGGGCTTTCTCGCTTTTGCCTTTCGCTTCATCCCGTACCTGGGACCGCTCATGGCCGCGGCGGGTCCCGTCGTCCTGAGCCTGGCCGTGTTCAGCACCTGGCAGCGGCCCTTGGTCACGATCGCCCTCTGCCTGGCCGTCGAGCTCGTCACCTACATGGTGGTCGAGCCATACTTGTATGGCCAGAGCATCGGAGTGTCGCAGGTCGCCCTTCTCGTCGCCCTCGCCTTCTGGACGTGGCTCTGGGGCTCGACCGGACTTATTCTCGGCACGCCCCTCACCGTGTGTCTGGTCGTGCTCGGCAGGCACGTTCCCACCCTCGGTTTCATCGGCGTCATGATGGCCGACGAGCCCGCGCTCCCCGTGGATGTCAGCTACTACCAGCGTCTGCTCGCCAAGGATTCTGCAGAGGGGACAGAGATCCTGGACGCCTATCTGGCCGAGCATTCGCTGACGGACGTGTACGACGATGTCCTCGTCCCTGCCTTGAGCCGGGCCAAGCGGGATCGGGTGTCCCGGCGGGTCTCAGGCGAGGAGGTGGAGCGCATCTATCAGGCCGCGCGAGAAAGCATGGTGAAGCTGGCCGATCATCGACCTCCCCCGCCCGGGGAGACAGGGGAGGCGGGGTGGCGAGAGGGGGTGAGCGCCGGCGCGCCATTTGTCCTCGCGTGCGCGGCCGAGGACGAGGGCGACGCCATAGCCCTCGCCATGCTGCGTCAGCTCGTGAATCCGTTCGAATGCGAAATCGAGCTAGCCTCCGCCCATGCGCTGTCGGGCGAGATCGTCTCTCGGGCCGTGGAGAAGAAACCCTCAGTCGTTCTCATTGCCGCCCTGCCTCCCGAGGGTCTCGCCCAGACGCGTCATCTCTGCAAGCGGCTCCGCGCCCGCGTTCCCGACATCAAGATACTCGTGGGGCGCTGGGGTGGGCCGAGCGCGAAGGCCGACGATCGCGAGGCGCTCATGGCGGCTGGCGCGGACGAGGTCGGGACGACGCTGGCCCAGTCGCGGGATCAGCTTCTGGAGCGGGTTCGCCTCGACTGAGCGGGCATCGTTTCTACCCGGAGATGCTATCCTCGAGCGCGAAATGAATATCCGCGCGCACGTGATCTGGCTCGTGGCCACGGCGGTGTTCGATTGAGACGCCTGTCGGGGGCCGCGTGGCCATGACACGGCGGAGGTGGTCAGAGGGCACATCGTGGTGCTGATCTGATGCGCATCGAAGACTACGCCGTCCTCGGCGATACCCAAACCGCGGCCCTGGTCGGGCGGGACGGCTCGATCGACTGGCTCTGTCTTCCTCGCTTCGATTCTGGCGCCTGCTTCGCTTCCCTGCTGGGCGATGCGGGGCACGGACACTGGCGGCTGAGCCCGCTCGCCGAAACGTCGCCACCGCGCCGCCGGTACCGACCCGAGACCCTGATTCTCGAGACGGAATTCGAGACCGCGGACGGGGCGGTTCGGCTCATCGACTTCATGCCGCCGCGCGATGCCAGCCCCGACATGATTCGCATCGTCGAGGGCTTGCGCGGAGAAGTCCGCGTCCGGATGGAGCTGGTCATCCGGTTCGACTATGGCTCCGTCGTCCCGTGGGTTCGAAAGATCGAGGGCGTGCTCTGTGCGACCGCGGGCCCGGATTCCCTCTATCTGCACACTCCCGTTGAGACGCACGGTGAAGGCCTCGTCACGGTGGCGGAGTTCGGGGTGGGCGAGGGCTCGCGCATTCCATTCGTGCTGACCTGGAACCCCTCCCACTTGCCGATGATGAAGCCGGCAGATGCGGAGCGCTCGCTCGCCGAGACCGAGGCATGGTGGGCGGAATGGTCCAGCCGCTGCACCTACAAGGGCCCGTACCGCGAGCAGGTGCTGAGATCGCTCATCACGCTCAAGGCCCTCACCTACGCCCCCACCGGGGGCATCGTGGCCGCGCCCACGACCTCGCTGCCCGAGGCACTGGGCGGCGTACGGAACTGGGACTATCGCTACTGCTGGCTGCGGGACGCGACCTTTACCCTCTATTCGCTCATGGCCGCGGGCTATCGAGAGGAGGCGCGGGCCTGGCGAGACTGGCTCCTGCGCGCGGTGGCGGGTGATTCGGCGCAGCTGCAGATCATGTATGGGTGCGCCGGGGAGCGCCGTTTGACCGAGCTCGTGATCGACTGGCTCCCCGGCTATGAAAACTCGGCGCCCGTTCGGATAGGCAATGCGGCGGTGCGTCAGCTCCAGCTCGACGTCTACGGCGAGGTGATGGATACGCTGCACCAGGCGCGGCGGGTCGGCATCGAGGGCGATGAGTTCTCCTGGCCTCTCCAGCAGCACCTGCTCGAGTTCCTCGAGACGGCATGGACTGAGCCGGACGAGGGCATCTGGGAGGTCAGGGGTCCTCGACGCCACTTCACGCATTCCAAGGTCATGGCGTGGGTGGCCGTGGATCGCGCGGTCAAAGACCTCGACACGTATGGCCTACCGGGAGACGTGGAGCGCTGGAAGCGGCTCAGGACGAGCATTCACGAGCAGGTGTGCCGAAACGGTTACGATGGCGAGCGGCGAAGCTTCGTCCAGTACTACGGGGGGAAAGAGCTCGACGCGAGCCTGCTCATGATTCCCCTGGTGGGGTTTCTCCCGTGCGATGACCCGCGGGTGCGGTCGACCATCGAGGCGATCGAGCGCGAGCTCTGTCGTGACGGATTCGTCTTCCGGTATCAGACGAGCACATCGGGACACGTGGACGGGCTGCCCCCGGGGGAGGGAGTATTTCTCGCTTGCACCTTCTGGCTCGCCGACACCTACTGGCTTCTCGGCCGTCATGAGGAAGCTCGGCGCCTGTTCGAGCGGCTGCTCGAGCTCTGTAACGACGTTGGCCTCTTGTCTGAGCAGTACGACCCGCACTCGGGTTGCTTTCTTGGAAACTTTCCCCAGGCGTTCTCGCATGTCTCGCTCATCAACACCGCCTTCAACCTGTCCGCGGACGTCGGGCCGGCCGAGCACCGAACGAGCGAAGGTGAGCCCGACGCGCCGGCCGGCGTGGGAGGGAAGAGCCCCTGAGGGTTGTCCGGCTCAGCCGCCGGGCTTGCCCATCCGCAGGCGCGCGACCACGGGGAGATGGTCGGACGCTACCCGCGCCAGCCGGCTCCGATGCACCCGAAAGCTGTCGGAGACGAGGTGGCGATCCCAATAGATACGATCGAGGGCAAAGATCGGCAGGGGGGCGGGATGGGTGCGGCGGATACGGGGGCCATGGAGCTCGCGCCGCAGGAGCCGCCCCACCGCGCCGGGGAACCATTCGTTGAGATCGCCGATGACGATGCGCGGGCCCGTGAGATCCCGATGCAGAATGTGCTCGCGGACGAGGGTCCGGACCTGCTGCGCGCGCTCGCGTACCTTGAGGCCGAAGTGCACGTTGAAGACGTGGAGCACGGTGTCGTTCATGGTCAGGTCGAGACGAATACCGCCGCGCGGCTCGCGCGTGGCCCACGAGAGATCGAAGGTCTGGGTGGCCTGGATGGGAAGGCGCGTTAGTACCGCGTTCCCGTAGGGCAGGCCGTTCATCTGGGTGGTGGGGCCCATGGCCACCTGCATGTCGAGGCGCTCGGCCAGCTCATCGGCCTGAGGACGGAGCACCTCCTGGACTCCCACCAGATCGGCGTCGATTTCCTTCAGGACATCCGCGATCCGCTCGATGTTGACGCGACGATCCAGCCCGGCTCCGCGATGGATGTTGTAGCTCGCCACGCTGAAGTCCATACCCGAAACGCTACGGGCTTCTCGCCGGCGTGTCAACAAAGAGGTAGAGACTTCCACGTCGCAACGTGGCGGCAGTACGAAACTCCCCAGTAAGAAGTTCCGGACCAAACAACGCACGCCCCGGAGACCCACAGCAAAAGGAGGACGGTGGGCCACGGAGGTGTGGCATCACTGTTGCTTTTTCAAATGGCGCGCGTGGACACGCCCACGGAGCTGCGTGAGCCGCGGGCCGGAATGCCCACCACGAAGACAGGAGGCGCCGGGAATGGGTACCACACAAACGTACAAGGCCCGACCGTGGAACCTCACCGGGCTCAAAGGCATCTCGGACAAGACGCTCGAGATGCACTTCAAGCTCTACGAGGGATATGTCACGGAGACGAACCGCCTTACCGAGCATCTCGCGGATCTGCTGAAGGACGGACAGGTCGACCAAGAGGAAATGCCCGCCTACTCCGAGTTGACGCGGCGTCTGGGCTTTGAATACAACGGCATGGTTCTCCACGAGTACTACTTCGACAATCTGGTCCGGGGAGGGGCGGGCGGGCCGAGCAAGGGATCGGCTTTCGCCCGGGCCGCGGCGGAGAGCTGTGGCTCGTTCGAAATCTGGAAGACGGCCTTCGTCAGCGTAGGCAAGATGCGCGGGGTCGGTTGGGCCATCTGCTTCCAGGATCCCCACACGGGAAAGCTGTCCAATCACTGGGTCACGCTCCACGAGATTGGTAATGTCGCGGGGTACATCCCGATTCTCGTGATGGACGTGTGGGAGCACGCCTTCCTCCTCGACTATGCGCCGGCGCAGCGCCCCAAGTACATCGAGGCATTTCTGGCCAACACGGACTGGGATGCGCTTGACCGCAGGCTCTCTGCCGCGAGCGCCCACGCCGCGCGCTGACGGCTCTGCTGTCATCGGCATCCGTTTTGCTTGGTTTTCCTCGAACCGGTTGCCGTCGGAGAAGTGCCGACGGTTTGATAACCACACCCGAGGAGGAAGTCTCATGGCGGACCAGTACAAGTGCAGGAAGTGCGGCCAGACGTCGTCGAAGCCGGGGAGCTGCTGCGGCGCGCCGATGGACAAGGCGAGTTAGAGTCGCTCCGGTTCCAATGGCGGGGCGGCCGGGGGGACACTGCTCCCCCGGCCGCGGGGGCGGGGCGTTACGTTTGGGCTGAGCTGAGGTTCCGCAGCAAAGTATTGATCTGGCTCGGGTGGACGGGCTTGACGAGGTGGAAGTTGAATCCCGCCTCGCGCGCCAGCTCCTGGTCGGCGGGGAGCCCGTAGCCGGTGACAGCGATCAGGCAGAGTCTTTCGCTGTCGGCAGTGGCCCGAATCCGCCGGGCGACTTCATATCCATCGAAGCCGGGCAGGCCGACATCCACGAAGGCCGCGTCGGGGCGCAGCCGGAGCACGAGATCGACGCCGGTGGGGCCGTCCTCGGCCTCGTGTACCTCGTGACCGTAGATCTGGAAGAGCACGCGAAGGGTCTCGCGTGAATCGGCATTGTCTTCGATGATGACGATCCGCCGCGTCGGCACGGGGGGAGCGGCCGGGCTGGTCGCCACGGGCAGAGAGGGCAAGGAGAGGGCCGGGAAGGTGATAGTGAAGACACTCCCCGCTCCCGGACCTGCGCTGGCCGCCTCCGCCGTGCCGTCATGGAGCTCCACGAGTCGCTTGACGAGGGTCAAACCGATGCCGAGGCCTCCGTGGGCTCGATCCGCTCCCCGCTCCCCCTGAACGAAGAGATCGAAAACACGGGGCAGCAGATCGCGGTGAATGCCCATGCCACTGTCCTGAACGCGCAACACGGCCCGCCCGCCCTGCCGGTGCGTATCCAGCTGAATGGAGCCGCCGGGGGGAGTATACCGAAGCGCGTTCTCCACCAGATTGAGGACGACCTGCTCGATTCTCGTGACGTCCCCGTCGATCCATACGGATTCCCCCTGCACCCGGATGACATGGTCGCTGCTCTTGCCGACCGCCCCCAGAGTGTGAAGGGCCCGCTCCACGGCCTGGAAGAGATCCAAAGGTCCGCGGTCGAGGCGGATCTTGCCCGTCACCACGCGTCCCACATCGAGGAGATCGTCGATCAATCCGCCGAGGTGCTGGACCTGGCGTGTGATGATTTCCCGCGCATGCGTCGCCGATTGGCCGTGGACGTCCTCGACTCGATCGAGGATATGCACGGCGTTGCTGATGGCCCCGAGTGGATTGCGCAGCTCGTGACCCAGCATGGCGAGGAATTCGTCCTTTAGACGATTGGCCGTCTCCGCCTCGGCGCGGGCGGCCTGCGCCTCTCTATAGAGCCGCGCGTTCTCGATGGCGCTGGCCGCCCGGTTCCCCACCGTCTCGGCCAGGGCCAGATCCATGCGGGAGTAGCGGCGGGCAGATTCCGTGATGGCGAAGGAGACGGCTCCGAGGACCCGCTCGTGCGCGATCAAGGGCACGATCATCCAGGATTTCAAGCCGAGCCGCCGAAGCATGTCGAGATGCGCGGGGTTACTCGCGGCCTGGGCCAGATCATCATCGGTGGCATCGGACACGAGTGCGGAGCGTCGGGTTCGAATCACCGCGGGTACCCCGCTCGACGCGGCGGCGTTGAAGCCATGGCGGGCTCGATGATCACGTACGAGGTCGTCCTTGCCAGGGTCCACATGCGCGTGGGCGACGCGCCGGATCGTCCCATCCTCCTGGAGCAGGTCCACGGCACAGAGATCCGCGAGGAGCGGGATGGCGAGCCGCGTGAGGCGTACCAAGGTGGCGTCGTAGTCGATGGACGATCCGAGCACGGCGCTGGCCTCGGCGAGGAAGCGCGCCCGCTTCTCCGAGGTCTCGGCGAACCGGCGGGCGGCCAACGCCTCGGGGACGAGGGCAAGACGCTCTCCGTCCACCCGCTTCTTCTCCGCGACCACCGCCGCGAAGGCCAGGGCCAACCCGGCATTGAGCCCCACGAATGCCTGCACGAGGAGCAGGGACTCATTGGGGTCTTGGCGATGGAAAGGCCCCTGTCCGTGGAGGGTACCCCACAGCGCCATGGAGGCGAGGACGAAGGACGCGGTCGCGGTGTCGCGCGGGCCGAACCTGAAGGCCGCCCAGACCAGCGGCGGAACCGCAATGAAATCGATCGGGTAGTCTCGCGGTCCCCACAGCAGAACGGACCCGAATACGAGCTGGCCTACCGCCACCAGCGACAAGAGCAAGAGACCACCCTCGATCAGACGCCTGGCCCCCCAGCGCAGTCTGGGGCGCTCCGCCCAGAGGATCAGGAGAGGGGCGACGAGCGCGTCACCTGCCGCGTCGCCGAGCCACCATGTCAGCCAGATCGAGAGGGCATTGCCCCAGGCCGCGAAGCCGCCGAGGACGAGGGAGCCGACGCCGATCGTGGCGCTGACCGTGGTGCTCACCAGCCCGGCCAAGACGAAGAACCTGATCGCGTCCTGGCCCCGGGCGAAGGCCCGGCGCCCCGCGGCGAAGCGCGTCACCAGGTACGTGCCGACCACCGCCTCGAGGGTATTGCCCGCCGCTATGCCGAGCGATGTCGCGATGGAGCCGGCGGTGGTGATGTTCGCCACGAAGGCGCCGATGAACACTGCGGGCCACATGCCATAGCCTCTGAGAAGTAGCGCGGCCAGCGCGATGCCCGCGGGCGGCCACACCGCGGTGGCGCTGGCATGTACGAAGGCAAGCTTCAGTCCCAGCTTGGCGGCGAGGATGTAGAGCGCGGCGACGAGGAAGAGGGCGAAGAGATCCGCGGGGCGCAGGCCGAGCGTAGCGCTGGTGCTTGTCGACTCATCGCCGGTCGTTACGATTTTCTCGCCATCCGCCAAGCGCATGAGCTCTCCATCAAGGGATCCCGAGAACGATCCGGACGGACGGCCTGCCAAAGGCGCCAAATTATAGGGGCAAGGTCATGGAGACCGTCAAGAAACAAAGCTCGGTAACTCTGACGCGCCTGCCTATGCTCGAGTCTTCGTGGCACATGACTTGCGTTATTACTCAGCCAGGATATGGACAAGTCACCGAAGAAGGAGGGCTCGAGATGAGCGAACAGAGGCGAAAGGCGCAGCCGTCGGCGCACTCAGAGAGCGCGTCCGAGGCGTCCGAGGCGCACGACGGGCAGACGATCGAGGAGAAGGGTAAGAAGATCGGCGACGAACTGGACGCCCTCCTGGCCGCCGTCGATGACGTCCTCGAGGAGAACGCCGCGGAGTTCGTGAGAGACTACGTCC
>WNGE01010266.1_pt1 | contig 18767 bp, 17 predicted proteins | sample 5400651 | NCBI WGS metagenome assembly WNGE01 (sample SAMN13153370, study PRJNA577476) | soil metagenome | isolation source: 60 cm soil or saprolite under grassland replicate 2 | place: USA:California | collected 2016-06-15
GGCTCCCTCATCCTGACCAGCAACCGCGAACCCAAGGATCTCTACGAGTTGTTCCCAACGCCAGTGCTGGCGGAGGGATTTCTCGATCGGCTGCTCAACAGCGCGTACGTGATCACCATGCTCGGAAGGAGCTACCGCCCACAGCAACGCCCTGGCAGCTCAACCAATGGGACATCGACCGACCGTGAAGACCCGCAGCTGGCAAATTCTCGTGAACAAACCGCTGGCAGTAAGCGGTGAACATTGACAACCGGTCCTGCTGGCAAACAGATCGCGCTCGACGATCCGTCCGGCAACCCGATCGAGCTGTTTCAGCCAGCCGCGGGTTGACGGCGGCAAAGCTCCTGAAGATGGTGATGTTGATGCTGCACAGCAATCGCAAACGCACCGAAGCGGAGTTCGGCGCCGCGCCTGATACTCGACGGCGATGACAATTTTGGCACGCATTCATCAAGGGCTTGCCTGGCTCACCATGGCCGGCCTCGCGCTGCAGTTCTACCTGGCAGGTATGGGCATGTTCGGCGCCAGCAGCTTCGAAGCACATCGCGTAGTGGGCTATCTCGTGGTCCTGCTGATCCTGATCTTGCTGTTGCTGGCGCTGATCAGACGCGGGCCGCGGCGGCTGCTGGCCATGTCCGCGTTGCTCGCAGTGCTGGTCATCGTGCAGGTGCTCTTGCCGTCATTGCGCAGCAGCGTCCCGCTCCTCGCGGCGCTGCACCCCGTGAACGCGATGGCGCTGCTTGGCGTCACCGCGACCATAATGCGTTCGGCACGGCTGCCTTAGTTGCGAGTCGATTTAGGGCGTAAGCCGAGCCGGATCCTTTTCTGGCAGCACATCCGCGGCCCAGTCGTACCGCTTCCAATCAGCCACCGGGGTTTCGCACGCCTGATGTGGCACGAACCGCGAGCGTTCGACGAGTTCCATCTTGTGGATGTACCGCGGACAGTTGGGGAAGACTTCGGTTGCGCGCACGCGGACGATCAGCTGCGCTTCGGGGTAACTCGGGAGCAGCACGTCGTCCGGATCGATGCTCGCGACGCCGTTGAAGCGCATTCGCGTTTGATTCACGAAATTGATGAATAACAACCCGACCTGCGGGTTTCGCTCCACATTGCCGAGCGAGAGATACATGCCGTTTCCGTCATAGCTAGGAAACGCGATTGTGCGCTCGTCGACGACACGCACGAAGCCAGGATCACCGCCTTTGTAGGAGCACTGTGGTTTTCCGTGTTCGTCAGCCGAAGCGAGGAAGAACATATCTATTCGCTCGATGAACGCGCGCGCGTTGTCGTCGATCGTGTCCTTGATCATGCGCTGCTCGATACGATCGGCCAAACGACGGCTATCGAACTGGTCCTGCCAGCGCCGGTTGCCATCGTGGTAGAGGTCGGCCATGGTTGCAGATCCTCCCAGTGAGAGCGACAGCTGCTATCGACGGACTTCGAAGACTCGGTTGAAAGGCGTCTCGGCAGCGCGGCGCAGCCGGGTGAAGCCGGCCTTGGCCAACAGCTCGCGCAGCTGCCCTTCAGTAGCCTGATTACCGAGCGCCGTCTGACCAGTCGCCAGAGCGTGCGGCACGCAGATGAGCAGCGACCCGCCCGCGAACAGGCGACCGAGCGGGTTGAGGTTGCCCTCGATCGTCTCGCCAGCCGCGGGCTCGACCAGCAGGAGCGTCCCGTCGGCCCCGAGCCGCTCACCAGCGTGTCGGGCAGCTGTGAGGGGATCGCCCAGGTCGTGAAACGCATCGAAATACGCCACCAGGTCGTAGCTGCTGCCCGGGAATGCGGCCGCGTCCGCAACCTCAAACACGACGCGGTCAGCCACGCCAGCTTCAACCGCGGCGCGACGTGCCCGCTCGATCGACCGAGTGTGCGTGTCGAAGCCGAAGAACCGCGAGCGCGGGTACGCTTGCGCCATCAGGATCGTGGTCTCACCGTGGCCGCAGCCGATGTCGGCTACGGTCGCGCCGGTCTCGAGCTTAGCCTCGATTCCGTCGAGCGCTGGGATCCAGCTCGAGACAAGGTTGGCCGCGTAGCTGGGGCGGAAGAATCGCTCCGTGCCATCGAACAGATCCGCATCGTGCGTCTCCCACGTCAGGCCACCGCCCTTCCTGAACGCTTGCGCGACCCGCGGTGCGGCCTTGGCCGCGGCCAGTAGCAGCTTGAAGCCGCCAGCGACGTACGCTGGACTGTCCTCATTGGTCAGCGCCAGTGCTTGCTCGGGTGGCAGCACATAGGTTGCCGTGGTGGGGTCGTAGGCGACGTAGCCGCCGGCGGCCTGGTTCAGGAGCCACTCGCGTACGTAGCGTTCGTCGGTTCCGGTGCGCTCGGCCAGGCTGGCCGGCGTCAATGGCTCGCCGTCGGCCATCGCCTTGTACAGGCCAAGCTCGTCGCCAATCGCCGCGGCAGCGGCCCCAACGACGGCGCCGAAGTCGCCAACGACCTGGCCGAGGAATGCCTGTAGCAGTGTTGGATCTACGGGCGCTGGCTCAGGTCGCGCGCGTTGCCCGGCTTGCTCGGATGCCGCAACTGTCATCGTGTGCCTCTTCAGGAAAAGCTGACCAAAGCGCGGACCTCGCAGTCGCGGTCGCGTTTCGGTTGCCAGCACACTCTGGCAGCCGCATCGTGATCTGCCATCGGGGACGGGTACGGAGATTCCGAGCGCCCAGTACGGAGACTCTGCGTAACGCGATCTCGTCGCCAGCGCTCGTCAAACGCTGCCGGCGCTCAGTGCGGGTTGGGCGAGAGGCGATGCTCGACCGTCCAGGCTGCTACCTCGCGGCGCGACCCGAGGCCCAGCTTGGCCAGGATGTTCTCGACGTGCGTTTCGACCGTGCGTTCCCCGAGCACCAGCGCCTCGGCAATCTCGCGGTTGGTTTGAGCCCTGGCGATCAGACCGGCCACTTCGCGCTCCCGCTCGGTGAGACCGCCGAACGCCGCTGTGCTTGCCTTGCGCGCGGACGGTGGCCGGGGTCGGGGCAGACGCGCTCCGGCTGCGTCGAGGAATGTCTGCCGCAGTGGGTTATCCACCTCGAGCGTCGCAGCCAGACCGTCTACGACACCGCGTGCGGAGGCGAACGCCTCGGCGGCGGCCGCGCGACGCCGTTGGGCGACTAGCACGCGGCCGAGCGCTGATTGGATGCGCCACAAGGCAGGTCTGGCGCCCTGACTCTCAGCGCTGAGCGCCGCGGCTCGGAACGCTGCCTCGGCTTCGGATGTCCGACCAAGAGCAGCCAGTGCTTCGCCTCGCTGCCACTCGAGGCGCAGGATCGGGCGGTCCTCGGAGGCATGCGGAGTCGAAAGGGACAGCTTTTCGAGGATCCCCAGCGCCGCTTCTGGGTCCCGTTTACCGAGCGCCAGCTCGGCGCGGGCGCACCATACCAGGCGTTGGGCCTGACTGGCATGCGGCGTGTCTGGCCCAAGCGCGATGCTGAGCACAGCCTCCGCTCGGCGGAATTTGCGCTGCTGCACCAGTGTCGACGCCAGCAGGGCAGCGGCGTGGCGGATCCAGTGCGGCGCGCTTATCACCTGCGCTTGTGCCAACGCCTGTTCAAGGTACTCACGCGCGGCTGGCAGAACCAGCAAGTCGCGGTGCAGGCCCCCAAGCACACACAGGGCAGCGGTGGTCCACTCGCGGTGCTCGATCTCGCGAGCGATCGCGAGACTCGCCTGCGCCGCCGCGAGCGCCCGCCCGTAGTCGCCCAGAGCGCCGAGGCAGAAGGCGAGGTTGAACTGAGCGAACGCTTCACCGGCGCGCCAGCCGATCTCCCGCGCCAGGGCCACCGATGGCTCGACCGCTCGCAGCGCCTCTGGCAGGCTGAGCGCCGCGACCATACTGTCGGTAAACATGGTCGCCGCGCCCAGCGCGAGCGTTGCCAGGCTCTCCGTTAGCGCTTGTCGATCGTCGAGAACCCTGAAGGCCGCGATAGCGCGCTGGCAGTAGTCGGCGCCCGCGAGCAGATCGCCGCCCAGGTAGTTGGTCATCGCCAACAGACCGAGCGTCTCGGCAACACCACGGCCATCGTCGAGGCGCTCGAACGTGCTCAGGGCCGCCCGGTGGTGCTGGAGCGCTGGATGCGGCTCATCCAGGTTCAGGTGCCAGTTGCCAATGCGATTCAAACTGTGCGCGACCAGAGATGGGTCGCCGATTGCGCGCGCCAGCTCGAGCGCGTCGCGGAAGTATGCGCTGGCGCGGGCGTACTCGCGCCACGTCCAGAGCATCCCCAGCGAGACGAGCACCTGCCACTCCTGGCGACGGTCGCCCTGGGTACGGGCGGCCTGAAGAGCGCTCTGGTAATCATCGCGCGCGCGGAAAAAGTCGCCCAAGATTGCGTAGGCCGAGCCCCGCACGAGGAGCAGCTCCGCGGGTGGTGTCAGTCCCAGGTGGCGCGCTGCGTCGAGGCCGCGGCTGAACTGCTCGATGGCGGCATGCGGAGCGTGCAGTGCCTGTGCTTGCAAGCCAGCACGCCGGGCGTACTCGAGCGTCTTCGACCAGTCGCCGGCCATGCGGAAGTGGTAGGCCAGCTCGTGGGCGTGACTGTCGAGTGCGGGGCTGGCACGTCGCTCCAGAACGTAGGCGATGCGCTGGTGCAGCGCCCGCCGCTCCCGTCCAAGCATGCGCGCGTACACCGCCTCGCGCGTGAGGGCATGACGGAAGGAAAACTGATCGGCGGAGGCTTCGACGACCAGCCGCGCTGCTATCAGCCGTTTGAGGTGCTGCAGCAGCTCGGTCTCATCACAGCCCGCTAACTCCTGGAGCAGGCCGAATTCGAAGCGTTGGCCGAGTACGGAGGCGACCTCGAGAACGCGACGCGTGCTCTCGTCCAACTGCTGGACGTGACGCTCGACGGCCTCTTGAACGGTCCTCGGCACGGGGACGTTGTCGACGACCCGGCCGGCGATGTCGTCGTCTGTCGGCGCGGGATCGGCGATCGACCGCAAGATTTCCTCGACGAAGAACGGGTTGCCCTCAGTCAGGCGATACACCAGGTGGAGCAGCTCGGCTCCCACGGGTCGATGGAGATCGAGGATGTGTCCGATCAGGGCTTCCACGTCGGCTAGCCCAAGCGGAGTGAGGGCCAGCTCCGTGGACAGGCGCTCGCGCTCGAGAGCCGCCAGCAGGCGCTCAAGACCAGGGTCGGCTTCTTCCGGTCGGTAGGTGAGCAGCAGCAGCACCGGCGAGCCGGGCACGCCTCGCGCTAGCGAACCCACCAGTTCCAGGCTGGCGGCATCGCTCCAATGGAGGTCCTCGAGGACGACGACCAACGGCTGATCTGTCGCGATCCGCGCGAACAACCGGCCGACCGAGTGGAAGACACGGCGCTTCTCGGCTTCCGGCTCGAGCGCTGGCGCAGGCGTGACGCCCGGCAGCCAGTCCGCAAATTCGGGCACGGCCCTGATCAGCTGAGGTGCGAACGACCGCAGCCACGCTTCGACGACCTCGGCGGATTGTTGAGCCGTCATCGTCCGCAGCAGATCCAGAATGGGCGCGTATGGCAGAGCCCGGTCGGACTCGAAGCACATCCCCTGGAGGACCAGGCAGCCGAGCTGCTCGGCGCGTACGCGTATCTCCGCGACGAGGCGGCTCTTCCCGATCCCGGCCTCGCCGCTGACCAGCATGGTGGCTCCGGTCGCTGACCGCGCGGCCGCGAGTGCCCGGCTGAGTGTGGCGAACTGAACCTCGCGGCCCACGAGAGCCGGACTCGCGACTGGCCGAGTCACGCTACGCCCAACTTCTAGATGTGCTCACCCGCGACTCAGTGTGCCACCCTGGCGCGGACGAGAGAACCGGCCGATTAGCTACTGCCCGCGGCTACGCGGGTCCACTTGAGCAAAGGTGAGGAGAAGGGCTCCGCGACCAGGATTCGAACCTGGAACACTACCGGTTAACAGCGTAATGTAGAGCAGAACCATCCAACTTCGCCGTTCTTGCCCTACTTTGAGATTGCGGTGCGCGGCTTTACCTCGTTCAGCGCGCGGCAAACTTGGCTGGTCACACTCTGTAGGTCTACAGCCATCAGATTTCGTCCCGGGTAGCATCCCCCGGCGTCTGTAAGGGTGGGCGGCCGTGGACGCGGACGGTCATCGAGTTGGCAACTGCGCATGCTAGGCACGCCTAGCTGCGCCGTCTATCCTCACCCGCGTGACAGCCGTGCGCGGCTGTCACGCGGCACCTCGCATCCAGAGGGGAGAACGGGTATGGGGCCTGACATAGCACGGCGCAGCGCGAAAGTAGACGTTCAAAGTCTCCGGGCAGTACCGCTCCTCGGGGACTTGCCGGATGCAGACCTTGCAGCCCTGGCCGCCACTGCCGAGCTGCGGCACTACGAGGACCAAGCCGCCCTGATGCGGCAGGGCGATGTCGCAGACGCGCTCTACATCATCCAGGCGGGCAGCACCGATGTTGTCGTGCTGACCCGCGAGGGCAAGGAGCAGGTGATCGACACTATCGGCGCCGGCGAACCCGCGGGCGAGCTCGGGCTGCTGATCGGCGAGCGACGCACCGCCACCGTACGAGCGAAGGGACCGGTCGAGGCGGTCGTGCTGCCGCGCGGCGCGTTCCTAGCCGCGATGGAACGGGGTGGCGTTGCGCAACATATCGCAACCGAGCTTGCTGGACGGCTGGCCGCCCGAACTCGGGCGCGCGCTCTTGAGGACCCGCCGTTCAGCCGGTTCCTGTTCGGCGACGCGCGTCTTGCGCCGGTGTGGCTGGTCCTGCGGCTGTGGCTGGGCTATCAGTGGCTCGCGGCCGGGGTGCCGAAGGTGTTGGACGATGTGTGGATGAATACAGGACTGCCACTACAGGGATACTGGCAGGGTGCACTGACGATGTCGCCGCGACCGGTCATTGCCTACGACTGGTATCGGGCGTTTATCGAGGCTCTCCTGACTGGCGGCCATTACGTCTGGTTCGCTAAGCTCATCGCCTTCGGTGAGGTAGCCATAGGCCTTGCGCTCATTCTGGGTGCGTTCACCGGGTTAGCTGCCGCGGGCGGTCTGCTCATGAACGTCAACTACCTCCTGGCGGGCAGCGCCAGCACGAACCCGGTCCTGGCGGTACTGGCGGTGCTGATCATGCTTTCCTGGAAGGTAGCCGGTTGGTGGGGACTCGACCGTTGGCTGTTGCCGCGGCTAAGCCCGAATCTCCGACCGCGGCCGTGGTCTGGCTGGCCGATCCCGGTTCTCGCCCGACGCGATCGGTCGCCGGCCTCTACTGCGCCAGGCCTGCCCGCGGGTCCCTAGACTCTTCGTGACGGTCGCAGCGCGTGTTGGCGGTCCGGCGCTCGCGAGTGCGGGCGCCGCGGCTTCGTGAGGAGTCGAGGGCTGGATCACAGGAACGGCGGCGCAAGCTCCACGAGCGTACAGGGCGCCGCCGGTACACAGCAGGCTGATGAACTGGGCGCGGTGTCGATCGGTACGTCATGCGTTGGGGTCGTCAACGGCGTAACTCGTGGCGAAGGTGCAGAATGGCCGCCACACACGCGCGTGCCTCGTAGGTCACACGTCCGCGATCGTGCGATCTTCGACATCCACGTGGCGACTGCCTGTCGCTTTGACACGGTCAGGGCCATGCCGCTGGCCATAGCTACCACGGCGGGCGCATGATCTGGCGACGCATGCAAATGCGCGTGGGTAGCTACCTGATCCGCCATTCCTTTGGGCAGGGGTCGGCGCGGGCCGCGGCATCGATCGCCGACATCAAGGGACGTGCTCGGCCACGAGTCGGACAACATGGCGCGGCACTCCGCGGGCGAGCCCGGCCAGTTTGCCGCGGCCAGCAGCCTATTTTCAGTCCTGCCGGTTACGACGGCGACCCTTGCTGGCACCATCGGGTTTTCGGCGGGTAGCACCATCAGGACAGAGGCAGCCGGGTCCTCTGCATAGGCTGATTTCGAGTTCGGAGGCTGCGCGGGGCTCCGCGACCAGGATTCGAACCTGGAACCTACCAGTTAACAGCCTGATGTAGAGCTGAACCATCCAACTTCGCCTTCCGCGACACATTCAGGTCCGATCGGCCGAGCGACCGCGGGAAGCTGTGGCTGAGGGTAAAGAACAACTCGTAGCCCACGTTGACGCTCTTGACGATGTGTTCGTACTCGGCCATCGGCACGAGCGGGCGAGAATCGAAGTCGATGGGTTGGGCGGTATCTGGCCGGCCCAGGGGCGGGGCTGACGTCGTGATGTCCACGGGATGGTTTTCTCCGGAATTTCGTTACGGTGTAACGTAACAGTGTTATGATAAGGTGTCAAGCGTGGGCCGGCGCCGAGAAACACGATGCACGCACCGCGGACGCCTTGCTCGATGCCGCCGAGCGGATCATCCTGGAAGGTGGCATCGACGCGCTTTCGGTACGAACAGTGGCCGCCCGCGTGGGCACAACCACCCGCGCTGTCTACAGCCTGTTCGGCTCGAAGGAGCGACTGATGGCCGCTCTCGGGGTGCGCGCCTTCGAGATGTTGGGAGCCGGCGTGGCCGCGTTGCCCACGACCGCGGATCCCGCCGCGGACCTGGTGGCCGCCGGTACGACGGTGTTTCGCCGCTTTGCGGTCGAGCACCCCGCGCTGTTTCGCATCGCGATGCAACATGGGCCGGCGTGGCCCGAGTTGCCAGGTGAGGTGGTGGGCGCGGCCACCGATGCCCTGGGCATTCTGGTTGCTCGCGTGCAGCGCCTGCAGGATTCTGGTCGCCTCGGGTCGCACGCGCTCAGCAGCGCGACCCTGGTGTTCCACGCACTGTGCGAGGGCCTGGCTGCCGGCGAGCTACGGGGCGGTATGCCACCACCAGGCGGAGGTGAGCGGTTCTGGCGCGAGGCGCTGGCAACCCTCGTGGCCGGTTTTGCGCTCTCAACCCGCTGGACGGACTGACACCGACAGCGGCAATGACCGTGTGCACTCGTGCCGAGGCGGCCCAGCGATCCGCGAGAGCGGTACGGCTCGACAACCCCTGCGCTCGGCATACGCCGCCGCATGTTGCATCGCGATGCGAAACGGCGCGGGGTGCTCGAACGCAAAGCGGATTCGACGTTAGCCTTCTTCCCTGAGTGAGTTCCGGAGCGCGCCGCGAGCAGTTGGAAGCCGCTCCCCACGCGAAGTACGCTGGCGTCCGCGTGCTGAATCGACCGAGCATTCAACCAGGCCCGTCCCTGTTCACGTGCCGGGAGACCAACCGTCGGCTTGCGCGCCGCAGGGACCTCCCCGATTGATACACAACCTGTCGGCCCCGGTCACGAGCTTTGTTGGCCGAGAGCGCGAGTGCCCTGCAAGTCGCCACCGATGTTGTCGGCGCCTATCCGGATGGCGTGTGGATCGTCGAGTTCGCTGCAGTGGCCGATGCTGGCCGCGTGCCGCAGTCCGTGGCTAGCGCGCTGGGTGCTCGTGCCGAGGCCGGCCGCTCGGTGCCCGCGCTGGCTGATTTCCTGCATTCTAAGAACCTTCTTCTTGTCCTCGACAACTGCGAGCATTTGGTTCGAGCGTGCGCCGAACTCGCGGACAGTCTGCTGCGCACCTGCCCGGATGTACGCATATTGGCCACCAGCCGCGAACCACTCGCGATTCAGGGCGAAACGACATGGCGGGTGCCGCCTTTGTCTGTGCCTGAGCCGGCAGAGCAGTCCGTCGTCGAATCGGAATCGGTCCGCTTGTTCCTCGATCGGGCGACTGCCATCGCGCCGGACTTCGCGCTCACCGAACGAACCTGCGCAGCCCTCGTTGAGATCTGTCGCCGGTTGGATGGCATGCCACTGGCAATTGAGCTAGCGGCCGCGCGGGTCGATGTGCTGTCGGTTGAGCAGATCGCGGCCCGACTCGATGATCGCTTCCGACTGCTGTCGACTGGCCGCCGATTAGGCTTGCCGCGGCACCAGACGCTCCGTGGCGCCGTCGACTGGAGCTTTCAGCTCCTTTCGTCGCGCGAGGCGCTGCTGTGGCGTCGGCTATCCGTCTTCTCAGGTGGCTGGTCTCTAGAGGCGGCAGAGACCGTCTGCGCTGCTGCGCCACTCACGGGAACGGAAATTCTCGACCTGCTGAGCGGACTGGTGCACAAGTCACTCGTCGTAGCTGAACCGCACACTGCTGCAATGCGCTACCGGCTGCTCGAGACGTTACGGCAGTACGCGGCTGAGAAGATGCTGGAGCAGGAGGAGACCGCTGCGCTCCGCCGACGCCACCTCGAGTGGTGCATGGCGCTAGCGCGCGAGGCTGAGGTACGGCTGACGGGCGGCCAGCAGCCGGTCTGGTTCGACCAGCTGGAGCTCGAGCACGACAACCTACGTGCTGCGCTGGAATGGTCGGCGGTATCGCCCTATGCGGACGATGGTCTCGCCTTGGCCGCGTCCCTCTGGCGTTTCTGGTGGATGCACGGATACCTCAGCGAAGGTCGCGAGCGCCTGACAACGCTGCTGAGGGCGACGGCGCCGGCCATTAATTCCACGCAGGCGAAGGCATTGCACGCTGCCGGCCTGTTGGCGGTGTGGCAGGGCGACTTCGGATCGGCGCGGGCGCTCCTTGACGAAGGCCTGGCTGTCGCGCACGAGCTCAGCGACTCGCGGAGCGTTGCCTTCGCGCTGACCTTCCTGGGACGTGTGTGTCGCGACGAGGGAGATGTCGAGACCAGCCGAGCCTACGGAGCACGCGGCGTGGCGTTGTTCCGCGAACTTGGCGATGATTGGGATCTCGCGTTCTCGCTGCACTTCCTGGGTCTGGCGCTCGCCTGGTCCGACAACGACGCGGCTCAAGCGGCGTTCGAGGAAAGCGCGGCACGCTTCCGCGCCGCAGGCGACCGATGGTCAGTGGCCATGCCGCTACGCGGCTTGGGGCTGGTCGCCTACTGCCGCGATGATGATCTCGCGGCGCGGCACTTTTTTGAGCAGAGTTTGCCGCTCTTTCGCGAGCGCGGCGACGCGTGGGCAGTGGCCATGCTGGTGCACGACCTTGGCTGCGTGGCTCGTCGGTCGGGCGATCTGGACGGCGCGCGAACCTGCTATCAAGAGGCACTGACCCTATGGCGGCGCCTGGGTAACCAGCGGGGCTGCGCCCTTGGGCTTATCGGTCTGGCTGGCGTCGCCGCGGCCAGTGGGCGGGCGCGATTTGCAGCGCGGCTGTACGGAGCGGCGTACGCCGCATACCCGATGATCGCGGACGTTCTGGAGCCAACCGCTCGCGCTCTGTACGCCCGAAGCGTGGCCGCCGCGCGCCACTCGGCCGGCGGTGCAGATTTCGATGCGTGGGTCGCTCAGGCCCGGGCGGCGCCACTGGATCAGGCCGTTGCCGATGCGCTCGCGATCGATGGCTTCTGGATCCATCGCGAAGCGAAGCGCACGGGCGGGGGAGCGCGGCCATCGGACACTTTGTCACCGCGCGAGCAGGAGATCGCCGCGCTGATTGCTAGAGGACGCACCAATCGAGAGATCGCAACCGATCTGGTAATCGCCGAGCGTACGGCCGAGGCGCACGTCGAGCACATTCGCAACAAACTCGGCCTCCGCTCACGAGCGCAGGTTGCCGCGTGGGCCGCGGACCAGGGGCTGCGCCGCCTGAGCCGCACGGAACTGTAGGTATTCTCCCCGATGCCATGGCCAGCATCCGGCCCTACCCTGCTGATCGAAAGCGAGGGGAGCAATGATCCGTGAACTGGACGCGAATGGGGCTTCGGATAGCCAAGCTCAGCCGCTGGCTGCAGATTCGAATCTCGTTCTTCGCCGTATCGAGGCGTTGTCCGCGGAATGGGGTACCCGACGAGCGGAGCGCCAGCGGCGCCGCGAGCTCGATCAGGCCGATTTCGATCGGCTCACTGAAACTGGCTTCCCGCTCGTAGCCGTTCCGACGGAACAAGGCGGGATCTGGCAAGACGCGATGCACTCCACACGACCCGTATGCGAGCTCCTGCGCGTGCTCGCCAGGGGCGACTCATCGGTCGCGCTCGTGTCCTCAATGCACGCGACCGTTCCGAGTTTCTGGTTGGCAACGCGCACTGTCTCCGAGCCGTTTCAGGCTGCGTGGGACGAGCAGCGGCGGTGCATTTTCTCGAGCGTGCTCGACGGCGCCTGGTGGGGCACCATCAACTCGGAACCCGGCAGCGGCGGCGACATGGCGCAGACGCGCGCGGTGGCGAAGCGTTCCTCCGCCGAGTATCGGCTGACAGGCGACAAGGCGTTTGGCAGTGGGTCGGGCATGACCGACTACATGATCACGGTCGCTGTACCAGAGGGCGAGGAGCAGCCTGACCTGTTCTATCTCGACGTCCGAGGTGCGGCCTGGGACGGCTCGAATGGGATGCGGCTCGCGGCAGCGTGGGATGGCCACGGCATGGTTGCCACGCAGAGCCACGCCTTCCATTTCGATGGTTACCCTGTTACACGAGTGGCTTGGCCTGCCAACGTGCCCGCGCTCGCCGCCGCCGCTATGCCGTACGTTCGCTGCTGTTTTGCGGCCGTGTTTGTCGGCATTGTCGAGACCGCCATCTCGGCGGCGCGCGACCAACTCACGAAGCGCCCTACACTGCGGCCCTACGAACAAGTCGAGTATGCGCGAGCGGAGTTGGACGGCTGGCTGGTCGCGCAGGCATACGAAGGCATGCTGTCCGCTGTCGAGGAGGGCGGGGCGCGCGCAGCCCGTAGCACCGTGCTGGGCAAGCTGGCGGTGGCCGAACTGGCGGAGTCAGTGCTGACACGACTATGCCGTGTGATCGGTGGAGGCACTTTCACCCGCTCGTCGCCTTTCGGGAACTGGGCGCAGGACGTGCGAGCGCTCGGCTTCCTGCGGCCACCATGGGGCCTCGCTTTCGACGCACTGCTCGAGCGCCCGTCGGGCGAGTAGCTTGGGATAGGCCGGGTCGGTCGGCCGTCGGCATGCTGATGTCCTCAGTTTGCAGCACCTCTCCATGCCGCGCTCGAAGCTGGTACCTCCAGCTGGTGTGGTGGCTGAGCACGGCGTTGCAGATGCGCAACAGCTTGTGCACGCACGCGGTCATCACAACCTGGTGGGATTTGCCCGCGCGCTTGAGGCGATCGTGGAGCGCCTTGAGCAGCGGGTTGCGGCGCACCGCCGTCACGGTCGCCCTGTACAGCACGGCACGCACGTGGGCTCGACCACCCCAGATGGTGCGCCGGCCGCGCCAGCGGCCACTGTCGCGGTTCAGCGGCGCCACGCCGACCAGCGCCGCGATCTGCTTGTGCCGCAGCGTGCCGAGCTCTGGTACATCGCCAGCAGCGTGGTGCTGAGCACCGGCCCCACACCCGGGATGCTGCGCAACAGGTCGTCTTTGTCACGCCACAGTGGGCTGCCGCGCAGCCGATCGTGTAGCTCACGGTCCAGCTCGCGGATGCGCTTGTCCAGATAGCGCATGTGCTCGCGGATCTCGCGTCGGACGCGCTCGAGCGCATGCGCCAGGCGATTGGATTCAGCGGTGCGCATGTCCACCAGCTGGCGGCGTCAGGCCAGCACGGCCGAGAGTTCTCGCGTCGCGGCGTCTGGCAGCGCGCAGCTGCGGGCGAACCACCACCGCGAACTGCGCCAGCACCTGCGCATCGAGTTTGTTGGTCTTGGCCAGGCGGCCGGTCGATCGAGCGAAGTCGCGCACCTGGCGTGGGTTGACCGCTACCACCGGCAGGCCGGCACTGCCGAGTGTGGCAAGCCCTGGCACCTCATAGCCAGCCGTGGCTTCGAGCACGATCAGCTCAGGCGCCAGCGCGCTCAAGCGCTCGACGAGCTGCCGCAGGCCCGCATCATCAGTGCTGGTCCGCCACTGTTCACCGCTCGGGTAGACCGCCACATCGAGTGTGGCCTGGCTGACGTCGATGCCTACGCTGGGCTGGTGCACCTGGTCCGTCATGGCTGGTCCGCGCAGCTGGTTTGCCTCGCCCGACCCGTCCTTGCAGATTCGGGCTGACCGGCGAGCCTGGTCGCCCTGGCAACTGTTCGGGTTCGAGAAAGACTGAGCGAGGCGACCGAGCTGGGGAGCGGTCTTGGTGACCAAGGGCTGTGCGGTCCGCCTCGCCCCATGGCGCTCCACTACGTTGGTGGATCGCCCTTCAGTCATACAAGGGCCTGTGTAAGAGTCGGAGCCATTGACGCGGACGGCCATCGGGCGGTCCTCATCGCGATTGTCGAGACCCGATGAGGTCGTTCCCGACGCGGCGCGTTGCTGGCTGAGCTGCGATGTGATTAGCGATCCGCTCGGCATCGCGGCTCACCCCGTGGATCTGCGCCGAGGACGCGGCGTACAGGAACATGAGACCGACAAAGTACAGGCCGGCCTCGTTCGCAACGATGCCTCGCTCGTGGAGAGGTTCCGTTGCGCCGATGACCGGCAGGTCGATCCAGTCGAACGCGTGCCGAAACCCGGTGCACCACACTACGTTCTCAACGTCGAGGACACGCTCGTCGTCCAGCAAGGGCACACCGTTCCGCGCGCCGATCACTCGACCGACCCGCTCCACGCTTGCACGCGCCAGGTCCTTCGGTTTGACGCGAATCAATGGCATGCCGTGGGACAGCACCTTCGGACGGACCTTGCGCCCGATTGGTGTATCGAGTGTCAGGACGCGGTGGAACAAGCCACGCAACACCAGTCGCACCAGCACAACTCGCGCGGCGGTTCCATCGATCCGAAACGGAATCGATCCGGTATCGGGCCCAGCGAGGTACGTCGTGTGTGTCTGGGCAAGCTCGAGTGCAATCTCGGCGCCCGAGTTGCCGGCGCCAACGACGAGCACGCGACCGGGCTTCAGCTGCGTCGGGTTGCGGTACTCGCCTGCGTGAAGCCCGATGATGTCAGGTCGAAGCTCGCGCGCAAACTCGGGCACGGATGGCCGTTGCCAGTTTGACATCGCTACGACCACATGGTCGGTCTCGAAGCACCGCTCGCCTGCCTGGGCCACAAAGTGGCCCCCGCGCTTGGATAGGCGATCGACTCGCACGCCCGTCGCGATGGGCAGTGCAAACCGCTTCGCGTACGCCTCGAGATAGTCGGCCATCTGGTCTTTGGTCGGGAAAGCGTCGGGCGAGCCCGTGAACGGCATCCCTGGCAACGCGTCGTAACGCGCGGGCGTGAACAGCCGTAGCGAATCCCAGCGTGATCGCCAGGAGTCGCCGATTCGAGGGTGCGCATCGACAATCAGGAAGTCGGCGGTCCGCTTGGCGAGGTAGTAGCCCACGGCAAGGCCCGCCTGGCCGCCGCCGATGACGAGGGTCTCCACATAGGTGCGTAACTGCTGCATGGTTCGTCTCCTTCAGCGGCGTGCCGACAGCACGTAGGCTTCGAACGGCACGATGACGCCGTCGTCATCGATATAGTCATCGCCGGCCTGCTTCTCGAGCTGGCGCACCAGCGCTACGCGAGCCTCGGTGCTCAGATCGTCGAAAGCGCTTGCCAGGGGCGACCCGCCGAGGGTGGTGGATAGGCACGCGTCGACCGAAGGCCAGCGCACGCTGCCAGGATCGATTCGGATGTGAACGTCCGCGAATCCTACGCTGGCGACGAGGTTTCGCAAGTCCGTTCGCTCCCAGCGGCCAGACATGCCACGTAAGTCGGCGGCGTGCGGGGTGAGATGCTGCTCGAGCACGTCGACGAGACGCTCCAGACCCTGCTGGTGCTGGATCGGCCGCCAGATTGCCAATGCCAGCCGCCCGTTCGGCCGCAGCACGCGACGCATTTCCTCGAGCGCTCGCATCGGCTGCGCAAAGAACTGCAGTCCTTCGTTGCACAACACCAGATCGAACGTCGCGTCAGTAGACGGCAACGCCTCGGCGTCGCCGAGCCGCCACTCGATCGGCGGGTTATTCAGATCGGGCACGGCGCGCGCGACTTCCAGCATCGCCTCGCCGGCGTCGATTGCGACGACGCGGCCGTTTACGCCGAGCCGGCTGGCAGCGATACGAGCTGCCAAGCCTGTCCCGCACGCGACGTCCAAGACGTGGGCGGCCGGGTGCGGCGCAGCGACGTCGACCAGATGTTCCGCCCAGCGTTTGAACCTTGGGACGATCTCGCGCTCGTACACGTCGGCGCGGCCGACGTCAATGCGTCCAGATGTCTCGCTGGCAGGTGCCATGGCTTCTCCTCGCAGATGCGATGTGCGGCCGAGTCTCCCGCCACGCGCGCTTGCCAGCATCGGGCGAACTCCCTATCTTCGGAGTCGCCCCAAGACGGGGTTCTGTGGATCAACGCATTCGTCTCGCCGAAGTCCTGGGCTCGCTGAGCCTGGCGACCGATCTCGCCATCGGTCAGCCGCTGGAGCACGGTCTTCGACGGACGCTGCTCGCTGTCTGGTTGGGGGAAGACCTGGGGTTCAGTGCCGACGAGCTCCGCGACCTGTACTACGCCGCGTTGCTGGGTGCTGTTGGCTGCACCCTGGAGAACGCGGTGTACGCCCGCTACTTCGAGGACGAAGCGGTGTTCGCGTGTGAGATCCTGTCGACGGTCGATCCGAATCGTCCCCTGGACTTCGCATCGTTCATGTTGCGCAAAGTCGGCAAAGGCGACCCGCCGTGGCGGCGCGCGGCAAAGCTGTTCGAGTTCGTGCGCCAGGGCCCTGATATGCACGCCATCGTCTGCCGTGACGTCGCTCTGCGCGTCGGCGAAATGGTGGCTCTGGGGCCGTCAGTGCAGCAGACCATCGCTCAGTGCCACGAAGAGTGGAACGGCACCGGCGCGCCACTGCATCTGAAAGGCGAAGAGATGAGTCTGGCGGCGCGCACATTCCACCTCGCGCACGATGCCGAAGTCTTCTACCGCATTGGTGGGCTCGATTTGGCGCTGGAGGTTGTGCGCGCAAGGTCTGGCAAGCAGTTCGACCCACGTATTGCGCAGCACTTCACAACAGTTGGTCCGCGGCTCTTTTCTCGGCTGACCTCGACGTCAGTTTGGGACGCCACGTTGACCGCCGAGCCGGCGCCCGTGCGCTGGCTGTCGACCGAACAGTTCGACGCGCTGGCACGGACCATTGCGAACTTCGTGGACGCGCGCTCGGTGTACACGCTCGGCCACTCAGCTGGTGTCGCGTACATTGCCGAGTCAGCTGCGCGGAAGCTGGCTCTGTCAGCGCCCGAGATCGTCGCCGTCAGGCAAGCGGCCCTCCTGCATGACCTGGGGCGGTGTGGCGTGCCGGTCACGATATGGGACAACACAGATCGGTTGTCGGCCGACGATTGGTCGCGCATCAAGCGCCACCCATCGCTGTCCGAGTTGATCCTGGCGCGCTCGGCCGCGCTGGGCCATCTCGGGACGCTCGCCGGGCTGCACCATGAGCGACTCGACAGCAGCGGGTATCGCGGCGTCCCGGCGTCCTTTCTGCCTCTGGCGGCCCAGGTCCTGGCCGCCTGTGACGCCTACCACACGCGACTCGAGCGTCGACCTCACCGCGAGGCGGCCACGCCCGCCGCAGCAGCCGACGAACTGCGGCGCCAGGCGCAGGACGGGCTCTTCGACTCGAATGTCGTCCATGCCATCCTCGATACGGCCGGCCAGCCGCGTTGGCCGGCCAAGCCCGAGTGGCCGGCCGGCCTTACGGACCGCGAGGTGGAGGTCCTGCGGCTGGCAGCTCAAGGCCTCTCAACGCGCCAGATCGCCGAAACGCTGGTCGTGTCGGCCAAGACCGCCGATCACCACATCCAGCACGTGTACACGAAGATCGGCGTCTCCACCCGCGTCGGCGCCACCCTGTTCGCGCTCGAGCACGGGCTGCTCGCGGCCGCGCCGCGCAAGTAGTCGGCCACGACGCCCGGTCACCTTCGCCGCCACCACCTGCTGAAGGGCCGGCACGCCGTGGCCGTTGGCCGACTCGCGCACGACAAGCTGCGCGCTCTCGGTGCAGGTGTTCAGCGAGCCCGTCGGCACCTTACGAACTGTACGCATTCACTTGCCACCGTTCGCTTAGGTAGCTCCGCCGCACAGGTCTTCGGCGAGCTCTCAAAGTACGCCGCGAACATGATGCTGGCGACCGAGACGCTGTCGCGGCTGGAGGCTGACCGAGGAATCGCCGCGATCCGCGCCTGGTTCTACTTGCCACGGTTCGAGCACCTCCGCGATCGCGCCGATCCTCAAGATCCACATAGCGACGGCCTTCCGACTCGACACGGTGAGGGCCATGCCGCTGGCGGGGCTCAACCTAATCACCCGCGAGGTCGAGGTCGTCACCAAGGGCGGCAAGGTGACGCAGGACAAGATCAACCCGAAGACGCTTGGCCCCGTCCGCAGCTACCTGCGCTTGCCGCGACACGGATTGGCCGGCGGTGTTCGTCACCGAGACGGGCAAGGCGATCAGCTACTGGGGCGGCCGCATGATCTGGCGGCGCATCCAGAAGCGCTCGGGCGTCAAAGCCCTGGGCAGCCATCTGATCCGCCACTCCTATGGCCAAGGGACGGCACGTGCGGGAGCATCGATCGCTACATCCAGAACATGCTCGGACACGAGTCGGACAAGATGGCGCGGCACTACGCGCGCGAGGCCGCAAGTTTGCCGCGGCCAACCTGATGACGAAATACAGCTTTGCAGGCTAGACCAACCGGTTCAGGCAGACCACCAGGCTGCTTTTTGTCTGATGGTGCTACCCCTCGAAAATCTGATGACTCTACCCAGTCTCCGAGAGCAACCGGTAGGTCTAAAAGCAACCAATTTCGAGTTCAGAGGCTCTGCGACCAGGATTTGACCTTGGAACCTACCGGTAAACAACCTGATGGTCCTACCAGGACTCGCAGCGCAGCCGGTAGGTCGGAAGCGACCGAATTCGAGTTCAGCGGGCTCCGCGACCAGGATTCGAACCTGGAACCTACC
>WNGE01005044.1_pt1 | contig 18761 bp, 16 predicted proteins | sample 5400651 | NCBI WGS metagenome assembly WNGE01 (sample SAMN13153370, study PRJNA577476) | soil metagenome | isolation source: 60 cm soil or saprolite under grassland replicate 2 | place: USA:California | collected 2016-06-15
GGCAGCCTCGAGACGCGACCGACTCCGGCGCGCTCGAGCGCCGGCAGCGAATAGAACGATCCGGCGGCGCCGGAGGCGAGCTTGAACTGGGAAAGCGTTTGATGCAGGTTGTGCGGCATGTCGGTTCTCGCGTTGATCGGCAACAGAGGGCTAACCCTTCGACCCCATCATCTGCCGGATGTTCATCTTCGTCCCGTTGGGCAATGTCATGTCGCCGGGCTGCTGCCCGGGCTTGCACGGTCCGACGTATTTGCCCTCGATGATCGTCGTCGACTCCTTCATGCCGCCCATCGGCGGATCGAAGGTCGCGTGCGCTTCGGTGTGGTACGCGGTGTTGCCGGTAAACGTCATCACGGACTTCGATTGCATCTTCGTGCCGCCGAGGTCGCAGACCATGTCGCTCGTCATCTTGCCGCCGGCGTTCTTGAGGTCGTACTTGCTGCACATGTTCGACATCATGCCCATCGACATCTTGTACATCTCCTTCTGCACGGAGTCGTCCAGGCAGAGCGTGGACGCGGCTGGCGCCTTGCCGGCGCCGCGGGCGGTCGACGTGGTCGTTTCCCACAGGCCGGGCTTCAGCTTCGGAAACTCGTCCGCCGCGAGCGCTGCGGTAGCGGCGACGGTGAAACAAACGGCGATGGCGATGGTTCGCATGAGTTCTCCTGGAAGTGTCAGATCACCATCATATCGACGAACTCGTGCACGGGCATCCCCTCGAGCGTCCTGGCGTCGAGCGCAACGTCGAGGATCCGCTGCTGCTGCTTCGCCGGGAAGCGCCGCGCGAGGTTGGTGCGGAACTTCTCGATGAGCACCGGGATGCCTTCCTTGCGGCGACGCCGGTGACCGATCGGGTATTCGACCACGACCTCTTTCGTCCTGGTGCCGTCCCTGAATTCGACGGTGATCGCGTTGGCGATCGAGCGCTTGTGCGGATCGAGATAGTCCTTCGAGAAGCGCTTGTCCTCGACGCATTCCATTTTCGAGCGCAAGCGGTCGATCCGCGGGTCGGCAGCGACGTTGTCCTCGTAATCGGCCGCGGCAAGACGTCCGAAGATCAGCGGCACGGCGACCATGTACTGAATGCAGTGGTCGCGGTCGGCGGGATTGTCGAGCGGACCCTTCTTGTCGATGATCCGGATGGCCGACTCGTGCGTGCGGATCGTGATCTTCTTCACGTCGTCCAGGCGGTCCTTGATCAAAGGATGGAGCTGCATCGCGCATTCGGCGGCGGTCTGCGCATGGAATTCGGCGGGAAAGCTGATCTTGAACAGCACGTTCTCCATCACGTAGCTGCCATAGGGGCGCTGGAACTTGAACGCGTTCCCTTTGAAGAGGACATCGTAAAAGCCCCACGTCTTCGCGGTCAGCACTGAGGGATAGCCCATCTCGCCGGTCTTGGCCACCAGCGCTAGGCGCACCGCACGGGAGGTGGCGTCGCCTGCCGCCCAGCTCTTGCGCGAGCCGGTGTTCGGCGCGTGGCGATACGTGCGCAGGCTCTGCCCGTCGACCCACGCGAGCGAAACCGCGTTGACGACCTCGTCCCACGTGAGGCCAAGCATCGCCGCGACGACGGCGGTCGAGGCGACCTTCACCAGCACGACGTGGTCGAGACCGACGCGATTGAAGCTGTTTTCGAGTGCGATGATGCCCTGGATCTCGTGCGCCTTGATCATCGCCGTCAGGACGTCCTTCATCACGAGCGGCGGCTTGCCGGCGGCGATGGCGTTGCGCGACAGCCAGTCGGCGGTAGCGAGAATTCCGCCCAGGTTATCCGAGGGATGACCCCATTCGGCGGCGAGCCAGGTGTCGTTGAAATCGAGCCAGCGGATCATCGCGCCGATGTTGAACGCGGCCTGCACCGGATCGAGCTGGAACGACGTGCCGGGAACCTTGGCGCCATGAGGGACGATGGTCCCCGGAACGATGGGTCCCATGAGCTTGGTGCACGCGGGATAGGAGAGCGCCTCGAAGCCGCAACCCAGGGTGTCGATCAGGCAGTGGCGCGCGGTGTCGTACGCCTCTTTGCTCGTGATCCTGTATTTGGTCGCGTAGTTGGCGATGTCGACGAGGACCGAGTCGGGTTTGCGCCGGACGTTGCTGATGGGAGCGGACATAAATTAGGTCGAGGGTTGGGGTCGAGGGTCAAGCGTCCAGCGTCGAGCGTGAGCGCCGAGGGTTAAAAGGGCCGAGTTGCGCTAGTTGGTGGAGGCGTATCGGTATGCTCTTACGCTGGACGCCCGACGCTCGACGCTCGACTCACTTCCGCTCGTCGATCGGCACGAACTTCTGGTTCTCCGGGCCGATGTAGTTGGCGCTGGGGCGGATGATCTTGCCGTCGATCCGCTGCTCGATGACGTGCGCCGACCAGCCGGTCGAACGCGAGATGACGAAGAGCGGCGTGAACATCGCCGTCGGAACGTCCATCATGTGATAGCTCACCGCCGAATACCAGTCGAGATTGGCGAACATCTTCTTGCGCTCCCACATCACCTTCTCGAGCCGTTCGGCGATGGCGAACATCCGGGTGTTCCCCGCGTCCTGCGAAAGCGCGCGCGCGACTTCCTTGATCACCTTGTTGCGCGGATCGGCGATCGTGTAGACCGGATGGCCGAAGCCGATGATCACTTCCTTCCCTTCGACGCGCTTGCTGATGTCCGCCTCCGCTTCGTCGGGAGTGTCATAGCGCTTTTGCGTGTCGAACGCGGCTTCGTTGGCGCCGCCGTGCTTCGGGCCGCGCAGCGCGCCGATCGCGCCGGTCAGCGCCGAATAGATGTCGGAACCCGTTCCGGCGATCACGCGGCCGGCAAACGTCGAGGCGTTGAACTCGTGCTCGGCGTAGAGGATCAGCGACGTGTGCATCGCGCGCACCCACAGCGGCTTGGGCGTCTGTCCATGCAGCAGGTGCAGGAAATGCCCGCCGATCGAGTCGTCGTCGGTCTCGAGCTCGATCCGCCTGCCGTTGTGCGTCCAGTGGTACCAGGAGAGCAGCATCGAACCGAGCGAGGCGAGCAGCCGGTCGGCGATGTCGCGCGCGCCGGCGACGTTGTGGTCGTCCTTTTCAGGCAATACAGTGCCGAGCGCCGAGACGCCGGTGCGCATGACGTCCATCGGATGCGCGGCCGCGGGGATGCGCTCGAGAATCTCGCGTACCGACCAGGGGAGCCCGCGCAGGCTCTTCAGCTTCGTCTTGTAGTCGCGGAGCTCGGCGGCCGTCGGCAGCTTGCCGTGGATGAGCAGGTGCGCGATCTCCTCGAACTCGCACGCCTGGGCGATGTCGAGGATGTCGTAGCCGCGGTACGCGAGGTCGTTGCCCGTGCGCCCGACCGTGCACAACGCCGTGTTGCCTGCCGTGACGCCGGACAGCGCGACGGATTTCTTCGCCTTTGGCGGGGCAGCGGCGGCAGTGGCTTCGTTCATCGTGTTCTCCCTCGACAAATCCTTTTCCATGCGGCGATCATTTTTTGGCGGCGAAGAGCTGGTCCAGCTTGGCTTCATAGGCGTGATAGCCGAGAAAGTCGTAGAGCTCCGCGCGCGTTTGCATCGTCTCCAGCGCGGCCTTCTGCGAGCCCTCGGTACGGAGCGTCCGATAGACGTTCAGTGCCGCCTTGTTCATCGCCCGGAACGCCGACAGCGGATAGAGCGCGAGCGCGACCTCGGCGGCGCGGAGCTCGGCAAGGGTGTAGAGCGGCGTTGCGCCGAACTCGGTGATGTTGGCGAGGATCGGCACCTTGACCGCTTGCGCGAACGCCTTGTACATCGCGAGCTCGGTGATCGCCTCGGGGAAGATCATGTCGGCGCCAGCCTCGACGCATGCGCACGCGCGGTCGATTGCCGCCTGCAGGCCTTCAACGGCGAGCGCGTCGGTGCGCGCCATGACGACGAAGTCGGAATCCGTTCTCGCATCGACCGCGGCCTTGATCCGGTCGACCATTTCGTCGCGCGAGACGAGCTCCTTTCCGGGGCGGTGGCCGCAGCGCTTGGCGCCGACCTGGTCCTCGATGTGGATCGCCGCGGCGCCGAACTTGATCATCGATTTCACGGTGCGCGCGACGTTGAACGCCGACGCGCCGAAGCCGGTGTCGACGTCGACCAGCAGCGGCAGCGAGCACACATCGGTGATGCGGCGGACGTCGGTCAGCACGTCGTCCAGATTGCTGATGCCCAGATCGGGAACGCCGAGCGAGCCCGCAGCGACGCCGCCGCCGGAAAGGTAGATCGCCTTGAAGCCGGATTTTTCGGCGAGGATCGCGTGGTAAGCGCAAATCGCGCCCGGCACCTGGAGCGGCTTCTCGGCGACCAGCGCGGCGCGGAATCGCGCACCGGGGGAGGGGTTCGTCATTGGCAGTCAGCCATGGAAATTCTTGAACCACGAAGGACACGAAGAGCACGAAGAAAGACTTTCCAGACTCAGGCGAGGCGCCCGTGGTGGCATCGGAGCGCGACATCCCGATCGAGTGGAAGACGCGGCGTAGCGGTCGTAATGTACGGATGAAGTCGCTGCTATCATGAATTCGTCTTCCTTCGTGGCCTTCGTGGTTACTGCCTTTCGGCGGGTCCGAAGAACGCTGCGGCGGCCGCCGGCATCGACGCGCCGGCGGCATGCGCTTGCTGCAACACGGTCCAGCAGTAACGGTACGATGCGCGGTCGTGCAGCGTGTCGCCGACGCGGATCGGCGCCCAGTCGGCAGCCTGCGCAGCAGCGAGCGTGGTGGCAGCCAATTCGACTTCGGCGGCCGGCGGCTGCATCGCGCGCACGATCGGCTCGATTTGCGAAGGGTGGATGCTCCACATGCGCAGAAAGCCGAACTCGGTGCGCGCGCGGCGTGCATCGGCGTAGACCGTCTCGGGATCGTCGAGCACGCGCGTGACCCCGTGCGTGGGAATGACGGCGTGGGCGAGCGCGGCGGCGGCGGTTTCGCATTTCGCGCGGCGGACGAGCGGATGGTCGAACTGGTCGGGACTGTCCATCGCCGCGGCGGGGATCGCGCCGTAATGCGCGCTCACGAAATCCATCGTGCCGAAGTCGAGGCTCACGACGGACGGCAGCGCGGCGATCGCCCACGCGTCGCGAACGGCGCCGTGGGTTTCGATCATCACGCTCACCGGAATCTCGCGCCCCAATCCGCGCCGCGCGACTTCGAGGGCGACCGCATCGATGAAGCGCAGGATGTCTGCTGCCGACTCGGCTTTGGGGCAGGTGAGGAAAGCCAGCCGATCGCCGGCCTCGCCGATGAGGATCGCGAGGTCCTCCGCGGTGGCCGGATGGCGGACGTCGTGGACGCGCGCGCCGACGCGATCCCAGCGATTGGCGTCGCTCGCGATCAGCGTGGCGAGCGTGCGTGCATGCTCGCGCTCGGCGCCGGCGGGGGCGCCATCCTCGCAATCGGCGGCAACGTCGAACACGGGTCCGCGCTCCGCCTGCAAAGCGAGCGCCTTCTCGATGAAGCGCGGGCGCCCGGCGTAATGGACGCACACGGGCAGGAGCGGCAGTGGCCGGTCGTGGCCGTAAAGGGCCGCCTGCGGCGAGACTTTGCTCATTTCGTCAGGGTAAAGACGGGGCCGGCCGCGCCGGCCCGTTGCCATCCCAAGTTTCACCCGAGCAGCGACGCGACGCCCGCACGTTCCTCCTCGATCTCTTTCAGCGTCGCGTCCATCTTCTCGCGCGAGAACGGATCGATCTCGAGACCCGTGACGCGCGTGTACTCGCCGTTCGCCGTCGTCACCGGTACGCCGTAAATCACGTCCTGCGGAATCCCGTAGCTGCCATCGGACGGGACGCCCATCGTCACCCACTTGCCGTTGCTGCCGAGGATCCAGTCGCGGACGTGATCGATCGCGGCGTTCGCCGCCGAGGCCGCCGAAGAGAGCCCGCGAGCAGCGATGATCGCCGCGCCGCGCTTGCCGACCGTCGGCAGGAACACGTTGCGGTTCCAGTCCTCGTCGTTGATCAGCGCCTTCACAGGCTGGCCGTCGACCGTGGCGAAGCGATAGTCGGCGTACATCGTCGGCGAATGGTTGCCCCACACGATGAGCTTCTCGATCGCGCCGACGGGTTTGCCGCTCCTGGCCGCGAGCTGCGACAGCGCGCGGTTGTGATCGAGCCGCAGCATCGCGGTGAAGTTCTTCTTGCCCAACGACGGCGCGGATTTCATCGCGATATAGGCATTCGTGTTCGCCGGATTGCCGACGACCAGCACCTTGACCTCGCGCGAGGCAACGCGGTCGAGCGCCTTCCCCTGTTCGATGAAGATCTTCGCGTTCTCCAGCAGCAGATCCTTGCGTTCCATTCCGGGGCCGCGCGGCTTGGCACCGACGAGGAGCGCCAGGTCGGCGTCCTTGAACGCGATGGCCGGATCGGCCGTACCGACCATTCCTGTCACGAGCGGGAACGCGCAGTCCTCGATCTCCATCATGACGCCCTTCAGCGCCGCCTGAGCCTTGTCGAGCGGCAATTCCAGCATCTGCAGGACGAGTGGCTGGTCGCGACCCAGCATCTCACCCGCGGCAATCCGGAAGAGCAGGCTATAGCCGATCTGGCCGGCGGCGCCGGTCACCGCGATACGAAGGGGCTTTTTCATGACGGGTTCCTCGGTGCACTTGGACGGGACGAGGGGCGACGGCGCCTTCGCGCGTGGCGGGGCCATGCGGGCATGGCGGAGTGGAGACCCCGATTGTTGCATTGCGACAACCGGTGAGAGCCTATCAGAACGGCCTACGCTGCGGATGTCGCGCGAGAGAACACATTTTAGGGGAGCCCGACCCGGGGTGTCAATTGACTCTTCTATCTTATACAATATATAAGACATGAGATTGGACCACTGACCGCCGCCGTCCCGGGGCGCCGGTTTTCGATGCGCCGGCAAGCCCGGCGCACGCGCCCGGAAAGGCTCCGCCACGTCGAACCATGCCGACTTCGCCCCCTTCCTTCCGCCCTCTGTATCTGCAGATCAAGGCGCTGCTCGAGAAGAGCCTCGAGGCAGGGGAATGGCGCCCGGCCGAGGCGATTCCGAGCGAAATGGAGTTGGCCGGCCGCTTCGGCGTCTCGCAGGGGACGGTGCGCAAGGCGATCGATGCGCTCGCCTCCGACAATCTCGTCGTCCGCCGGCAGGGAAAGGGCACGTTCGTCGCGACGCACACCGAGGAAAAGGTGTCGCTGTTCCGCTTCCTGCGTATCCGGCGCAATGACGGCCGCGACGAATACCCGGCGAGCCGTCTGCTCGACGTCCGCCGCGCGAAAGCCTCGGCCGAGGCGGTTCGGCTGCTCGGCGTCAAACCGGGCGAGTCGGTGATCCTGCTTCGGCGCATTCTCGAATATTCGGGCGAGCCCGTGGTCGTCGACGAGATCACGTTGCCGGCGGCGCTGTTCAAGGGACTCACCCGGGCCAAGGCCGATGCCTATCACGGCTCGATGTACAGCTTTTTCGAAACGCAATTCGGAGTGCGGATGCTGAAGGCGCAGGAGAAGCTCCGTGCCATTGCGGCGGATGCCACAAGCGCATCGCTCCTCAAGGTCGCGCCCGGGCAACCACTGCTCGCCGTCGACCGAGTCACCCTGACGTACGGGGACCGGCCCGTAGAATGGCGGCGGGGACTGTGCACGACGCGGAACCACCACTATCTCAACGACCTCGGCTGAAGCGGAGCAATCGCGCTATAATTTTGTGCTGCTTTGCACAACGCCCGCCGGCGGGGCGAACGTGCCGCAAGCGGCGTCTGTTCCGGCATTGCGCCGGTGTCGAATGTTTTCCGAACCGGTCCAACGAATCGCATTCACGCCATGCCCGTCCTCGAGCGACCTGAAGCCAAGCCTCGACCGGTGTACCTCGACCTGCCGCGGATCCGGTTGCCGCTGCCCGGGATCGTTTCAATCCTGCATCGAATTTCCGGCGGACTCCTGTTCCTGATCGGCATTCCGGTGCTGCTGGCCGGCGTCGCGTGGAGCCTCGGCTCGGACGAATCGTATGCGGCGCTGAAATCGGCCGCCGCCACACCGGCAGCGAAGATCGTGCTGCTCGGGTTGGCGTGGGCCTACCTGCACCACTTTTGCGCCGGCATCCGTTATCTGCTGCTCGATCTCCATCTGGGGATCGAGCTCGCTCCGGCGCGCCGGTCGAGCGTGATTGTGTTCGTGATCAGCCTCCTGCTCACGCTCGCGGTCGGAGCGCGGCTGTGGTGACGCGGCGCATCGTCGTCGGCGCGCATTACGGCCTGAGCGACTGGCTGCTGCAGCGGTTGACCGCAGTCGTCATGACGGCATACACGCTGCTCATCCTCGGCATCGTGCTGTGGAACGGCGGGCTCGATTACGCGCTGTGGCGCTCGCTCTTCGCCAACGATGCCTTCCGGCTCGCATCGTTCCTGTTCATGGTCGCGCTCGGCTATCACGCATGGATCGGCATGCGCGATATCTACATGGATTACGTCAAGTCGACGGCCCTTCGCCTGACCCTGGAAGCGGCATCCGTCGTCGTGCTGATCGCCTATCTCGGGTGGACGATCCAGATCCTGTGGGGAGCAAGATGACTTCGCTTCCCGTACGCAAGTTCGACGCGATCGTCGTCGGGGCGGGCGGCTCGGGCATGCGTGCGTCGCTGCAGCTCGCCGAAGCCGGTCTCTCGGTCGCCGTGCTGTCGAAAGTCTTTCCCACGCGTTCGCACACCGTCGCCGCGCAGGGCGGCATCGGTGCATCGCTCGGCAACATGTCGGAGGACCACTGGCTCTGGCACATGTACGACACGATCAAGGGCTCCGACTGGCTGGGCGACCAGGACGCGATCGAATACATGTGCAAGATGGCGCCGCAGGTCGTCTACGAGCTCGAGCACTTCGGCATGCCGTTCGACCGCAACCCCGACGGCACGATCTACCAGCGGCCGTTCGGCGGCCACTCGGCGAACTTCGGCGAGAAGCCGGTGCAGCGCGCGTGTGCTGCGGCCGATCGCACCGGCCACGCAATGCTGCACACGCTCTACCAGCGCAACGTCAGGGCGCACACGCAATTCTTCGTCGAATGGATGGCGCTCGACCTGATCCGCAACCCGGACGGCGACGTTCTCGGGGTGGTCGCGCTGGAGATGGAAACGGGCGACGTCGTCATCCTGCAGGCGAAGGCGACGCTGCTCGCGACCGGCGGCGCCGGGCGCATTTTCGCGGCGTCGACCAATGCCTTCATCAATACCGGCGACGGACTCGGCATGGCGGCGCGCGCGGGAGTTCCGCTGCAGGACATGGAGATGTGGCAGTTTCACCCGACCGGCGTCGCCGGTGCGGGAGTGCTGATCACCGAGGGTGTGCGCGGCGAGGGTGGCATCCTTCTCAACTGCAACGGCGAGCGCTTCATGGAGCGTTATGCGCCGAACCTCAAGGACCTCGCGTCGCGCGACGTCGTCAGCCGCTCGATGGACCAGGAGATCAAGGAAGGGCGCGGCTGCGGGCCGAACAAGGATTACGTGCTGCTGAAGCTCGATCATCTCGGGCCCGAGGTGATCCTGAAGCGGCTGCCATCGATCCGCGAAATCGCGATCAATTTCGCGAATGTCGACTGCATCAAGGAGCCGATTCCCGTCGTGCCGACGCTCCATTACATGATGGGCGGCATACCGACCAACGTGCACAGTCAGGTGGTCGCGCCGAAGGACGGCGATCACCGCGCGCCGGTCGAAGGTCTCTTCGCCGTCGGAGAATGCGCCTGCGTGTCGGTGCACGGCGCGAACCGCCTCGGCACCAATTCGCTCGTCGATCTGCTCGTGTTCGGCCGCGCCGCCGGCAATTTCATCGTCGAGCAGAACTTCAACCGCCGTCCGCACAAGCCGTTGCCGAAGGATGCCGCCGAGCGCAGCCGTGCGCGTCTCGCGCAACTCGACAATTCCGCGACGGGCGAGTCGGTCCCCGTGGTCGCCAATGACCTGCGCAAGACGATGCAGGCGCATTGCGGCGTCTTCCGCAACCAGGAGCTGCTGACCGAAGGTGTGCGCAAAGTGCTGGAGCTCGAGGAGCGCGTGCGGCACGTGGCGATCAAGGACAAGAGCCGGACGTTCAACACGGCGCGGGTCGAAGCTTTGGAGCTCGACAACCTGATCGAGACCGCCAAGGCGACGGTAGTGTCGGCGGAAGCGCGGCGGGAATCCCGCGGCGCGCAGGCACGGAGCGACTATCCGGCCCGCGACGACGAGAACTGGCTCAAGCACACGCTGTGGTACCGCGAAGGCAACCGCCTCGCGTACAAGCCGGTGAACATGAAGCCGCTGTCGGTCGACGCGTTTCCGCCCAAAGCGCGGACGTATTGAAAGGCAGGATCAAGACCACCTCTCGACAGGAAGACACGAAGGGCACGACGGGAAGCAAAGAAGGACTTCTTTGATGTGGATCATCTTGCCGGATCCGCGGATTCGATAATTAACAGGTTTTCTTCAGGATTTCTTCGTGTCTTCGCGATGAGCGCTGCACTTGACGTATCCCGGAGCCGCCCAATGAAGTTTCGCATCTATCGCTACGACCCCGAGAAGGACGCGAAGCCCTACGTCCAGGACTACGACGTGGCGCTCGATCCGCACGACCGGATGCTGCTCGACGCACTGATGCGCGTGAAGGCGGTCGACGATACGCTGTCGTTCCGCAGAAGCTGCCGCGAGGGCGTGTGCGGGTCCGACGCGATGAACATCAACGGCAAGAACGGTCTCGCCTGCATCACGAACGTCAAGACGCTCAAGGAACCGGTCGAGCTCAAGCCGCTCCCGGGGCTGCCGGTGATCCGCGACCTGATCGTCGACATGAGCCAGTTCTTCAAGCAATACCACTCGATCACGCCGTACCTCGTCAACGACACGCCGCCGCCGGAAAAAGAGCGACTGCAAGCGCCCGAGGACCGCGAAGAGCTGGACGGTCTCTACGAATGCATCCTGTGCGCGTGCTGTTCGACCGCGTGCCCGTCGTTCTGGTGGAATCCCGACAAGTTCGTCGGCCCGGCTGGCCTGCTGCAGGCATACCGCTTCATCGCCGACTCCCGCGACCTGGCGACGAACGAGCGACTCGACAATCTCGAGGACCCCTACCGGCTGTTTCGCTGCCACACGATCATGAACTGCGTCGACGTCTGCCCGAAGAACCTCAATCCGACGAAGGCGATCAGCAAGATCAAGGAAATCATGGTCAAAAGGGCGGTCTAGCGTCCAGCGTCCGGCGTCCAGCGAAAACCCATGCCGCGTACCTCAGCCGATGGCGAATCCGCGCTCGACGCTCGACGCTCGACGCTCGACCCGATTCGCTTGAACCGCCTGCGCTGGCGCTGCCGACGCGGCATGCTGGAAAACGATCTGATCCTCGAGCGTTTTCTCGACGCCCGCGGCGAGTCCTTGACCGAGGCCGAAGTGGCATCGCTCGATCGCCTGCTCGACTTCGCCGACGGCGAGCTCTGGGACCTGCTTTCGGGGCGTGCCCAACCGGAAGACACCGCGTTGCGGTCGCTCCTGTCTGCACTGCGACGCAGGAGCGACGGATCGATGCACGAAACTTCCTGCCCTTGAACGAACTGACCGCACGCGAGATCAAACGCAGCCATTTCACGATCGAACGACGGACGACGCTCTCGTGCCGCCGTCCGACTTTGCCACGATGGATGGAGAGACGACATCATGACCGACCGCACCGCCACACTGTCCTTCTCTGACGGCGCTCCCGCCGTCACGTTTCCGGTCCTCTCCGGCAGCATCGGGCCCGATGTCATCGACATCCGCGCGCTCTACGGCAAGACCGGCCGCTTCACCTACGACCCGGGATTCCTGTCGACCGCCGCCTGCAGCTCGGCGATCACGTTCATCGACGGCGACAAGGGCGAGCTCCTCTACCGCGGCTACCCGATCGAGGAGCTCGCGGTCAAATGCGACTTCCTCGAAGTCTGCCATCTGCTGCTCTACGGCGAGCTGCCGAACGCCACGCAAAAGACGGACTTCGTCGGCCGCGTCACCAAACATACGATGGTGAACGAGCAGATGCAGTTCTTCATGCGCGGGTTCCGGCGCGACGCCCATCCGATGGCGGTGCTGACCGGCCTCGTCGGCGCAATGAGCGCGTTCTATCCCGATTCGATCAACTTGAACGACGCGCATCAGCGAGACATCTCGGCGATCCGGCTGATCGCGAAAATGCCCACGCTGGTGGCGATGGCGTACAAGTACACGGTCGGCCAGCCCTACATGTACCCGCGCAACGACCAGACGTACGCGGCGAACTTCATGCGGATGATGTTCGCGACGCCGTGCGAGGAGTACACCGTCAATCAGGTGCTGGTGCGCGCGCTCGACCGGATTTTCATCCTGCACGCCGACCATGAGCAGAACGCGTCGACTTCAACGGTGCGGCTGTGCGCATCGTCGGGCACCAACCCGTTCGCGGCGATTGCAGCGGGTGTCGCGTGCCTGTGGGGCCCGGCGCACGGCGGGGCGAACGAAGCGAGCCTCAACATGCTCTACGACATCCAGAAGAACGGCGGCGTGGCGAAGATCGGCGAGTTCATCGCCAAGGTCAAGGACAAGAACAGCAGCGTCAAGCTCATGGGCTTCGGCCATCGCGTCTACAAGAACTACGATCCGCGCGCGAAGCTCATGCGCGAAACCTGCCACGAGGTGCTGGGTGAACTCGGACTGGGTGACGACCCGTTGTTCAAGCTCGCGATGGCGCTGGAGAAGATCGCCCTCGAGGACGATTACTTCGTCGCCCGCAAGCTCTATCCGAATGTCGACTTCTACTCGGGCATCGTGCAGAAGGCTATCGGCATCCCGGTATCGCTGTTCACGGCCATCTTCGCGCTCGCGCGGACCGTTGGCTGGATCGCGCAGTTGAACGAGATGATTACCGATCCCGAGTACAAGATCGGCCGCCCGCGCCAGCTCTTCTCCGGGGCGAAGCGGCGGTCGGTCGCGCCGATCGACAAGCGGTGAAGAAAGTCGAGCGTCGAGCGTTGAGCGTCGAGCGTCGGATAGCGACGGTCTGCGCGCGGGGTTTCACGCCGGACGCTAGACGCTGGACGCCGGACCTCGCACCAAAGGAACGACAATGAGCACGATGAGAGAGTTCGAGTCCACCAGCACGCTGTTCGGCGGCAACGCACCGTTCATCGAGGAGCAGTACGAGCAGTATCTCGCGAATCCGGCGGCCGTTCCCGCCGACTGGCGCGCGTACTTCGACAGCCTGCGCGGCGGCGCCGCCGACGTCGCGCATGCACCGGTCATCGAATCGTTCATCCGGCTGGGCAAGAGCCGGAAGATTTCCGGGGCGATGGTCGATGCGGCGACGATGCACAAGCAGGTGCTGGTGCTGCAGATGATCGGCAAGTTTCGCACGCTCGGCATGTTCCAGGCCGACCTCGATCCGCTGAAGCGCCAGGAAAAGCGCTACATCGCCGACCTCGATCTCGCGACCTACGGTTTCACCGAAGCCGATCTCGACACCAAGTTCGACGTGGGCTCGTTCAAGGCGGGCGCCGAGCGGATGCGCCTGCGCGATCTCATCGAAGCGCTCAGGGACACGTATTGCCGAACCTTCGGCGCCGAATACATGTACATCTCGGACACGTCGATCAAGCGCTTCGTCCAGCAGCGCCTGGAGCCGATCCGCTCGCGGCCGAGCTACACGGTCGAGCAGCGCCGCCACATCCTCGAGCGTCTCACCGCGGCCGAGACGCTCGAGCGCTACCTGCATACGAAATACGTCGGCCAGAAGCGCTTTTCGGGCGAAGGCGGCGACACGCTGATCCCGATGCTCGATCACCTGATTCAGAACGCGGGTGTGGCCGGCGTGCAGGAGACGGTGATCGGGATGGCGCACCGCGGCCGTCTCACCGTGCTCGTCAACACGTTCGGCAAGATGCCCGCCGACCTGTTTTCCGAGTTCGAAGGCAAGCAGGCGCAGGAGCTCGCCGCCGGTGACGTCAAGTACCACCAGGGCTTTTCGTCGGACGTCGTCACGCCGGGTGGACCGATGCATCTGACGCTTGCCTTCAACCCGTCGCATCTCGAGGCGGTCGATCCGGTCGTCGAAGGCTCGGTGCGGGCGCGGCAACATCGGCGCGGCGATGAGATCGGCGACCAGGTGCTGCCGGTGCTGATCCATGGCGATGCCGCCATTGCCGGGCAGGGCGTGATCCAGGAAATCCTGAACATGGCGCAGACCCGCGGCTACTACACGGGCGGCACGATCCACATCGTTGTCAACAACCAGATCGGGTTCACGACCTCCGACCCGCGCGACACCCGCGGCACGCTGTATTGCACCGACATCGCGAAAATGGCCGAGGCGCCGATCTTCCACGTCAACGCCGACGATCCCGAGGTGTGTCTCCTCGCCGTCGAGATGGCGATGGAATTCCGGCGCCAGTTCCACCGCGACGTGTTCATCGACCTCGTCTGCTTCCGCCGTCTCGGCCACAACGAGGCCGACGAGCCGATGGTGACGCAGCCGCTGATGTACAAGAAGATCAATCAGCATCCCGGCACGCGCAAGCTCTACGCCGACACGCTCGAGCGCCAGGGCGTGATCCAGCCTGGCGACGCCGACACGATGATTGCCACCTACCGCGCGGCGATGGATAAAGGTCTGCACACGAACACGACGATCCTGTCGAACTACAAGGCGCCGTTCTCCGTCGACTGGACGGCGTACAAGGGGCGCAGCTGGACGGACCCGTGCGACACGACGGTGCCGATGGACAAGCTCAAGGCGCTCGCGAAGAAGGTCGTCGACGTGCCCGGAGGATTCAAGCTCCATTCGCGCGTCGAGCGCGTGATCGCCGATCGCAAGGCGATGGCCGAAGGGAAGGTTCCGCTCGACTGGGGGATGGCCGAGACACTCGCGTACGCGACGCTCCTCGATCAGGACATCGGTGTGCGGCTCTCCGGCGAAGACGTCGCCCGCGGCACGTTTTCCCATCGCCACGCCGTGCTGCACGATCAGAACCGCGAGAAATGGGATTCGGGCACTTGGGTGCCGCTCGAGCACATCAAGCCGGGCCAGCCGGAGTTCGAAGTGATCGATTCCGTGTTGACCGAGTATGGCGTCCTCGGCTTCGAATACGGCTAACCTGCAGTTGTGCGCCGAGCACAACATGCAGGTGTGCGTCCCGTCGACACCGGCGCAGATCTTCCACCTTTTCCGGCGGCAGATGCTGCGCTCGTTCCGGCGCCCGCTGATCGTGATGAGCCCGAAGAGCCTCCTGCGGCACAAGGAAGCCATCTCGTCGCTCGAGGACCTGGCGAAGGGCAGTTTCCAGAACGTGATCGGCGAAGTCGAGAAGATCGCGGCGAAGAACGTCCGGCGCGTCATCCTCTGCTCGGGGAAGGTCTATTACGAGATCGTCGCCCATCGTCGCGAGCAGAAGATCACCGACGTCGCGATTCTGCGGCTCGAGCAGCAGTACCCGTTTCCGCACGCCGACTTCAAGGAGCAGCTCGCGAAATTCCCGAACGCGACAGAGATCGTCTGGTGCCAGGAAGAGCCACAGAACCAGGGCGCGTGGTACCGGCTCCGCGCCTACTTCCGCGCCGATGCGTCGCCCAAGCAGATCGTCTCGTACGCCGGTCGTCCGGTGGCGGCAACCACGGCGGTCGGCTACATGTCGAAGCATCTCGAGCGGCAGAAGCAGCTGATCGGGGACGCCTTCGCGCCGCCGCCGCTGTCCGAAGGCGAAATGCTGGTGCGCACCTGACCGAGAGCAACGACGATGCAAGTCGAAGTCAAAGTCCCCCAGTTGCCCGAGTCGGTCGCCGAGGCGACGCTCGTCAACTGGCACAAGAAGGCCGGCGAGGCGGTTGCGCGCGACGAGAACCTGGTCGACGTCGAGACCGACAAGGTCGTGCTCGAATTGCCGGCGCCCGCAGCAGGCGCCCTGGTCGAGATCCGCAAGGGCGACGGCTCGACGGTCGCCGGTCAGGAAGTGATCGCCATCATCGACACCGAGGCTAAAGGCGCTGCCGCGGCGGCGCCGGCAGCGACGGCGGCAGCACCGCAACCTTCGCCACCGTCGCCGGGTGCGGGCGCGGTCGCTCCGGCGAACGCGCCGCCGAGCGCAGCGGCAACCACCGCTTTGCCGTCGGCGCGCAAGATGATGGCCGAGCAGGGCTTAGGCGCGTCTGCCGTCGAAGGCACGGGCCGAGGAGGGCGCATCACCAAGGGTGATGTGCTCGCCGCTGTCGAAAACCGCGCGTCGCCCGCACCGTCGCCGCCCACACCGTCGCCCGCCGCGCCGGCACCGTCCCCCGCGGCCCCTCCGCCGATGGCCAAAGCGCCGCCCGCACCGGTTGTGCCGCTGCCAGCCGCGCTTGGGCAAAGGCCGGAGCAACGCGTGCCGATGTCGCGGTTGCGCCAGCGTGTCGCCGAGCGTCTCGTCGCGTCGCAATCGACGGCGGCGATCCTGACGACGTTCAACGAAGTCAACATGCAGCCGGTGATCGAGTTGCGCAACAAGTACAAGGACCGCTTCGAGAAGGAGCACGGCGTCAAGCTCGGCTTCATGGGCTTTTTCGTGAAGGCCGCGGTGCACGCGCTCAAGAAGTTTCCGGCGGTCAATGCGTCGATCGACGGCACCGATATCGTCTACCACGGCTATTTCGACATCGGCATCGCCGTGGGCAGCCCGCGTGGGCTGGTCGTGCCGATCATTCGCGATGTCGACCAGCTGACGATTGCCGAGATCGAGGCGACGATCGCCGATTTCGGCAAGCGCGCGCAGGAGGGCAAGCTCTCCGTCGAAGAGCTGACCGGCGGCACCTACACGATATCCAACGGCGGCGTGTTCGGGTCGATGCTGTCGACGCCGATCATCAATCCGCCGCAGTCGGCGATCCTCGGCGTGCATGCGACGAAAGATCGCGCCGTGGTCGAGAATGGGCAGATCGTCGTGCGACCGATGAATTACCTCGCGCAGTCGTACGATCACCGAATCATCGACGGGCGCGAGGCGGTGCTCTCGCTTGTCGCGATCAAGGAAGCGCTCGAGGATCCGGCGCGAATGCTGTTGGATCTATAACCACAACCAAAAAACCTGAACCACGAAGGACACGAAGTTACACGAAGTAAGTCGAAAGCGGTTTGGATTTTCTTCGTGTCCTTCGTGTCCTTCGTGGTTAAAGGTCTTGATTTTCCATGGCTGAAAATTTCGATGTAGTCGTCATCGGTGCCGGCCCGGGCGGTTACACCGCCGCGATCCGCGCCGCGCAGCTCGGATTGAAGACGGCCTGCATCGACGACTGGTCGCGAGCTGACGGCAAGCCGGCGCCGGGCGGCACCTGCACCAACGTCGGCTGCATTCCGTCGAAGGCGCTGCTCCAGTCCTCCGAGAACTTCGAGCACGCGGGGCACGCGTTCGCCGAACATGGCATCGAGATCGACGGCGTGGCGATCGACGTCGCGAAGATGATGGCGCGCAAGGACAAGGTCGTCGCCCAGAACAACGACGGCATCCTCTATCTTTTCAAGAAGAACAAGATCGCGTTCTTCCACGGCAAGGGATCGTTCGCGGGCGGCAGCGCGACGTCGGGCTGGACGCTCAAGATCGACGGCGAAAAAGCGACCGAACTGATGGCCCGGCACGTCATCGTCGCAACCGGATCGAAGCCGCGGCCGCTGCCCGGCGTGGCCATCGACAACACGCTCGTGCTCGACAACGAAGGTGCCCTCGCGCTTGCCAAAGTTCCGGCCCGCCTCGGTGTCGTCGGCGCGGGCGTGATCGGGCTCGAGATGGGCAGCGTCTGGCGGCGGTTGGGTGCCGACGTGACGGTGCTGGAAGCGCTGCCGGCGTTTCTCGGCGTCGCCGACGAAGCGGTGGCGAAGGAAGCGCAGAAAGTCTTCGCGAAGCAGGGGCTCGCGGTCAAGCTCGGCATCAACATCACCAAGGTCACGCTCGCCAAGAAGGACGTCATGGTCGCGTGGACCGACGCGGCCGGCAAGGATGAATCCGCGACGTTCGACCGGCTGATCGTGTCGATCGGACGCTTGCCGCACACCGCGGGGCTCAACGCGGCGGCGGTGGGACTGACGCTGGACGAGCGCGGCTTCGTCACCGTTGATGCCGACTGCCGAACGAACATTCCGAACGTCTGGGCGATCGGCGACGTCGTTCGCGGGCCGATGCTCGCGCACAAGGCCGAGGACGAAGGCGTTGCCGTCGCCGAGCGCATTGCCGGCCAGCACGGGCACGTCGATTTCAACACGATTCCGTGGGTGATCTACACGTGGCCCGAGATCGCGTGGGTCGGGAGGACCGAGCAGCAGTTGAAGGCCGATGGGGTCGCCTACCGCGCGGGAAGCTTCCCGTTCTCCGCCAACGGTCGCGCGCGGGCCATGGGCGAGACGACCGGTTTCGTGAAGATCCTCGCCGACGCGAAGACCGATCGGATCCTCGGCATGCACGTGATCGGTCCATGGGCGTCGGAGCTGATCTCCGAGGGCGTCGTGGCGATGGAATTCGGCGCTTCGAGCGAGGACATCGCGCGGATCTGCCACGCGCATCCATCGCTGTCCGAAGCGACGCGCGAGGCGGCGCTCGCGATCGACAAGCGCTCGCTCAACTTCTGAGCGCAGCGATCGCGTCGCGGCTTGCGGTCGTGCGATGACCCGGGCGAACGCTTTGGCCTGCGGGCGAGCCGGGCGGATTTGCCGCAACCGGGCGCTGACTTACAATCGCCGGCGATGAACGACTCCGCCCTGGACCGCGACGTCACGGCGCGCGATGACGCGCTCGTCGCCTGGCTCGACCCGATACTCGCCGC
>WNGE01005327.1_pt1 | contig 18761 bp, 16 predicted proteins | sample 5400651 | NCBI WGS metagenome assembly WNGE01 (sample SAMN13153370, study PRJNA577476) | soil metagenome | isolation source: 60 cm soil or saprolite under grassland replicate 2 | place: USA:California | collected 2016-06-15
TCTATTACGTCTGCGCTTAGTTGACGGGAGACCATCAATTCTTCATCAAACGTTACCTGCCGCGCGTCCCCACCTCGTTTTGCGTAGCGGCGCGAGCGGGCGTAGTCAACCAGGATGCGCCGCATCATCTGGGCTGCAATGCTAAAGAAGTGGGCCCGGCTTTGCCAGTGGACATCTCTCTGGTCCACCAGACGCAGGAATGCTTCGTTCAAAAGTGCTGAGGTTTGTAAGGTGTGCCCCGGTCGCTCTTTCTTTATATGTCGATGGGCCAACCGATGGAGTTCTGAGTAAACGAGCGGCATCAATTGATCAAGTGCAGTTTGATCACCATTGCCCCATGCGACGAGAAGTTGGGTTACTTCATTGGAAGACGCTGTCATTCTATGTGGCTATGGATGTGAGACTACTCGAAAATACACACGGACTAATTCGTGACTTCCTTCAGCATTTTACCCTTCCCAAAAAAATTAGGTAAGACCGTTAGAGGTTATTGCGTTTGTTCCCGCGTCTGGTGTCGGACTGTACAAACCGAAGAATCTTGCTGAGGAACACTACTCAAAACAACTCGTTCCTCCGCAACTCTTCGACGACAGCTTATGTGCCCGATCCACGGATCTCACCCAATCAGGAGAAGCAAGTTTCGAAAGGAGCATGTGCATGAAAAACATTTTGACGACGATACTAATCGCCTCTTTCCTCTTTGTTCAGACGGCGACGGGTTACGCAAACAAAAACAACTTCGACGCCCAAAGTGCAACGTCGATCTCAACGAGCAACCAAGTCGAACCCAACGCAGGCAACTGGCGAACTTGGGTTATTTCTTCAGGCCGCGACTACCGCGTTCCTCCACCACCTGATCCGGCAGCAACATGGTCTGAATTGAGATCGTTAGCTGACTTGATTAGCCAAAACAATCAACAAGTTCGACAGCAAATTGCATTCTGGGACGCAGGTGCCCCAGCTTATCGGTGGATTGATTTGATCAACTCGCGCCTATTGGCCGGTACTCCAACGTCGGCTTACCCACATCGCGTCTATACCTACGTGGCGCTGGCAATGTATGACGCGACGATCGCTGCGTGGGAGTCCAAGTACTTCTATAACCGACGGCGGCCCAGTGAATGGGACCACAACCTGCCAACTGCAGTAGCGGTTCCGAGAAGTCCATCATACCCCTCCGAGCACTCTGCTGCGGCGCAGGCCGCCGCGGCCGTGCTCGCTCACTTTTTACCTGCAGAGGCGGCTTCGTTTAATGCGATGGCCGAGGAAGCAGGATGGTCCAGAGTGCTTGCGGGTGTGCAGTTTCCGAGCGATCACTATGCGGGAAAATCGCTGGGCCAAAGCGTAGCAGAGCAAGTAATCGCGCAGGCAGATACCGATGGCTCGTCGGCAACGTGGACGGGTACAGTCCCGATTGGTCCATGTAAATGGATTGGTACAAATCCTGGCAACGTTACCGCTGGGAATTGGAGACCGCTGCTATTAACATCGCCGAGTCAGTTCAGACCTCCCACACCACCTGATTGCAACTCAACGCAGGTGCAGTCCGAGTTGGCGGATGTTCGCAACTTTCCACGATCAGCTCCCGGAACGGCCGTAACATTCCCATTCAGAGCTAAAGCGTTCTACTGGCAAAGTCCGGAGGGTCTGAATACGTGGCCCTATCGGTACGCTGACAAGTGGATCTCTGAAGACCAGCTGGATCAGAACCCGCCTCGTGTTGCGCGAATCTATGCGTTGATCGCTGCCGTGCTCTTCGATGCTTTCATCGCCAGCCAGGACGGAAAGTTCGCCTACTGGTACATCAGACCACATCAACTCGATCCAAGTATCGTTCCGCTTTTCCCAGTCCCGAATTTCCCGAGTTATCCCTCCAATCATTCGACCTTCTCCGCGGCAAGGTCTGAGGTCCTCGCGTACTTGTTCCCATCGCGGGCGGATTTCATTCGCGGTGTCGGCAAAGAGGCAGGAGATTCAAGAATCTGGGCAGGCATTCATTACCAGATGGACAACGTCTCTGGCGTAACGCTGGGGAAATCCGTTGCTGAAGTTTTCATTGCCCGAGCGCAAAACGACGGCTCGCAATAAGGCGAACCATCTTCTTGCAGGGCTATCTGGAAGCTTTCGGGTTTGATGGCTGAACTGCGCAACTCGTCAACGAGAAGCAAAAGCAAAATCTGTCAATCGCCGAAAGCTTCACTTCACCTAACGTGAGCTGGTTGGCCAAGCTCGATCAATTCGGTGGTGACTTCGCCCAAGCAGAAATGGTCAAGGCTTTTATTCAGTCCTCTGAATATCGCCAGCGGTTTGTCCAGTAATACCGAACAATTGGTCGCTAGGAACGGTTTTACCAACGGCCCTGTAGGTGCGTACTAATCGATATAGAGTTACGAATAGATAGATAGATAGATAGATTGACAGACAGAAGGCAACAACAGCTCAATGCTCAGGCATTGGTCTGTCGCTCCAAGGGAGACTCTCCTGTTGCGCACTTACTCGACGGGTTCATCGTTCGAGGGCAAATGGACCATACCGCGCTCCGCAATGCGTTAGAGCTTCGCGGTTTGATGTGATTAGCACAATCATTCCTTCAAATCCGAGTTGTCATTCAACCGCTTGAGATCTTTATTGAAGTAAGAGGTTGACGTGACTATACATAAGGACCGAAGTGAATCCTTCACAAGTCACATTTGGACTTTCAGCTCTCACTTTCCTTCTTCCGTTGATGTTGATTACTCGCGAGGAACTCACTACGTGGTTTGAGAGCGATCATGTGAACTGTAACTTATTGAAAATAAATGGCGGAGCCGACGGGATTCGAACCCGCGACCTCCGACGTGACAGGCCGGCGTTCTAACCAACTGAACTACGACTCCGCATAGAAACCAGGTTTTCAAATCCGAATTAAATCCGCATCTCATATTTCGGCTTTCAGCTTAAATTTGAGAATGGTAGGCACGGAGGGACTCGAACCCCCAACCTCTTCCTTGTAAGGGAAGCCGTCTACCATTGACGTACGTGCCTAGGATAAGACAGGCAGATACAAAGAACATTGTCACGACGAATGAATCGTCATGCTAAGAGAAGCAGAGTGGGCTGTCAAGCTACGGACAATTCGGTCAATTCGGTAGTGGGTCTCTTTGATTACCAAAGTTTAGAGTTCAACCTTAAGGTTGTTGTTTCGCGGCCGCAAACTAAAGTTTGAACTCTAAACTGAGCCACTACGGGCAAAATCCCTGTTTGATTTGGCTGGCTGCGGCTTTTCCGGTTATAGTTTGCTCAGTCAGAGCCCAACCCGAAGTAGTCATCATGAGAACTAACAAAGCAAGTCTACTGCTCAGGCCTGCCCTGTCCCTGGTCCTGCTGCTTTGCGCGGTTTTCCTTGCCTTTTCCACCTGGCGGGTTGGCGCTCAGCAGCAAACCAACCAGCAGCGCCCGCGCCGCGTCACTGGCGAGCAAAACCAGTCAGGATCCAGCTCGTCAAATTCACCGGAAGAGGTCGATGAGGGCGATGTCGTGCGCGTCGAGACGCAATTGGTTTCAGTGCCGGCTATTGTCACTGACCACGATGGGCATCCACTCTCAGGCTTGCGGCGGGAGAACTTCGTAGTCTATGAAGATGGGCAACCGCAGACTCTTTCCAACTTTGGTACAACTGAAACGCCCTTTGAAATCGCTTTGTTGCTTGATACTTCCGGATCGACCCGCGACGACGTGGTGTTGATTCGACAGGCTGCAAACGCTTTTATCGATGCCCTACGTCCCGGAGACCGTGTGGCAGTTGAAGCATTTAATACTGCTGAGAACGCACAGGGGAAAATCGCGACTGTCGAGGTGCTTTCGCCGTTGACAGGCGACAGAAAAGCGCTACGCAAAGCGATTGAGAATCTGGGCGCCAGCAACGGCACGCCTTTTTACGATGCGCTCGTTCGGGTGACCACCGACATCTTTCGCCAGCCGGCTAACGAAGAAGTGCGGGGACGGCGAGCCGTCGTGGCCCTGACTGATGGGGTTGACTCGACGAGTAATTCCGACTTTGCGCAGGCCAAGGCAAAGCTTACAAGCGCCGGTGTAGCCAGCTATTTTATTCAGGTCAACACCGAGGATTTTGTCGAAGATCGATTGATGAAGGACTGCCAGGACGATGGCCGGCTTAGTCTGTCACAGAAACAGCTCGAGCGATACCGACGAATTTTCGTGCCGGCTGCGAACAAGGAAGATTACGCAGACTTTTGTAAGATGGGTCCATTCGAGCGCATGTCTATCAGTCGTGACCTCTATAATCTCGCTCGACGGGAGATGAACGATCTCGCAAAGGCATCGGGCGGAAAGAACTTTCTGGCGGCGACTTTGCAGGACGCGCGAGCCGCATTCGGTCGCGTCGCTGCGGACATCGGAACGCAATACAGTCTAGGCTACTACCCCTCCAACAAAGCGCGCGATGGGAAGTATCGCGCGATCAAAGTAGAGGTCAAGGGACTTAAAGATAAAACTACCGTGCGCGCGCGCGAAGGGTATTACGCGCAAAAGAACTAAGCTCAAGTGCCTACCTTTGAACGGATCACTTTGCTCGTCCTGGACGGCGCCGGAATCGGCGAGATGCCCGATGCGGCTGAATGGGGCGACGCTGGCTCGGACACCTTTGGCCACATTCTGCAATCCCGCAAACTGCAACTTCCGAATCTGCAACGCTACGGTCTTGGTAACGTCCGTTCGCTACCTGGCTTGCCTCCGCTGGCCCAACCAGCCGGTTCTTATGGACGGTGCGCCTTGCGTTCCAATGGAAAAGACACGACCACAGGTCACTGGGAGATGGCTGGAATAATCCTTGACGAAGCGTTTCCCACCTACCCTAATGGTTACCCTCCCGCCGTCATCGATCGATTCATTTCTGAGACAGGAGTGCCAGGGATTTTGGGAAATATTCCCGCGTCAGGAACGGAGATCATTAAAGATCTCGGCGCCGAGCACGTTAGAACGGGAAAGCCCATTGTTTACACTTCGGCTGATTCGGTATTTCAGATTGCTGCGCACGAAGAGGTTATCCCTCTCCCTCGGCTCTACGACATCTGCGAGACGGCTCGCAGAATTCTCGATGGCGAACACAAAGTTGGACGTGTGATTGCGCGACCATTCCTGGGCCAGCCAGGCTCGTTTTATCGGACTGAGAATCGTCACGATTACGCCGTGGCTCCGCCAGGAGAGAATCTCTTACCCGCTCTTGCGGCTGAAGGACTGGATGTTGTTTGTATCGGGAAGATTGCTTCGATTTACGATTCACTTGGGGTAACGAAAGATTTGACCGCAAAAAACAACGAGCAGTCGATAGATCAGACAATCGTAGCGTTAGGGGGGCAAACACGAGGCTTGATTTTTTCAAACCTGGTTGACTTTGACATGCTTTACGGCCATCGCCGCGATACCGAAGGGTATGCTCGCGCGCTGGAGCACTTTGACCGTCGCTTGCCAGAGATTGAAAGTGCGATGCGCGAAGATGATTTAATTATCATTACGGCTGACCACGGAAATGACCCGACGTTTCCGGGAAGCGACCACACGCGCGAGTACGCGCCGTTGCTTGTCTACGGTAAGCAGGCAAAGTCCGGAGTTGACCTCGGAACGCGTGACTCTTTATCAGATATTGGCCAAACGATAGCGGAGAATTTTGCTGTTCGACTCGTTGCGGGGAAGAGTTTTCTGCAAGAGATCTGAGGAATCATCACCCGATTCCACAACGTGGGCTTCTGCCGAAACCAAAGGGAATTCAGGTCGAGCAATGAGACCATTCCTTACTCCGTAGGAGTGAAATGTCTATAGCCTTGAGCACAACCAAAGACCGCGCGCCGTTCGGAGGGGCGGAATGTGACTGGATTAGTTTCTGTCAACTTGAATTCCGCCCCTCCGAACGGCGCCAGAGGGGGCGACTCCGGCCTATAAACATTTCACCCCGACAGGGTGGCTACCTGTTCCAGTTGAGTTGGCGCGTCTACGTTATGACTTCAAAAGAACTTGCAAAAAAAGAAGAAGTTATGGCTTAGTACCACAAAAGTGAACAAAGCTCACGTTCGCTTCGCATGACTTATTGGATCGCTTGGTAATGGGGATCAGGCTATTTTGTGTTACTTCTGGCTCCCAGGCTCTTATAGATTATTTCAATCCAGGTTGCTGTGTTAATAAAGCCTGTACCCCAGGGTTTCCATTCGTCAGGCAAACCCTCGGCTTTTATCTGCTCAAGCGTCTTTCCGGCGGCCATCTTCTTTCGCACGATATCTGTCGTTTCGGCGAGCATTCGATGGTACAGCTTTAGATCGTCGATCGTTGAGATTGGTCCATGGCCGGGAATGATCTTTACTCCGGCCGGAAGCCGGCCAATGATGTCGCCAACATTCTTAATCACGCCTTGGACATCGCCACCGCTATCTAAGTCGACAAAAGGAAAGCGGCCTGCAAAGAAGTCGTCGCCCATATGCACGACGTTTGAGGTCGTAAAAAAGATCACACTATCACCGTCTGTGTGGCCGTGTGGAAAGTGAATCACGCGGATCTCTTCGCCGTTGAAATGGACTGACAGTGATTGGTCAAATGTGATTACAGGTAAAGCTTCCTTGGGCGCGGGCTTTACTTCCTGTCCGCGCACTGTTGCGCCCTCGGCAAGTCGCTTGCGGACATTCGTTTGAGCAATGATCGGAGCTTCCGGTCCAAAGACAGCATTACTACCCGTATGATCGCCATGCCAGTGGGTATTGAGGATGAACTTCAGCTTACCCTCCCCGAGCGTTTTCAAGGCCGCCCTGATTTTGTCCGCAAGGGGCGCGAACTGATCGTCGACAATCAGTATCCCATCAGAACCAACAGACACACCTATGTTGCCCCCCGCGCCTTCGAGCATGTAGATGTTGCCTGCTAACTTTGTCGCTTTGACCTCTACCTTGGAAAAATCCGTTTGCGCTGACGTTGCTACACCCAACGAGGCGATGAGCAAGCCGGCCCAAAGAAGGTAGCGTGTTCCAAAATTGATTTTCACTGGCACTCTCCTAAGCAAACTATGACTGCAAAGGTATTAATGGGTGCCTGCTAGGAGCCCGTCGGAAATCATGTTTCTGATCCTGCTGCACGTTCTCGGTGTTCTCCGTGTCTCGTGGTGAATGGTTTTCGGAGCTTTTATCACCACGCAGGCACGGAGCACAATGAGGTTGGATAGAGAAAACGGCAAGACAAGATTTTCCTCCAGATTCCTAGGCCTCAGCATTCTTAAGCACGGCAATAAATGGCAGGTTTCGATAACGCTCTGCAAAATCCAAACCATATCCCACGACGAAATGATCGGGTATCGCAAATCCAACATAATCGATCGGCACCTGTCGTTCGCGTCGGTCAACTTTGTCGAGCAGCGCCACCAGTTTCACGCTGGCAGCGCCACGCGATTTCAGATTGGCGAGCAGATAAGAAAGCGTCAATCCAGTATCAACGATGTCCTCAACTACTATGATGTCGCGCCCTTCCACCGGCACTCCGAGATCCTTCAGGATGCGCACCTCTCCCGAGGTTCTCGTTGACATTCCATAGCTCGAAATCGCCATGAACTCTATGCCCAGCCGAATATCGATCGCCCGCATCAGGTCGCTCATGAACAGACAGGCGCCCTTTAAGACGCCTACCAATAGCGGATTGCGCCCCGCATAATCGCGAGCGATGTCAGTGCCAAGTTCTTTTATGCGCGACTGAATCTGCTCCTCGGAGAGAAGCACTTCAAGATTAGGATTACTGAATTCCGATGATACCTGTGCTGACGACGTAGCCAAGTTTCCCTCCTATAAGTCTCTGTTCAAAGGTGTAGCGTTTCGCCCAGCGTTTCAGAACCCTTGGGTCGCTATTATCGACAAGTCGGCAAGGTTCATTGCGCTTTTAGTTGGGATATCATTTAGTTAATGCGTTTGCCTATGTAGCACGTAGTGCGACATACTATGCAAGCTCTTCCGATCAGGTCAATGCAAAATACATCTGAATAGGGATCGTTTTGATGTCCGATAAGCTTCAGCTTGTCGTGGCGCCACGACAAACTAAAGTTTATCGGACACTTAACTGGTACGACACTGTCAGAGGTCAATGCAAAATATATCTGAATCGGGATCGGTTTGATGTCTGATAGCTTTAGCTTGTCGTGGCGCCACGACAAACTGAAGTTTGTCGAACACTTAAACTGGTACGACACTGTGACAGGTCAATGCAAAATACATCTGAATCGGGATCGGCTTGATGTCCGATAAGCTTCAGCTTGTCGTGGCGCCACGACAAACTAAAGTTTATCGGACACTTAACTGGTACGACACTGTGACAGGTCAATGGAAAATACATCTGAATAGGGGATCGGTTTGATGTCCGATAAGCTTCAGCTTGTCGTGGCGCCCCGACAAACTGAAGTTTATCGAACACTTAACTGGTACGACACTATGACGGGTCACTGCAAAATACATTTGAATAGGGATCGGTTTGATGTCCGATAAGCTTCAGCTTGTCGTGGCGCCCCGACAAACTAAAGTTTATCGGACACTTAACTGGTACGACACTGTGACGGGTCAATGCAAAATACATCTGAATAGGGATCGGTTTGATGTCCGATAAGCTTCAGCTTGTCGTGGCGCCCCGACAAACTAAAGTTTATCGGACACTTAACTGGTACGACACTGTGACAGGAAGCCAAGTGACGTTCTCTACCGCTCGTGCATTCTGTCGCGCGTCGCTGCTCTTGTTCGCTCTGGCATTCTTGTCTGCCAATGGACTGGCGCAACAGAGTGCGGCGACCGAGCCGTCTCCAGCCTCGCCCAACAGCAGCAAGACGGTTTCGCCGGCCACTGAGGGCTCAACCGGAATCAAAGCGAGCGTCAATGAGACGCTAATAGATGCCAGCATTCCCGATGATCCAGCAGTAATGAAAATGCTGGAGCCGTATCGCGCCAAAGTCGCTGAGCTTGAAGTTGTTATAGGAAGACTTGAGGGCGAGTTGCGAAAGGGAGGGGTGGGAGCCGGCTCATTGGGTAACTTTGTGACTGACGGGCTCAGAGCGGAAGCAAGTCGCAAACTCGGTAAGCCGGTCGCTTTGACCGTCAGCAACAGCGGCGGAATGCGCAAAAATTCAATTGCTGAAGGAGAACTCCGGGTTCGCGACATCTTCGAGCTTCTGCCTTTTGAAAACGCTCTTATCAAAATTGATTTGACCGGCGAACAGTTGCTAAGACTTCTGGCGGCAGTGGTGTCAGATCGTGATGCGCAGTCAGGTGCCCACATAAATTATAAGTTTAGCGCCGATAATCGCCCTGAGCTTGTGAGCGCTACGTTGCTAGATGAAAACGGAAGAGAACGACCAATCGATCCCAAGGCAACCTATTCCGTGGCGACGATTGATTATCTCTATGGGCTTGGCAGTGGTCGGTATGCGATTCTGCGTGAAGGAAAGAATGTGACGCCGATTGGGATTACCCTTCGTGCTGCGCTATTGAATTACGTCAGATCTGAAACAGCAAAAGGACACGCAGCGCGCGCCAGGCTCGATGACCGATTTACTCAGGTTGGTCCAACTCCGCCTAAAGAGACCGTTCCGCAATGATTAACCGAAGAACGTTTCTCAGCTCGTCCGCAGCCTTTGGCGCGTCGCTAGTTTGGACTCCACTACAGACGGGGATCTCAATACAGCGCGCAGACTTTTTCCCGCCTGCCACTTCCCCAGAAGACGACATACTGATTACTATCCTTCATACCAACGACACACACTCGCAGATCGATCCTCTACCTGCAAACGACCGTACTTATCCAGGGAAGGGAGGAGTGGCCCGTCGCGCGACGTTAGTCAAGCGCGTCCGTAAGGAGAATCCCAATACTCTGCTCATCGATGCCGGCGACGCGTTCCAGGGCACGCCCTATTTCAACTTCTATAAGGGCGAGGTCGAATACAAGGCGATGTCGGCGATCGGTTATGACGTCGGTACACTTGGGAATCATGAGTTCGACAACGGTGTAGACGCGCTCGCAGCAGCGCTGAAGTTCGCGAAGTTTGATCTTGTCTCTGCCAACTACGACGTTCGCGGAACGCTGCTCGAGGGTATCGTTAAGCCCTATGTCGTGCGGACTATAGCCGGAGTACGCATCGGCTTGTTCGGTCTCGGCATCAGCCCTGCTGCCTTGATTACCCCCGGAAACTTCAAAGGAATTACATATCACGATCCAATAGAGGTGTCTCGCCGTGTGGTTAACGAACTGCATGAAAGAGAGCATTGCCAGATAGTTGTCGCGATGTCGCACCTTGGCTACTACCAGAACCCCCGGGGCGGGCAGGTGGGTGACTCGCAGGTTGCCGCGCAGGTGGATGGTATAGATTTCATCGCCAGCGGTCACACACACACCTTCATGGAGAGACCGGTTATTGTGAAACAGCCTGGTGGTCAGGAGACTGTGATATTTCAGGTGGGAAAGAGCGGCATCTATGTTGGCCGGGTAGATTTCACCCTACGCAACGGGAAAGTGGTAGCCGTTATCGCCAGGCTGCTCGACGTAAGAGATGACGCAGTTTAAAGAGGTTTCAGGTTTCAAGTTTCAGGTTTCGGGTAACTCAGGTCCGCGTGCGATAGAGAGGAAGTGAAACTTAAAATCCCACCCACGGGGCGTAAGTCTAATTCAGCCGACTAATATGACTCTCGCTTATTATTCTGATCTGTAAATACGAATGCGCAAATTCTTGTTGTTGACCAAGTTCTTAGGAAAACGATCGACGAAACTACACGGACCCCAATCGCACGAACCGATACGAAATGTTGTTGGGGGCATTCGTGCTATTTCGCGGATCGTCTTGTCTTGGTTGCGGCATTGCCGCGCTGTTTCATCCGCGTTAATCTGCGGCCACTGAAATCTGAAACTTGAAACTTGAAACCTGAAACCTGAAACCTGAGCATTTTCGAATCATGGACGATCAATCAAATCGAGACCGAGTCCGCGCTCTAGTACGCGACGTGTTGAGTCGAATTCCTGCGGTTGAAGAGCAAGGGAGCGAAAAGACAACACTCGCTGGCCAAACCCCAGGTCGGTTTATCGACACGATACCTCCCGACTCGCCTGGTCCATCTGATGCCGTGACTCGAGACGAGTCGTCAAAGATGGTCATAACTGAAGACGACGTTCGCGGACTCGACCCCGGCGCAGTGTTGCGTATTGCGGAAGGTGCTCGCCTCACACCACTTGCGGCCGACATTGTGAACGATAAACGGATCGAGCTCGTACGGCGCGTGCCGCGGCGTGGATCCCAAGCTTCAAAACTGGTCGCCGTGGGTGCGGATCACGGCGGGTTCAAAATGAAGGAGGAACTCAAGCACCTTCTCAGTGAGCTGGGCCATCGTGTTCACGACTTTGGCACTAACTCTGAAGATGCCGTCGATTATCCTGATTTCGCTCATGCCGTAGCACGTGCCGTAGCTAACGGAACGGTGGATTTGGGCATCGTAATCGATGGCGCCGGGGTGGGAAGCGCAATGACGGCAAATAAGGTACCGGGCGTACGCGCCGCCGCCTGTTACTCTGTTGCCGTCGCCCGCAACTCCCGCGAGCACAATGATGCCAACGTGCTAACGCTCGGCAGCAAAACCATCACCCCTGCGGAAATGAACGAAATTGTGCGCGCCTGGCTGGCAACAGAGATGAAGGAAGAGCGACACCGAAAGCGCGTCGCGAAAATCACTAGTATTGAACGGCAATACACCGACTAGGTTTCACCCCCTTTACGGTGAAATGCGTTTATAGCTTTGCGTCCAACTTCCATCCGGCGCCGTTCGAAGGAGCGGAACTCAAGCAGACAGGTACGCGACTAGAAACATTCCGCTCCTCCGAACGGCGCATGGTCTTTTGTAATGTTCCGATCTATATAAATGTCACCCCTAACGGGGTGACGTCTCAACTTAATATCCGGCTACTTCAGCTCCTCGAAGAAAAACCATTGAAACGGTTCCTCGACTCGGGTTGGCCGTTTGTCTCACCGGGCTAAAGCCGCGGTGTGAATGAGAACTCAGAAGCTCCTTTCCGACGGCTGCCTTCATTGTTCCGCCGGCATCTCACAGACCAGGAAACTCTCCCAAATCCATCCCCAAATTCAAGGAGTCAAATGAAGCAGTTCGTCCGCCGAACATCAATGGCCAGTATTAATGACACCTCCGATGTCTGTTTCCTTCAGTTACGTTGCTGAACTACAATAACAATCGTCGCTCTCGTTAGGTTGATTGATCGGTTCCGCGCTATCGATGCTATGACCTATTCACGCAATGGTGATTTCGAACAACTAGTCGAACAGATCACTGAAGCGATCGTCGCACGGTTGAACGGTGATGTCCTCGATCAGGCTAAGCTATGTGGCTGTACATCGGAGTGCTTCAACCGCTGTCCCGAGCGGATGCATCGCATCGTTGACGCCGGAGCAGCGCGCATTGGTCTTGCGCTGGGCGAGGCCGCATCCGCGAAAGACTGGACGGGCCTCATCGATCACACACTACTCAAGCCGGAAGCTTCGGACGAAGACATCAAACGGTTGTGCGAAGAAGCAGCGCGGTATCGATTTGCCTCAGTGTGTGTCAACCCAACCTGGGTGCGCGCCGCTGCGTGCAATCTTCAGGGGACGGGTGTGCCAGTGTGCACGGTGATCGGATTTCCCCTGGGAGCGAATCTTCCCGACGTGAAAGCTTATGAAGCTCGTCGCGCGATTTTTGATGGCGCACGCGAAGTCGACATGGTCATCAACATCGGCGCTTTGAAGAGTGGTGATGATTGTTTGGTTGAGCACGATATTCGTTCTGTTGCTCAAGCAGCTCATGAATACAACGCCATCTGCAAAGTGATTATCGAAACTGCGTTGCTGACCGACGATGAAAAAGTTCGGGCGTGCATCGCCGCTAAGAACGCGGGGGCCGATTTCGTTAAGACCTCAACCGGCTTTTCGAAAGGCGGTGCTACGGTGGCCGACGTTGCTTTAATGCGTCGCACGGTTGGTTCAGAGCTTGGTGTCAAGGCCTCGGGTGGCGTCAAAGGTCTCGAGGACGCTCGAAAGATGGTTGAGGCCGGCGCAACGCGCATTGGTGCCAGCGTTGGTGTGAAGATTGCCCAGGAAGCGGCAAGCTCTGCTCCTTCGAAGAGTAGTGTTTCCGCCTACTAGTTTATTGACCGGCTTAAAAAGCGGGAGTAAACCGTTCGACCTGGTAACTTAGTCATGAAACGAGTTTTGATTTACCTCGGCATCGCGCTATTTACATTTGCAATGGGAGTATACTCGACCGCACAGGTCAATCGAGCAGCGCACTTCATCTGGCCTGACGTCGATCTTCAGCCGAACGTAGCGCGGGCAAAAGCCGCGGTGAAAATCACAATCTCTATCTCAGATGAGCAACCTTGTACCAAGACTCGCTCGCACCACCGACCAAAGTCTTGATAGTTGCAAGGCTTTGCGACTATTCTCTAGCTGAATTCCATAATCCCTAAAAGTTGGTAAGAGTTTATGTCTGCAAGCCGCAAACTGCTCGCAGTAATATTAGGCGGAGGAGCCGGAACGCGGCTGTTCCCTCTGACTCAACGACGTTCTAAACCGGCCGTGCCACTGGGGGGAAAGTACAGATTGGTCGATATTGCGATCTCGAATTGCATCAATTCAGACATCCAGAAGATTTTCGTTCTCACTCAACACAACTCCGCTTCGCTAAATCGGCACATCGCGCTGACGTACCGCTTCTCGCAGTTCTCAAATGGTTTCGTGGAAATACTTGCGGCCGAACAAACCCCTGAAAGCCCGCAATGGTTTCAGGGAACCGCTGACGCCGTGCGCCAGGTATTGCCGCACATAAGAGACTGGGGCATCGATACACTGTTGATCCTCTCCGGTGATCATCTTTATCAGATGGACTACCGACAGTTCCTGGCGCGACACTACGAAACGGACGCGGATGTAACGGTTTCTGTTATCCCATCCGATCCGCAAGCCGCGTCAGAATTTGGTTTACTGAAGACGAATGAAACGGGCCGCATTGTGGAGTTTAGAGAGAAGCCGAAAGGTGAGGACCTTGAATTAATGCGGGTCGATACCACGAGTTTTGGTCTGAGCCAGGAGGAAGCGCTCAAGCGCCCTTTTCTCGCTTCAATGGGAATCTATCTCTTCAAATACGATCTCCTCGAACGCCTCCTTGCGGAGGCTCCCGGCTGGGTAGACTTTGGCAGAGAGGTCATTCCCGGAGCAATCACCCGTCAACACGTCCAGGCTTTCGGGTTCAATGGTTACTGGGAGGACATCGGAACCATCGGTGCGTTCTATCGAGCCAATCTCGATCTCACCTCGTTGATTCCGAAATTCAATTTATTCGATGCTGAAGCTCCGGTTTATACCAGAGCCCGTTATTTGCCCCCATCAAAGATCGGCGAGTCGGATATTCGCGATTCAATTGTGAGCGATGGGTGCATCATTAATGGCGCAAAGATTAAGAGAACGGTCATCGGATTGCGTAGCAGGATTGCCAAGGGCGTATTGATTGAAGAGTCTTTCATAATGGGAGCGGATTACTACCAAACGCTAGATGAGATACGTGCTGAGCGCGGAGGTGAAAAGCCGCTCGTCGGAATTGGCGAGAACTCAATTGTTAGAAGAGCCATTATCGACAAGAACGCTCGTATTGGCAGCGGTGTTCGCCTCCTCAATGAAGCGAGGATTTCTTACGCTGATGGTGCCGATGGCTCGTACTACATTCGGGATGGAATCATCATAGTGACGAAGAACGCAGTAATTAAGGACGGCACAATTGTTTGACCGCCGGCCAGCAGCCGAAATGAGGTAAAGAATGGCAAGGGGATGGGAAAGCAAAGCAGTCGCTGATCAGATCGAGGAAGGGAAGCAGGCCAGCTCGCCGCAAAATCCACGGCCAAACAGCCCGCAAGAACGAGAGCGGCAAGGCCGGCTCGAATCACTGAGGCTTTCTCGCTCACGACTACTTGAACAATTAGATAAAGCGAACCAGCCGGCCTATCGCAAGGTGCTACTGAAGGGTTTAAGCGCGATCGAGGAGCAGATGGAGGCGGTATCCTCGGAGGAGATCGAACGCACAGATCAGTAATTATTAGTATTTATCAGTTGCTCCCAGGTCAACTGCAATGCGGCGCGAAATTCGAACCTAAGGTTTTACTTTAGCTGCAGCGACTATGGTCTAGAATTACTAGTCCGAATCCGTAGACGCTACGACCCTGCCGGAAAAACAGAATGGAGCCGACCTGTTTATCGCTGGCGCAAAGAGGCGCAGGTTTCACCCCGTTAGGGGTGAGATGTTTATAGCTCAAAGGACCGAAAACCTTCGGCGCGGTTCGGAGGGGCGGAACTCAACTTGACAAGTACCAATCCAGTTTCATTCCGCCCCTCCGAACCGCGCGGGGACGTCTTAGGTGCGCATCTATAAACATCTCACTCCTAGAGGGAGCGCAGCGACTCAGCTTTTTTCCGACTCCTTGGGCACGAACCAAAGGGTTAAAGTTCTACTTGAGCAATGACCATATCAAAGCGCGCCACGAGAGACTATCATCCTGCCACAATTGAGCGCGCCACGACCCCTTCAAAAAAGGCTCAGAAGCTTCGAACCAGTTCCTTAAAGATTCCGAAAGACACAAACAACTACGAGGTTGAAGTAGAAGGAAGACTTGTGAAGCTCACAAATCTTCATAAGTTGTTTTGGCCGGATCTGGGAATCACTAAACGCGAGTTGATTCAGTATTACGTTGAGGTTGCCCCTGCTCTTCTTCCACATTTGAAGGATAGGGCGATGGTGATGAAACGTTACCCAAACGGGGCGGCAGGTGACTTCTTTTTCATGAAGCGATCTCCTAAGCCTCGGCCTGACTGGATCGACATCTGTAACATCGAGCACTCTTCTGGAAATATCATCGACTTTCCGATGATTCAGGATCTCGCATCTTTGATGTGGGTGATCAATCTCGGTTGCATCGACTTGAATCAGTGGTATGCCCGATGCGATGACGTCGACCGCCCTGATTATTTACACTTCGATCTGGACCCGGTCCCTGGAGCCACGTTCGAAACAGTGGTCGAGGCAGCCTTGATGGTCCGGCAGGCGCTTGATTCGTTGAAGATTCCCAACTATGCCAAGACCACGGGCTCGAAGGGTATACACATCTACATTCCTATCCAACGCGGTCCTACGCAAAAACAGGTGTGGACTTTTGCAAAGGAGTTCGCGCTGGCAGTTGCGTCACACTCCCCCAAACTGCTAACTGCGGTTTACCAGGTTTCCAAGCGACCTATGGGAAGGATATTGGTGGACTACAACCAAAACGCGTGGGGGCGCACGCTGGCATCAATCTATTCAATCAGACCTCGGCCACTCGCGACTGTCTCAACCCCTGTTCGATGGAAAGAGCTTGAGCGCGGTGTTAAGTTGGAGGACTTTCGGATCGACAATGTACCCGCTCGGGTCCGGCGCGTTGGAGATTTGTGGCAACCATTGCTCGCGAAACAAGGTCGCTTCAGACTTGAAGCTTATCTTTAGCTTCAACCGTCCTGAGGCTGTTTGCCTTTAGAAGCTCAAAGCCTCATTTTGGGGTGTCGGCCACACTCAAACCCGCATGCGGAGATCAAGCTTTGACGTACTACTTCAAGGGTCGGCAGGCACACAGTTGAAGTCCCTTCTTAGCACAAGGCTGAGCTTGGTCGGAGATTCTTTACTCCGTAGGAGTGAGATGTTCAAAAGGCAAACTGACCCACGTGAGGAACAACGGCGTGGCAGATGAACTAGTCTCTGTTGAGGGGCTCACCATTTGGACTGTTGGTCATTCAACGCGGTCTGCCCAGGAGTTCATCGAAATTCTCAAGGCCCATCAGATCGAAACGCTTGTCGATGTGAGAGCATTTCCGTCCTCACGTCGTTATCCGCAATTCAACAAAGAGCAGCTCAGTGATTCATTGTCATCGGCAGCAATCGAATACCACCATTTGCCTGACCTGGGCGGTAGAAGGCGACCCTCACCTGCCTCGAGAAATATAGCGTGGACGAATCCCTCCTTTCGTGCTTATGCGGACTACATGGAGACAGCTCGATTCCGGGAGGCTGTTGACACTTTACTTGAACTCGCAGGAATCCGACGAACCGCAGTTATGTGCGCCGAGGCAGTTTGGTGGCGATGCCATCGCAGTTTAATTGCGGATTACTTGAAGGCGAAGCGTCTGGCAGTGATTCACATTGTGAGCGCGACGCGGACGGAGACTCATCCATTCACTGCCGCGGCTAGCATCGTTAACGGAAAGCTATCGTATGCTGGATTGTTATCAGATCAGTGAAAGGTCTATTTAGAGTAACTTCTTAACTGCTGTGCCATACCTTCGCCCGCTGGCCCTTCTTTCTGCGCTTGACTCCGGTGCGACGCGGAACCTTTTTAGGATCACCCGTCGAAGCTTTCTTAACATCACCACCTTCATCCTCGGCAATCTCAATTTCTCGCCGTTCAAGGAAAACTTTAGCTCGCCTTTGCTCAGTGCCTCACTTACATCATCCGTGTTTTCTGGTTCGTACGTGCCGTAATCCCAGACCATAACGGTGCCGCCGCCGTACTCTCCTTCCGGTATCACGCCCTCAAACTTCGCGTAATCAACCGGGTGATCCTCAACCTGCATCGCCAGGCGCTTCACTTTTGGGTCGAGTGAGGGACCCTTTGGCACCGCCCATGATTTCAAAACGCCATCAGCCTCGAGTCGAAAGTCGTAATGTAATTGTGTCGCCCGGTGTTTTTGAACTACGAACAGATGGCCTGTCTTGGTCCGCCTCTTTGTCGGACCCGGTTCCGGAGTCTTGTCGAATTTCCGTTTCTTCTTATATTCGGTTAATGAGGCCATTGATTTACCTTGGAAACGTTGAGGTGATACTTTAGATGTACTACACGCTGACCTGCTCGCTCGTAGCTACCGGTGAAGGTAAATCCTCCGTTTCGCCTTCAAACAGCTCAATCTGAATCGCGTCTAGACCTAGAACCTGCCTTACCCGTGCAAAACTTCTCCGGTGAATTGGCAACGCTCCGAGTGCTTTTAACGTTCGGCAGTGTTCGGGTGTCGGATAACCTTTGTGCGAAGCAAGGCCATAGCCTGAATAGAGTCGATCGAGTTCCAGCATGTGAGCATCGCGAGTGGTTTTAGCAATTATCGAGGCCGCGGCAATAGTCGCGGAAAGCGCATCCCCATGGATGATTCCGCGTTGCGGCCACTGGCAATTCGGAATGCGGCGAGCATCAACCAAGACGAAATCCGGAACGCAGCTCAGACCAAATACCGCACGTTGCATCGCCAATAGACCCGCGTGGTAAATGTTAATGCGATCTATTTCTTCAACTTCCGCAAAGCCAATTGACCAACACACTGCGTCGTGTTTGATCTGCGCCGCTAATTCTTCACGTTTTACTTCATCAAGTATTTTCTTAGAGTCGTTCAGCCCGCGAAGCTTATAGTTTTTCGGTAAGATCACAGCGCCGGCTACGACCGGACCCGCAAGCGGCGCCATTCCTGCCTCATCAACCCCCGCGACGAAACTAAAACCTTGCGTCCACAGTTCGATTTCAAAACGTAGTAACGAATGTAGTCGCTGACCTTCGGAGCGGTTACTTCGTTGACGTTCACGAATTCGTTTGGCTAGCTGTTTAGCGCCTTGACGATGATCAAGTGCCAGCGCCTCAAGGAAACCCTTAGGAACCGGGCGCCCCCG
>WNGE01003416.1_pt1 | contig 18758 bp, 17 predicted proteins | sample 5400651 | NCBI WGS metagenome assembly WNGE01 (sample SAMN13153370, study PRJNA577476) | soil metagenome | isolation source: 60 cm soil or saprolite under grassland replicate 2 | place: USA:California | collected 2016-06-15
GGTTTGGTCCTGTCAATCGAACGTCTGCCGCAGCCAGTAGAGATTCCGTTGAACTAGCCGGCACAAAGAATATTAGGCCGCAGATTTACGCGGACAACTACAAGATCAGAACAGGCACTGATCAGTTTAGTTTGAAATTCAATCAAATCCGCGTCTATCTGCGGTAATCCGCAGCCGATAAACCTATCCAGTTGAACCAAACCCGCCACTTCCTCGATCCGTTTCGCTGATTTCATCCGCCCACACAGCAATGGGCGTTATGATCCTCTCGATTATCAGCTGGCAGATCTTGCTCTGGGCCGACAAATGTATTGCCTCGCTCCCGGTGTTGTAGAGAAGACAGCGGATCTCGCCGCGGTAATCGGCATCGATGACACCGGCGAGCGTGTCGAGTCCTTTCTGCGTGGCAAGCCCGGAGCGCGGCGCGAGGCGGCCGTAATAACCTTCCGGAATAGCAACAGCCAATCCGGTTCGCGCCAGAGCGCGTTCGCCTGGTTGAATTGTCAAGTCTCCAATTGCGTGCATATCCAGGCCAGCCGATAGTGAGCTGCCTCGGGTCGGCAAAACTGCTTTCGGATCCAACCGCTTAAAACTTAAGAGTCGTAACTCCGCCTCTGCGGTGCTATCGAGCTGGTTAGAATCCAATGACTGGATGGGGTGCATAAGGTTACTCCAGCGAAGCGATTTCTTCGGCGTAAGATCGAGCGAGAGTGCGGCGACACTGACATCGATTTCAGTCAGGATGGAACAGACGCGCGAAACTTTGAGCCGGCTTGTCTCAACCTAACGTAATCCATAAGGAATCTCGAACACGCAAACTCCTCAAAGCTTCGGCAAGGTCACTCCGCGCTGGCCTTGATACTTGCCGCCTCTATCCTTGTATGAGGTCTCGCAAATCTCATCGGATTCGAAGAACACAACCTGAGCGACGCCTTCGTTGGCATAGATCTTGGCGGGCAGTGGGGTAGTGTTGGAAAACTCCAGTGTCACATAGCCCTCCCACTCAGGCTCAAAGGGAGTTACGTTTACCAGAATCCCGCATCTGGCGTAAGTACTTTTACCAAGGCAAATGGTGAGCACGTTGCGAGGGATCCGAAAGTATTCAATAGTGCGCGCAAGTGCAAAACTGTTTGGTGGAATTACTACTGACTCGCCTTTTACGTCGACAAAGTTCTTCTCATCAAATTCCTTGGGATCAACTATGGTGCTGTTGAGGTTAGTGAAGAGTTTGAATTCGTCTGCGCAACGGATGTCGTAACCATAGCTCGAAGTTCCGTACGAAACAATTCGTCTGCCAGCTACTTCCTTAACCTGGCCAGGTTCGAATGGCTCGATCATCTGGAACTCGGTAGCCATTCTGCGGATCCATTTATCTGATTTTATGCTCATGTCTGGTGGTATTTTTGTGATTCAACGAGCCGAGAGAATAGCGCGAGGCGATGGCAAACAGCAAACAGGAGACAGGAGACCGGAAATAGCAGACAGTGGACCCTAAACAGTGGACGGCCGGTCTTGCTCCTCACGATTTGCTAATAACCGTCTAGTGTCTACCCTTTACCGTCTTCTATATTCTGTCTACTGTTTACTGTTTGTTGTCTACTCTTTACCGTCTTCTGTTTGCTGCTTCTTAACGTAGATAGCGCCATCACCAACCGTAAGCTGGAAAAATGCGCCGCCAGCGCCCGCGCGCGCTTTCATTATTTGCGGCGTTATCCCAGGCTGCTCGCGCGGTTCCAACTCTCCATACGAGTCGGTGATTTGGCCGGACCGGAGAATCTCAGCATTGAAATCGCCGTTGAACCCGGGAGGAAGTTCGATAGTTACTTCTCCGGCAGCGAGACGCACTTCTCCTCCTACGCCGCGCCAACTCCGCAAGGGAATATTCAGGTTCAACTTTCCTGCGGCTATAGTAGCCGAAAAAGTGCCACCTGAGATCTTTAGGTTTGCTTCGCTTTCGGTAGCCGAAAGTCGAATGTTGCCTTCGACACCAGCGAGTTTGATTGCGCCACGCCCGGCATTAATTTCCAGGTCCGTGACGAGCGGAACGCGAATACGATAATCAATTTTCCAAGGCAGGCCCAGAAGTGCTTTGGGAAACTTTTTCGCGACCGCTCGCATGAAAATCTTGTCGTGGGTTCCCGTACTCAGCACGCGCAGATGGTTCATATCCTCGTCGATGGAGAAGTTATTGACTGCTGCCAACAAGTCCAAATCCGCTTCGGTGTCGGCACGAAGTTGTATCTCAGCACTGATATTAACTTCGTTTCGAGACCAGCCTTCGATTGTAATCGACCCTTCGGGCGCGCCGACGAGTGTCAGCGTGCCGCCAAAGGCAAATCGCCGCGACTCATGTCTGGTGGTCGTTCGCACCAGTTGCTGTGGCCGATTCAATTCAGGAGTTTTCTGACGCTGCGATACGGCGGCGCTCGGAAATGAGAGGAACAGGATAATCAGTAGCAGTGTGTAAACAAATTGCATAGGCCACCTCTAAACTGACACTGATTTAAGGCGAACGTCATGACGATCGACGATACTATCACGGTACTCTATCACGGTACTCCACAAACCAATGCGGACGCCCTAATCAAATGATCGCGAGCGTCCGCAGCAAATCTCTTTGATTGAGTCTGGTGCTAACGACGAATGAAAGTGATGCTGCCCTGGAAGTTTGTAACGATCACTTTGGAACGGCCATCAACAACATCGCCGACATACTTGCGTCCATCGCCCAGGCTCCTGATGTCTTTATTCCAAAACTGGCCCAGCGCAACCTTCTTGTTGAGCGCCACCGCTTCGACGTTAAAGGCTGACTCGGCGGGGATGCGTATAGTTATGTCGCCTTTGTTTGATTGAAACTGGTAACTTCCACCTCGAGCAAACTCTCCGTCAAAGAAGATGTTGCCAATGTTGTTTTGAGCATACACGCGAGAGGCGCTGATACCGCTGAGTTCGATATCACCTTCTGAGGAAACGTGCGCCCTGACCATACCGCCGCGAATATTAGTAACTGTAATCTGACCGCGTATTGTTTCCAAATCAACGGAGGAATTGACCGGGACCTGCAGGTGAAAATTCACGTTGCCGATGTCGCTGCGTCCGCGATTATCCGCCCTGACGTCCACAATCAGAGCATCCTCGGTCTGCCGCGGTAAAAGGTTGGCTTTGGGCGATTCAAGCATAGCGGTGAGCCTAATCTCGTCGCGGTTCCATGACTCGACCGTGATAGTGCCAAAGATGTTTTTCAGTTCAATGCGAACGTTTTTTCCGGCAGGGTATCGTTTCGACAAACGCTGCTGAGCATTGACGCTCACACTGATCGCGCCAAAAGTGAGAAGGCACGCGAACAATAAATGCTTCGAATAAAAACGGACGAGGGGGATTTCAAATGGCGCAGACAATGTTCGCATTCTCATCGACGTGGGGCTATCTGACAATCTTAGTTCCTTTAATCTTCACACGGAATCCGCTGGACCTAAAGCTCCGCAAATTCTTTCAACAGCGACAGCTTTTCGTTAAGCGCGGCATTCAACATTTCTTCAGAAACTTCGTCGTGTGGATTCTGGCTTAAACTTTCAAACGAATTGTTGACTGCCTCATCAATTACCTTCAGGTTACGATCGAAGGTCTCGCGCATCTCCGGACTCCAACGAGCCTTGTTGAATTCAACTCGTTGGTTCCAATAAGAAATCAGCTGCTGTTGCGGCGAAACACGCGCGCGTACATCTGCGACTGCAAAGCTCGACTTGGCCTCGCCTGATGAAGCTTTAGTCGCCCCGGATCCGCTTTGATAAACACGAACGCCAACTAGCGTCGAAAGCGAAACGACCAACACGATGGCAGCCACGGATGCGACGAGTTGGGGAAAAGAAAGCTCCCAGCTGCGACTTAACCAGTTCGCCCAAGAGTTACCTTGAGACAAGTGTCCGTGTGCCGGCGCGGGCACCACCGGACTCGCGCCCGCCTCGATCACGTTACAAATCCGCTGCCACAGCGCTTTCTCGTTCGGAGGCGCCGCGTACTCGCCGCGATGCGTATGGCAAAAGGCGACGATCGATTGCAGATCATCGCGTACACCGGCGCAATCGAAACATTCTTCAAAATGCAAATTGAGCGTTATTTGATCTTCGTGACTTAGGGCGCCGTCAAGAAAATCGCTAATCAGACCCTGACACTTCTCGCAGTTCATTGTCTTAGAACCTCTAACCTGCCGTCTTTCGTGGTCGTGACGAACACGACCAGAGCATGGCAATTTGGTTTTCAAGCAATCAAGGGGAGACTGCGTTCAAAAAACTTGCTTCGGACTGCTTCCTTCCTGCCTCTCGGGTTTCAGGAGATGAAACCTCGGCAAGCTTTGATTGGAAGCTACTCTTTCGCCTTCTGTTGCCTAAGAAGGCCGCGCAATTTCATTCTGGCTTTGTGCAATTGCGACTTGGAAGTCCCAACCGAGCAACCCAGCATCCTGGCGATCTCTTCGTGTTCGTGTCCCTCAATATCGTGAAGGGTAAAGACCGTGCGGTAGCCCGGAGGCAACTGACCAATAGCTTTGTCGAGCGCTATGCGATCCACTACCGGCATCGCATTGGGGTTTTCCGTGCCTTTGACTATCTGTGTCGGTGTTTCGCCGTCATCGGTGGTCTGCTCCATCTTGACGCCACGTTTGCGAAAGTGCATTAAGACCTGATTGACGGTCAACCGGTGCAGCCAGGTAGTGAACGCCGACTCACCACGAAAGCTTCCAATTTTTCTAAAGAGCTGAATGAAGACTTCCTGTGCGAGGTCTTCTGCCTCCGAAACGTTGCTGGTCATTCTCAAACAGAGCGAATAAACCCGACGATTATGCCGCTGGTAAAGCTGCTCGAAGGCTGCCATGTCGCCTTGAGCCGCCTTCTGTGCGAGGGCGTAGTCCGTTTCCTGCGGCGTCTCGGTTTCGGCTGCGGTCACGTGTTCGTATTGGGGCAAGCCACGAAAGATTTCATCCTTAGCTGCTCGTTCGCCACGATCCACCACTAGTCCGCGTATTTCAAAGGAGCGGCAACCTTTTTCCTCGGCATTTCCCAGTCAGGTCTTGCGAAGCGTTTGGTCGCCCTCAACGCGGGTGTGATGCGGCGCCTCAAGCGCGTCGTTGCCTTACCCGACCCAAAGATGTTGAATTTCCTCAGCCGCAGCAACACTTTCTTAGGCTTCGGCTCAGGTCCAGTAGGTGCGATCGAGTGAACGATAGCCTACCGCTTCGGCTACGTGCGCGGAGCGGATTTCTTCGGACCCTTCCAAATCTGCAATTGTACGGCTGACTTTCAGGATACGGTCATACGCGCGCGCTGACAAGCCCAGCCGGGTCATCGCCCGCTCGAGCATTTGCTCGCTGTCGGAGTCTATCCGGCAATGACGCCGAATCATCCGCGGTGTCATTTCAGCGTTCGAAAAGATCTTTTCATCACTTAGGCGCGTGCGCTGTTTATCACGCGCGGCTATCACGCGTTCGCGAATGGCGGCGGAGTCGTCCGTCTCAGGTGAAGCATCGCCAGTCAGGTCGCGAAACTTAACTGCAGGGACGTCAATATGGATGTCGATGCGATCCAACAGGGGACCCGATATGCGACCGACGTAGCGTTGAATCTGCAGCGGGGTACAGCGACACTCGCGCGTTGGGTCGTTCCAGAAGCCACAAGGGCAGGGATTCATAGCAGCTGCCAACATGAATGAGGCAGGAAACGTCAACGACATCGCAGCACGGCTGATTGTGACTTTCTGATCCTCAAGCGGCTGACGCAACACTTCCAAGACGCTGCGGTCGAACTCCGGCAATTCGTCGAGAAATAAGACACCCTGATGCGCCAGCGAAACTTCACCTGGACGTGGGACCGCGCCGCCACCTATTAACCCGGCGTCGCTAATTGTGTGGTGCGGTGACCGAAAAGGCCGCTCTGTCACCAGCCCGGCGCGGCCGGTCAATCCCGCGACAGAATGAATCTTTGTCAGTTCCAGCGCCGCTTCAAATTCCAACGGCGGCAGAATCGTCGGCAGCCTTTTGGCAAGCATCGTCTTACCAGAACCTGGCGGACCGATCAGCAGTATGTTGTGAGATCCGGCACTGGCAACTTCCAGCGCTCGCTTAACGGAAAGTTGGCCGCGAACTTCACGAAAGTCCACGTTATAGTGATCCGACCGCATCAAAACTTCAGCCGGATCAATAATCAATGGCTGTGGTGGATTGGAAGAGCGTAAAGCGGCTACTAATTCAACCGCACTGCGCAAATCAGCAACCGGGTAAACATTTACACCGGAAACGACGGCCGCCTCTTTCGCGTTTTCATCAGGAAGAATTACATGCTTGATCAAGGCCTCGCGCGCAAGGATCGCTATCGGCAGCGCACCCTTGATCGGACGGACGCGCCCGTCAAGTGACAACTCGCCCACACAAAGAAGATCGATCAGACTGTTCTCTTCCGCGAGATCGCCGTTTGCGCCGAGAATGCCAAGCGCAATGGGGAGATCGAAACTGGCGCCTTCCTTTCTCACATCGGCCGGAGCCAGGTTGATAGTGATTCTCTGAAACGGAAAGAAGAATCCGCAGTTGGTGATCGCGGCACGAATACGTTCCCGAGACTCGCGCACGGCGGCATCAGGCAACCCCACGATCGTCACGGACAACGGCGACTCCGCCTCGCCACGCACGGGCGTCAGATCCACCTCGATATCGACGAGGTCCGCGTTGATGCCATAGACAGCCGCTGAAAGAGTGCGAAAGAGCATGGAGGTGCTTCCTCTGCGAAGACAGCGGAGATGGAAGAGCATTAAGGAAAGCGGTGGGTGAAAACGAATCGAGCGCGCTTCGGGACAAATTCGAAAGCGCGCTCAGTAGAGCCTTTTCGTCGAGGGTGTCAACGAAACAGAGGCGTTAGATTTTCAAACTCGGACAAATTATCTGCGACGAGACGGAGCAGCGGCAGCCGTTGCGGGCAATCTGATTTCTTGTCCTGCGCGAAGCTCGACTTCCGCGGTAACCCCATTTAACCGGGCTACTTCATTGGCATCGAGATTTCGCGCGGCGGCAATGCGCGCGATGGTGTCGCCCTTACGCGCGCGAATCTTGGTCAGGACCGAGGCAGCAGGTTCAGTCGTCCCGGGCTTGCGGCGATAAAGAGTTAAGCGCACGTTGCTGTTGGGCACTACCAGCTTGTTGGTCGACTTCAAATCCACGCCGCTGTTCATTGCCTGCAATTGAGCCAGACTCACTCCGGTTCGATTGGCAACATTCTGGAGGTCCTCCCCGGGAACGACGGAAATCACGCGAGCTGAATCGCGGCGTTCCGCTGGAATTCGTTTAAGCAGGGCGTAAAACTGTTTTCCCTTGCCGCCGGGAACGCGAACGTTGTAGGCCTCGCCTCTTGGTGTAACATCTCGCCTGAGCTCTGGATTCAGACTACGAATCGAATCAATACTGGTGTCGGTTGCTTCGGCAACGAGCTGCAAACTTGTGGCGTTCGCTACCTGCACCACGTCGTAACCCATCGGCGATTCCGGACGAATGCTTTTGAAGCCGTATTTTTCCGGGTTCTTCGCAATCAGAATTGTCGCCAGGATATTAGGAACGTAGTTGCGGGTTTCCTGCGCAATGTAAGGATAGATTGCCCAGAAATTTGCTGTGCCCGCTCGGGATATTCCGCGATCAACATTACCGGCGCCCGTGTTGTAGGCGGCCATCGCTAATTCCCAGTTGCCGTTATATCGCGCGGCCAGGCTCTTAAGATATTTTGCGGATGCGCGGGTCGCTTGTTCGAAACTATTACGCTCATCAATCCAGGCGGTCTGACGAAGGCCAAACTGACGGCCAGTGCTGGGCACAAACTGCCACAAACCCGACGCCGCGGCCCAGGATACAGCCTTTGGCTTCCAGGCGCTTTCAACCTGGCCTAACCAAGTGATATCAATCGGCACGCCTTCTTCTTTGAATATCTGACGCGCCATTCTCATAAACTGACCAGACCGGCGCAGTCCGGATTCCATCGTGCCTCGACCACGACCCTGGTAGTAGTTTATGTATTGCTGGATCAGCGGGTTGATCGTGAAGGCAAAGTTTACGTTCTGCTTTGCTTGTTCGAGCGCCAGGACATCGGCTTGGGAAACATTTTTCTCGTCGTCCGTAAGAACCAGCTTGCTCAGCTCATCCAGAGGAGACGGCTCAAACTTCTGTTCGCGAAACCCAATCTGTGGCGGTTCGCTTTTCTGTTGTGCGGCCGCTCCTGAAGTTGCGTTCTGGGCAACCAACTCGGTTACGTTCGTCTGAACCGGGCCGCGCCCAAGTGGAACTTCTTCGCGATAAATGCGTTCGACGAGTTCCAGATAGAAACCCTGGAGGCGTTGATTCGCTCTGACATCCAGCCCAGATTCCAGTATCGAGTCTACGGCTTTGTCAAACTCATCACGCGCCTGATCGCGTTTGTTGTCTTCGAGGTTTAATTTGCCTTTACGGAAGTGATCCTCCGCCGCATTGATAACTTTCGAGACCTGTTCCTCTGATTGCTGAACTGCGGTTGGAATATCGCGCGCGGACGAACCGCCGGCGGGAACCTGTGCGTAAACACCGAAAGCCGATAGGACGAGCGCCGCAAATAGCGTGATGCGCGCTATTAAGGTCGGGTAACTCGTCGTCATCAGTTGTCGTTCTCCTTGGCCGATATTAATGCTAGTTTCGCGACCGGTTTTACCGGAAGTTATTCGCAAAGCGGTATCCAAAAATTGTTTGCGAGGTCTCAGGCTTCTCGCCATCTGTAATGGGTTGGATGACCCAAAATAGCCTTTGTAACGAAGCCAAAGTCAACCCGGAGGGTATCACACGATTTTCCGGGGTGTCAAACACGTCCACACTCTACATAGACGGCAAAATGGTGAACTTTTCCACTGGATTTCTGCCGCGCAAAGATAAAGATGCACCTCCCTCCGTGGAGGTTGGTCGCTAGTTAGAACGGCTGTGTGCGCTTAAGGTTCCATTTAAGGCGCGACCCTTTAAAGGCGATCGACTGAACTGCATGAAATCGTTTACACCTGGTGGCATAGCTCTTGACGCGATGTCTTGGCCGATACAGAACCGAAACTTTGTTCGCAAGCCTTGAATCGGGCTTGCCTTATTTCCTTTTGAAACTTAAACAGGAACTGATGACACGCACAATTGTAATAGGCGACATTCATGGCTGCTACGACGAACTTGTTTCTCTTTTGGAAAAGGCGGGTTTGACAGCGAACGATCGCATTGTGGCCGTAGGCGATCTCATTGTGAAGGGTAAAAAGAACAAAGAAGTATTGGACCTCTTCAGTAGAGACAAACGTTTCTCTTCAGTGATTGGTAACCATGATCTGGCCATTCTCAAATTCTGGAAAGGGCAGAAATCCGAGCTCCAGGACTCCCAAAAGCGTACGTGTGATGAGCTGGAAAGCGAGCGGGAACGCTACACCAATTATTTGAGTTCTTTGCCTTTGGTAATTGACCTTGGCTCACATGCGGTGGTTCATGCTGGAGTACGCCCGGGCATTCGGCTCGACGAGCAAGCACCCGAAGATCTTACTGAACTCAGGACCCTGGGACCCGATAGAACCAGCAAAAGTGGCATTCCCTGGTACGAGGTTTACGATGACGACAAGATCATCCTTTTTGGTCATTGGCCCTCGCCAATGCCCAGGCGATCCAGGCACGCAATTGGCTTGGATACTGGTTGCGTTTATGGCAATCAACTTACCGCGTACACTTTGGAGACCGCTGAGTTTTTCCAGGTGCCCGCAAAGCAAGCTTACGAAATTCCAAAAACGAGTTTTAGCAGGCCGACCTAGCAGTTCGGCTTCGCAGGATTAATTCCGTACAGTTAAGTGGCGTTTTTGCGATCATTCTGTTGAAAATGTTCGTGTAGCAAACCTTCCGATCAGCATTAAGCCTCATAAACCCGGTTTGGAACACTCATTGCACAACTTTTACTCGGCTTAGTCTTTCCGGGACGGGTGTCCCTTTTTGTTTAAGCTAATAGCTGCATCTCCCCCAGCATAATCAGGAAAAAAAGAATGTCTACTGCCTTAAGAAAAGAATTCCTATCACGCAATGGCCAGGATACAGCCCGGCTACCGGCGTTACTTCCGACCGCCGCTGGTGCCACTCGTCTCTTTTTCAATCGCGAGTTGAGCCTGCTCGAATTTCATAAGCGCGTACTGGAAGAAGGACTCGACCAAAGCAATCCAGTGCTCGAGCGACTGAAATTCCTGGCTATCTTCTCTTCGAACCTGGACGAATTCTTCATGATTCGAGTGTCCGGGCTCAAAGAAGAGTTGGAGGAAAACGTTACCGAGTTGTCGCTCGACGGAATGACCCCTGAGGAACAACTGCGGGAGATTAGGGTACGCGCACTTCCCATACTGAAAAAGCAAACACGATGTCTGCGCGAACAAATCCTGCCGGAATTGGAAGCTGCAGGTATTCACGTGGTGGACTACAACTTATTAGAGGCGGACGAACAAAAAGTACTGCGAAGCTATTTTATGGAGAAGGTTTTTCCTATCCTAACTCCTCTCGCAGTTGATCAGAGTCACCCGTTTCCCTATATCTCTCCGCTTAGCTTGAACCTCGGATTGATGGTTGAAGCTCCTCCGGGCTACTCGCCAGCCGATCCTAAGCAAAGGCACAAGCCCCGCTTCGTGCGAATCAAGGTCCCATCGGTAGTGCCGCGTCTGGTTCCGGTCGGCAAGTTTGGCACGAAGTTTGTGCTGCTTGAGGAAGTGATTGAGGCAAATCTCGAGTCTCTATTTCCGGGCATGATTACAGGAAAGTGTCATCGCTTTCGGGTTACTCGTGACGCTGATATCGAGATTCGCGAGGACGAAGCCGAAGACCTCTTGCGTTTGATACAGCGAGAATTACGGCAACGACGTTTTGGCACACCAGTCCGGCTCGAAGTTTCAGCCGGCATGCCGGAAGAGATGATTGCTTACCTAACGGAGTCTCTGAGCCTTTCGTCTGAAGATGTCTATGTATCTGACGGGCCTCTCAAACTTCAGGACTTCATGTCGCTATATGATTTGAACCGTCCGGACCTGAAGGATGAATCGTTCTCCCCTACTCGACCAGAATGGCGGAACAAGGAATCAATTTTCGACATCCTCAAGGCTCGGGATGTCCTGCTGCATCACCCCTACGACTCTTATGACAGCGTTACCGATTTCATTAACGAAGCTATAGAAGACCCCGAAGTTGTGGCCATTAAGATCTGTCTCTATCGAACGGGCCCCGACTCTCCCATTCCTCCTGCTCTTATTCGAGCTGCCGAGAAGGGGAAACAGGTCACGGCGCTGATTGAGCTAAAAGCAAGGTTTGATGAGGAACACAATATCGAGTGGGCCCGAAAGTTGGACGAAGCAGGCGTCCATGTGGTTTATGGAATCCTCGGCTTGAAAACCCACGGTAAGCTCACTCTTGTCGTCAGGCGCGAAGGCGATTCGCTCAAGCGATATATGCACATCGCCTCAGGAAACTACAATCCGACTACTTCCTGCACCTACACCGACGTCGGTTTGATTACCGCAGATGATGAGATCGGGGCGGACGCAACCGAGCTCTTTAACTACTTGACCGGCTGTTCAAGGCAAATCGAATATCGGAAGCTGCTGGTTGCGCCTGTAAACCTTCGCGAAAAAATGACTGCGCTCATCGAACGCGAAACCAACCATGCGCAGGCAGGCCAACCCGCGTACATCTTGGCCAAGATCAATAGGCTGGCCGATAAGGAGATTATAGAGAAGTTATACGAGGCATCGCAGGCGGGGGTAAAGATTGACCTTATTATCCGCGGCATCTGCATGCTTCGACCCGGTGTACCCGACTTGTCGGAAAATATTACCGTGCGAAATATCATCGGACGCTTTCTCGAACATAGTCGTGTTCTCTATTTTGCAAACGGTGGGGCTGAAGAGGTCTACATCGGCAGTGCCGACTGGATGTGGCGGAACCTAAAACACCGGATCGAAGTAGTTGCTCCCATTTCGGATCCAGCATTGAAACACTATTTGAAGAACGTTCTACTTGCCGCTTATCTTCGCGACAACGTGAAGACGAGACAACTGCAGCCCGATGGTTCGTATGCGGTGGTGACGCGCGACGCAGGCGAGAAGCCATTTGACAGCCAAACATTTTTCATTGACCTCCAGAGTGCGGCTGCAGACCGAATCCAAGCCTGAAAAGACGGCAAGATCCTATGGTCAAGCTCAATTCCAGAAGAAAACGAGAAATACTAACGCTCATTGTCGTGTTTGTGTTGGTTCTGGGCATGAGCGCGCTCGCTGTCTATCTGATCGCCGGTAGGATGGTTCAAAACGAAGCGGCAAGACAAACGCTCCCGTCAGCAGTAAACGAAATTACGCCAGAACGCCGCCCTACTCCGGCCGCGGCTCCCGCAAACGACACATTTCTTAACCGTCTGTTCGGGGTGCCACAGAGCGAGGCGCACATCGTACAAGGCGAGAGTTGGGTCGAGGTGATTGCAAGGATTACTCTCAGGCTAATGCTCGCAGCATTGTTGGGAGCAGCCCTGGCTTTCAGGCCACGCAAGCCTCTACTCATTGTGAAACGCAATCCCTACGTCGGCCAAACGCAAATACTTCTTGCCATAGTCGCCGCGGCTTTAATGATTATTGTCGGCGACAACGCCGCGCGCGCATTCGGAATATTTGCAGCAGTCTCTGTGGTTCGCTTCCGCACGAACATTCGCGATCCGAAAGAGATTACGGTGCTCTTGATTAGTCTTGCGGTCGGTCTGGCCGCGGGCTTCGGACGTTGGGATCTGGCGGTCGTTCTCACAGTCTTCGCTCTGTTGGTACTCTGGATTCTTGAATACCGGGAGGCCGGCGAGGTTTCGCGCACAATGGAGCTAAAAGTTAGCACGCGAAATGTCGCCACGACACAGACAGTATTGAGAGATCTTCTCAAGCGTCATGGTTTTGTTTCTGAGCTACGCGGCATCGAACGAGAAAACGCCGACGAGCCGATGGGCAGTCTGGTTTATGAGGTGGAGCTAAGTCCGTTAGTGACGACTGACGAATTCAGCGAGCAGATCCTCGCGGTCGACTCGGCTAATGTGGCCAGCATCGAGTGGGAACAGAAAAAGAGCTTCTCTTACATTTACCAATAAAGCTTAACCCGCCTGGCAACAAAAAAGCCGCCCGACTTGAGCGGCTTTCTCTTACTCTGGTTCAATTCAGTGTTAGCGAGTCACGGTTGCAGATGCAGTTGTGCCGGCCTGTCTTGCCTGGATCTGCTGCCAGTAGTCCTGCACAAAATCTTTCATTTTTCCGTGCCCGAAGCGAGTGTAGAAGTCGTAGTCCTTCATCTCGGTGTATACCTGATCGAAGTTCCAGTGATCATGGTTGAAGCGATAGGCCGCGCCCATAACGCCGGTACGATGACGTCCGCCGGCGCAATGGACAAAAAACTTGCCCGTCGCTGGATCATCAACTAATTTCAAAAACTGACTGACCTGGTCAAGCTTTGGATAATCCTTGTCACTCATCGGGATGTTGACATAGTGCATGCCCACGGCTTCGACGTCGCGCTTTTCGTAAGACTCAGAATCCTCGCGGAGATCGATTACTGTCTTAATGCCAAGCGCTGCCAGGTCTTTATAGTCCTCTTCTTTCGGCTGCGCACCGCGATAAAAGCGTTCGTCCATTTGCCCGAAATTCTTGATGTGAATGTTGGCAAAATTGCCTTCATGTCCCTTTGCAAAAGAGATAGCTGAAAGTGTCAGGATTAATGCGAGGGCGGCAAGACCAGAGGGAAACTTTCTGTAAAACTTCATTATCTTAAACTCCTAAATTATTCGAACATTCGTTAATAACTGTAATAACTGTCGGGCTGATCAGGGCTTTTTGAACGAATCAAAAAAGGTCGGTGTTGAACAAATTTTCAATGAGATTCGGGCAAAAAGGTAACCTAATCGCGGTCGTCACTCAATGCAGAATTTGTATCAAACAACCATGTAATAAGATTCAAGAAACGTTCGCGGAGTTGTATAAAACTTCGCAAAGTTAACAAGAATTCGGCACCTTCATAATAGTCTTTTTCACCAAATTTTAGGCTGGTCTGGCGGCTGCCGCCTGAGGCATTCTCTGTGGCCGCGGTCCGGAGCTAACCGGCGGCACCACCTTCTCTTTTAGTGCCTCTCGAAAAACTTGTCGCATATTGTCAACGAAAACAAACTTTATGTCCTTAAACGGTTCTTTTGGAACCTCATCCAGGTCCCGCCGGTTTTGTTGCGGCAAGATTATTGTTGAAACTCGCGCACGGCGGGCGGCCAGAACCTTTTCCTTTACTCCCCCCACTGGAAGGACATTCCCTCGTAACGTTATCTCTCCCGTCATGGCCACATCTTTTCGCACCGCTCTCGCGGAAAGCGCTGAGACCATTGCGGTGGCCAGGGTAATCCCGGCCGAGGGTCCATCTTTGGGAATCGCTCCCTCCGGAATGTGAATGTGGAGATCATAGTTATTGAAATCTTCTTCGTTGATCTCCAGATCTTTTGCGCGCGATTTAGCATAAGAGTAAGCAGCTTGCGCCGATTCGCGCATGACCTCTCCCAGTTGGCCCGTGAGCACCAGGTTGCCCTTGCCCTTCATCTTGAGAGCCTCAATAAAAAGCACATCTCCTCCGACGGCAGTCCAGGCCAAACCGGTGGCAACACCTATCTGATCTTTCTTGAGAACTTCTTCGGGAATGATCTTGGGAGCACCAAGAAACTCATGAAGATTTTTTAGTGAGACTCTGACCGATCCTTTGTGGCCTTCCGCGATGCGCCGCGCTACTTTGCGGCAGATCCGTCCGATCTCTCGCTCCAGTTGCCGCAGTCCGGCTTCCTGGGTGTACTGCTGGATGATGGAAGTCAGTGCGGTCTTGGAAATGTGCAGATCCTTAGCGGTGACGCCGTTCTCTTCCAACTGCTTTGGGAGCAAATGCCGGCGGGCAATCTCCCGTTTTTCTTCTTCGGTGTAACCGGCGAGACGAATGACCTCCATACGATCGCGCAGTGGCGGCTGAATCGTATCCAGCACATTTGCCGTCGTCATAAAGATAACGTTGGACAAATCAAACGTGACGCCGAGGTAGTTGTCCCGAAAGCTGTTGTTCTGTTCCGGGTCGAGCACTTCCAGCAAAGCTGATGAAGGATCGCCACGGAAGTCAGCGCCGACCTTATCGATCTCATCCAGCATGATCAGCGGATTGTTTGTGCCGGCCTGTTGAATCGATTGAATGACACGGCCGGGCATCGCGCCGACGTATGTTCTCCGGTGACCGCGAATCTCAGCTTCATCGTGGACTCCACCCAGTGACAATCTCATGAACTTGCGATCGAGGGCACGTGCTATCGAACGTCCCAGAGAGGTTTTACCTACGCCCGGAGGGCCGACAAGACAAAGGATTGGTCCCTTCGGTTTCTCTTTCAACTTGCGCACTGCAAGCGCTTCAATGATTCGATCCTTCACCTTTTCAAGGCCGTAGTGATCTTCATTCAGAATACGTTCGGCCTTTTGTAGATCGAGATTGTCAACTGATGCCTTCGACCACGGCAGGTCGGTCATGATCTCCATCCAATTTCGGACTGTCGCCGTCTCAGCTGCGTCCGGATGCATACGCTCAAGTTTTTTCAACTGCCTCAGCGCCTCTTCTTCGGCGGCTTTGGGCATGGTAGCGGTTTCAATCTTCTCGCGAAACTGCGCCACTTCTTCCGCCAGCTCGTTGCCCTCGCCAAGTTCGCTTTGGATGGCTTTCATCTGCTGGCGCAGGTAAAACTCGCGCTGTGAACGATCGATGTCGGCGCGCGCCTGCGTATTAATTTCCTGCTGAACTGTCAACACCTCGATCTCTTTGTTTAGCAGTTCGTTGACGCGTCGCAGCCTTACGGTGGTGTCGGGAATGTCGAGCACCGACTGCGCGTCCTCGACCTTGAGTTCAAGATTGGAGGCCGAAAGATCCGCAAGCCGTCCGGCGTCATCCAGATTCGCAATGATTGCCATCACCTCCGGCGAAATGTTCTTACCCAGGTTGATGGCTTTCTCCATAGAAGCGCGGACATTGCGGACCAGCGCTTCAACTTCCAGCGAACGCTCGGGAGGAAGAACTTCGTCCATTACGTGTACGCGAGCGCGAATGTACTGCCCAGCAGTGTCTACCGATTCGATTTCTGCGCGGGCGAGTCCTTGTACCAGTATTCGTATACGACCATCGGGTAGTTTCAGCATGCGCATGATCACTGCCGCGGTTCCCACTTTGTAGAGATCATCGGCGGTCGGTTCTTCCTTGTCGAGATCCCTCTGGGAGGCGAGCAGAATCATGCGATTTTCGCCGAGCGCTTCATCGACTGCGCGGATGGATTTCTCGCGCGAAACGAATAGTGGCACGATCATGAAGGGATAAATGACGATGTCGCGCAATGGCAGCACCGGCAGATCGTTGGGAATCTGCAATTCCTGAGCGTTATCCGCTACTTCAATGCCTTCGGTTATTTCAGCTTCTTTGATGATTGCCATGGTTAATATTAGCCTGGTTCGCTATTGCTTTGTTTGTTGCCTGTATTTGCTTATTGTGGCGCCCTCGAGTGACCCAAGGGCCTTCCTCATGGTCGGCTATTGCCCTGTTCTCTCCACCTGGGACGACGCTTTATCGCCACTTGCGTCCTTTACCGTAATCTTGAATTCCACTCCCCTGCGATCTTCAATCTTGGGAAGCCTTATTGTAAGCATTCCATTGGCCACTTCGGCAGTGGCATCCCGGACACTGACTGTCCAGCGCATTGGAACTATGCGGGTAAACTTGCCGTAACTACGCTCAGAACATAGATGCGACAGTATCTTGTTTCGCGGCACGCGACGTTTTTTCTCACCCCAAATCCTTAGCTGCGTATTCGTCGCGCCAATCTTAATCTGGTCCGCCGTCAGTCCGGGGAGTTCAACCCGCAATACTATCGCGTCAGTAGTTTCACAAAGATCCACGGGCGGCGCCCACGTTTCCGAGGCCAGTGGGTCATCCGCTACAGTCGCCTCCTGTAACGCAGCAAACAAACGCCCGACACGATCACGAAGGCGGTGGAGTTCGAGGCGCTCAAGGCCAGTTGCGCGGACGGGTTTAATCATGTGGATAGACCCGCATGCAGTCACGTCGTAGTTTGACAGCTCTGCAGCCGATCCCTTGCATTAAGTGACGACTACAAAGAATCGACGACATAAACTTCTAATTCTTCTTGCTTGCCGAGGCACGTGAACGCACCAGATGTTTCAGTTCGGTCATAAACTCGGAAACGTCTTCGAACTCAAGATACACCGAAGCAAACCGAACGTACGCAACTTTATCGAGTTCTTTCAGGCGCCGCATAATCATTTCACCTATTTTACTAGTCGGTCTTTCACGCTCGGAGGATTCCTGCACATATTTTTCTATTGCATTCACGATCGAGTCGAGCTTCGCGGACGGCACCGGCCGCTTTTCGCAAGCGCGAAGCAGCCCGGCCATGACTTTGTTGCGGTCGAAAGGCTCACGACGTCCATCCTTCTTGATGACCATGTAGGGAATTTCATCGATGCGTTCATACGATGTGAACCTTCGCTCGCACCGCAGGCATTCGCGGCGTCGTCGGATGGCCTCACCTTCGCGCGACTCCCGCGAATCTACCACTTTGTCTTCAAGATAACCGCAGAATGGACACTTCATCGCATTTGATCCTCAGAAACGGATTGGGCCCGCAATTTTTCGACAAGTTCAATCCCTGGCAGCGGCTGCTTCCAGTTCGCTTTCCACGAACAATTTCTCCGGGACGATCGGTTCATCCTCAACCGCATGTTCGACGGATTCTGAGGATGTTTTGGCGCGCAAGCGAGATAGGTTGATGTCACCACGAATGATGAAATAGATGCCGAAAATTAGAGCAGGACCGAAATCGACCACATGCAGCACAATAGAAATTGCCGCCGCAGTCTCTCGTGGAACGCCAAGAAAGATCAGTCCAGCAGCAGTCGCAGCGTGGAAGGCACCCGCCGCCCCGCCCGGCGTTGGCACCAGCGAACCCACCAGTGACCAACCGAGCACGAAGATGGTTTCAGTCACTCCAAATGGAAGTCCGAAAGCACGCAACACCAGCAGGTTCGCCAGCGTGATACCCAGCCAGACCAGAGCCGACCAGCCGACAGTAACAGCAAGTTCGCGCGCGTCGACCAACACTCTCAGCGCGCTGGCGAGTTGTTCCAGGATGCTCACTACCGCTCGCGCTAATCTGCTCGGTATGAAGCGTCGTCCCTGAATTGTTTTTTTAATCCAGCCAATCGCACCGCGCGATTTTTTTCGAAATTGCGTTAGACCAAACACACCCGCCAGCGCCACTAGCAGAAGAATGATCCCAATCATGCGAACCCGCCCAAACTCAACACCCACGTTCGTCGGCGGGGTGAACCAGAGAAGATTCACGGCAAACAGAACGACAACAGCCAGCATGTCGTAGATTCGCTCCACCATTATCGTAACGAAGGATGCGCTGGGCCGAATTTTAGGGTCGCGCATGGGCAAAACTACCGGTCGCACGACTTCTCCGGTTCGCCCAAACAGAAACACTGCGCCAAATCCCACCGTCGTGGCAATGAAAAGGTTTCGCAGACTCGCAGGAGAAAGAGGTGCGAGTAACGCCCCCCAACGAGCCGCACGAAAAAAATAGGCCAAACTGATTACCAGCACAGCGAGGCCGAGC
>WNGE01005524.1_pt1 | contig 18757 bp, 21 predicted proteins | sample 5400651 | NCBI WGS metagenome assembly WNGE01 (sample SAMN13153370, study PRJNA577476) | soil metagenome | isolation source: 60 cm soil or saprolite under grassland replicate 2 | place: USA:California | collected 2016-06-15
CGATCAAGCGTGCTTGCTCAGTGCTCATTAGAGCGTTCTCAAGACCCGCAGTTCTCGTCTTCCCGTTAGCGTCGACTCCAGGCCAGCAGTTTTGATCATGAGAGATTGATGATCTGTACTATTCATCGTCCAATAGATCGATTCGATCTACGACGCCGACTATTGCCGAATCAATTGCGGCGCCGGCTTTTCCGGTTGCCGCGGTGGAAGCGCCCCAGCCCTCCTGCACAATCAAAACTGTATCCCCAACGCCCGCGTCAACGGCATTCAGAGCCAGGACCGTCGTTGCCGTTTCATCGCCTTCTGGGTTGATCTGCTGGCAGAGCATTACGCTCGCATTCTCGTAACGCTGATTCTTCGTCGAGGCAACGATGTTCCCAACCACTCGTGCAAGAATCATATTAGGCCTGAGTCACGTGCTGGTTCGAATCAACAATTGCAATGATGGTGCAGTCCGTCGGTGTATCTTCCCGTTTGAATGGAAAGCTCGCTTCTTTGCCGCGGCACCAGAAAACCAGATCGCCTTTGCCGGCCCCCACTGAGTCCACCGCGACCATCGGCTTCCCCGATGGCTCCAGATCCTTGTCAACCGTCTGCACGACGAGGAGTGTTCGCCCTTCCAGCGATTCGTTTTTGACTGTGGCCACTACAGTGCCGATCACACGTGCAAGCTGCATGATGCTCTCTCAGGCGGGACCTTCGGAACCCTGTTTTCCGTTGCGACTAATGTATCTCTCGACAACATCAATGAAAACGTTCAGGCGCTCGTCCGTTCGAGCCTGGGCCTCAGCAAGCTCGGCGACTTTTCCCTCAGTACGCTCCTGTGCGTCGGCTAAGTTTCCCACCAGGCTTACTATCGTGGTAACGGCACCGGTGAGCGTATGGTATGACTCTTTAAGCTTAAGAAAGACTCTTTCATGAGTGCTGAGTCAGCGGCCTGCACTTCGCGCAGCGCCTGGATATCGGCGGCAAACTGCGCCTGTTGCTCAATGATGAACTCGATCTTCTTGCCGATCTCTTCTTCAGTCATCTCAAGCTGAGCCTGCCACTTGTCAAAGCAGCAGTGCCCTCTAATACGATACATCCACTGTGTCAACCACCCCTACAATCGCCGCGTCAACCGGAGTGTCTTTCAACCCTTGTGCGAGTCTTGCGCTTGAGCCGGCCACAACAAGGACCCTTTCATGAAGGCCGGCACCAACTGTATCAACGGCAACGACGTAGCCGGTTGTGTCCGTTCCGTCAACATTAATTGGACGAACAATGAGCAGCTTCTTTCCAAGTAGCCGCTCGTCTTTCTGCGTTGAGACGACGGTGCCGAGAATGCGTGCGATGATCATGCTTAGCTGCGATTACCTATGGGGAGGGCATCATCAACGCTGCCATGTGGGCGAGGGATCACATGCACGCTCACAAGTTCACCAACCCGGCGGGCAGCCGCAGCCCCGGCGTCAGTCGCCGCTTTCACAGCCGCGACGTCGCCGCGCACAATGGCCGTTACAAAGCCGGCGCCAATCTTCTCGTAACCAATTAGCGTGACGTTTGCGGCTTTAACCATCGCGTCGGCCGCTTCAATCATCGCAACTAATCCTTTGGTTTCCACCATGCCGAGTGCTTCTTGTGGCATCTTTTATGCTCCTCTGATAGTGAATCGTAAATCGTCTACTATTTGCCATTTATTGGTCATTGCGACTAACTGCCTGCGACAAGAGTTCAACTAGCTCTTCTCGCGTCAAGGCAATCTTACCCGACCCATTTACCGGAGTTTCCCAGGTGTTGCTCCTTGGCGGCCTGTCGCCAGTGGGGCAGGCCAACTGCGTTTCGTGCAAGTAACCGCACGCCTGGCAGCGCGCGCTTTCGCCGAGGTAACCTGCGGCTTCGCGCACATTAATCAGCTTTTCGACAGCATCTGCCGGCAAGTTTTTCGAACCACCGAGCATGCGCGACAATATGGTAATTCGTGCTGTGTGTTCCAAAGTTTCCAGCCGGTCAAAGGCCTGCCACAAGTCTGCCCCATACGCCACCGCGCCGTGATTCGCCATCAATAAAGCATTGTGATGCTTCACAAGTGGACGCATGGCCTCCGTCAATTCTTCAGTCGAGGGAGTGCCATAGGACGCCAGCGGCACACACCCGAGCGTCAGAATCACCTCGGAAAGTATCGGCTGATCGATGGCGAGGCCGGCTACGGCGAACGCTGTACCGTGTGGCGGGTGGGCGTGACAGACCGCCTTTACATCAGGCCGCTCGCGGTAGATCAGAAGATGCATCGCTAGCTCGCTGGCTGCGTTCATACATTAGACGGCCAACGCGAACTATCTCGCGCCGCGCGGTTTGCTCATCCATCAGGTGACTGATTATAGCCGGCGTTCCTTCTGCTCGACCGCCTCTTCAAAAACTTTGCTGCGTCGCGCGTTGGTCACCGCACTAATCTGTGGTCGTGCCAGGAAATAGGATAATGATTCCAGTGAAGTGGTTAAGTCAACGGTCTTAACCTTCACCCCAAGTCTCGCGTTCAGAGATGCCGGCGCGAAGTTAAGCACCGCCTTGACACCGCCGGCAGTAACCTGGTTTAAGACTCGCTGCGCTGCCCGAGCGGGAACGGCAATCACGGCAACATCCACTGCTTCTTCCTTGACTACTCGCGTGATCTTTTTGACGTCGTGTACCGGAATCTTACCGGCGCCGATTCGTTCCCCGATTTTGGACGCGTCATTGTCAAACAAAGCGACGACCTTGAAGTTCGATTTTTCGAACCCCTGATAATTTGCCAATGCCGTGCCCAATCTTCCTGCGCCGATAATTCCTACCCGATGAGGCTTGTCGAGACCAAGGATCTTCGTGATATGCGTGCGCAATTCCTCGACGTAATAGCCGACTCCGCGCACACCAAATTCACCGAAGTAACCGAGGTCTTTCCTGATCTGGGCTGAATTTAGATTGAACTGCTCCGCAAGCCCCTGAGACGAGATAGTCTTGATTCCCGCCGCGGAGAGAGTATTCAAACAGCGAAGATAAATGCTTAACCGATTTGTTGTCAGTTCTGAGATTTTCTCTGACTTCATGAACGACCTGTGATGCCAAGTATAGCTCTATTGTCAGATAATGGGTAAGGCTACTACAATCGCGGTCGCCAAACAGAAAACATTGCCACGGGCCGCTTCATCCATAAATGATTGCGCATTTATCCGGTACTCTTCTTTCCAAGCAGGCTACGTCGGTAATTCTCGATGTTGCAGGCGTCGGTTATGAAGTTACGATCCCAATTTCAACCTTCTACGAACTCGAGGAGCCCGGAGCGAGTATCCAGCTTCGCATCTACACGCATGTCCGCGAAGACGCGCTTCAGCTCTATGGCTTTAAGACGGCGCGCGAGCGTGAGCTTTTCTTGCGTCTTATCTCAGTAAGCGGGATCGGACCGAAGCTGGGTATCACGCTGCTCTCGGGCATGAGCGCGGACGAAATGATCGCCTCAATTCGCACAAACAATCTGGCTCGGCTGACTTTGATTCCCGGGGTAGGTAGAAAAACGGCTGAACGGCTGGTGATGGAACTGCGTGATAAAGTTGCTTCGCTATCATCGCCGGAGCTCGAAGAAGAGCTCGGAGCAAAACCTGGGGCTGCGGCAGCACCAACGGAAGATACAATGCGTTCCGACGCGCTTTCCGCCTTATTGAACCTGGGCTATCAACGCGGTGCCGCGGAAAAAGCAGTCAGCTCGGCGCTTACCGAGGTAGGAGACATTTCTGTTGAGTCAATCTTGCGCCAAAGTCTGCGCAAGCTGGCAAAAGGGTGATAATGATGTCGACAGAAAAGCCAGCTCGGGTGCGTGACGAGACACTGAATGACGAGGAGCGCCAGTTTGAACTGACCGTACGCCCTACACGGCTGGTTGAATATATCGGCCAAAAGCAGGTCAAAGAGAATCTGCGCGTGTACATGAAGGCGGCCTTAGGTCGCCGGGAAGCTCTTGACCACGTGCTTCTGACTGGCCCGCCAGGCCTGGGAAAAACCACACTTGCGCACATCATCGCCAACGAAATGGGGGCGGAGATGCGCTCCACCGCTGGTCCGGCGATTGAGAAAGCTGGGGACATTGCCGCGCTGTTGACAAACCTGCAGGAAGGCGACGTCCTCTTTATCGACGAAATCCATCGCTTGCTTCCGGCCCTGGAAGAGAAGCTCTATCCGGCAATGGAGGATTACAACCTGGACTTACTCATCGGTCAGGGTGCCGGAGCAAGATCTATCAAACTCGAGTTACCGAAATTTACTCTGATCGGAGCAACAACTCGCGCAGGTCTGCTTACTGCGCCATTGCGCGGGCGTTTCGGCATCGTATTTCATCTGGACTTTTACCCGCACGAGGATCTCGAAGTGATCTGCAAGCGTTCGGCTGAGATCCTGGGGGTAGAGATTGATGACGAGGGTGCTCGCGAGATTGCGCGACGATCACGCGGTACGCCGAGAATTGTCAACCGTTTGTTGCGCCGTGTGCGCGATTACGCGGAGGTGGACTACGAGGGACATATTACGAGAGACATAGCTAGCGATGCCCTCAACCGCATGGAAGTGGACACGTATGGCCTCGACGAAATGGATCGCAAGCTGCTGTTGACGATAATTGAAAAGTTCAATGGCGGACCCGTCGGCCTGGGAACCATTTCCGCCTCGATTCATGAAGAGAAGGATTCGATCGAGGAGATAATCGAGCCTTATTTAATTCAGATTGGATTCCTCGATCGCACTCCTCGCGGTCGCATGGCAACCAGGCGCGCTTACGACCATTTCGGCATCAGCCCTTCCAATCACCAAAAGCCCAGCCTGTTCGATTCTCATTGAAGATTTTGTTAGGGTGTCAAACCAGTAGGCAGATCTACTCTCAGTTCTGAATCTAAATGAGAAGGCTTTCTTCGTTCTCGCGTCACTCATTCGGCGTAAAAAACCGCGGGCCCTGGCGGTCGATTCTTTCCCACACGCTCCATCAGTTTCACGAAAACGATCTCTTCACGTCCGCCGCAGCCATGAGTTATTTCGGCCTCATGGCACTTTTCCCTGCACTCTTGCTGATGCTGGCCTTAAGCAATCAAATCAACGCTGCCACTGGACTGATTACCCATGCGGTGGACGTCTATCCCGGATCGGGAGCTTTCCTTCGCGAAACAATTCGCTCGTTGTCTTCCGTGGGAACGGGCGTAGTCATAACTTGTTTAATCGTTGTCTTATGGGCCGGCTCCTGGGTTTTCTCGGTAATCGAGCGCGCCTTGAACCGTATCTGGGGCGCCACATCAAGAACATTCTGGCACGGTCGAGCCCTGACTATCGGCATGATCGGCATTATTGGTTTATTGCTCGCAATCTCAGTGCTGATAACTTCGGTGGTGGTTGCACTGAGAGAAATAGCTGGAAACCTATCGCCGCGTCAAATCGCCGGTTATCCAATTCTGATGTCAGTGGGAAGTGTGTTCTGGCAAGGCGTTTTCGCGGCCTTAAGTTTCCTGGTGACCGTTGTGCTTTTCGTGGTGGTTTATCGTTTTATGCCTAGAGCCGAGGTAAACCTGCGCGACACGCTGCCGGGCGCGGTTGCAGGCGGCTTGTTGTGGGAAGCGGCGAAATACGCATTTGCCTGGAGCCTTAACTATTTCCACTACGATCAAATCTACGGATCCGTAGGCGCTGTGGTAGCCGTGTTAACCTGGAGCTATTTCTCCAGTCTCATACTTTTGTTCGGCGCTCAACTGACCGCCGTGTTTCATCGAGAGCACCCAGCCTACCCGAACCCCGTCGAGTAATCTTCTATTTTCGTTCACGCTTTTCGCAATGCACATCTCGGAGTTTAGTTACGATCTTCCCGACGAACTGATCGCGCAGGAACCATTGCAGCAGCGCGATGCCTCGCGCATGATTGTGCTCGATCGCGAAAAGAAAACCTGCGTTAATTCAGTTTTCGCTACACTACCCGAGTACGTTCGAGCAAACGACGTTCTTGTTATCAATAATACGCGCGTTTTTCCGGCAAGACTGCGAGGCAGGCGCGTTCCCTCCGGCGGCAGTGTCGAAGTTTTGCTGCTTCGCGAGGTCGAACCGTTACGTTGGGTGGCACTGGTGCGGCCCGGAGATCGGTTGCGGCAAGGTGCACAGCTTGAGTTTGGAGGTGGCAGACTTCGAGCGGAAATGCTCAATGGTCCAGGGAAGGGCGTGCGTCAACTCCGCTTTGATTGTGAAGAGCGGTGGGAAAGCGTTTTGGATGATCTTGGCGAGACACCACTTCCGCCGTATATCAGACGATCTTCGGGTGAGGCCCCTATGGATCGGGAACGTTATCAAACTCTTTTCGCGCGCGAGAAGGGTGCAGTTGCGGCACCGACGGCAGGGCTACACTTCACACCACAAATTCTAGAACGAGTGTCGGCACGCGGAGCTCATGTTGCCGAAATCACGCTACACGTCGGTTATGGAACTTTTGAACCGGTGCGAGTGGAGAACATCGCGCAGCACCGTATCGCGTCGGAAGATTTTGAGATTACGGAAGATGCGGCCGAGACGATCAACAATGCCCGTACAAGTGGAGGACGAGTGATAGCGATCGGTACGACCACCACTCGCGCCCTGGAATCTGCAGTCAATGCGGAGGGAATTCTTGAACCCACCCGAAGGAGTACGGACTTGACCATCACGCCCGGGTACAGATTTCGGATCGTCGAGGCCCTGCTCACAAACTTCCATCTACCGGGCTCATCATTGCTTTTGCTGGCTTGCGCTTTTGCCGGTCGTGAGTTGATGCTTCAGACTTACCATCACGCGGTGGAGGCACGCTATCGCTTTTACAGTTATGGCGACTGCATGTTAGTGATCTAGTGATTCTGAAAATGATGGTGATAGACTAGCAATGGCATATTCGCTTAGATCGCCCGCTATGGCAGTACTAAAGAAGATTCGCACTAAATGGTGGTCACAAACGACGCCGCCCGAGAACTATGCTCGGCCATCCGAGCGGACGCCCGTTGCCACCGTGGGCACGAAGTACGACATTCGCCCGCTTACGATTTCCCAACTTGATGAAACCTGGCGGCTTGACCAGCGGTGCTTCGTCGATGGCGAAGCTTATAGCCGCGAAACCTTCGAATATCTGCTGACCGCACCGGAATCAGTTTCTTTGCGCGCGGTTACTGCCGGCGGCACTATGGTGGGATTTGTAATCGGACTCGTTGAGCCGGATCACACAGGACACGTAACCACAGTGGGAGTTGCGCCGGAGCATCGTCGGCGCCAGTTGGCTAAGCGTCTGATGTTGGAGGCTGAAGAAGGGTTTCGGCGTCGCAACGTGCGACTCGTGCGGCTTGAGGTGAGATCTCTCAATACAGCTGCGCAGAAGGTTTATGAAAGTTTGAGTTACACCGTCACACAAAGATTGCCCAGATACTATTCGAATGGTGGAGACGGTTTGCTAATGTTAAAGTCGCTCGACTAGCAGGCAATCGGCCTCATCCCTTACGTAGTTCAGTCAGAACCAGCTTGGCAACTGCCTTTAACGTGTCAAAGACACCTGTGCCTGAAGCTGCAACTGCCTCCACAACAGGTTCATCTTTACGTTTCAATTCCTCCGCGAGCTCATCTTTTGGAATAATGTTCGGCAGGTCCCGCTTATTGAGCTGCAATACGTAAGGGATCTTCATCAGGTCGTAACCTTGCGACTGGAGATTCTCCTCAAGATTGTACAGCGACTCAATATTCGCATCCATGCGCTCCTCTTGGGAATCCGCGACAAAAACGACGCCATCCACCCCTTTGAGAATCAGCTTGCGCGAAGCGTCATAAAAGACCTGGCCCGGGACTGTATAGAGGTGGAAGCGGGTCTTGAAACCTCGCACAGTTCCCAATTCAAGCGGCATAAAGTCGAAGAAGAGTGTGCGATCCGTCTCTGTGGCAAGGCTGATCAATTTCCCCCTGGCTTGAGGAGCTGTGGTGTCGAATATGTACTGCAGGTTCGTCGTCTTACCACAGAGCCCGGGCCCGTAGTAAACGATTTTGCAGTTGATCTCCCGGGATGCGTAGTTTATGAAAGTCATAAGGCACTTGACTAATTGAAAAGACTGTCGATGTCCTCATCGGTTATTTCAGCGAAGGGGGAATCGGGATCTTTGCCACTCTGGGTTATTTCGTCGATCATAGTGAAAATCTGTTGCGATACTTGTTTGCTCCTGAGCTTCACCAGCCCCAGACTCGAGCGTTCGTCGAAGACAACGATGAGCAAAAACCGACCGATGACGGAGATGTGTATGCTCTCCCTTTCGCCTTCGTGGGAAAGCGTTGGGAATTCTTTCTCGCCTATAAGCTGAGCCATCCCACCCGTGGCTGCCACGTTACCCGCTGCGAGCGAGGCCAGGCTGGTCGTGTCAAGATTCCCCATCTCCCCTTGTGCGGCTATTTCTTGGCCATCCTTGTCGACAAGAAATATCACCTTGGCGGAAGAGTCCAGCCGCAGCCGGGCCAAGACAGCCTTGATCTGATGATATTGCCGCTCTCGCAATAGAATTGGAGTGTCTGCCATTAATACAACTTTCTTAGGATAAGATGGGCAATACCAAACGGCTGGGGGGTATTCGACCTCTGGGCCGTGCCGTTTCGCAAGACGTTGATGCCGAAGTAGTTCGCTAGGCTTGTGGTGCTCGAGGTACCGGAGTTTGAGTTCACTCCGTAAAACCCTTGGAACTCTAACATAGCCAACAACGACGTTCAAGGTTTTTCTCTGTTGGACACTTTCTGATGGCGTGAGGGTCGATACTGAAGGACTTCAGGGATGTTAATAGTGGCCGCAACTCCCCTTTTCGCGTTGATTTACAGGAGAAGCTGTGTTAAACTTGCGGTCGATCTCGGGCTCGGACGACATACACAGCAGCACGATATCCCGATCATCCTAGTGAGTAGCCCCATGACAAAAAGTTTGAGACGGTCGACATCGCGTACCCCAACGCGAAAGTCTTCGCCAAGATCGTCGGTTAAAGGGCGTGCATTGAAGACAAAGTCAGTTCGACCTAAGGCAAAGAGGGCGACTGCCGCGAGGCCTGTTGCTCGAAAGTCTTCCAAATCGACGCTTTCTAAGAGTAGCGTCGCGAAGAAGCCTGCCCCGAAGCGCGCAGGAATTACACCGAAGCCTGCAAAGAAGGCGCGTCCAACTATTTCCAAAAAGGCTAACGTAACTCGTCCAAAGAAAGTTGTTGTCCCGAGAGTCAAAACGACTCAGAAGCTAGCCGCGGTTCGCGCCCAACGCCCGACCATAGTTACGCCTGCTCCTCGTCGTCAGCCCACGCTCGATGAATCTGCAGCACTGAGGGCTTTCGAACGCGCTCACAAGGAGTTTACCCACGGTCGCTTTGGCGAAGCTCGCAATCAGTTCCGCGGACTCTTGGATAAGCATTCGCAGGTATCTGAAGTCGCCGCTCGTGCACGCACATACCTTGCAATAGCCGAGTCACGCCTCCGAACGGAGAGTATTCTGCCACGCGATGCCGATTCTCTTTACGACCGCGGAGTTATTGAACTCAACCGAGGTGAATATGTGGCAGCCCAGGAGATGTTTGAGCGTGCCCTGAAACGCGAACCAGAGGCAGCGCACATTCATTATGGCCTCGCGGCAACTCGTGCCCGTCTCGGCTCACTTGATCTTGCTTTGCAATCCCTTCAGAGGGCTTTAGACATCCAGCCAAATCTCCGTGTCAGGGCACAGCACGATCCGGATCTGACCTCGCTAAGAAACGACCCTGACTTCGACAAGCTAATCTTTCAACCGCGCGCCTAGTATTAACCTGCTACTTACCACGCTACTTCCCACAGTAGTATGAAAGCACTCATGTTTTATGTATGATTTCGAGCACGCCGAGCGGGCTGGCCGCTTGCGGACCAAGGCCGATACCATTCGTAAGTGCGTGTTGCCCTTTTGAGGAGACCAGAGTTTGCCATTTTTGTCGGACAGCGATCGCGGTTTGAATGTCGTCGTAATTGGCGGTGGTACTGGACTCTCTACACTCCTTTCCGGTCTCAAACTCCGCGTCGGAAAACAGGATGGTGCGAGCGTTTGGATTGATAACCTGGCGGCCATAGTCACGGTCTCTGACGACGGAGGTAGTTCCGGCCGTTTGCGTGAGGAACTCCAAATGCTCCCGCCGGGCGACATACGCAACTGCATGATCGCCCTCTCGGAAGATTCAACGTTACTTTCCCGTCTTTTTCGATATCGGTTCCGTGGTGACGGCGCGCTCGGTGGCCACAGTTTCGGAAATCTGTTTCTCGCAGCCCTGACGGAAGTCACGGGGGATTTTGTTGAGGCGGTCAGACTTTCCTCGGAGGTTCTGGCGAGCAAGGGCCACATATATCCAGCAACGATCAACGATGTTCGACTCGTGGCAGAACTGGAAGACGGGACGGTGGTGCGGGGCGAAACTCAGATCAGTGCTTCCGGAAAAAGGATCCATTCGCTGCGCCTGGAACCCGAGCAATGTTTGCCTCTTCCCGATGCACTCGCGGCGATCAGGACTGCTGACTTAATCACAGTCGGACCAGGTTCTCTTTACACCAGCATCCTGCCAAACCTCCTGGTCGCGCGCGTCGCGAACGCAATTGGGCAGGCTCGGGCGACCAAGGTTTTCATCTCAAACTTAATGACCCAACCAGGTGAGACTGATGGTTATACTGCCAGCCAGCACCTGGAAGCGGTTAAAAAATATGCGCCCGAGATTCACTTTAATTTTGTTATTGTAAACGATCGGGCGATTAGCGACGCACAACGTGCTCGCTATGCAGCCGAAGGCGCAAATCAGATTGGCATAGCCGAAGACTCTTTGGACAAGTTACCAACTGGCGCGACGGAGGTTATTCGCGCGGATCTCCTTGATGAAGGTGAAAAGGTCCGGCACAGTTCCGAGCGACTGGCTCGTGTCGTGTTAACCTGCCGGCAAGAGAACCTTTTGCGCTCAGCTCTCTCTACTTAATTCCCGGAAGAAAAGACCTCCGCTTGAATCCCACAGAACAACAGCGCCCGCTTGATGTGCTCATTCTTGCCGCCGGACTGGGAACTCGTATGAAGTCCCAAAAGGCCAAGGTGCTCCATGAGTTGGGCGGCCGACCCCTGATCGCTCATGTGGTTCGACAGGCCCTGTCGCTCAACCCGGGAAGGATTTATGTAGTGGTTGGACACCAGGCCGGAGAAGTAGAAGCGGCAGTTCGCAATGAGCTCGGTGACAAAACTGTGGCTGAATTTGTCACGCAGTCCCAACAGCGCGGGACTGGAGATGCAGTCAAAGCGGCCAGCGACAAGTTGCAACACGCGGATCGAACACTGCTAGTCCTGTCAGGGGACGTTCCATTAGTGCGGGCTGAAACTTTAAGGAAACTTGTAGCGCATCATCTCGCGGACCGAGCGGCTTGCTCAATTTTGACTGTTAAACTTGAGAATCCCACTGGTTATGGCCGCATCGTCTGTGACGAGAAAGGCGGTTTTGTCAAAATTGTCGAACAGAGAGATGCAACGCCGGAAGAGAAACAGATCAGAGAGATCAACTCTGGCATCTATTGCTTCGAGACCACGAAATTATTCGCCGCTCTCGACCGAGTTGAGCCGACTAACCAGCAGGCTGAGTACTATTTAACCGATGTTCCCGCAATCCTTTTGGCGGAGGGTGCCAGGATCGCTATCTACCTGCACACCGATGCACGTGAGGTTTCCGGAATTAACACCCGGGCCGATCTTGCGGAATTCGAAAATCTCCTGCGACGCAGTACGATTCGCGGCTTGATGTCGGAAGGTGTCACCTTCATCGATCCTTCTCACTCCTATGTTGGCGAGGACGCGCGAATCGGCCGTGATTGTGTGATCTATCCCAACGTGCTCATCGAAGGTAGGACCATGATTGGTGAAGGGTCTGTGATCCGGTCCGGCAGCCGAATCACGAACGCAAAGATTGGCGACAACGTAGAAATTAAAGATCATTGCGTGATTGTTGATTCCGAGATCGAATCAAACTGCTCAGTCGGGCCATTTGCGCACCTGCGCATGAACGCGTGTCTGGAAGAGGGCTCGGCAGTAGGAAACTTTGTCGAGGTCAAAAAGTCGCGTCTTGGCCGAGGCTCAAAGGCGATGCATCTCACCTATCTAGGCGATGCAACTATCGGTGAGCGCACAAACATTGGAGCCGGTACAATAACCTGTAACTACGATGGCAAGACCAAGCACGAAACGGTGATCGGGGACAATGTTAAGATTGGTTCCGACACCATGCTGGTCGCACCCGTCAGAGTCGGCAGCGGTTCGGTTACCGCCGCTGGTTCGGTTATCATCAGCGACGTCCCTCCGGATTCACTCGTCGCCGGGGTACCCGCCGTCGTGAAAAAGAAACTAAAAAACAGTAATGAGTGATGAGTGATGAGTGATGAGTGATGAGTGATGAGTGATAAGCAAGAAAGCAAGTGTAAACAAGCCGGGCACTTTTCATTCCTTATGATTCCACACTCATCACTCATTACTCATCACTCATTACTTGTTACATCGGAGAATTTATGTGCGGAATAGTCGGTTATGTCGGAAACAAGCAGGTGGTGCCGTTGATAATCGATGGTCTGCGCAAGCTTGAATATCGCGGGTACGATTCTGCCGGAATTGCCGTCGTCAATGAAGGCCATGATCTTTCGATTCGACGTGCAGAAGGCAAACTACGCAATCTCGAGGAGACAATCCGACTCAGCCCACTAGATGGCACTTACGGAATTGGTCATACACGCTGGGCCACACACGGCCGCCCTACGGAAGAGAATGCCCATCCACATCGCGACTGCACCGGACGCGTGGTGGTGGTCCACAACGGCATTATTGAGAATTATTTGCAGCTGAAAGAGCAGTTGCGGAAGACTGATCACCAATTCGTCACGGAGACCGATACAGAAATCATCGCCCATCTGATTGAAGAATATCTGAGGCATGGGGATAGCTTTGAAAAGGCAGTGCGTGATGCCACGCAAGATCTGCGTGGCATTTTTGCACTCGCAATAATCAATGCCGACGAAGCGGATACGGTCATCGCCGTGAGACAGGGACCGCCAGTCGTAATCGGTCTCGGCGACCGGGAATATTTTGTTGCCTCCGATATTCCGCCCATCTTGCAACACACTCGCGACGTTTTCTTCCTGGGCGACGGTGAGATCGCCATTCTCACAAAGGACGCGGTGAGCGTTACAGATTTTGATGGCAACTCGGTTCAGCCGGCGATCCAGCGGATTACCTGGGATCCGATCATGGCTGAAAAGGGCGGTTTCAAGCACTTCATGCTCAAGGAAATCTATGAGCAACCGCGCGCTGTACGTGACACCGTGCAGGGTCGGATCTCGTTGGATTCCGGACGGGTGTTTCTGGATGAAATGCAAAACATCACGGAAGGCGACTTCAAGCGATTTAACTCTATCAGGATCGCCGCCTGCGGGACCTCCTGGCACGCGGGGCTGGCCGGAAAATACATGATTGAGAAGCTCGCGCGCGTTCCGGTCGACGTCGACTATGCATCGGAGTTTCGCTATCGCGATCCAGTAATGGACGAGAACACTCTGTTGCTGGTGATCTCGCAGTCTGGAGAGACTGCGGACACAATCGCGGCCTTGCGCGAAGCAAAAGAACTGGGCGCGAAGGTACTGGCAATCTGCAATGTGCAGGGTTCAATGATCGTGCGCGAGGCAGATGGCACAATCCTGACGCATGCGGGGCCGGAAATCGGAGTAGCTTCCACCAAGGCCTTCACTTCTCAGATGATTGCCCTATATTTGCTGGGGCTTTATTTAGGCGAACTTCGCGGCGCATTATCACCTGAACAGGCCCAGCACCATGCGCAACAATTAGCCGAACTCCCCGTGAAGCTCGAGCATCTGCTGAATGAATCTGATCAGATGGAAGACCTTTCCAAGGAATTTTTTCGGGCCACGGATTTCCTTTACCTTGGTCGTGGCATTAACTTTCCGGTGGCATTGGAAGGCGCGCTAAAGCTCAAGGAGATTTCTTACATCCATGCGGAAGGCTACCCGGCCGGAGAAATGAAGCACGGACCCAATGCGCTGATTGACGAACGCCTGCCGGTGTTATTCATAAACACGCGCGAAGAAGGTAATCGCTCTTCTGAGCTACGCTACGAAAAGACGCATTCAAACATAGTTGAGGTCAAAGCTCGCGAAGGAATTGTGATCTCGGTTTTGACTGAAGGCGATACAATGTCGGCAGGCGAGTCTGATTACGTAATCGAGATTCCACCTTCAAGCGACTTGCTCTCGCCGATACTATCAATTGTCCCGTTGCAACTGTTGGCTTATCACATTGCCGTCCGCCGCGGATGTGATGTGGATCAGCCGAGAAACCTGGCGAAGTCGGTAACTGTAGAGTAGTTCGTTGGAAAAGCTGCTTCCCCCGGTTAACTGGGTACGGGCTTGCCTTAGAGCTCAATAACAGATCAGCGGCAATGGGCAATCCCGATGACTTTTGCTTCCGAATGACGCTTCTTGGTAAGAGGCTGATTGAGATGCTTATCGCGTTCGGTGAATCGACAGAACTTACCAAACGCCGACCAGGCAGATAGGGTTGGGGATAAGTGCTTTTTACGGATTCATTCGGCTTACTACTTGAAGGTAAGCGCAAAGGCTGAGAATCTGCATCTTCACAATCACATGCAACCTGCGAGGATAGAGAACATAGTTCGTCACGCCTGTAGGAGTTAGCGTTTTTACCTTCCCAGGTAGAGGTGCGCCGAATTCTGGTTTTTTTCCAGTTCGAACGTCTCAATCGATCATAGGCCTCGTAGTGTACTAGTTAACGTCATTGTTCTCGACGGAACTGGCTGCCAAAGGCTGGGAATGCCACGGGTAAGAAACAAATCTGTTATACGCCGCGCTCAGGTACTCTCCGCGATAAATAAGAGCATCTAGCATCCTGTGTTTCGTCGTCCCCTCCTCTAGAGCAAGCCCTTAGCCCCTCGCTACAAGGCTGCCGCCTAAACGTGGTGCGTTATTAGCTTCTCGTTCAATATCCCCGCCCGACAATCACCATTTAGCTAATATCAACACTGCCAAGCTATCGTCATCTCGGCAGGCTCTTCGCAGAAGTAAGACAAACGGAAAGTTCTTGTTCGTTGATTCTTCAGGACTCGCCAGATTGCGGAGCATCTTCTCAACGCCTTTGTCCCGGTGAGGATTCGGCGTATAGATACGATCCAGCGTGCTCTTGCGGAACGCGCGGTCGCTATCCGCCGGATTGCCTTTCATATCCACGGTTTGCAAACGGAGCGACGGGGGTTTGTGACTGTGGCGCAGCAGCGTTATGGTCACCTTATTGACCTGGCGCTGAACTGGATTGAACAGGAATCTGGGCTGAAGCCTTGGGAAGACCTGTCCGACCGTGAGCGAAAACGAGCCACGAAACGTGCCGAGTCTTTCGTTCGGAGCGATGAACAGTCCCAGGCGTCCCCAAAAATATCTACACCGATGCCTTGGACCAGCACCACTACAGCATCCCCAATCATTTGGTGGGTAGAGAAGTGGAGCTGCGTTACACGGCCACTGTAGTGGAAGTGTTTCACAAAGGGGTGCGCGTAGCAGCGCACATGCGCAGCTACCACGCCGGGGCCACTACTACCGTGGAAGAGCATCGGCCGGAGGCGCATCGGCGTTACCTGGAGTGGACGCCAGCGCGGCTTTTGAGTTGGGCCGGCCATGGCGGACCAAATACGACGACGGCGGTGGAGCGCCTGCTGGAGCAGGCTGCATCGGGCTCGCTGAGAATCCAGTCTCTTTGTTCCACAAAAGCTTTGCGTCAAGCCTTGATTTCAGTTCATCGGCAGAATGAGCGAAAACAAAGCTGTCATTAGAGCAACTAGTTGCTCTGCCGCCCGTAACTAGAAAGAAGTCGAGAGCCGCGCAGTTAGCTGTCGCGAAATCTCTTAAGTCCGATGACTTGAGATTTCTTGTTTGATCGAACTCGATCAATAAGTCGCAGTCAGAACGCGTAGCGCCTGTCCCATACCCTCGCGATCCGAATAGATGGATCTGTTCAATTGCTGACTCCCTCAGAAGCAGTTGTTCTAGTCTAGCAGGCTGCTGAAAAACAGATTTGGAGTGCGGCGGCAAGCGTAGCGCGACCCCGCTTTGGATTGGCGAGCCTTAAAACCCTTAAGAATCCAAAGCGCCGTCGCCGCTTCGCTCTGCCGGCGCACTCCACATTTCGCTAGCTCCCACTGATCTATCATCGGAGTTGAAGGAGAGACCCTTCGGGCCTTCACTTTCTCGAAAGTGATCGGTACAACCAAGTGGCATAAAATCGGTTTTTCAGAAAGTCAAAACTACCATCAAAACCACTTGATAAGGTTGTACCGCTGTTCGATTTGCCACTCACGAAAGACGACCGAGTAGAGTTAATCACTATTCGAGAGTTTAGAGTTAGCTCGATAACCGTTCATTCTCTGAAGCTTCGCTGCCAATTCTCGGGGAATTGGCCTAATTCCTAAGTTGTACTTAGGTTGATGCTCCAGCTTTAAGTTCGCAAACCACACTCTTCGATGGTGACGATCTCGCGTTCCATATACCTCTGTCCGAGCATGCAATACGCGCCAGTTGTCGAACAATACTATGTCGCCCTCGCGTGGCTGAAAGACAATAGAATAATACGGGTCGGCAAACATTTCTCTCAACAGCTGAAAATCCTCACGGCATCTCCTGTTGACCGAAATTACATCATCAAACCTGATTCTGCACATCAAAGAATCCGTGGGCGAAAAGGAGAATATAGGACCAACGTAATGTCGATTCCCTTTTCTGAAGTGCGCAGCGTCGCTCCTTGCAAGGTTTGAAAGAACGGCAAATCTGCGCTCCCTTGGTATGTCGTGGATTATTCGGGCGGCATCAGCAAACCGGCTATACGCCCCGATAGTTGCGCCCGTTGCGTATTGAAAGAGAAGAACGGGTGGCTGATCGAAGTGTTGTGTGCCATCGACATGAAAACCTAGGTCACCTCTAGAGTCGCCGGAGTTAGGATCGATGTTGGATCTGGGCCGAATGTCCTTAATAGCCCTCTGCGCTCCATTCTGCCATTCAGTCGGAGTACCGATCATCGGAATCACACTCTCCACTAACTCCCGATTCGAGGCTAGACCCACGGGTCTAACAAGACTGATTCCGTACCGTTCGAGATTGTCGAGAATCCGGGTCTGTGCAAGATCTCCTATCTTCTCCTCCTGAACGAGAAACCGCTGATGCGGGAACCCGCTGGCCCAGAAATCTATGCGGGCTCTCTCTTCCTGGGTTGCAATGCCAGATCGGCGCCGAATCTGACTCTCTTCGTTGTCACTCTGAGTTTCGGGTTCGGTGCTGCTCATCATTCGCCTTCTGTTCACGGCTAGCCTCCCTTCCATTTTCGTAGCTAATTGACGTCTCGAGCTGTCAGCTCACATCTTGAGTCCGAGCTTATTGTTAAGAAGCCAAATTGGAAATACCCACTCTCGAACAATTTTGATTCGTTCATTGTCTAGGTTGGCGCATGAATAGGCCCTCGAAGGACCGACAGGAATTGTGCCAAGAAGTCGTCGATACGACAGTTTCCAGTCGAGGAATGTCCGGACATTGTCCGGTCGCTTTTAGTGGTTTCTTGTCCCGTTGACAGGGTTAACTCATGGCCTCATAGTTTCGCTATTAAGGAGTTGCCCCATGGAATTACTCGACGGTGCGTTTAGGTGGAGCGATTTGCTTCGGGACCTTATTCGTCACTCAAATCAGACTCAATTAGCCAACCGTATCGGATCGTCACCCAAAGAAGTATCCCGCTGGGTAAAGGGGGTTACGAAGCCCAATGGTCATTACATCGGCAAACTCTTGAAGCAGTGCGAAGCACTGGGAATCAATTGGAGGAAATATCGGGGTGTTAAGCCCGTCTATGATTTCCAGGTTTCGTTTGAAAGAAACGTAACAGAGGGACCCCAGGGGCTTCCCTATTCGAGTCTTCGATTGCAGAGGGTGCCAACTGAGTTCTTGGGCTCTAACTTGAATTCGCCGCTGGGAGTCCCCGCTTCGGTACTAACCCTCAATTCAAAATGGATTGAACCGCTCACAAAGATAGGATGGGATATCATCACTGCAAAAACCGTCCGCACTCGGGCGTTTCCATCTCACCCAATGCCGAATTGGGGATACCTGCCCGAACTGCAGGAACCTCTAACGGCAAAGTTGCTGTCAAATTCGGTTCGCGCGACGACAGACGTACCAGACATTAATTTGGCTAGGCTTAGCGGAGGGAACTCCTTCGGAATGCCCTCATTTTCTCCGGCTGAGTGGCAGACCGATCTCAAAGCTACAAAGGACTTACTGTTGAAGGGCCAGATGCTAATCGCCAGTGTCGTTGGCACCGCAGATGAGACGAAAGGCGATTTAGCCAAGAGCTTAGTTTGCGACTTTGTAGAATGTGCGAAGCTGGCAGCGGAAGTCGAACCTCACGCTATCGAACTGAATTTTTCGTGTCCCAACGTTTACGGATCAGAGGGCTCAATTTTCCAAAATCCGACACTGGCTGGAAGAATCTGCAAAAAAATACAATTAGAGATTCCCAACCAGTAGTGTCCGGTTAAACCATTTTAGTTCGGCTCTAAGTCTTTGTTAGTTCTAGAAATAAGCAGGATGAGAAGCCTAAACGATTTGAATTCGATTCTCGGATTTGAGGGGCTTACTCTTTCGCGACTAATTGCGAAGG
>WNGE01003419.1_pt1 | contig 18751 bp, 21 predicted proteins | sample 5400651 | NCBI WGS metagenome assembly WNGE01 (sample SAMN13153370, study PRJNA577476) | soil metagenome | isolation source: 60 cm soil or saprolite under grassland replicate 2 | place: USA:California | collected 2016-06-15
TAGGCGGGGATCTCCGCCGCGAGCAGCGCTTTCCGACTCGTTGTTGCGGGGATTGCCGGGGGCGGGCGGGAGCTTGCGGCGACCTCGTGCGGGATCAGCGCGGGATGCGCCGTTGCCTTGATGGCGAACGAGGCGAGATGTGGGCGTGATGCCGTGGCGCTGACGTTTTGTGGCGCTTCTCGTCACGCTCGCTGCATTCGGCTGGATCGTCCAGGCCGTTCGGGATGAGAACGACTCCGATGCGTGATCGCGGTCACTCCGTGGGCGATCGCCGGCCGCCGCCCGCATGGCGGCCGCCGGCTGGAGAGAGCCATGAAGCGGGGTCAGGCTTCGCATGCGGATACGTAAGCGCAGGTCGCGAGTGAGTCGCCCATCGCCCGTCAGGCACTCCCTTCGGAGTGTTGTCGCTCTAAGATCAACCGATGCGGGCCGAGGACGTGGAGGTTGCCGGGCAGTTTCTGGCAGCGCTCGAGGCAGCTGCCTCGAGCGGCGACCGCGAAGCCGTCTATCCGCTCCTGGCGCCTGACGTCGAATGGGTCACCCCTAAGCGCGCCCTTCGCGGGATCGACGAGATCAGGGAGGAGCTGACGTGGGGTTTGTCGCCGGAGAAGCTCGACCTCGAGTTCGAGGCACGCGACTGGGTCGATCTCGATGATGGGCGCTTCGCCTGCGACGCGCACCAGGTCTACCGGTGGAAAGAGACAGGCGAGGTCTCCTACGAACGCGACCGGCGCATCGAACTGACGATTCGCGACGGCATGATCAGCCGGTACGAAATGCGGATCGTGGGATAGGGCGTGTCCTGGGCGTTGGCCAGTTGGAATGACGGCGCTGCGAGACGGGCGCTTGTCGAGTTCGTCGAGCGGACGGTGTCGCACGCTGTGCCGGTCGAGGAGCGCGTGGCGGTGTTCGATAACGACGGCACGTTGTGGTGCGAGAAGCCGATGCCGATCCAGCTCGACTTCATCCTCCGCCGGCTCGTCGAGCTGGCCGAGGCGCACCCGGAGCTGCGGGAGCGACAGCCCTGGAAGGCGGCGTACGAGCACGACTACGAATGGTTCGGGCGGCTTTATGGCCGAGCACTATGCGGGCGACGACACGAACGTACGCACGCTCGCGGGGGGCATCCTTGCTGCCTACGAGGGGATCAGCGTCGAGGACTTCGAGGTGCAGTCGGACGCTTTCTTGCGTTCGGCACAGCATCCGACCCTCGGCCGCGGATATCTCGAAACGGCGTATGCGCCGATGGTCGAGTTGCTCGGCTACTTAGAGGCGAACGGCTTCTCGAACTACATCGCCTCGGGCGGCGGTCGTGACTTCATGCGGCCGATCAGTCACGAGGTCTATGGCATCCCACGCGAGCGGGTGATCGGCAGCTCCTCCACGCTCGATTACACGAGCGACGAGGTGGCGGAACGATCACGCACAAGGCAGAGGCCGACTACCTCGACGACGGCCCACAGAAACCGATCCGCATCTGGGGCCCAAACGAGCGGCTGGACGATCGTCAGCATCAAGGACGATTGGCGCAGGGTCTTCTGACGTAGCCCGGCGCGACGTTCACTCACGCATGAGCATTGCGGCCGCTTCGCGCTCGAGGTCGATGTAGGCCTCGCCGCTGACGTCGACGGCGACGCGCCGGATCGTCCCGCCGGTGAAGCGCCACGGCTCTGTGCCTGGGTAGTCCTCGGTGACGCCGGCGCCTCCGTCGCGCCCGATGCAGAGCCCTTCGCCGGCGATCATGAACTTACCGGGCTGCGTCTTGATCGGTCCTTCGCCGACCTTTTTGTCGTCGTGCCAGAGCGAGAGCAGCCCGGTCGCGACGCCGGGCGGGTCTTCCCCGCTCTTGTCGAACGACGCTGACAGGATCAGGTTCTCGCCGAGCGGGATGTCGTCTGTCGCGACTACCCGCTCCTCGGTCATCCCGACGAAGTTGTAGACGTAGTGGAGGCGGTTGTCCTTGACGTAGAGGGCGTGTCCCCCGAAGAGCGACCCGTGTGCGAACAGCACACCCTCTGCCCCTGCGGCCGGGATGTCCACGAGCGCGCCGATCGTGTAGGAGCGGTTGCGAAGGTTGACAGCCTGCGACTCGGGCACCTCGGCTGTGTTCGGGAAGTAGATGTAGCGGTCGCGCGGCGGCGAAAGGACGGGCCTCGGTGTGAGGAAGATCTCCATCGGCGAGCGGTCGTCGAGCGGGAACGCCTGGTTGGCGCCCGCCTCCGCGTACCAGAGACTGGCGAGCTCGCGCACCTTGCCGGGATGCTCGGCTGCGAGGTTATGCACTTCGGAGCGATCGACATCGGTGTGGTAGAGCTCCCATTCGTCGTCGTTGAAGTTGCTCCAACCGGCAATTGTCGGGTGGTTTGTGACCGCTTTCCAGCCGTCGTGCCAGATCGCCCGGGAACCGAGCATCGAGTAGAACTGGGTCGTCCGCGTAGACGGCGCCTTCGCGTCGTCGAAGCTCGCGCGCATGCTGACCCCGTCGAATGGGCTTTGGACGTGCCCCTTGATCGCCTTCGGCGCCTCGACGCCGAGCGCATCGAGGATTGTCGGCACGAGGTCGATCGCATGATGGTACTGCTCGCGGATCTCGCCCTTCGCCTTCATCCCTGCCGGCCAGGAGACGATGCATGGGTCGCTGGTGCCGCCGTTGAACTCGTAGCGCTTCCACATCTTGAACGGCGTGTTGAATGCCATCGCCCAGCCGTTCGGATAGTGGTTGTAGGTCTTGGTGCCGCCCAGCTCGTCGAGCAACGGCAGGTTGGCCTCCATCGTGTCCGGGATGCCGTTCGCGAACTTCATCTCGTTCACCGAGCCGTTCGGGCCGCCCTCACCGGAGGCGCCGTTGTCGGAGACGAGGATGACGAGTGTGTTCTCGCGCCAGCCGAACTCCTCGAGGAAGCCGAGCAGCCGTCCGATCTGGTCGTCGGCGTGCGCGAGGAAACCGGCGTACACCTCGGCCATCCGGCAGAACAGCTTCTTCTCCTCGTCGGAGAGCGAGTCCCACGGCCGCGTCACGTCCATCATCGGGAACGGCTTGCCGTCCGGGCCCGTGCGCGTATCCGGGGTGCCGAGCGGGTTGAGCGGCGGCAGTTCCGTGTCGTTGGGGATCAGGCCGAGTTTCTTCTGAGTTGCCAGGGTCTGCTCGCGCAGCGCTTCGTAGCCCATGTCGAACTGGCCCTTGTACTTCTCGATCCACTCTTTCGGAGTGTGGTGCGGTGCATGACAGGCGCCCGGCGCGTAGTAGAGGAAGAACGGCTTCTCGGGCGCAACCGACTTCGCGTCCATGATGAACTCGATCGCCTTGTCGGTGAGGTCCACGGTCAGGTGGTAGCCCTCCTCCGGCGAGCGCGGCAGGTCGACGAGATGGTTGTCGTAGACGAGGTCCGGGTACCACTGGCTCGTCTCAGCGCCGAGGAACCCGTACCAGCGCTCGAACCCTCTGCCGCTCGGCCAGTTGCGCCTCGTCGAGGCGAGGTTCATCTCGTCGTCGGGGCAGAGGTGCCACTTGCCGACCATGTACGTGTTCCAGCCGAGCTCGCCGAGGATCTCGCTGAGCATGCCGTTCTCCGACGGGATGGTCCCGCTCGCGTTGGGGAAGCCGATCGCCGCCTCGGTGATGCACGCCATGCTGTTGCGCGTGTGGTTGCGCCCGGTGAGCAAGCAGGAGCGGGTCGGGGAGCACAGAGCGGTCGTGTGCCACTGCGTGTAGCGCACGCCCTCGGACGCAAGCTTGTCGATGTTGGGTGTCTCGATCGGCCCTCCGTAACAGCTCATCGCGCTGAAGCCGACATCGTCGAGGACGATGTAGACCACGCTGGGCGCACCGTCGGGCGCCTTCGGCGGTTCGAACGGCGTCCAATCGGGCTCGGAGTCCCGGATATCGACGTTGACGACGCCCTTGAACGGCTTGCTCATCGCTAGTCCTTCCGCTCGATGATGTCGGCGGCCAACCGAACACGGTGCTCCGCCTGGTCGCAATGGTCCCGGAAACGACCACGAATCGCGTCGTCCCCGTTGGATGAAGCGTGACTGGTGGTCTCGCCTACATGCTCTGAAGGATCTTCTGCTTCTGCGCGTCGAACTCGGCCTGCGTGAGGACGCCTGCGTCGAGCAGCCCCTTCAGCTTGGTCAGTTCCTCCATGCTTTCGTTCGCCGAGGGCTCGGCGGGTGCGGGATCCGCAGCAGCCGCCGGCTCCTGCGTCTCGGGCTGCTCGGCTGCCGCGCTCTCATCGGCACTTGCTTCCGCCGATCTGGCGCCCGCCTTGCCGGCGGTGTACGCAACCCCGCCCACCACTGCTGCACGCGCTATTGGACGCCGCCGTCTAAACATCAGATGCCTCCTATCTCGAATCACGTATTTGAAGGTCGCGCGCGCACCCAAGAGTTGCGCGCGCGACCTCCATGGCAGCTTCTTGCCTCACCGGCGAAGCGCCGGCTTTTCGGCCGACGTTGTCAACGCCGGCGGGCGACGCGCCGGGACGTGCGGCGCGCAACTCTGCGTCCTCCGAACATCTCACTCCTCCAATCTCTCGTAGTGCCTTCAGTTTCAGGCGGTGACCGGAGCCGGCTCCAGGTGGTGCTCCTTCGCCTCTTCGGCCGAAAGGAGCCCGATCTCGACAAGGTCGAGCGGGCTGATGAACCCGTCGCTGATCCGGAAGCCGCCCGCACGCACGATCGCATTGCGCAGCGGAACCGCCCAGTGGTGCTCGATCAGGATCAGCGCGGCGGCCGAGTCGTTCGGGATCTCCTCCAGGACATCCCAGGCCTCCTCGTCCGAGAACATGTGAACGCCTTCGGCGGTCGCCTCGGCGCCGGCCTCGGCGCCGGCGATCGCTCCTTCTTCGCCTTCGATGCCGAGGCCGATCAGCGCCCCGACCTTGCTGCCGAGCTCGATCGCCTCGTCCTTGGAGAGGTTGCTCAGGTGTTGCACTTCGATCTCTCCTTCGGCGTCCTTGTGCACCGCCAGCGCGTCGATCACGCGCACGGTGTCGCTCTCGCGCAGCCGCTCGAGCTCGGCGATGATCTCGCCGTGAAACTCGGGGTGACTGAAGCCTAGAACGATGAGTTGAACAGGTCCAATTGCCATCTCTCTCCTTCCGATCGACCGGCCGAAGCCGGGCCAGTACGCCCGCTCACGCAAGGGTCGATTGTTAGGGCTTCGCGGGCTCGCGGACATCGCCCGCCGATCTGATCACCCGGGTGATCCTGGCTACGGGCGGTGACGAGCGGTTCGGTCCGTGCAGAGAATCCTGCCCCGGACATGACTGCTACACATACCTACCGCATCGTTGTCGACGGCGAGCTCGGCGGCTGGCTCGGGCGCTACCTGGGAGATGCGACGATCGAGGCCGCGAATGGGGTCACGACGATTGCGGGGTCCGTCCAGGATCCGAACGAGCTCCGGACGCTGACGGAGAAGCTCTGCGATCTTGGTCTCGACATCGCGAGCGCCACACTGCTCTGAGGGCTTGCAGCAGGCTCACAACTCGCTGGCGCGCCTCGCGCTCGACGGAGAGACCGGCGCGAGTCGCTCGAACGCGACGAGCTGGAGCCCGACGTCGCCGATGCCGTTGAGGACGCTTCGCAGATGCGACTGGTCTTCGATCCTCGCTGTCAGAACCGTTTGCTCGGCGTGGGTATGAATCTCCGTCGGCTCGATGACACCCACGAGCCGATCGACCCCTGGTCCCCGAACAACGAAACGGTAGGTCTGCTCACCGCGCATGCTCCTATCGTGTCGACTGCTGGGCCTTCGAACCTCGCCCGCCGCCCGGCTCACCCAGGTGAATCCTCGAGGAGCTCGAGCTCCCTGGCGCGCTCGACCGCGCGTGTTCGGGAGGTCGCGTCGACCTTGCGGTAGATGGCGCGGGCATGCGTCTTGACCGTGTTCAGAGAGACGTAGAGCTCACCGGCGACCTCGCGCAGCGACAGGTCGCTCGCGAGAAGCCGAAGGACGTCCAGCTCGCGCTCACTCAGCTCTTCGCCGGTGCGTACCTCCCGCCGGGGGCGCGTTTCCACCCGAGCTCTCACCTCCTTGGAGAGCTCGGCGAGAAGCGGCGCGATCGGAAGGGAATCGAGATCGGCCTGCGCCGCTGCGAGCGCCACGCGGGCGCCCTTGACGTCGGCGATCCCGTGACGCGCGAGTGCCAGACGCAGCAGCGCGTGCGCATGCCAGTAGCTCGGCGCCGCCGAAGCCGTGATCTCGGTCGCACGCTCGAGCTCGGCGATCGCCTCACGGAACTTACTCTGGGCAATCAGCGCGGCGCCGAGGGCAGTGCACGGGTTGGAGGAACCCGTATGGGTTCGCGAGATGCGATGCTCGTACAGCAGTTCGATGGCATTGCGGGCGAGCCCCTCCGCCTCGTGAACTCGTTCGAGCTCGAGCTCGCAAAGCGCGAGATACGCGAGCACGTTCGCGGTCGCTGCGGCGTGCTCGCCTGCCCCCGGCAGCCGTCGCGCCTCCTCGAGTGGAACCCGTGCCGATTCCGCCTGGCCGAGCAGATAGAGCGCCTGCCCCAGACCGAGGAGCGCCTGCCGCCGCCAGCCGCTGGGTGGGCGTTCGATTTTGACCGCGCGTTCTCCCGCCTCGGCGGCGACCTCGGGACCTCGGGTGAGGTAGATCGAACGGACGATGGCGACGCCCGACTCGAGTGATGCGACTCCGTTTGCGAGCGGTCCGCTTTGCGATCCCGCAGGGGCGACTTCGAGCCAGCGCTCGACCTCGTCGGCGGGACGTCCCGTCTGGCCTGCGACCGCGGCCCGGACAACGGCCAGTTGCGGCTCGGCCTGGGCCGCCGGCCAGGAGCACTGGTCCAACCAGCGGATCAGCGTAGCCACCTGACCGGCATTCGTCAGGACACGGAACTGGATGGTGACAAGCTCGCTCACGCGACGCGTGTCGCGACTGGCGATCGCATGCTCGACGGCGCCTTCGACGTCCCCGTGCTCCTCAAGCCATGCGGAGGCTCGGGCGTGCAGCGTTGGCACGATCTCGGGCTCCTCCATGTCGAGCTCGTTCCGAAGCATCGTCGCGAACAGTGAGTGGTAGCGGTAGGCGTCGCGGCCCTCGAGCGGCACGAGGAAGAGGTTGGCTCGCTCCAGCTGGTCCAGCACCGCGGCGGAGCCCTTCGCATCGAGGATCGCGTCGCACAGTGGACCGGATAGGCGTTCAAGGATCGAGGTCCGGAGAAGGAACCGACGCTGCTCGGGTGGAACCGTCTCGAGCACGTCCCTCGCGAGATAGTCGAGAACGCTTCGGCTGTCTCCAGAGAAGGAGGCCACGAACGCGGCACGGTCGTCGTGTTCGAGCACGAGGATCAACGCCAGGTGGAGCCCCGTCACCCAGCCCTCGGCGCGGTCGTTCAGCCGGCGGGCATCGTCGGGGTCGAGCACGATGTCGGCGCGGGCGAAGAGCTCGGCCGCCTCGCCGTCGCTGAGGCGAAGTTGGTCGGCACGTACCTCGAGAAGCTCGTCGTGTGCACGGAGCTGGGCCAGTGGAAGCCGCGGGTCCGAGCGGGTCGCGACGACGACCTGAGCCGCCGGCGGGACCTGTGAGACGAAGAGGCCGAGGGCCTCGTCGTTCGCCGGGCTCGAGCACGAATGCCAGTCTTCGAGGACGAGGACGAGCTCGGGGGCGTCGTCGAGCTCGTCGACCAGCGTCGGAACGACACCCGAGACGACCGCGGCGGCTCCGCCGCGGAGCTCGCCGAGCGAGGTATCGCCGGCGGTCGGATGGACGGCCTGGAGGCCGCGAATGACGTGGCTCCAGAGCCGCACGGGATCGGCGTCGCCCGTGTCGAGCGAGACCCATACAAAGGGTGTGCTCAGCCTGTCTTCGCTCGCCCACTGCGCGAGAAGCGTGGACTTTCCGTACCCAGCAGGCGCGCTCAGAAGCGTCAGTCGGCGCCCGCGACCCTGCCGCAACCGCTCGCGCAAGTGCTGGCGCGGGACGAGGGACTCCCGTGGCAGCGGGATGCGAAGCTTTGCGGCGACGATCCGCGGCGTCTCAGCCGCAAGGGGAGGCGTCTTGGTCATCGAGGCGGTCATCGGTTGAGGGAACCCGCGGCCCACGCTCCCCGCGTCTTGCTCAGTCCGTGTGCTCCTCTCTAGTGAGCTTGCCCGACTGGCAGCAGCAGGTTCGCAGAAGGAGACTCGTACTCCGTCACCCACTCGGGACGAAAGGAGCTCACGCCGTACGGGTATCCCAGTTCGGTACAACGGCCGTCGAGACCGGAGATAAAGCTCGGCTCCGCGGCGCGCGGTGTGGCCATCCATCGACGGCTATCACCCGGGTGATCGTTGCCGGGGGTGAAGACGGTGGCGTTGGTTCGTTACAGAATCGCGCGAATGAACGGCTGCGCAGGGGAACAAAGACGTGCCGGTCTGCTCGGCGAGCCCCACGCGGAAACGACATAGACGGAGGTCGAGATGGTCGTTGCTTCAACTGGCTGGTGGCTCGGAAGCATCGTGTTCTTCCTGATCTGGGTGGCCATTGCTTTTTGGCCGGCGCGTGTTGCTGCGCGTAAAGGGCACAGCTTTGTTGGCTACTTCATCTTCAGCCTCATCTTCTTTCCTGCGGCGCTGATCGTGGCTTACCTGGTTCAGGATCGCCGCGCGGCCATGGCTTGAACGGCTACTGCACTGCACCAACGGGAGGTAAAGGCACGTGAGTGACCAAGCGATCGACCGCAGCAAGCTTCCGATCCGGCGTCCGCCGTTTCAGGGGGTGGTGAACCGGACGCTCGACGGCTCGCAGCCGGACTGGGACTTCGTCGCGCCGCGCCAGGCCCCGGAGGGCGCGCCGAACGTGCTGCTCATCCTGACCGACGACGCGGGGTTCGGCAATCCGGCGACGTTCGGCGGACCAATCAGCACCCCGGCGCTCGACCGTCTTGCCGCAGGGGGGCTCAAGTACAACCGCTTCCACGTGACGGCGATGTGCTCCCCCACCCGAGCAGCGCTGATGACGGGGCGCAATCACCACTCCGTCGGTTTCGGCATGGTCGGCGAGTTCGCCGGGCCGTTCCCCGGCTACTCGGCGATGCTGCCCAAGGACTGCGAGCCGTTCCCTAAGACCCTGCAGGGAAACGGCTACTCGACCGCCTGCTTCGGAAAGTGGCACCTGACCCCCGACGACCAGCAAGGACCGGCAGGGCCGTTCGATCGCTGGCCGAACGCCCTCGGCTTCGATTACTTCTGGGGCTTCCTGGGCGGCGAGTCCGGTCAGTTCGACCCGGTGATCATCGAGAACAACACGGCGATCGGCGTGCCGGAGGAGGAGGACTTCTACCTCCCCGACGCGATGGCCGACAAGACAATCGAGTGGCTGCACGGCGTGCGCGCACATGGCTCTGAGAAGCCGTGGTTCGCCTACTTCTCAACCGGATGCAGCCATGCGCCGCATCAGGTTCGGCCCGAATGGTCCGACAAATACAAGGGCGCGTTCGACCAGGGTTGGGACAAGCTGCGCGAGGAGACCTTCGAGCGCCAGAAGCAGCTCGGGGTGGTCCCGGCCGATGCGGAGCTGACGCCCCGGCCCGAAACGATGCCCGCCTGGGACTCGCTGGACGAGAACCAGAAGCGCGTCTACGCGCGCCAGATGGAGGTGTACGCCGGTTACAGCGAAAACACCGACTGGAACATCGGACGCGTGATCGACGCGATCGAGGAGATGGGCGAGCTCGAGAACACGCTCGTGATCCACATCTGGGGCGACAACGGCGCCAGCATGGAGGGAACGCTGACGGGCTCGTTCAACGAGTGGACGATGATCAATGGGCTCCCGCTGACCGACGAGCAGCAGCTTCAGCTGGTGCTCAAGTGGGGCGGTCTTGAAGCCTGGGGCACCCACATGATGGCGCCCCACTACTCTGCGGCGTGGGCCTGGGCCGGCAACTGCCCGTTCCACTGGGGCAAGCAGGTCGCTTCGCACCTCGGCGGCACACGCAACCCGATGGTCATCCACTGGCCGCAAGGGATTCGCGAGCAGGGCGGGCTGCGCTCTCAATTCACCCACGTCACCGACATCGGGCCGACGATCCTCGCGGCGGCGGGGGTGCCAGAGCCAACGCACATCGACGGGGTCGAGCAGAAGCCGATGCACGGCACGAGCTTCATCGACTCACTGGGCGATGCGAGTACCGCCGAGCACCACACGCAGCAGTACTTCGAGATCCTCGGCAACCGGGGGATGTACAAGGATGGTTGGTGGCTCGCGTGGATGATGCCGCGCATCCCCTGGAAGGTCGATCCGGAGACGATTAAGGGCTTCGCGCCGGGCGTCTGGGACCCCGAGAGCGACCCAGCCGAGCTGTACTACCTACCGGACGACTTCACCCAGGCGAACGACTTGGCCGAGCAGCACCCGGACAAGGTTAAGGAGCTCCAGGAGCTGTTCTGGCATGAGGCCGAGGAGAACAACGTGCTGCCGCTGCTCGGAGGGCTCACCACGTTCTTCGGGATGACGCCGCCACTGCCCACGCAATCCCAGTTCACCTACTACGGCGACGTCCAGAACGTCGCCTCGGGGATGATCCCGAAGATCTTCAATCACTCCTACACGATCAGCGCAGAGCTCGAGATTCCGGAGGACGGCGCCGAAGGCGTGATCGTGGCAGAGGCCGACCATCTCGGCGGCTTCTCGCTCTTCGTCCAGGACGGCAAGCTGAAGCACACGTACTCGTTCGTGGGCGTGTTCGAGTTCAAGCAGGAGTCGGAGAAACCGCTGCCGACCGGGAGCGTCAACGTGCGGATGGAGTTCGCCGCCGACGCGCCCAAGCCGGCCACGGGCGGCGAGGTGACCCTGTACGTCAACGACGAGCCGGTCGGAGGCGGTCGCATGGAGCACACCGTCCCCGTCCGCTTCTCCGGCTACGCAGGCATGGACATCGGCCGCGACAACGGCATGCCGGTCGATCGCAGCTACGCCGACAAGTCGCCGTTCGCGTTCACCGGCAAGGTCAAGAAGGTCGTCTTCGACATCAACCCGCACCTGACCGGAGAGCATGAGGAGGAGCTGCACGAGCATCTCCACCAGGCGCTCGCCGGGCACGCGATCAACGCGTAGGAAGGAACGAGCAATGAGCGATGAACACAAGGACGTGGTGATCGCGGCGTACCTGTTCGAGGATCTCGCGAAGAAGGACTTCGACGCGGTGCTGAAGCTGGCCGAGGAGAAGACGATCACGGTCGAGGGCGTCGTCCTGGTCCAGAAGGACGAGGAAGGCGAGGTGCAGGTGTCCGAGACGGGCGACCACCTGGGTCGCAAGGGCGTCAAGATCGGCGGCGGCGTTGGGCTCGTCGTCGGCCTGTTCGCACCGCCGCTGTTGGCCGCGACCGCGATTGGAGCGGCGGCCGGTGCCGTGACCGGCAAGTTCGCCAAGCACCGGCTCGAAAGCGGAATCGCGGAAAAGATGGACGCCGCATTGCCGCCGGGCTCCGGAGGCGTGATCGCCGTCTACGACTCGGACGGCGCCGACACGGTGGACAAGGCTCTGGTGAACGCCGTCAAGAAGTCCGTCGCCCAGATCGACGGAATGAGCGCCAAGAAGCTCAAAGCCGGACTGGCAGAGGCTCAGGCTGGGATGGGGGGCTGAACCAACAGCTTTGGAGATAGCCCGTTAGCCACTCTGTGTCCCTTAGACCGCGTCGTCCTCGACCAGCAGGCCGAGGTCGCGAAGCTCTCGCTGTGACTTTCCACGCAGCTTCCGGCCGAGGAGCGGCCTTCCCTCGCCGTGGATGACCACGCCCTTCGCTTCCTTCGGGAGTGGCTCCTCCCAGCCGCGAAAGAGGGCGAGCGTGCGCAGCGTGTAGCCGGCGGCGAAGGCGATTCCCGCCGCCCACCACGTGCCTGCGCCCGCCCAGTGGACGAGGATCCAGACGGCTCCCGTCAAGAGCGCGGTTCCGATGAACCACTCCCCTCGGATGAACTGCTTCGGCGTCACGCCGCTCGAGACGTCCACGAGCCAGCGCCCAGCGGTCGGGCCGACGAGGGCGAGAAGAAGGCACCCCAGCACCGGGAGCCCGACGGTCACGCCCTTCTGCGCGCCCACGATCGCATAGCAGGGCAGCGAGAACGCAGTCATCAGCTGGAACAAGCCTTCGCGGAAAAGCTGGCCCTCGGCATACGCCAGGTGGTAACCAATGAACCCGACGACGAGGCAGAGCAGGATGTAGGCGGGGTTTGTCAACGCAGCCGGCACCTCACCAACCATGACGTCGCGCGTGATCCCACCGCCGAGGCCGCCGAGCAGGGCCATCAGAAGGATCCCGACGATCGTGAACTGCTTGTAGTGGTCAGGTCTCCGGGCGAGCAGCGCCCCGTTCAGCGCGTTCGTCGAGGCGGCAATCAGGTCGACCGTCGTGAAGCTGCCCGTCCATTTGAAGCCGCCCCAGTGCACGAAGGCGGCAAGGATTGGGAGGCTGGTGCTGACCATGCTTTTGCTCCCTTCGTGTCATCGGCGTCGTACTCGGTGAGCAGACGCTTTCTCGTCGTCTGCGCCTTCGCATTCCTTCCTCGCCGCCCCGGCGGCCTGCGGAAGGGTCTTCATGGGTAGCCTGCTCGTGCAGATGGCGATCTACGGGCTGGCGGCGGCCGCCGCCGCGCCCATCGCGATCGTCCTGAGTGCATTGATCCTCGCGCAATCGGAGCGGCCGCTCACCAGTGTGTGGGTGTTCACCGCCGGTGCTGCGTTCTTGGACCTCGCCATGATCGCGATCGTGCTCGTCGTCTTCGGGGCCTCGGATATAGGGAGCGGCGGCGAGGCCTCGGCGATCCTCGACACTGCGCTCGGCGCGCTCTTTCTTCTCCTCGGCGTGATGGCGGTCTTCTCCAAGGAGAGCCCAGAGAAGGACGCGGCGCAAAGACAGCGGGCGCAGCGCGTCGCCTCGTCGCCGCTGCGGCGGATGTTCCTGATGGGCATCCTCGTGCAGGTGATCAACATCGACGCGATGGCCGTGTTCGGAGTCGGCCTCAAGGAGATCGTCGTCGCCGACGTCTCGACCGCGGAAGCCGCGGTGGCGCTCCTGTTTGGGCTGGCGTTGATGCTCGTCGTCTACTACGGGCCGGGTGTGTTCTACGCGCTGTTCCGCGCGCGCGCCTCCGCGTTGCTCGGCCCCATGACCGAGTGGATCATGGTGCACGCCCGGGCGCTGGAGATCGTCACGGGTTTCGCGCTCGGCGCGGTCTTCCTCTGGAAGGGGCTCGCCGTCCTCGTCTGAGAGCCGGCGCGGCGTCCTATCCAGTGTTCTTGTCGTCCAACAGATTGGCGGTGTCAAGTTGAGTGAGTCCCAAATCCAGCCCGTGCGGAACCCGCGGGTGCTGCTGGCTTACTACACTTACACGCAGCAGTCGCGGCGGGTCGCAGAGGCCATGGCCGACGCGCTGCGCGAGCGAGGTTGCGAGGTTCGACAGACTGCGATCGAGTTCACGGACAAGCGTTGGGCGGAGCGGTTCTCGCGATTCCCGCTACGACATGTCTACCGCGACTTGCTCGGAATGCTGCCGGCGCAGGTCCGGGGAGCGACAGGTGAGATCCAGATCCCGGACGAAGCACGGGAGGGCGACTACGACCTCATCTGCATCGGCTCACCGACCTGGTTCTTCAAGCCAAGCGTGCCGGTCCGCTCGTTCCTGAAGTCGGACGTGGCGAAGAGGCTGCTCGATGGGAAACGGTTCACTGCCTTTGTGGTCTGCCGGCGGTACTGGAGCATCAACCTGAGGTCGGTGAGAAAGCTCGGAACCAAGCAAGGCGGCGAATACCTCGACGGCACTCACTTCTCGTTCGCCGGCGGCCAGATTCGGTCGCTCCTGTCGCTGTTCAGCTACTTCGGGAAGGGGGAGAACCGCGAGCGCTACCTCGGAGTGAAGATCCCCCCGAGCCTCCTCAAGCCGGACTACGTGGAGCAAGCTCAGGCGTTCGCGAACGAGCTGGCGGATCGGCTGTACGGCACGGACGAGCCTGCGGCGAGGCCGGAACGGGCGAACGGCCGCGCCGACTCGACTTGAGGCTGGTGGCGAGGATTGATCCGCACAAGGTGCCATGGGGACGCTAGTCCCCGAAGTCGCGGCGCTCGGGCTAGCGGTCGCCTTTACGAGCCCGATCTCGGTAGTGACCGTGATCGTCCTGCTCAGCATGCCCTCCGGCCGGCGGCGTGCACTCGCCTTCCTCTGTGGCTGGCTGATCGCGATCGCGGTGATCGGTGCCCTCATGGTCTTCGTGCTCCACGGGCAGGATTTCGCTTCCAAGAGTTCGACTCCGTCGAGGGCCGCTTCCGCGCTCGAGGTCTTGCTCGGCTCCCTGCTCCTGATCTGGGCGGTAGTCGCCTACCGCCGCCGCGAACCTTCGAAGGGTGGCCAGTCGACGCCCAAGTGGCTCGACCGGATCGAGCAGACGCACTGGCTGCTCGCCGTCGCAGTCGGGGCGATCATGCTCAGCTACGGGCTCTCTTTGGCGGCGGCAAGCGAGATCCTCAAGGCGAACGTCAGCCGTCCGGATGCGGGCGTCGCGGTCGCCGTCTTCGCGTTGACCTCGATTCTCACGGTCGCCGCGCCGATCGTCGTCGCCCTCGTGGCACCAGACCGCGCTGCGCAGAGGCTGGAAGCGTGGAAGGCGTGGCTCCTGGGCAACTCGCGCGCCGTTGCGCTTGTCGTGCTGATGATCGTCGCTGCGTTTCTGATCGTCCGAGGTATCTACGACTTGGCCGCGTGAGACGCGAGCCAAGACCCATCGCCGGAGCTCCTCGCCCCGCGAGCCTGGAGCCACGCTCGCCGAGGCTGGCCGCATGAGCTGGGGCGATGGCGAACTCCTGCTGATCGCGCTCGCAGCGATGCTCTCGCCCACGACGCTCTTCTTCTCCGTGCTCGCGCTCGTGCTAGGCGAGCGGCCGCTGCGTACCGGTCTCTGGTTCTACCTCGGCGCGCTGAGCGCGATGTTGGCCGTCGGGGTCGTGGCCGCCTTCGTGCTCGGGAACGCGGCAGCCTCGTCCACCTCGAGTCCGAAGACATGGGTCGCGGTCGTCGATGTGATCGCCGGCGCGCTCCTGCTGGTCTATGTCGTGCGGGTGGTCCGGCGGCCGGTCGACCCCGACAAGGCTGCCGGCATGATCGCGCGCATGGGCAAGGTCGCCTCCTCGCCCGTGATCGCGATCGTCGGCGCCGGCGCGATGCTCGCGAACGCCGGCGGGTTCATCCCCCTCGCCCTGAAGGCGATCTCGGAGAAGAACCCGAGCGCCGCGGCCTACATCGGCTACTGGGTTGCCTTCACGCTCGTGTCACTGCTCCCGCTCGGACTCGCGATCGTGATGCTGCTGGTGGCGCGCGACTGGACCGTGCGGATCTTGAACCTCGCCCGGGACTGGCTCGTCCTGCACGCCAGAACGGTCGCGGCCGTGATCGTCGTCCTGCTGGCTGGAGTCCTGCTGCGGAACGGCATTTCGGGGCTCACCTAGCCGATGGCGATCGAAGTCGTTGCACAGCGGCTCGAGATCGGTGACGTCGTCCTGATCAGCCTTCCCGGGCAGGAAGCGGAAGTCGAAGCGATGGTTGTCCGGGACATCGAACGTACAGAGACGGCTGTTCGCGTCACGTTACGAGTGGAGGGACACGAGGACTTCATCAGGGAGTGGCAAATCGGTGACATGGTCACCGTCGTGCGCGGTCCTTGACGTCTCCGTCATGAGCTGAAGCCGGTGATCGCGTCGCCGATCAGCTTCGCGCCGAGCACGAGAAACAGCACGGTCATGATCGCGCCGTTGTGTGCGGCCATGAAGCCCTTGAGTCTGTCGAGGATCTCCGTCGCCTTCGTTCCCATCGCGAAGTAGATGACGAGCGGTGCGAGGATCGTCAGCGAACCAACAAGGATGAAGACAGCGAGGGCTCCGGCCTCCTGGCCGGTCGAGATGCCCGTCTGCGCGATCGCCGTCGCCGCCGCGACGGTCAGCGCGAGGTTCTTCGGGTTGAGCCCCGACAGAATCACCCCGAGCCCCAGCGCCTTGCCGGCGCTGAAGGTGTCGATCGCCTGCATCCACTTGGGCATCTGCGCCTCTTGGCCGGCGCTCGGCCGGCCGCGCCAGGCGTGAACCGCAAGCAGAAGGAAGAGGACGCCGAAGACGAGCTTGAGCACGCTCGTCCAGGTGGCCGGTTCGCCGGAGGTCTGGGTCGCGTTGCCGCTCGCGATCACGAGCATGATCGTCCCCACGATCGTCAACCCGGCGAGCCAGCCGACGGTGAAGGCGGGGCCGTTCGCACGCGCACGCGTCGTCCCGAGCATGAGAACGATCGCGATGATCGGCACGGGGCTGATGGCCACGCCGATCGCCATCGGGAGAATGTCGCCGATTGCCTTGCCCATCGCCTACCTCCCGACTAACTGACCGGTCGAGAGTTCGTCCGAGCGTACACCGCTTGTGCGCGCGGGGCGATTCGAGGGATTACCGGCGCTCTCCCAGCTGAGCTAACGCCCCGTAACCGCATGGTTGAGCCAAAATGGGTTCTCGCGAATTTACCAAGTCATGCGGTTCGACGGTCGAATCAGCCAACCCTGACGACACAGCGAAAGCCGATGTGGCTTGTCGTCGTATCGACCGTCTCGGTCTGACGGGCGGCGGGCCGGTAGCGGAGGCAGTAATTCGGAGCGCAGAGATGTGAGCCACCCTTGATCACGTGGCGCGGGTAGCGCTCCCCGGCATCGTCTCGCTGCGGCGCACAGCACGAGCCGATCGCCTGCTGCTCGAATCGGTCGACCGTCCATTCCCAAACGTTGCCGGCCATGTCGTAGAGGCCGAACCCGTTCGGCGGGAACTTTCCGACCGGCGAAGTGCCTTCGTAGCCGTCAAGCCGGAGGTTCTGCCAGGGGAACTCGCCTTGCCAGGTGTTCGCCATCATCCGGCCCTTCGGCGCGAACTCGTCCCCCCAAGTGAGACGGCCTGCTCAAGGCCGCCGCGCGCCGCGTACTCCCACTCCACCTCGCTAGGTATCGACTTGCCAGCCCAGTCGGCATACGCAACTGCATCGGAGTAGGAGACGTGTGTGACGGGATGGCGCTCACGGCCGCCGACGTGGCTACCAGGCCCTTCGGGATGCCGCCAGTCGGCGCCGGGGGTCCACGTCCACCAGTTCGTGTAGTCGGTCAGGTCAACCGGACCGGACGTTTTCCTGAACACGAGCGACCCGGGCACGAGCAGCTCTGGGTCGGCGTCGGGGTAATCGGCGGCTTTCGGAGCCTGCTCCGCCCAAGTCACGTGGCCGGTTGCTTTCACGAAACGGCGGAACTCGGCGACCCTGACCGGATGGCGGTCGATCCAGAAACCGTCGACCGGCACCTCCCGCACCGGGCGCTCCTCCGGATAGAACCGGTCCGACCCCATCCGAAAGGTGCCCGTCGGAACTTCGACCATGCTCTTGAGGAGCGTCGACTCCGTCCCACTGCTCATTGCGAGAGAACGCTACTACGCGTTCGGCCTGGGGCTTCCGCTCGGCTGTCTCGACTCGGCGCGGAGGTGGCTTTCTACGGGTTCAAGTTCCACCCGCCGCCTGCGCCCGCACAGGGCTTCCGCTGGCATGGCGGATCGAGAGTGGCAACCGCCAAGAAACCCTGTTCGCGCTGCCACTTCTGGACGCGTGATCGCTCGCGGGTTCTCTCCCGCCTCCTGCTCCTTCGACAAGGGCTACGACCACAACGCGCTCTACGACGGATGCGAAGCGCGGGACTGTCGCCCGATCATCCCGCTTCGCAAGATGCCGACCAAGACGCCTGTTGGTCCCCCGACTTGCGCCCACGGCACCTGGACTTTCGCCGGATCGGACTTCAAGCGCGGCGCGTCCAAGTGGCGCTGCCCGACCGGCGAGTGCGAGCCGAAGTCGAAGTGGATCAAGGCCGACCGCCGCAATCGTGCCTGAGTGCGGGTGTGGGTGGCCCTGGCCGAGGTGCGCCCACGAGTTCCCATGGCGGTTCAGTCGGCACCTTCCTACCGGTGCGCAGATCGCGGCGCTGGGCAAGATCGGATTGCTCGCCATTTGCGGCCGCCCGAGCGACGCGGCTGAGGCATTATTTCGCTCCGCCTACACCTACCGTGACGGTCGAAGCGCCTGGGACGCGTTCCCCGAGGAGTGGCGGCAAGTCGGCAGGGACAACGCCAGGGCAGCCTTGGCCGACTTCCGCAACTCGATCGGCACCTATCCATCCGCCGCGGAGCTCGCGACCATGAAGGTGCCGGTCGTCTGCAGCTACGGCGCGCGAAGCCCGGACAGCATGGTCCGTTTCGTCCGTTCCCTTGCCTCGGCGATCCCGACCACGACAGTTCGCGAAATCGAAGGGGCTGGCCACGCGGCCCCCTTCGATGCAACAACCAACTTCGTTCAGCTGATTGCCGGCTCCGTAAACTCGCGGCAGCTCTCGGCATCGACGGTTTAAACGGGCTCGACCCCGGGACGAACCGTGCGCAAACGCCGCGATTATCCCGACCGAGGCGAGTTCTCTCGCGGGATCGAACCGGCTTACCGCGGGATCGATGCATGAAAGTGCCTGCAAACATGCCATTTCCACTTCACGCGGGATCACAGCGGGACACGCGAAAAACCGGCGGTCGTTCACGCCCATCTTGGCAACAGAACATGCTCATTTGCAGGATGTTTCCAGCGGGAGCGACGGGACTCGAACCCGCGACCTCCGGCGTGACAGGCCGGTCTTGGCGCTTGCGGGCTGAGCGGGGATCGGCGGGGATTCCCGCCGTGACCAGGGCCTTCCGCCCT
>WNGE01003715.1_pt1 | contig 18751 bp, 20 predicted proteins | sample 5400651 | NCBI WGS metagenome assembly WNGE01 (sample SAMN13153370, study PRJNA577476) | soil metagenome | isolation source: 60 cm soil or saprolite under grassland replicate 2 | place: USA:California | collected 2016-06-15
TGACCAGCGCATTGTCCGCGCCATAGGGCATCGAGCCGTGGCCCGGCGTGCCCATGACGCGCAGGCGGCGCCAGGCCACGCCCTTCTCGCCGACGTGCACGGTGACGTTCAGCTCGCCGCCGTGCGAGGACACGAGGCCGCCGTTCTCCGTCAGGACATAGTCGGCGCGGAGCGAATCCCAGCGACGCTTGCACACGTGACCGGCCCCGAGGAGGCCGCCCGCTTCCTCGTCGGCGCAGGCGAGGTAGACGAGGGTACCGCGCGGCCGCCAGCCCCGCGTGGCCAGCGCCTTGAGGGCCACGGCCTGCGAGGCGGTGAGGTTCAGCATGTCCACCGCGCCCCGTCCCCACACCTCGCCCTTCACGAGCTCGCCTCCGAAGGGATCGCGCGTCCACGTCGCGGGCGTCACGGGCACCACGTCGGTATGGCCCATCAGGCAGAGGGTGGGCGCGGTGGGATCGCTCCCCTCGATACGGGCCACGAGGCTCGCGCGCCCGGGCGCCCCGTCCGGCTCATAGACCTCGAGGTCGAGGCCGCTCCCTTCGAGGTAGGTCCGGAGGAGATCGGTGGTGCGCACCTCTTGTCCGGATTCGATGGTGCCGTCGTTCACGCACTGATTGCGGATCATCTCCTGGAGAAGCTCAACGGTCTGAGCGGTCAAGGCGTCGTTCATGGTGGGCCACCATAGCACCGTTTGATGGAGCACGGAAGATCGGCAGCCCTTCGGCTAGAATCACTCTCCATGGCCACGCGAGCACGACCGAAACGTTCGGCGAAGCAGAGTGACCGATCCCGGCGTACGCCAGTTGCACGGCTCCGCGCGATCTGTCTCGCCCTCCCCGAGACCTCGGAGAAGATGGCGTGGGGCGAGCCCACGTGGCGCGTGAAAGGCAAGCTCTTCGCCCAGCTCGACAATCACCACCACGGCGCCGATCATCTCGCGGTATGGTTGCCCGCGCCGTGCGCATCGACCGCGGCCCAGACTGGACGCTGGTCACGAGCCTGGTCACGCAGGCCTATCGCGAGGTGGCGCCGTCCTGGTTGCGCGAATCGGTCAAGGTGACGCCGCCCCGTGTCCTCGAGCGAAGGAGAGACTGATGCGAGTGATCGACATGGAATGCAGTATCCCCAAGCCCGCCCACGGCGCCGCCCCCCCTCCCGCCCCGCCCCCCGGCGCCTGCGATCGGTACCCTTCGGCACCACCAACGACGAGCTGTCGGCGCTTCTCCGCGACTATCCCGGCCGCTTCATCGGCCTCGCGCGCATCAGCGGCCTCATCGGCATGAAGGGCGTGCGCGAGCTGGAGCGCCGCGTGCGCGAGGAGCAGTTCCAGGCGCTCGGCGTCTCCGCCCTCGTGGACGGCATTCCCGCCAGCGACCGGCGCTACTACCCGCTCTACGCCAAGGCGGTCGAGCTGGACATCCCCGTGCGCATCTATTCGTCCATGAACTACGCGACGGACCGGCCCTACGACCTCGGGCACCCGCGGCATCTCGACCAGGTCGCCATCGACTTTCCCGAGCTGACCATCATCGGCGGCCTCGGCGGCTGGCCGTGGGTGAACGAGATGGTCGCCCTCGTCCGCCGCCATCCCCAGCTTCACCTCGACACCTCCGCCCATCGCGCCAAGTATCTCGGCCAGCACGGCTCGGGCTGGGAGATGCTCCTGCAGTTCGGCAACACGCTGATCCAGGACAAGGTGCTCGTCGGCCTCTCCGCGGGCCTCGTCGGCCAGTCGCACGAGACGCTGATCAAGGAGTACCTGGATCTGCCCCTCAAGGACACCGTCAAGGACAAGTGGCTCTTCGGCAATGCCGCCCGCATCTTCGGGCTCAGTTAGGACGGGAGACCCCATGACCGACCGGACGCAGCATGTCTATGTGATACAGGGGCGCGCGGAGCGCGACTACGCGGATTGCCAGGCCGCGGTGGCCCACGTGCCCGCGCGCATGACCGCGCTGTCCTTCATCGACAGGGAGGACGAGGTGATCGGCCGCGCCCGCGACGCCGACGCCCTCGTCGTCTCGTCCACCCACGTCACGCGCGGAGTGATGGGCGCCCTCGAAGGGCTCAAGGTCGTGGTGCGCACGGGCGTGGGCTACGACGTGATCGACGTGCCCGCGGCCACCGAGCTGGGGGTGATCGTGGTGAACGTCCCCGACATCTGGGTGCGCGAGGTGGCCAACCACGCTCTCGCCCTCCTCCTCGCATGGAACCGCAAGATCATCACCCTCGACCGAAGCGTCCACGCCGGCTCGTGGGGCGGGGGCATCCCCGGAGCGTGGACGGGCTCGCTGCACGGCGAGACGGTGGGCATCGTGGGGCTCGGCAATATCGGCAGCGCCTTCGCCAAGCGCGTGGCCGTGTTCGAGACCACGGTGATCGCCCACGATCCCTACGTGGACGACGCGCGCTTCGAGGCCCTCGGCGTCGAGCGCGTCTCTCTCGAGACGCTGGCCGCGCGCTCCGACTACGTCTCCGTCCACACCCTCCTCAATGCGGAGACGCGGCACCTCATCGGCGAGGCCTTCTTCCGACGCATGAAGCCCACGGCCGTACTGATCAATACGTCGCGCGGCCCCGTGGTGGACGAGATGGCGCTCGCCGAGACCCTCGCGGAGAAGCGGTTGGCGGGGGCGGCCCTCGACGTGTGGGAGCAGGAGCCGGTGGCCGCCGACCATCCCCTCCTCCGCATGGACAACGTGATCGCCACTCCCCATGCCGCGTACTTCTCGTCGCCCGCCGTGGCGCAGGTGCCGCGGCGCTGCGGCGAGGAAGTGGCGCGCGTGCTCACCGGACAGCGTCCGCTCAACGTGGTGAATCCCGATGTGTATGGGGCGGGCGCGGCGCGCCGGGCCCAAGGAGGATCATGACCGCGGCCAGCGCCTGGAGCGCGGCGCAGACGCCGAGCGCCACCGGGTAGCCGCCCGTCAGATCACGCACCACGCCCACCAGCGACGGCCCGAAGGCGAAGGTGAACTGATTGATCCCGACCACGAGGCCCACGAGATGGCTGAACCGGTCGGGCGGCCACTCGGTGGCGAGCACGAGCCCGGGTAGCGTGGTCAGGTTCCCCACGCCCAGGCCAAACAGCGCGCAGCCGGCGTAGACGATCATCCCCGACGGCGCCCACGCGAGTAGGGCGAGACCGGCGATCTGGATGCTCAGGGTGGCGCTCGCCACCCCGCGGCGATTCATGCGGTCGACGAGGAGACCCGTGACCAGACGGCCGATCACCGCGGCCGCGGTGGTGGCGCTGACGGCCCGGGCCCCCCCGCCCGCCCCGAGGGCCGGCGCCACCAGTGCCACGAGGTGGGTGAGCACACCGACCTGCGCCGTCAAGCCAAGAGCGAATGGCGCAGACACACTCCAGAAGCGCCACGTGCGGAGCGCGTCACGCCGCCAGGGCGGCTCGCCTCCCCGTGACGGAGCGCGGGGTGCCGACGGAGCGGGATCGCCGTCGGGACCGAGACCGAGCTCCGCGGGACCTCGTCGCATGACCCAGGCCGCGGAGGCGAGCACCACGACGAGCAGAACCATGGCGGCGATTCCGAGGGCGCGCCCGAATCCCACCGCGCTGATGAGCGGGATGAGCGCGGGTGCGATGAACACACCACCGAGCGTGGCTCCGTTGAAGGCGATGCTCACGGCAAGACCCCGGCGGCGCTGGAACCAGGGCGCTAGGATGATGTTGATCGCGGCGCCGCTCATCGCTCCCCAGCCCACCGACATCAGGAGGAACGCGGGGTAGAGCTGCCACGGCCGGGTGACCTGGCCGAGAGCGGCAAGGCCCGCGGCCATGGCCACGCTCCCCACGGCCACGATGGCGCGAGGCCCGAAGCGCTCGTACAGGTCGCCCATTACCGTAGTCAGGAGCGCCCCCGCAACGTAGTACACGGTGACGGGCGCCGACACGGCGGAGGCCGACCATCCGAGCAGCCCCTGGAATGTCGCGACATAGACGCTCAGGCCATAGAAGCCCAGGCCGAAGCTGAACAATGCCATGACGAAGGTCGCGCCGACGACGTTCCAGCCGTGAAAGTATCGCGCGTTCATGCCTGGCGAGCAGGCTATCGGGTTGGCGGGGGGGCGTCTCGCCGTTTCCGGACGTGGTCGTCGCCCAAGCGCGCCGGTGGGCGATGAGCGTGCTAGGCTCCGGACCACCATGAGCACTGCCATGAGCACTGGCCGGAGCACTGGCCGGAGCACTGGCCGGGACCTCGATTGGCGGGCTTGCGACCGCGCGCGGATCGCGCGTGATGCGCGGTTCGACGGGCGCTTCTTCACCGGCGTCATGACCACGCGGATCTATTGCCGCCCCACCTGTCCGGTGAAGCCCGCCCGGTCGCGCAACGTCGTCTTCTTCCCCACCGCCGCCGCGGCGGAGCGCGCGGGCTTCCGCCCGTGCCTGCGGTGCCGGCCGGAAGCGGCCCCAGGAACGCCGGCATGGCACGGCGCGGGTGCGTCGGTCTCGCGCGCGCTCCGGCTCATCGAGCGCGGCTTCCTCGACGACGGCAAAACGGTCGAGGAGCTCGCCCTCACCCTCGGCATGACGGCCCGGCATCTTCGCCGCCTGTTCCTGTCCCACGCCGGAGCATCACCGGTGGCGGTGGCGACCACCCGGAGAGTGCAGCGCGCCAAGAGTCTCATCGAGGAGACCGCGATGCCTATGGCCGCGGTGGCCTTCGCGGCCGGCTTCTCCAGCATCCGGCGCTTCAACGCGGCGTTTCGCTCCGTGTATCGGCGGCCGCCCACCGCCATTCGCCGGGCGAGATCCCGGCGCGGGCCGAGCCACCTGCGGTAGAATCCCGCCCGCTACGGTGAGCCGGCGGTGACTACCGGCAAGGGGGTCGGCACATGGATCTGGGACTCAAGGGCAAGCACGCGATCGTGACCGGGGGCAGCCTGGGCATCGGCAAGGCCATTGCCCGCGAGCTGGCGCGCGAAGGCGCGGACGTGGCGGTGGTGGCGCGCACGAAAGACACGCTGGAGGCGGCGGCCAAGGAGATCGCCACGGAAACGGGCCGGCGCATCATCCCCCTCGCCGCCGATGTCACGAGCCGGGCGCAGGTGGACGCCATGGTGGCCCAGGCGGCTGACCAGCTCGGGGGACTCCACATCCTCGTGAACAGCGGCTCGCCGCCGGGCGGCTCGGCCACCGCCACCGGGCCCATCGAGACCATCGTGGACGAGGACCTGCTGCAGGACTTCAACGTGAAGTACGTGGGCGCGCTCCGTTGCGCCCGCGCCGCCATTCCCTTCATGAAGGAGCAGGGCTGGGGGCGCATCATCAATATCAGCGGCACCAATGCGCGCAATGCCGGCAATCTGAGCGGGGGCGCCCGGAACACCTCCCTCGTGCACTTCACCAAGACGCTCGCCGTGCAGCTGGGCCGCTTCGGGATCACCGTCAACTGCATCCATCCGGGCGTGACGCGCACGGAGCGCACCCCACGCCTGCTCGCCGCCCGCGCCAAGGAGCTCGGCGTCGCGCCGGGGGACGTCGAGAAGCGGGATTTCGCCGATGACTCCCCGCGCGGCAATGCCATCGGCCGCATGGTGGACGCGGCCGAGATCGCCTACCTCACGGCCTTCCTCGCCTCCGACAAGGCGTGGGCGGTGACCGGTGAGCTGGTGGTGGCGACGGGAGGAGCGGGGCGCTCGGTGTACTACTAGATTTTCACGAACGGCCCGGACCGGGGTCTCAGTGACAGGAGGACATACCCATGGCTTCCATACGCCGGGAAGTGTCGGTCGAGGCCGGGCCGGTCATGGTCTGGGACGCGATTCGGGACGTGGGTGCGGTGCACGAACGGCTGGCCCCGGGCTTCGTGGTGGACACCCGCCTCGAAGAGGGGGCGCGGGTCGTCACCTTCGGCAATGGCATGGTGGCGCGCGAGCTGATCGTCGATGTCGACGACGAGGCCCGGCGGCTGGTGTGGGCCGTCGTGGGCGGCCGGATGACCCACCACAACGCTTCGCTGCAGGTCTTCGCCGACGGTGAAGGACGCAGTCGGGTGGTGTGGATCGCCGATCTCTTGCCCAATGAGCTCGCGGGCTACATCAGCGGGCTCATCGAGCAAGGCATGGCCGTCATGAAGAAGACGCTCGAGATTCACCCCGGGGAGAGCTGAGCCTCACCCTTCGCCGGCCAGGCGCGGGTCGAGGATATCGCGCAGGCCGTCGCCGAAGAGGTTGAAGCCGAGCACGGCGAGGGTGATGGCGCCCCCCGGCGCCAGGGCCAGCCACGGGTCCAGCTCCATGAAGCTGCGCGCCTCGCTGAGCATGCTGCCCCAGGACGGCGCGGGCGGCTGCACGCCCAAGCCCAGGAACGAGAGCGCCGCCTCGATCATGATGGCCGTGGACAGGTTGAACGTAGCCTGCACGATGATGGGCGCGAGCACATTGGGGAGGACGGCGCGCACAATGATGCGCCAATCGCGCGCCCCGAGAGCCCGCGAGGCCTCCACGAAGTCGTTCTGCTTCACGGAGAGCGCGCTGCCGCGAATCACGCGGGAGAAGATGGGAATGTAGGCGAGGGTGACGGCGAGGACGAGATTCCGGATGCTTCCGCCGAGGGTCGCCACCACCGCGAGAGCGAGGAGGAGGGTGGGAAACGCCATGAGCACGTCCACCCCGCGCATCAGGACGAGATCGACGCGCCCCCCGAAGTAACCCGCGCAGAGCCCGATGATCCCGCCGATCACCATGGCCAGTCCCACCGCCGCGAAGGCCACCGCCATGGACACGCGGGCACCGTAGAGCAACCGGCTCAGGAGGTCGCGGCCGAACTGGTCGGTGCCGAGCCAGGCCGCGCCGGACGGCGCGGCGAAGCGCCGGGGGCCCATGGCGAGCGGATCGTCAGGAGCGAGCCACGGCGCGAGCAGGGCACCCACCAGCACCACGGCGGCGAGTCCGAGCCCGAGCACGGCCGTCTTGCGCCGCCAGAGCTGGCGCCCGAGATGGCGCGAGGGGCGCGCGGGCGCCGCGGCGGCCCCGGCCACGATGGCCGCGGCATCCGGCTCAGCGACGGACACGCGGGTCGAGGACGGCATGCAAGAGATCCACCACGAGGTTCATGGTGACGAAGACGGTGGCGAGAAAGAGGGTGGTCCCCGTGATCACGGGGAAGTCGCGCTTCTGTATCGACTCGAGGAGCAGCCGGCCAATGCCGGGCAGGATGAAGATCTCCTCGGTCAGCACGAGGCCGCCGATGAGCACGCCGATCTGCACCCCGGTGACGTTGAGAACGGCGATGAGGGAATTGGCGAGCACGTGGCGGTACACCACGCGCCGCTCCGCCAGGCCTTTGGAGCGGGCGGTACGCACGTAGTCGAGACGCAGGTTTTCCAGCACGGAAGCCCGGGTCATGCGCACGATGAGAGGCAGCACGGTGAGCGAGAGCACGAAGGACGGGATGAGCACCAGGGTGAGGTTACGGGCGGGATTCTCGGTGAACGGGACGTACTGGAGAATCGGCATGCCGGGCCAGAGGAGCGAGCCGGCGAGCACGGTGAGGGTGGCCACCCAGAAGTTCGGCACCGAGTAGCCCAGCACCGAGCCGAAGCGGATGCCAGCATCCGTCCACGTGTCGCGGCGGACGGCGGACAGGGTGCCGATGGGAATGCCGAGCCCGAGGGCCATGGCGATGGCGAGCAAGGCCAGCTCGAGGTTCACGGGCAGGCGGCGCAGGATCTCCCCGAGCACGGGCTTGCCGGACACGAATGACGTGCCGAGATCGCCGCGCAGCATACCCCCGAGCCAGAGGACGTAGCGCTCGGGCACCGAGCGATCCAGATTGAGCTGGCGGCGCAGCCGCGCCTCGGCGTTCTTGTCGCCGAAAGCCTGGTCACCGCCCATCATGATGTCGACGATGTCGCCGGGGACCAGCGCCTGCATGGCGAAGACGAGGGCCGACACCCCGAACAGGATCGGGATGAGCGAGGCCACCCTTACCGCGATGTACCGACGCACCGGCGCACCCCTCGCCCGACGGTGACGGCGCCCGGGCTCGTCCCCCGCGCCGTCACCGCCGCGGGCTTAACGCTCGACCCAGGTCTCGCGCAAGTAGATTCGCGACGAGTTGGCCATGGCCTGAAAGCCCTTCACGCTGGGGCGCCAGGCATTGAAGCGGGTGCGCATGGCATACGGCCAGATGATGGGGACGTCCTGCGCCCACAGGCGCTGGAGATCCTTCCACTGGGTCGTGCGCTTGGCGAGGTCGATGGTGGCGCGCTGCTCGTCGAGCATGCGGTCCGAGTCCGCGCTCGCGTACCCGCCCACGTTGAACGAGCCCTTGCTGTGGAGGGTGTCGTAGGTGTAGCCCTCGGGATCCGGATACCAGATGCGGGCGAAGGCGATGGAGTGGAAGTCGCCGCCGGCGCGCGACAGGTTGAGCAAGGCACCCCATTCCATCTGGTCGATCTTCATGGTGATGCCGGCCTTGGCGAGCTGGCGCTGCATCACCTGGGCGGCGGCCACGTAGTCGGGACTGTGCGCGGAGGTCTTGAGGGTGAACTCGAAACCATTCGGCTGGCCCCCCTCGGCCAGGAGCTTCTTCGCCGCCGCTACGTCCTGGGTGTAGAAGGGGAGGGTCGCCGTCTCCTGCTGCGAGAGCACGAAAGGCACGGTGGCAGGAGGGATGGCCGTGCTGAGCTTGCCCCGCCCCAGCAGCACGGTGTCGATGATCTCCTGGCGGTTCAGCGAGGCGGCCACCGCCTGGCGGAGCTTCACGTTGTTGAACGGCGCCTGCCGCGTGTTGAGCCAGACATAGAGGTGGCGCGCCTCGGGGGTGTCGGCGGAGACGATGTTCTTTTCCTTGCGGGCGAGCTCCTCGATCTCCGGCGCCTTGATCCATGTGATATCGACCGTGCCCTTGCGCAGCGCGGCCAGCCGCGACGACTCGTCCTTGATCACCTGGATGGTGAAGCCGTCGAGGTAGGGCAGCCCCGCCTCGAAATACTGGTCGTTCCGGACGAAGCGCATGTGGCTGCCCGTGACGTACTCGGCCATCTTGAAGGGGCCGGTGCCCACCGCCACCTTCTGGAGCGTGCCGTGCTTTTCCACCTCTTCCTTGGGCACCACGTACGAGGCGCGGGTGGCGAGCATGCCGAGGAGCGCGGCGTCGGGCTTGCCGAGCTTGAGCCGCACCGTGTAGGCGTCGGGCATCTCCACGCGCTCCACGCTCGCGTACACCGAGCGCAGCACCGAGCCGTTCTTGGGGTCGCGGATGCGCTCGATCGAGTAGCGGACGTCTTCCGCCGTCATCTCGCGGCCGTTGTGGAACTTGACGCCCCTGCGGAGCTTGAACACGTAGGTGCGCGGGTCCGGAATCTCCCAGGCCGACGCGAGCTCGCCTTCCAGCTCCATCTTCGCGTTGAAGCGCAGGAGGCCGCTGTAGACATGCTCGAAGTAGTTGGAGGAGGCGAAGGCCACGGACAGGTGGGGATCGAGGCCCACCGCGTCCTCGTCATTGCCCACGGTGAGGGTGCCCCCGCGCTTCGGGGCCTGCGCGTCAGCGGGCGGAGGAATGAGAAGCAGCGCGACCAGCAGCGCGAGGAGGCCCCTGGACCATCGTGACCATCTCATATGTCTCTCCTTTTACCCGTCACGTTCTCGATCGTATGCGATCTCGCCGCCGAGGATGGTCCGCTCCACCGCGATGTCCTTGATGGCCCACGGGTCCACCTCGAGCGGATTCTCGGCCAGCATCACCAGGTCGGCCCGCTTGCCCACTTCGATGGAGCCCTTCACCCCTTCCTCGAAGGCGGCGCGGGCGCCGTTGGCCGTGTAGATGCGAAGCGCCTCGAGGGGTGTGACGCGCTCGGCCGCCCCGATGTCGACCCCGGACTGGGTCCGCCGTGTCACCGCGCAGGCCATGCCCCACAGCGGATTGGAAGGCCACACCGGATCGTCGGGCGTGCACACCGGGCAATCCGAGTGGGCACAGGGGCGCATGCCCAGGTCGATGGCCGTGCGCGCCGGCACCATGCCCCGCGCGCGCTCGGGGCCGATGAACTCGTTGATGTGCTGGTCGCCCCAGAACCATGGATGAAAGAGGAAGAAGTTCGGCGTGATGCCCAGGCGCTGCATGCGCTGGAGATCGTCGAGGGTCGGGCACAGGGTGTGCTCGATACGGTGACGCGGATCGGGCCGCGGCGCCGCCTGCATGGCGCGCTCGATGGCGTTCACGGCCATGGTGATGCCGTAGTCCCCCTGGGCGTGAATGGCCACCTGATAGCCTCGCCGGTGGGCCTCCATCACCGCCTCGTCGACCTTGTCCTGCGAATAGCGGAGCCCTTCCCACCCGCGCGTGTCCCTGGTGGCGTATGGCTCGCGGAAGGCGCAGGTGAAGCACTGGATGGAGCCGTCCATGAAGAGCTTGACCCCGCGAAGCTTGAGCTGGTCGTCGAATCCCTCGCGGAACAGCTCCTCGTTGGCCATGAGGAAGTCGTGATAGACGAAGAACGAGGTGCGGATCCGCCAGCGGCGCTCGGCCATCGCCTCGCCATAGGCGCGATAGGGCTCGGGCCGGGCCCCCGCGCCGCAATCGTGGGTGGAGGTGACCCCGAGGCGGAGAAACATCTTCTCGAGGGTGGCCAGGCCGTCCTTGAGCTCACCCACTGTGGCCTGGGGCAAAGCGCTCCGTATGGTGCTGACGTCGCGCAGCACGCCGGTGAGGTCGCCCGTGGCGGGATCCCGGTCGATGACGCCGCCCTCGGGATCCGGGGTGTCCTGCCCGATACCGAAGAGATCGAGGGCGCGGGTGTTCGCCACGCAGGCATGGCCGCCGCGGATGGTGAGCACCACCGGATGGTGCGGCGCCACCCGGTCCAGCTCGTGGCGATTGGGCCAGCGGCGCTCCCGCATGCCGTTGGGCTCCACGTTCTTGCCGCCGATCCATGCGCCGGCCGGAGTGCGCGCCGCGCGCTCCTTGACCTGGGCGAGGAGCGCCTCCACCGTCGGCGTGAGCTGCGCGGGGAGATTGAGCTGGTCCAGGCGATAGCGGAACTCCCCCACGAAGACATTGTGGGTGTGGGAGTCGATGAAGCCCGGGGTCACCGTCTTGCCCCGCCCGTCGATCAGGCGCGTGCCGGGCCCGATGAGGCTCTCCACGTCGTGATCGGCACCCACCCCCACGATGATTCCGTCGCGCACGGCCACGGCGTAGGCGCGCGTGTCCGCCGAGTCCATGGTCACTACGGTGGCACCCCGCAGCACGAGATCGGCCCGGAGCGTGGAGGTGGTCATCGCTGCCCGCATTTCACAGTGAGCGACCCTCCGAGTCAACCACGAACTGAGGATCCGCTGATCAGCTCGAGAAGAACTCCAGCATGAGGTGATTCACCTCGGGGGCGTTCTCGTAGGCGGACCAGTGGCCGGCCCGGGGAATGCGGTGCAGGTCGAGGGGGCCGACGGCCTCGCGGATCTCCCCGATGAGGAGCTCGGCGGGTCGGAACTTCGAGTCGTCGCCCGCGCCCCAGAGGAGACGGATCTTGCAAGGGAGCGCGGCCAGGTCGCCGAGCAGGGTGCCCCCGCCGCTCACCTTGCGGCTGTTGAAGCGGGTGCGCCGGACACAATCGGCCTGGATGTCCAGAGTGTCCTCCGTGATGCTCGCGGGGTCGCTCAGCATATTGATGAGCAGGTTGTGGCGGCAGATCTCCCGGAAGAGCGCCTCGTCGTCTCCCGCCTCCCGGTAGCTCCGGGTGGGCCGCTCCCCGAACGTTCGCGCAGGGAATCCGGCCGGCGAGACGAGGCAGAGATGCGTCACGCGCGGGGCGAGCCGACGGGCGAGGTTGGCGGCGATGGCCGCCCCGAAGGAGAAGCCGGCGAAGCGCAGCGGAGCATCGCCCGGGAACATCTCGACGAACAGGCGGTGCACGAGGTCGAGATAGGCGGGGCCGGAGGTCTCGCGGGGCACCGCCGCCGAGGCGCCGTACCCCGGATGATCGAGGGCGTACACGGTGAAGCGCTCGGCGAGCGGGCCGATGTTGCGCGTCCAGTGCTTCCACGAGCCCATGCCGCCGTGGAAGAGCACCACGTCGGGCCCGCGGCCGCGGCGGCGGACCGCCATGGGGGGAGCGGAATCGCGGGACGTCACACCGCTTTCAGCGACTGGTAGACGGCGCCTTCGAACTGTCCGTAGAGCTTAACCGCGCGCGCGTCAGCGAAAGGCAGGATCTGCGTCATGATCAGCCCGCCATCGGCTGCGCGGCGAGGGTCCCGTCGGCCTGGGGCAGATGCAGGACGGCCTGGCGCGTGCGCTGCTCGTCCGAGGCGACGTATCCGGTGTCCTTGATGCCGAGGGGCGCGAAGATCTTCTCGCGGAGGTACACGTCGAGCGTCTGTCCGCTCATCGCCTCCACGAGACGGCCCACCCAATCGGTGTTGACGCCATACTCCCACTTGTCTCCGGGGTCGAAGGCGAGCGGCATGCGAATGGCGTCGATCTTGCCGGTGATCGTCGACGGCATCCCCGACACCTTAACGTATCGCACCGTGTTCTCGTCCCACATCTCGTAGCTGAACCCCGCGGTGTGGGCGCGCGTGCCGAAGGCGCCTTCATAAAGCAGGCCCTGGTCGGTCGCGGCCACCGCGACCACGCCGGGAACTTCCTTGGCGTCGACTGCCTGCTGCAGCGCGCCGTCGATTCTCTGTTCCTCCCAAGGCGGCTCTTTGGCCTGGACAGCTCGGGTCGGACGCGGGCCGGACCGATGGCAGGGAGATTACAATGCACCTCGCGGCCGATCAACCGAGATGTCGCTTCGTGGCGTGATGACCCTTCGCCGACGGGAACGAAATCGGCTACCATCCCCGCGGGAGGAACCACCCAGGATCCTCGAGCGCTTCAAGGTACCCGCCAAAGACCAGGTATTCGTCTCGGAGGCAGCCCTGCGCCGGACCGTGACGGAGATATTCGAGAAGCTGGGGGTGAGCAAGGAAGACTCCGCGGAGGCGGCGGACGTCCTGACCATGACGGACCTGCGCGGGGTCGAGACGCACGGCGTGTCGAACATGCTGCGGGCGTATGTGCGGGACTACAAGGCGGGCAAGCTCAACCCGCAGCCGGGCTGGCGACTGGAGCGCGAGGCGCCCGCCACCGCGGTCATCGACGCCGAAAAGCGTCTCGGCATCATCGTGGGACCCCGGGCCATGCGACTGGCCATCGAGAAGGCGCGGGCAGTGGGAGTGGGCGTGGTCACCGTACACAACAGCGGCCACTTCGGCGCCATCGGCCATTTCGCCATGCTCGCCGCCCAGCAGGACATGGTCGGCGTCTGCTTCACCGCGGCCGGCCTCCACGTGGTGCCCACCTTCGCGGCGAGGCCGCTCCTCGGCACCAATCCGATCGCCCTCGCCGCCCCCGCGCGCCACGAGGCGCCCATGCTTTTCGACGCGGCCACGTCGGCCATCGCGGGCAACAAGATCCGATTGGCCATGCGCGTCGGCTCGCCGCTCCTTCCCGGCTGGGTCACCGACAAGGAAGGGATCCCGATCATGGAGGAGAAGCCCGTCTTCGATCGCGACGACTTCTATCAGGCGCCACTCGGGGGCACCCGGGAGCAGGGCTCCCACAAGGGCTACGGCTTCGCTTTGATGGCCGAGGTCCTGGCCACCGCGCTGTCCGGCGCGCTGCCCACCATGCTCGCCCCGGGGAGCGGATCCAAGAATCAATTCGCCGCCTACAACATCTCCGCCTTCACCGACGTCGATCGGTTCAAGGACACCATGGACGAGATGCTCAAGACGCTCCGGACGGCCCCGCCCGCGCCGGGACAGGAGCGCGTCCTCTATCCGGGGCTGTCGGAGGCGGAAGAGCTCGAGTCGCGCCGCGCCAAGGGCATACCTCTGCACAAGGAAGTGCTCCAGTGGTTCGCCGAGTGCACGGGCGAGCTGAGCGTGGCGCCCCTGACTCCGATGCGCTGAGCGGGCGCCCGGGCCCCATGGACGACACTTCAATCCGGCGTTACTCCCTCGAGGCCACCTAGAAGGGGGCACACATGCGCATCGCCGCGCTCGCCCTAGGCATTCTGATTGCTCTCGGCTCGACCATCGCCGCCGCTCAACCCGTGTCCGTAGCTGAAGTGGGCAGCTTCCACGTGGGCGGGCGCTCCGTGTCGCTCACGGGTCTCCCGACCCGCGACGTCGTGTTCACCGCCGGCTCGGCGCCCATCAAGGTCGATCCCAACGGGGACTTCGAAGTCGAGCAGATGTACGTGAGCTACATCAAGCTGGCCCAGCCCAAGGCGCGCTACCCGCTGCTCCTCTGGCACGGCGGCGGTCTCACGGGGGTGACCTGGGAGACCAAGCCCGACGGCAAGCCCGGCTGGCAGATGTTTTTCCTGCGCGCCGGGCACGATGTCTACGTCTCCGACGCGGTCGAGCGCGGCCGCGCCTCGTGGGCGCGTTATCCAGAGATCTTCACCTCCGAGCCGCTCTTCCGCACCAAGAAGCAGGCATGGGAGGATTTCCGCATCGGCGCGGTGGGCAGCTACAAGCTCAACCCCGCCGACCGGGTCGCCCTCCCCGGCCAGCTCTTCCCCCTCGACGCCTTCGAGCAGTTCATGAAACAGGCCGTGCCGCGCTGGGCGAGCACGGACGCCCAGATCCAGGCCGCCTACAATCAGCTCGTGCAGAAGGTCTGTCCGTGCGTGATCGTCACCCACAGCCAGGGGGGTAACTTCGGCTTCAATGCCGCGCTCGCCGCGCCCGACAAGGTGAAGGCCCTCGTCTCCGTCGAGCCGTCGGGCGCGCCCAAGCCCGAAGCGGCGGGCGGCAAGCTCAAGGGGGTGCCGCACCTCGTCGTCTGGGGCGACTTCATCGACCAGAGCGATCTCTGGAAGCGCTTCGTCCCCGCCTCCCAGCGCTATGCCGAGGCCCTGCGCGCCGACGGCGGCGTTGCCGACTGGTGGGAGCTGCCCAAGCTCGGCATCACCGGCAACGGCCACATGATGATGATGGACAAGAACTCGGACCAGGTCGCCCAGCTCATCCAGAGGTGGCTGACAGACAGAGGCATGATGCAGTAGCCGCCGCAAACGGGGAGGAGAAGACAATGGCGAAAGGCACGCTGATCGCGGCCATGCACATGGCGAAGATCGCCGAGGACGAGTTCCACGACTGGTACGACACCGAGCACGTCCCGGAGCGCGAGCGCGTGCCGGGCTTCCTCACCTGCCAGCGCTGGATCGGAGCGCAGGACGGCAAGGTCTCCGTGGCCACCTACGATCTCGACAGCGTGGCCGTCCTGAAGACTCCCGCCTACCTCGCCATCGGCGGAGAGAACTTGTCGCCCTGGTCCAAGCGCGTCACGAGCCGCGTGGAGCGCCTGATGCGCTTCGAGGGCGATCAGATACTACCCGGGGACCAGCTCCCGCCCGCGGGCGCGGGCGGGCTGCTCCTGAACGCGATGAACATCGTCCCCGAGCTGGAGGCGGAGTTCAACGAGTGGTACGACAAGGAGCACATCCCCGCCCTCGGCGCCGTGCCGGGCGTCCTCTGCGCGCGACGCTTCCGCGGCACCAGCGGCAACCGGAAATACGTGGCCCTCTACCACCTGGCGCATCCCGACGTGGTGGAATCGGCGGAGTGGAAACAGGCGCGACAGAGCGAATGGACGAGCCGGCTCCAGCCGCACTTCCGGGACCATTTGCGCCTCGTGCTCCGCCGCTACGCCCGCGGCGGCCGACCCGACTATCCGGCCGAGGCCGCGAAGATCCGCAGGTAGTTGCCACCGACGATCTTGGCCGTCTCCGCCGGCGTGAAGCCGCCCGTGAGCATCGCCTCCACCACCGGGGTGAAGTCGCCATATCCCTTGAAGAGGCCCTGGCTCGAAGAATGATCGGAGCCGATGCTGACGTGATCGACGCCGACCACGTCGACCATCTCCTTGATCCCGTCCACATAGCCCTGCGGGCTCGGAAAGAAATGCCAGATTCCGATGGACCCGCCCGTCTCCGCGATCACCCGGGCATGATCCGGCGTGATCTGGCGCTCCGTGAGCGGCGTCGGCCCCTGCGCCTTCGAGCCGCGCAGCGCGGTATGCGAGAGAAGCAAGGGCCGGGAGGCCACCTTCGCCGCCTGCTTCACCATGGGCTCGGTGGCATGGGCAACGTCCACCACCACCCCGAGCCGATTGCAGGCCCGGATGACGTCGGCGCCGAAAGGCGTGAGGCCGTGGTGGACGACCGCCCCTGTCTGGAAGTCGCCGATGTCGTTCGGAGTGTAGTGGACGAGCTGCATGTTACGGATGCCGCGCCGGTACGAATCCTCGAGCCGCTCGACCTTGAGCTCGAGGAAGTCGAGCCCCTCGACGTCGACGATGATGGCGGGCTGCCCGGCCGCGTGCGCGGCCTTGAGATCCGCCACGGTGAGCGCGCGGCGGATGCCGTGGCGGGCCACCAGCTCGTCCATCCAGGCGATGCGCTCGAGGTGATACTGGTAGAGTTGTCCCGGCGCGGGCTGGCGCACCACGGTGAGCACATTGTTCGCATTCCGCCCGAGGATCGGGGCATCGGGCACGTCGGCGAGGCAGACGATGGCCATGCCGCCCGCCCGCATGCTCCGGGCCAGATCTCCGCTCGGCGCGCTCTGGGACGTGACTCCGGTGACCCCGGCATGCGTGTGCACGTCGATCGAGATATTGTCCTTGAGGAGCTTCTGCGCCGCCGTCGCTGAAGCCGCGGGGGCTTCACCGCTGCTCTTGGCGGCGCAGCCAGCAAACATGGCTCCCGCGGAAGCGATGAGGGTACTCCACATCCAGCGCCGGCGAGTGAACGCGTGGCCGCAACACTGCAGAGCCTGCTCCATGGCCATGTCCTCGCCTATCGGTTGAGGTAGCGCAGGGGGAGGCCGGGACGAGGCCACTCGAAGGACACGAGGGTGCCGCCCATCGACAGCGTGGCGTAGGCGGTGCGGAGATCGCGGCCGCCGAAGCACACATTGGTCACCATCATGTCGGGAAGCATGAACTGGTCGACTCGGCTCCCGTCGGGCCAGATATCGCTCACCGCACCCGTGATGAGGGTGGCCGCGCAGATGTGGCCCTCCCCGTCGACGGCGAGCGAATCGAACATCTGATAGCCACCCAGCCCGACCACGACCCTGCCCTTCTCGCCACGGTACGGTCCGTTGGCCGATTCGATCTCGCCCGGCGCGGAGAGCCGGAAAGCCCAGCAGCGGGCCGTGGGCGTCTCCACCACGTACAGGGTCTTCTCGTCCGGCGAAAGGCCGATGCCGTTGGGCCGCTCGAGGGGAAAGATCGCCTCGCGGATCATCGACCCGTCGGCCTTCGCGTAGTACACCACGCCGCGGTCCGTGTCGCGCTCCCGTGTCTTCCCGAGGTCCGTGAACCAGAAACCGCCGGCCCCGTCGAAGACGAGATCGTTCGGCCCGCGGAGACTCTGGCCCTCGCAGCGGTCGTAGAGTGTCTCGAACTTGCCCGTCTCGGGATCCACGACCTGAATGCTGCCGCCGATGTAGTCGTCGGCCTGGAGCACGGGGAAGAGCTTGCCCGGCCGCTCCACGAACTTGAGGCCACCATTGTTGGTCACGAAGATCCTGCCGCCCGGCCCCATGGCCGCACCGTTCGGGCCGCCGCCCAGGGTGGCGATCACGTGGATCTTCCCGCCGGGGGTGACGCGCGACAAGGTCCGGCGCTCGATCTCGACGAGGATGACGGAGCCGTCCGGCATGGCCACTGGCCCTTCGGGAAAACGCAGGCTGGAGACGATCTGCTTGATGGCGGGGGTATGGGTAGCCATCACGATCTCCCCGTGGCCTTGTGCTGAGCGGCGAGCCCCGCGCGGGCTTGGTCGAGCCAGCCAAGGTCGCGGGGCGAGGCGCGACGCTCGAGCCGGCGCCGCACGAGGCGGGTGGCCTCGGGGTAGCGCTCGAGGGCGAGGTAGCACGCCACCATGGTCTCCTCGTAAAGCTCCCACTGGGCGTGGCTGCCCCCGATACGATGCATCTCGCTGTGCACGGGCTCGAAGTGGGCCAGAGCTCCCGCGTGATCGCCCGCGGCGAAGGCCGCCGCCCCCTGCACGAGGGGCAGGGCGACGGTGCCCGCGATCGGATGCCCCTTGGCATCGAGGGTCCGCAGGCCGTCCACCAATCTCGCGAGGGCTGCCGAGTTGTCGCAGGACGCATAGGCGAGCGCGGCGTGGACTTCGCCGAAGAGAAAGCCGGGGCGGGAGACGCGCTCGGCGAGATCAGCGAGCGACTGCCACGGCAACGGCCCCTCGGGCTTTCCGTCGAGCCGGAATCTCCACAGGAGCGCCGTGCCGTCGGTCATGGCCGAGCGCGGATTGACGGAGCCCAGGATGTCGCGTTCGAAGATCTCGAGGGCACGCGCATGACGCCCACGATGGAGCTCGAACATCGCCATGTGCCAGGCGAGATGGCAATGAAAGGACGCGCGCCGATCGTATCCCCGCAGCCACTCCTCGAGGAAGGCGGCCCCCGCCTCCGTGTCCAGGGTCTCGAAGGTGATGTGAGCGAGGTTGTGCACCGCGTTGGCGTTGGCCGGGTATTGCTGGAGGGAGCGCTCGGAGAGCCGGCGCGACTCCGCGAAGCGATCCACCTCATGATAGGCGAAGGCCAGCGCCGACTGGAACCACCAGTCATCGCCGTAGGCGGGGGCGAGCCGCTCCATGAAGGCGACGCGATGCTCCTCGCGATCGCTCCCCCCGCGAGGGCGATGGCATTGCCGGCCTGATTCGCGACCACGGCGTCACGCGGGAAATCGCGAACG
>WNGE01004960.1_pt1 | contig 18751 bp, 11 predicted proteins | sample 5400651 | NCBI WGS metagenome assembly WNGE01 (sample SAMN13153370, study PRJNA577476) | soil metagenome | isolation source: 60 cm soil or saprolite under grassland replicate 2 | place: USA:California | collected 2016-06-15
GAGCTTGGCCAGAGGGGCGTTGCACTTTGGACCGTTGGACACTACTTTGGTTGATTCACAAACACCTCGGCTGCCGACATGCCGTTAATGGAAACCTCGTCAACCTTCTTAAAATTAGCTCGAATGAAGGCAAGCTTATCGCGATTCTCGAAGTATGTTCGGCCTCGCTGAACAATGAAATACGCTGACCCGGAAGTCTTTGTAACATCGAAATCCGGCGCTGATATCGCTTTCGAATTTAGGTCGGTACGTCGAAACTGCTCGAGATAATAATGCGTGACGCCAGGTGTTTCGTGGGCGATCAGTGCGCCTGATTGGGGCCGTGTCGCAGACAAACTTAATCGCCTCGCGCAATCCATCGTCATAAAATTCATCGTGCGGAAAGAAATACCCGACCTTGTCCGCGTGCAGAGCGTTTGTGTAGAGCGCATAGTGAGGGCCGGCTGAATAGGCAATCCATGCGGGTGCGCCAACAAAAATTGCAATGACCAATGCCGCCACGACCGCGCGGGTTTGTTGAGAAGCATTCAAGCGCCGGTTTGCAAACCTAATCAACTCCACTACTCCAATCGCCGCCAGCATATACACGAAGGGCATCAGTGAAAGCGTGTAGCGCAACCACTTCGAGCCGATCAATGAATAAGGAATGATCCACAGCAGAAACATAAAGAGGACGAAAGCGTATCCGGAATGCCGCCAATGCTTAACCGATACGACCAATCCCACCAGGAACGACGCCAGCACAAGTAATGGAATCTTGATCGCCATGAATACCAGATAAAAATAGACGGGCGTGCCCCAGAAGGGCGACCTGGAGACGTTATTTTTGTAAAGGTGATCGGCAAAGAAATACCCGGAATGAACCAAAAGCTTCTCGCCCATGTAGGCATTCAGATACTCCCAAACCTGCGGCAACAACACCGGCGGGTTGAAAATTATGAAGGCGACTAGAATCGCGGTGTAGAAAAGGCGTGGTGTCTTACCGGACGGCTCCCCTGGCTTGCGTTTGCGCACGTGGAAGTTGTGATGGTAAAGCGCGTTCAGGCCGAAATAGTGCGGAAAATATTTGGACGCGAGCATGAGCCCAAATGAAATCCCACTGAGCCGATAGTTTCGTTTTCTCAGCGCTACGTTTCTCGTGTCGGTCTGCTTGGCCCGCAAATAAAAGTAGAACGCAAAGAGCATGAAGAACACAAGCAGCGTATCTTCCTTCCCTATACGATTGAACGTGATTGCGTTTATGCCGCCAGCCCAGAACGCGGCAGCTACCAGTCCGCTCCAACGATCGAAGAACGCTGCCGTCAAAAGGAACAACGGGATTACGGTTAACGCGCCGAAGATGGCATTGGGAAGACGGAGCAGGGCTTCGTTGCTTATCGCTTTGCCGCCGGCTTGCAAGTCACGTCCGAATCTCGACGACGCGAACATTAGCGCCTTCATCAGCATTGGATGTTCAGCGTTGGCGGTAATATCTCCACGTTCATATGCACGCACGGCATCGACTTTATTCACTTCATCTTCCGCAAAGCCGATAGCTCCCAGGTGACTCGCGCGGAATCCAAAGCCCACAATGATTAGCAGCGCAAGCACACCCACTACGCCCCACAGGCTCCTATTCTGACTTGGGCCAGGCTCAGATTTTGTATTGAAGGGGCCGTGGACTGCGTCGGCTTCAATGGAGGAATTAATTTCGGTCGTTGCCACCCGGATGAATGTTCCCTTTATCGAAAGTCACTAATGGTAACCCAAAACCGTCAGGCGAAGTCGTACAGCCGTCCGCGCAGTGGTGGCTTTCAGCAAAATATCTTATCGTTAGCCCGCATGGACAATCTTGTAGTCTCCAACATTCGCCAGCGACCCATTCGTACGCTCGTCAGCGTGGCCGGAGTCGCGTTGGGAGTTTGCCTGGTTATGCTTTTCACCGGCCTGGCCCGGGGCATGTCAAACGACCTGCAGAGGCGCGCGTCAAATGTTCGTGCCGAGATCATTTTCACGCGACCGGGAGCGATGCTGCTAACGGGGTCAACTGCTAACCTTAGCACCAAGTACGTCGGAAGATTGAAACAAATCGAAGGCGTTGATGAAGCGTTGCCTGTAATTAGATATGTATTCCAGGGAGGCCGCGGGTTTGGGTTTGAACAAATCGAAGGGGTGGAATGGGAACCATTCGCTCGCGTCAACGAGATTCATATAGACGTGGGTAAGCCGCCGCAAGCTCCGGACGAAATTGTGATCGACGAAACCAAGGCACGCAATAATAAGTTGAAGATCGGCGACGCGCTGAAACTCTTTGGGGATAAGCCGCACCGGATCGTGGGGATCTATTCGCCCGAATCAGGCGCGCGCGTGAAGATGACGCTTGCTGCGATGCAGGACGCGTTGGAGTCTCCCGAGAAAGCCACTTACATTCTGGTCAAAGTTCGTAATCCAAATGAAGAGGTCCAGGTAGCTGAACGGATCAACGCTGCGCTGCCGGGGAACAAGATCCAATTCACTCGCGATTTGTTTACCAGCCTTGAGAGAACCATTCCTTACCTGGGCATTTTTCTCCGGATACTGGTGGGGCTGGCGGCGGTGGTGAGCGCTCTGGTTGTGATGTTGGCCATGTATACCACCATCACCGAGCGCACCCGAGAGATCGGAATCCTGAAAGCTCTGGGCGCTTCGCGGCGCTACATCGTCTTCATCATTGAATCAGAGGCATTGTTGATTAGCGCGGTTGGTTTGGTTGCCGGCTTTGTCTTCTCGTTTGTGATCGGCTATGGCATCCATCAGTATTACGGACTCTTCTTTGAATATAGCTGGAGCTGGGCCCTGACAGCAGCCGCGATCGGAATTCTTGGTGGCGCTTTTGGCGCTCTCTACCCGGCGGTGCGCGCTTCAAACCTCGATGCGGTCAGCGCGCTCGCTTACGAATAGTTTTTACTTACCCCGACAGCCACCGTACAAAGTTAATCCCATGAGAATTTATTTACTGGATGCGCAGTTCCTGGCGGAGCTTTGCGCGCTCCTGGCGTTCTTTGCGGATTATTTTTCACACCGCTTTGAAAATCTTAACCGGCGTCACCAGCCGACTGTGCAGCCTTACCTTTTAGAGTTGCTTCAGCAATATCTACCTGAGCCTGCTGGCCTAAGTTTTTCAACGATAAGCCTCGGCGAACCATAAGCGCCACACCGATCGCCGTCCAAAAAAGGTCGCGCCCTTTTCGCACGATGGCCAGCGCGGCTCCTATTGCCTGCGTAAAGCCCAGCGCTTTAGCGAGCATTCCGGTTCCCGCTTCGTCTACGCCGAGCCGAAAGGGAATAAATTTAAAGACAATGTTTATGACACGATTAACCGATTCTAAAATGAAAGCGGTAAGCAGGGTGGGTGCCACAATGTCGCTTATGAACCAGAGTGTCGTATAGATCTCCAACACACCGGCAAGATGAAAACACATCTCCAGCGCCAGGATTCCGAGCAGTCGGTTACTGTTTCGCTTGTAGAAGCCATAGACGCGATCTTCAAGCGTACGTGCGCGAGGGATCGCTTTTTCCGTCCACGTCCGGCCGACACCGCGGCCGTGCAGAATCAATATTGAGCGGCTCAGAAATTTCCACTCCCGGCGAATAACGAGATAGCCGAGCGGCACAATCAGGATGGTGACGGCCAGCGTTGCGAAACTCGCATAACGGAGCGCCGGCTTGAGTGGAAAGGCGAGCAGAAGGGTTACAGTTCCGAAAAAAATAAAAATGGCTACCGATAAACTGTAAAAGATATTTTCCAGTGCGAGCGCCGAAAAGCTCACCAGCAGCGGCACGCGATTAGTAACAAATGCAGCCTTTGACGGCTCCGATACAGCGACGCTCGCTAATGGAACAATATTGCCCAGCGCGTCGCCCATCACCCTGGCGCCAAAAGCGTCGCGGAAACGCAGACCGTGGGGCGCCTCAAAGCAACGCATCCAGGCGAGGGAGCGAGCGACCTGGCGGATGGCGGAAATTCCAAGAATCAACAAGAACCCCACGCCGAGCCGCCTGATGCCGAAGATGATTTGGGACACGCCGGCTCTTCTTACGAAATAGGCGAAGAGCAGCAGACCCAAAAATGCAAAAAGGAATCCAAAGCGGGCCAGCTTCCTGTTTCTGGTCTGGTTTGTTTTGACAGTGCTGGTAATGGGCGGGTGACCTGCGCTCTCGCTCGTTATTGCCGACTTTGGCTGGAGTTCTTTTTCCAACTGGTCAAGTCCTGTGCCTGGTGCTCGAAAGGAATGAAAATACGGTATCACACGGTCAAACGATTCCGGCAATCGTGACACTCTGCTTTCCCTGACATTATTTGTTATTGGAAATTTCTGGTCTGATTTATTTGCTAACAAAGTGAACCATACGAGTGTGCCGTGCGTCTAACCTCGCGCATGGCGGAGGAAGGTTCCTGGTCCATAAAAAGCATTGGAATAAATTACAACAGAGTGTAAGATCGTTGCCCGACCACCTTGGCATGCACTCTCCGCCAGGTGAAGCTTACTGAACGTATGCTAATCGGCCTTCCCGCCAGGCCTCATCAATAAACGGAGTCCAAACCTTTTGTCCCAATTCGGCCTATCGGAATGTGCGTATTCGATGGTCTGAAAACCTTTAGGAAGGATTCGAATGAAACTCAGAACAATCCTTTGTTTAGTATTCCTTGCCATGTCCTGGCTAACAGCGGTGGGTAAAGCTGCACCTGTTGGCCCATCGAGAACTCATGGCACTCGTAGTCACTCGCTTTCGACCGCCGTTGAAAATGTTTTCAGCCTCGCCGACTTTGGCGCGGTAGGCGACGGCGTGACGGACGACGGACCCGCTTTGCAAAGCGCACTGGATGCACTTGGCGAATCCGGTGGCGGAACATTGTTGGTGCCGGCCGGTCGCTATGCGATTACTACTTCCGTCGCGAAAGATTTTACCGGCCTGGCTGAGTCGGTCACCATCCAGGGTGTCGCGTCATCGGCAGTTGTTCCGCCTCCGAACTCGAGCGGGCCCGAACTAACTAAGGGACTTGATCTTGTCTCAGAGTTTGCTCCCAAGACCGGCGAGCAGCAAATGGCAATTAAGATCAGCGGACTGCGAACCTTCTTGATCAAAGATATTGGATTCATTGGTACTCCCGACGTCGTCAACGACGCTTTGATCACGCTGGCTCTTAACGACATTTGGGATGCAACGATCAGACATTGCGAGTTCTATGGCTTGAGCATTAAAGTTGCCGGAGGAGCAATTGTTCAAGCTATCCGTAGTCACCTTAAAATCGAGCAGACTGAGTTTTTGGGGAGCTTTTGGGCCAGCGGGCAGTACACATCGGTTGTTCAGAATCTCGAGTGGAAGGGAATCATAGTTGCCGAAACCGTCTTTGCAGATTACGGTCAGCGTGCCGAGCTAGACGGAAAATCCTCTTATGGCGCGACTTTGTCGTGGGTCAGCATCGGTAACGCTGCCATTCCGCAGAGCGATTCGCCCCGCAGGGAGGTGGTGTTCCGCGATATATTCCTCGATGAAGGTAGTTACTTTGGCCTGACCAGCCTCACCTATCTTTACCAGCCGCCGAGCGCGCCTATTGATCTGGTCTACATTACCGGCCTCTTCATGAACGTCTCAAATTTCGGAACGACCGGGCACTATCTCTGGGGTCTCGACCGCGTGCTCATTGCAAAATCACATTACGGATGGAGCCATAACGCCGGCTCTGCAATTTCTTTTCTAAATGATGGCAACGCAATCGTTGACGAGGTCGAATGTGTGGCGAGCGCCGACCACATTTATGCAGACGCGGCCACTGGGAAGCTAACAGTTATCAATTCCGTCTATTCTTCCCTTGACTCGCAAGCTCAAACGACCAAAGTCATCAGTACTGCCACGCCCACAGAGGATCCGGTCCAGTACGTGCGCCAAAAGTTCATAGATATGCTCGGGCGCGCCCCTGATCCGGCGGCACACTTTTACTGGTCAGACCAAATTCTCCAATGCGGCGACAACTTACAGTGCGTTAATGCCAAACGAGCGGCCCTGGACAATTATCTTGCAGCCGCGCCGAACGAGAAGTTTGCCGTGACGGGGCGGATAGTTGACGAAAATGGGGCGGGCATGGCGGGCGTAACAGTGGCTCTTAGCGGTTCGCAGAACGTAACCACCGCGACCGATGCCGACGGGCAGTATCACTTTTCCAACTTGCCGACGAGCGGAGTCTATACAGTGACTCCTTCCCGAAGGCATTACACCCTTAGCCCGGCCAGCTACGAGATAGTTACCCCGGCGGGAGATCAGATATTCAACTCCGCCGCGACTTTCAACCACCATGCCATCGCAGGCCGAGTGGCCGACGGCGCCGGCAACCCACTGGCCGCGGTCACTGTCACTCTCTCGGGTTCGCAGAGCATGACAACGACGACTGCTGCGGACGGCAACTATGTATTCGCAGACCTCTCGGCAGGCGGCAACTATACGGTAACGCCTCGGAAGACAAGTTACGCATTTTCTCCAGCGAACCAAACTTTCAACGATCTCGACTCCGACCAGAGCCAGAACTTCGACGGTACCTTCGTTACCTATTACATTGCCGGCATTTTAGTAAACGCAAACAACTACCCAATCCCCGGCGCTACCGTCACCCTCTCCGGCTCACAGAACCGCACGACGACGAGCGACGTCAGCGGCAACTTCTCTTTTACCGGCTTACCTTCAGAGGGCAACTACACCGTCACGCCGACGCTCATCAGCTATTCATTTAACCCATCATCGACAACCTACAGCGCACTGGCCGCTAACCAGTATGGTGTCTACGTTGCAACCTACACCACCCACTCAATCAGTGGTCGCGTGACCAGGTTGGACGGCATGGCTTTGAGCAATGCGACCGTGACACTATCTGGTTACACAGATGGAACCAGCAATACGGACGCAAATGGAAACTACAGTTTTCCCGAACTACCGAGAGGCGGGGACTACACCGTAACCGTCTCGAAGGCATACTGCACATTCAGCGAGCCCAGCCGAACATTTAACAAACTCATCTCGAATCAGATTGCCAACTTCGAAGGAAGCCAGCAGACCGTGCTGGAGTTTAGCGCCGCGAGTTACAATGTCACCGAGGACGCGAGGACCATCACGGTGACGGTAACGCGCGCAGGCGACACATCGAGCGCGACCGAAGTCACTTACTCCGCCATCGACGGCTCAGCGCAACAGCGCAGCGATGTCATCCCAGTGATCGGCAGACTTAGATTCGACCCGGGCGAGACAAGCCAGACCTTTCTTATCTTCATCACGGATGACACCCACGTCGAAGGTAATGAAGGCATTACCCTTCGGTTGGGCGACCTGATAGGCGGCACGCTCGGCAATAACAGGAGTGCCACGCTCAGCATACTCGACAACGATAGCAGTTCGGCAGTGCCTAACCCGATTGACGATCCGCAGTTCTTCGTTCGTCAGCACTACCGCGACTTCCTTAATCGCTCAGCTGATGCAGAGGGACTCGCCTTCTGGTCAAACCAGATCCTAAACTGCGGAACAGACGCCGTGTGCATTGCCGATCGTCGCATGAATGTTTCGGCAGCCTTTTTCCTTTCCATCGAATTCCAACAAACAGGCTTTCTGGTCTACCGCCTCTATCAAGCCTCATTCGCGCAACCGCCGGAGCACCTCAATCAGTTTCTGCTGGACACGCGAACAATTGGGGAAGGAGTTGTTGTTAACGCTCCGGGCTGGGAACAGTTACTTGAAGCAAACAAGACCGAGTTCATTAAAAACTTCGTCGCGCGTTCGCAGTTCAGCCAAGCGTATCCCGTTAACCTTTCGCCGGTCGACTTTGTGAATCGGCTCAACTCAAAAGCCGGTGGTGTGCTTTCGCCAAACGACCTGGCAATCGCGATTGGAGAGTTTCAGGGCACCGCCAGAAGCGAAGATGTCGGGGCGCGCGCTCGCGTTTTGCGTCGCGTCGCCGAGAACGAAACTTTCTCGCAGCGCCAACTGAATCCTGCCTTTGTGTTGATGCAATACTTTGGCTATCTGCAGCGCAACCCAAATGAAGCGCCAGATACTAACCTCGACGGCTACAACTTCTGGCTGCATAAGCTTGATGAGTTTGGCGGCGATTTTCGCCGAGCGGAGATGGTCAAGGCGTTTCTGCTTTCGGGCGAGTACCGCGATCGCTTCGGCGCTCCCTAACTTCCTAAGATAGTTCCGAGTTCCGAGTTCCGAGTTTCAGTTCCGAGGTTCCGAGCTAAACTTTGCGGTGCGCCTCAACCCCTCTGAAGAGCGAACTTGAAACTCGGAACTCGAAACTCGAAAACTTTAACCCCCCAGCTTTTGCCTTTTTACTTTTGCCTTGATTATGATGCATGCGTTCAATCTATACAGTTCGCGACTAATCAGGTGCAGATGAGCCAATCCGAAACAGCCGTGGAAGAGCTTGCCGGTCGTCCGTTAACCACCCTTTCCGAAGATGAGCAGATGTTTCGCGCGAGCGTGCGTGAATTTGCCGAAGGTGAGCTGCGCCCGCGTGTCGAGGAGATGGACGAAAAGGGTAAACTCGATCCGGCTCTCATCAAGCAGTGTTTCGAACTTGGGCTGATGGGGATTGAAACACCGGACGAGTTTGGCGGCGCCGGTTCAAGTTTTTTCACTGCGATCCTGGCAGTTGAGGAACTCTCGCGGGTTGACGCTTCAGTTGGCGTTTTCGTTGACGTGCAGAATACGCTCGTTAACAACGCCTTCATGCGCTGGGGAAATCCGCAGCAAAAAGCCAAATACTTGCCTCAGTTGGCAAGTGAAAAGGTCGGGGCCTACGCGCTCAGTGAAGCCGGTTCGGGATCGGACGCGTTTGCGATGCAAACTCGCGCCGTCGATAAGGGCGAGCATTATCTATTGAATGGCCAAAAGCTCTGGATTACAAATGGCAACGAAGCCGACATTTTTGTGTTGTTCGCCAACGCGAACCCCGAGGCCGGCTATCGCGGCATCACTGCCTTCGTCGTGGAAAGAGGATTCGAAGGTTTCTCAGTCGGCAAGAAAGAAAACAAACTTGGCATTCGTGCTTCCTCGACCACGGAATTGATTCTGGCTGACTGCAAAGTTCCCAAAGAGAATGTGTTGGGCGAACTGGGCAAAGGTTACAAAGTTTCGATCGAGACTTTGAACGAGGGACGAATCGGTATCGGGGCCCAGATGATCGGCATTGCGCGGGGCGCGCTCGACGCCGCCATCGCCTACACCGGCGAGCGCCAGCAGTTTGGCAAACCGATCAGAGAGTTTCAGGGGGTGCAGTTTCAACTTGCCGAGATGGCCACGCAGTTGGAAGCGGCGCGTTTGATGGTCTACAACGCAGCGCGCATGAAGGATGCCGGCATGAACTTCGTGAAAGAAGCGGCGATGGCCAAGCTTTATTCTTCGCGCGCTGCCGAGCGCATTAGTTCACTGGCCATCGAGATCTATGGCGGCTACGGCTACGTTAAAGATTACCCGGTGGAAAAATTCTGGCGCGACTCGAAGATCGGCGCAATATACGAGGGGACGTCAAACATGCAGTTGCAGACTATTGCAAAGCTGCTCATTGGAGGTAAGTAAACAGCAAACAGCAGACAGCAAACGGCCGGAAGCCGATTTTTACAAACCCACGATTTGCTGAATTCTGTTCCGAATCTTGTTCTGTTGCTGCTGGCTGTTTACTGTTCACTGTTTACTGTTCACTGAATTTATGTCCACATCTCGTATCGATATCTTCAAGCAAATGTTGGTGAGTGATCCCATCAACAGCGCCATTTTATTTGGCCTGGCAAAAGAGTATGAGAAGACTGGGCAAACCGAACAGATGATCGAAACCCTCGAGCGCTATCTCGCGATTGCGGATGATGAAGGGAATGCCTTCGGCATGTTGGCGCGTGCTTATGAGAAGGCTAATCAGCCGGACAAGGCCAGGGAAACTTATCAGCGCGGGATTGAGGCGGCCACAGCGCATGGTCATCCGTCAATGGCCGAAGAGTATCGAATGACGCTGGCAGAGTTCTGAAGTAGGACAGGCATTCCTGCCCGTCTTGCTGGAAATGACGCGCAAGAATGGCAGCCCTGCGTGGACGCGGGGGCATCGGCCAACCATAATGAGCGATACCAAAGTTCTAAAACTAGTAAGAAAGACGAAGGCTGAAATCGCCGAGAGCAGTACGGCGTCTGCGGAGAAGCACGCTCAAACTCAGTCGCAGCGATCTGCTCCGGTGGCCGCTGCACCGGAAACAGCAACGCAGCCCGTAACTCGGCTCGTAACTCACCCCATGCCGCAACCTGCTGCTCCGCAAGTCCGCCCTCCACAGCCGGGCCAAAAAAGGAAAGGCGAGCGTCGCGAACAAACTGATTCTCGCGAACTGCGGCCCTCTCCCGAAGAGATGCTTAAGATGTATCGCACGATGTATCTCTCGCGCCGGCTCGACGACAAGGAAATACAACTCAAGACCCAGAACAAAATATTCTTTCAAATAAGCGGCGCCGGACATGAAGCCATACTCGTCGCCGCCGGTATGGTCCTGAAGGCGGGCTACGATTGGTTTTATCCCTACTATCGCGATCGCGCGCTTTGTCTCCAGCTGGGAATGACACCGCTCGAGCAATTGCTTTCCGCGGTCGGCGCGGCCAGGGATCCAAACTCCCACGGCCGTCAGATGCCTTCGCATTGGGGTCATAAGAAGCTAAACATCGTCTCGCAATCATCGCCTACCGGCACGCAACTGTTGCAGGCCGTCGGCTGCGCGGAAGCGGGATATCGCTTTAAGTTGATCAAAGAACTGCGGAAGCGCGCGTCAAACTTTCAGAAGGACGAAGTCGTTTACGTTTCGCTCGGCGACGGCGCAACCAGCGAAGGCGAATTTTGGGAAGCGCTCAACACCGCCTGCAATTTGAAGCTGCCGGTACTCTTCCTCCTGGAGGACAATGGTTACGCGATCAGCGTGCCGGTTGAGGTGCAAACAGCGGGCGGCGATGTTTCGCGGCTGATCAAAAACTTTCCCAATCTTAACCTGCAACGTTGCGACGGCACGGACGCGCTCGAGTCGCTTGAGATAATGAAGCGGGCGGTGCGATACTGCCGCGAAGGTAAAGGCCCTTCTTTCGTTCACGCCAAAGTTATCCGTCCATATTCGCATTCACTCTCCGACGATGAGCGCCTCTATCGTCCTGATGAAGAGCGAACGGCTGACGCTGAACGCGATCCCGTTAAGCGCTTTGGCGCCCGGTTGATCGATGAAGGCGTCATTGATCAGGAGGGAATGCAGAAGCTAAAGGACAAGATTGACGCGGCGGTCAACGAAGCTGTCGACCAGGCGCTCCTAAGTCCGCAGCCCGAACCGGAAACGGCGAAACTCTACGTCTACTCGCCTGATGTTGATCCGACTTCGAAGGATTTTGACACTGAGGAAAGCGCGCAATTCTCAGGTAACATGGGCACGATGGTTGATCTGATCAATCGTTGCCTGCATACGGAGATGGCCCGCGATTCGCGCGTCATTGTGTTTGGCGAAGACGTTGCCGATTGTTCGCGCGAGCAATTCCTCGATAGGGTGAAGGGCAAAGGCGGCGTCTTTAAAGTCACTGCGAATCTGCAACGAAAGTTTGGTAGCGCCCGGGTGTTCAATTCGCCTCTGGCGGAAGCGAACATTGTCGGACGCGCCATCGGCATGGCTACGCGCGGACTGAAGCCCGTAGTCGAGATTCAATTCTTCGATTACATCTGGCCGGCCACGCACCAAATTCGCAACGAACTGTCAACTATGCGCTGGCGCTCCGGGGGCGAGTGGAAAGCGCCCGTCGTAATCCGCGTGCCGGTGGGCGGTTACTTGAAAGGTGGCGCTGTCTATCATTCTCAATCCGGCGTTTCCATCTTCACGCAAATTCCCGGGTTGCGAGTTATTTATCCTTCCAACGCACTCGATGCGAACGGTTTGTTGCGCACCGCAATTCGCTGCGACGATCCGGTGATGTTTCTCGAGCACAAGCATCTTTATCGCCAAGCCTACAATAAGTCACAATATCCGCCTGACGATTTCATGATTCCTTTCGGCAAGGCCAAAACCGTTCGCGAAGGAAATGATCTTTCGATCATTACTTACGGTGCACTGGTGCAACGTTCACTGGTCGCCGCCAGACAAGCAGAACAGCAGGGAATCGCCGTCGAAGTCATCGATCTACGCAGCCTGCAACCCTACGACTGGAACGCGATCACGGCAACCGTGAAAAAGACAAACAGAGTGATCGTCGCTCACGAAGACTCGCTCTCATTCGGTTACGGGGCTGAAATCGCCGCGCGCATTGCAGATGAACTCTTCGAATACCTCGATGCACCCGTTAGGCGTGTCGCTGCCATGGACACCTTCGTCGCCTATGCTCCACAACTCGAAGACGCGATCCTCCCGCAGTCGAGGGACGTCGCGAAAGCGATTGCCGAGTTGAATAGCTATTGACCACTTCGGGCCCACAACTACATTTCAAACTTATTCGCGGTGCGACAACTTCTCGCTCATAGCGAATACACCTTTTTGCCATCCGAGGGACCTTCAGCCGAAGATGCGTACACAAGATGTATTGTTGTATATCGTCGTCTCCATCAAATCTCCCTGATAACACAATAATTTCGCAGTTTCTGGCCATTTTCCGCAGGGCACAATGCTTGCGAGTATTAATCTAATAACAAGCTTGTAATTTGCCCGACGCACAGTCAATCGCGATTTGGAAGAAGGAAGGAGCTAGCGAAACTCATGAGTAAACGCATTTCAATTTTGGCGGCGGCATTCCTGATGATTTCATCAGCTGTATTCGTAGCCGCGCAAACGCCAACAACGCAAACACCAACAACGCAACCGCCAACAACGATAGTCACACAAACTCCAACCACTGTTACCAAGACAGTTCAGAACCCTGACGGCAGCTACACCGTGGTCGAGTATCCGGTAGGCAAAGAAGTAAAGATCGTCATGAACCCCTTAGCCCTAACTAAGTCGAAAGCTGTCGGCACGATTTTGCGTGATGACACCGGCACAAAGATCATTTTGAATGTAACGGATGTGCCCGCCGACGTTACGGCGATGAATGTTTACGCAGTGGACGATACCGGAGCTATCACGTCACTGGGCCCGGTAGTGCTCGCGAACGGAACGGGAAAATTCAGCGCCACTACTCCGCTTAATAAGTTCATGCTGATCGCGGCGCCGGACGCAAGCCTGACGGCCTACGATCCCAATGCCAAGATTTATTTCCGCAGCGCGGTGCCCGAAGGCTTCGCGGTAATTCCGCACACGACCTCGCCGGTGGGGGAAACAGTGGGCGCTACGACAACGCCAGGAACCACGCCGGCCAGCACGCTGACGGTCCCGATGCTGAATATCCCGGCTTACAAAAAAGGAGATGACACAAAACTGAAGGTGGACTTCACGGGAGCCATGGCAGGTGCGCGCGCAAACGTTTTCATTGAGCCGCACAAGAATGGTAAAGAGACGGAAATCAAGATGCGCTTCCACGATCTGAAGGAAGCCCCTACAGGGCAGGCCTACATCGTCTGGGCAGTTTCGCCTGACAACCAGTTTTTCAAGCTCGGACAGATCGTAAATACGGCAGGACGTAACGAAGCCGAGATTAAGGCCAATACGACCCTGGATGATTTCGGTTTGCTCGTGACAATGGAAGACCTCGCAGCGGTGAAGACTGTCGTCGTCCCGGCAGGCCCGCGACTTGGTGTAATCAAAATAATCCCATAGCCAACTCCCTATTTTGTTGGGGAAATCCAGAGGCCGCCGAGCTGGCGGCCTCATTTTTACAGGGCAGAAACTGGTCTCTACCAGCGTTTGAGGGTGATCGGCAAGACGGACAGGAAGAACCCCTGCCCGACAAACTTGCAAAATTTTCTGTCCATTTCGGCTCATCTTGAGTTAATATGCCTCCCCGGCGGGCTGGTGACAGTCTCGTCTCCCAGGTCGAGGCCGACAATCGACTCGTAAACAAGCCCACAAAGTAACGCCGAAGCGTGCTGCTTCGGTTCCCCATCAACCAGGATTTTAGTCGCGGTTCCAAACTGAATATGTACAAACGCATCTTCCCCCAGTTGCTGCTTATTGTCGTAAGCTTCTTCCTCTTCTCAACCCCGGCCTTTTCTCAGGAAAGTCTGCCCGATCTAGTCAGGCGCGTTAAACCCCAGGTAGTTGCAATTACAACCTATGATTCGCAGGGCGAAGCGCTGATGACCGGCAGCGGATTTTTCTTGCGCACGGGACAGGTCGTAACAAACCTGCACGTCATTCGCGGAGCACAGCGATGCGAGATAAAGACGCTCGACGGAAAAGGGAAGGTTTTTCCAGTGGCCGGCACGGTTGCTGTTGATGAAGAAGGCGACCTCGCTCTTCTTAGCGTTGACATGCCGCCCGATCGGCCGCGCGCCAGCGAACTTGCGCGCGTTTTGCCCGATGAGGGTGAACAGATCGTCGTGATTGGCAATCCCCTCAAACTGGAGGGCTCAGTCACCGACGGCATCGTGTCCGCCGTTCGCGAGGTTCCCAACGTCGGCAAGATCATTCAGATCACGGCACCGATTTCACATGGCAACAGTGGTAGTCCCGTCTTCAATATGAAGGGGCAGGTTGTGGGCGTTGTAACGGTTAAAGTAACGAATGGACAAAACATCAACCTCGCGATTGGTGCCGCCCGAGTTGAACAACTGAATCCTGGGCAGTTGCGCTCCATCGCCTCTCTTCCGGCGAAAGAAAGGCTGGGTGATGTCGCCGAATCTTCTTATCGAACCGGACTGGATTCTCTCTGGCTGGGCAACTACGACAATGCGATTGGTTATTTCGAAACTGCGGCAAATAGAAATCCACGGCGCGCCGACGCTTGGGTGCAGGTTGGTTACTGCAAAGTTAAGTTGGGGAAAAATGAAGAAGCAATTCGAGCTTACCAGCACGCGCTACAACTTAGGCCTGACTCAGAAGAGGTCCATAATAAGCTCGGTGACGCTTATTATTACGCCGGACGGATGAGCGAAGCCATCGCTTCATACACTCGCGCAGCTGCCCTGCGGCCCGGCAATCCTGACACGCATTACAATCTCGCAGTCGCGTATTTTGAGAGTGGGAACGAAGGGCTGGCGTTAAGCGAAGCAAAGATTTTGCGCCAACTCGATGTGAAGCTCTATGAACGACTCCTAAGCGAAACGCGGCTGGAGCAGTAAACACTCCTTGCTCCTGCCGTCTGCTCCTGCTCCTGCTCCTGCCGTCTGCTCCGGCCTCCTGCTCCGGCCTCCTGCTCCGGCCTCCTGCTCTTCTATCCCCCCGCCACTCCGGTAAAAACCTTAGTATCGACGCTCTTCGGATTACCCAGGACTACAAACCGAATGTTGTGCATATACTTCTGCGCCACACGTTGTACATCAGCCGCTGTGACTGCGCTGAGTTTGTCCATATAGCTTGTAGAGCTTCGCCAGCCTCCGCCAAGGAATTCCGACTGGGCCAATTCGCTGCCTTGCGCCGCATTAGTTTCCTGGCCCAGATAATAGCGGGTCAGGTAATGCTGAACCGTACCCTTCAATTCGTCCTGCGAAATTTGTTCATGCTGCAGGCGCCCTATCTCATCGAGCATGATCTGCACGCTTTGGTTGACGTCGGTGGAACTGACGGAAACGCCGCCCAGGTTCGAGCCCTGATTCCAGAGAAAAGCTTCGGGCGCATAAGAGAGGTTGCGCTTGGCCCGGATTTCGAGGAAGAGTCGATTCTGAAGAATCGAAACGGCGACGCGCATTGGATAAATGTCGGGAGCGGCCAGGCTCGGTGCAGTGAAGACTCCCTGCACGTAGGTGGTTGGTAGATCACGCTCAGTCACTTCCACCGTCGATGAGGCAAAGGACAATTCCGGAAGAGGGCCCGGGCGGTAATCGCCGCGGGGCAGTTTACCAAACGAAGCGGCGATGCGTTGGCGAAGAACCTGCGGTTCCAGATCGCCGACGACGATAAGCAACAGACGCGAAGTCTCCATCACCTGCTTGTGATAACGGCGCAGATCTTCCGCTGACAGCCGGGAAACGGATTCGGCCGTTCCGTCCGGGTCGTTGCTGTACGGGTGGCCGGCATAAGCGATGCGCGCTTGCAGGAATTGTAAGTAAGAGTCAGGAGTGTCCGTGTCGTCACGGATCGAGAGCACGATGCGGTTGCGCACGCGGTCCACATCTTCAGCGGTAAAGGTGGGCCGCAGCGCCACATCTGTGAAGATTTCCCAGGAGCGATCGAAATTGGTGCGCGTCGAGGCCATCGACAGTGCCGAATAGTCGTAGTTAACACCGGACGAAATGACTGTCCCCATGCGTGACAGTTCCGTGCGTAGCCGCTCCCGTGGAAAACTGACGCTTGCCTCCGACATAACATCAAGCATCACGTTCTCGATGCCGGCGTTTGCGGCCGTAATATTGCGCGACCCGCCTTTGATGAAAAGCCCTGCCACTACTGTCTGGCTGCCCTCGCGACGTTTGGCGAGGACCTTCAGGCCATTTACATCAAACTCAGTGACCAGTGACGCAGCATCGGAAAGCAAAGGCATGCCAACTGCCACCGGCCGGGGCGCCACACCGGCGGGCGGCGCCTCCTGAGCGACGAATGGTGCAGCAATAGAGAATACAAACAAGCAGAGTGTGGCTACTCGTAAACTGAACCACCTCGTCTTCATACTTGCGAACATCGTTTTCTCCATCTGGCTTGCATCGTTTAGTTGCTTCGTTTGCTTCATGCTGATGATCGGCGTGCTCATCGCGTTACCGGCGTGCTGTCGTTCCATTTCGTTTCTCGTCACCAATTAGATCGTCGGGAGTAAGCTGAGAAGTTTTAGCCGAGTCCTCCGACAACAAAGCAAGACCAACATGCGGCTTGCCCTGGATGTATGTCGTCACGTAACGGCTGATGTCCGCACGTGTGGTGTGTCGCAGGTTTCCGAGATAGCCTCGGAAGTAATCAATGCCGGTCGAAGCCCACCAGAAGCTGATGGTGTGTGTGTAATCCGATAGTTTCTCGCGACTGAAGAGATCGTCTGCTTCCAGCAGAGCTTTCGCTGTCTCCAGTTGCTCGTCAGTGTAGTAGTCGCGATCGTTGAAATGAGCGACTTCGCTATATATCGCGCGCACTGCAGCCCGGGCATTTTCAGGCGTCGTCTGGGCGATGATGTTGATTGGTCCTACATTGCGCTGCGTATAGTAGCCAAGGTTCACCCCACTGACCAATCCGGTGTCGACCAGCGCTCGTTGGAAGCGCGAATTTGGTTGGCGCAGAATAAAGGAAAAAACGTCCGCGGCATAGGTAGCCGGATTGTCTTTGCCAATCGACGGTCCTTGCCAACCTAACTCAATGATGACGTTTTGAACGGGTTGTTTGATGATCGCTCCTTGACTCTTCGGCAGCGGCGGATGCTCGACCAGAGGAAATTCAACGAAAGGATCTTTTTCGCGGCGTGGCCAGTCGCCAAACAGTTGCTCTACGAGCAGGTAGACGGCTTCCGGACTCACATCTCCCGTCACCACAATTGCCGAATTGTTTGGCACATAGTAGCGACTCTGAATGAGTCTCATCATGGCAGTAGTGGCGCTACGCACGGTCTTCTTGTCGCCTCCCGGATTCTTCCTGCTGGGGTACTTGTAGAAGAGCCGGTTATTCATCTCCAGCGCGAGAAAACCAAACGGATTCGACTCATGGCGATCAAGCTCGCCGATGATCACCTCGCGCTCCTGTTCAAACTGGTGCTCGTCAAACAACGGGTAGCGCACGGCGTCCCGCATGAACCGCATCGCCACCGGCAAATTCGGTGACGTGGTCGTGAAGTAGTAGTTGACCAACTCCTCCTGCGTCTGGCCGTTATAAATAATGCCGAGCTGATCGATAGTATTCAGGTAGTCTTCGCCGTTTAGCGAAGCGCGATTGGCCTTGAAGAACATGTGTTCAAACAGATGTGATAGTCCATTCAACTCAGGCGGTTCGGTAAACGACCCATTCCTTACCGCGAGCTCGCAAGTGACCAATGGAATTGAATGATCTTCAAGCACGATCATTTCCAGTCCGTTGGGGAGTTGGCGATTGACAAACTTTGCCTGCGGTTGCGGCGCGGGAGCAACTGCGGTTGCCTGCGAAGGCGCTATTGCTTGTCTTGGTTTTTGAGTGGATCGTTGTCCGGCAAAAATCGCTGGATTAACAAACAGCGAGGAAATTAAGAGGAGTAATATCAGACTGCGTTTCACTAAAAGCTCCTTTTGCAGGACTATGCCCCTTTTGTTAAAAGCGGATTTCATCGGGCGGGAGGCCCGCCCTTTTTGGGCGAGCCAGTTCGATGTATTTGCGCGGATATTGGATGTCAATCGCCCGACGATTTCATCTGGCCGCCTTTGAAACCGATAATCTCACCAGTTCGAGGTTAGCTTGCCGACGCGGAATTGACAAACGAAGGCTTAATATCAGAGGAAGCGGCAGCCAAATCAAAACCGGGAGCGTAGCGACCGGTTACCCCACCCGCCATCACGACATCGGCGCTTCATCTTAATCCTGACTGTAACCACACAACTTCCAGGAAGGCGAGTTGCGACGGCACACAAATACGGAACGGGAGCGATAGCGACCGGGTCCTGGCAATCAAGTTGGACTTTACTCGTAGCGATTAGATTAGGAACAAACTCGGTTCGGTTATCCAAGTTGATCTTGAGACCCATTCGCTACCGAGGCTGTTTGAAAACTAAAAGTTG
>WNGE01005173.1_pt1 | contig 18747 bp, 15 predicted proteins | sample 5400651 | NCBI WGS metagenome assembly WNGE01 (sample SAMN13153370, study PRJNA577476) | soil metagenome | isolation source: 60 cm soil or saprolite under grassland replicate 2 | place: USA:California | collected 2016-06-15
ATGTGCAGCGGCTCGTCGACGGGCACTTCGATGACGAGCGGCCGAACGAACGTCTTCCCGCTGGTGACGATCCCCTCGTTCGGATAGAAAGCCGACCACTGCCATTGCGAGGCCTGGATGTTGATCTCCTCGACGGGAGGCGGATTCACCAGGACCCGGGCCAGTGTGACCTCGCCGAACGGGAACAGGATCCCCACGAGGACGGCGCCGATCAGGAAGAAGAGCAAGATCATCCTGGTCGACCCCTCGCGCTGCGGCGGTTCCGACTGGTCGCCCTCGCGGCGCCGGTATCGGACGATCGACCAGATCAGCAGTCCCTCGACGCTGATGAACACCACCGCGGCGAGCGCAAGGATGACGTAGTAAAGCGAATGGACCTCCTGCGCCTGGCTCGTTCCCGGCTGTTCGGCGCAACCGACCATGGGCAGACACAGGACAGGAGTAGCGATCGTGATCAGCCAGCGCCGCCGCGCCCTGGTCGCAAGCATGTGAGGTCAGCTACGTGACCGTGAACTGGAAGACCATGCCCTTGGCGGCGTGCGGCGGTCCGTGTTCGTCTCCGGTGGTCGTCCCCGTCTGCCAACAGGCGATGGCATAGGTGCCCACCGGCAGGTAGATCGTCTCGACGACGCCCGCCCCCGTGTCCGCCGAGCCGAAGTCGCCACCGATGTGGAGCCAATCATCCTCGGAATCCGCGCCCTTGTCCTTCGCATCGCTGATGATGTCTTGGACTGTCTTCCCGGAGGGCAGCGCCACCGGGATCATCTCGTGGGTGATCTGGAACGACTCCTTGTTCTGGAACAGGAACTGGTGGTAGCCGGAGGAGAGCGTGGTCGGCATGCCGTGGAACCGGAACTTCTGAACGAACACCGTCGTGAGCGACGACGAGGACGACGACGAGCCCTTGGAGCAGGCTGTCGAAACGAGAGCGAACACTGCGGCGACCGCGAACAACCGCCATACCGTTCGCCTTCCGCGCAGATTGCCCAGTCTCATCTCTACCTCCTTGAGGGCTCTTCCCTCGGCCGAGGAACTCCGATGCGGCCTAGACGCCGCCAACGTCTCTTCGGTCTGGCAGGTGACCAGTCGATGCCGTGCAACTTGCGCAGGCGTTGGCCCAACTCGGCCAACGCCCGGTTCTCCCTGGCTGGTGAGCTGCTCTCGTGGGCTGAACGTCACCGGGTGGGCGGTGGCCAGGATCGATCGGAGCTGCCTCGTCGACAACCCGTTGAACAGAGGAGCAGAGCGGAGGGCGGCCAGTTCCTCGGAGGAGGTCCACAGGATCCCGATCCACGCCGCGATGACAACCAGCACGAACAGGATCGCGGGAACCACCCAGTCCACCACGACGCTCGCGATCATTGGACTGCCTCCGACGCTAGAACGAACCCGGATGCGCGTTCAAGGCCACGATCCCGGGATGACGTGCGTGTCATCTTCTTCGCGGACTGCCAGGGGCCCGTGACCAGCCGGAACTCACCGATCGGCCGGTCCCCGGATGACGGAAATGTAATGAACCCACGAGCCCGGCCAGCTTGTCTCGCGGCCACAGCTCGCCCTAAGCTCCGGTTCAGGGTGCCAGGATGAGACCGTTGAGCCAGGGCGCGCCCGTGCTCGAGCCGTCGCTCCGCCGGATCCTCGTGGTGGACGACGAGTCGCGGATCCTCGACTTCGTGTCGAGGGGACTGCGGCGTGAGGACTTCTCCGTTGACGTCGCCGCCGACGGCAAGACCGGGCTCGAGCGGGCACTCAGCGAGGCCTACGACCTCGTCATCCTCGACCTCCTGATGCCGGGTCTCGACGGTGTCTCGGTGCTCCGAGGGATCCTGGCGCGAAAGCCCGACCAGGCGGTCATCGTCCTGTCAGCGCTCACCGACCTCAGGTCGAAGGTGGAGTGTCTCGAGCTGGGGGCGGAGGACTACCTGGCGAAACCGTTCTCGTTCGCGGAGCTGCTCGCCCGGGTCCACGCGAGGCTGCGCAACGCGGACCGCAACCCCCCGACGCACCTCGCGGCGGGACGCCTGCGTCTCGACCTGCTCCGCCGGGAGGTCGATGCGGGATGGGGACCGATCCCGCTCGCCGACCGAGAGTTCCTGCTGATGCAGGAGCTGATACGCCATCCCGGGACGACGATCAGCAAGGAGCAGTTGCTGGAGGCCGTCTGGGGCTTCCGGTTCGATCCAACGTCGAACGTGGTCGACGTGTGCGTTCGACGTCTCCGGGCCAAGATCGGCTCCGACGTCATCACCACCGCTCGCGGAGAGGGATATCGCATTGACGCCCGATGAGCGCCGTGCCTGGCCGTCCGCCGAGGCGTGGGTGGATGTCGCGTGGGTGGTCTTCGCCCTGGCCAACCTGGTGGCGATGTTCGTCTTCGCGACCTGGGAAACCGTCCCCTTCCACTTCATCTGGGTCAGCCTGACCCTGCTCTACGGGTTCCGGGTGTGGCCGGCGAGGCCGACCATGATCACGCTCGCCTGCGTCATCTTCGGTACGGGCTCGCTCATCCTGCTGGACGTGTTCCACGGGACCCAGCCGATCGACGAGATCACCGAGGTTCCTCTCATGGCCGCGATGTTCCTGGCCATGGTCTGGCACGCGCGGCGCCGCCTGGCGGTCATGGAGGAGATCGAGCGCGTCTCGGAGACGAACCTCCAGTTGCTGGAGCGGGAGCGAAGATTCGTCCAGGACGCCTCCCACGAGCTGCGTACTCCGATCACCGTGGCCCTAGGCCACATCGAGCTCATCCAGCGAACGGCGAGGGATCCCGAGCTGCGCGAGGACGCCGAGGTCGCCATGGAGGAGCTTCTTCGGCTGCGGTCGCTCGCCGAACGGCTGCTGACACTGGCGTCCCTGGACGATGCCGAGCCCCTGCGACTGAGGCCCGCCGACGTCGACGGCCTGGTTGGCGATGCGCTGCGGCGATGGGGCCCGGCGCCGCGGGAATGGATCCGCGGAGAGCTCAGGGCCGGGATCGCTCAGGTTGACCGGGATCGCCTAGCCCTGGCGCTCGACGCACTCGTGGACAACGCCGTGAAGCACACCAACCCGGGGGATCGTATCGAGCTCTCCGCGAGCCGACGAAACGGGACCATCCTCCTGGCGGTGTCCGACTCGGGCTCGGGGGTTCCGCCCGATAGCGCCGATCGCATCTTCGATCGATTCGCTCGCGCCGACTCCGGCCGATCGCGTCTGGCGGGCGGCGTGGGTCTCGGCCTCGCCATCGTCCAGGCCATCGCCGAGGCGCATGGCGGGACCGTCCGGGTGAGGAGCTCTCCCGGTTCGGGAAGCACGTTCGAGCTGGCGCTCCCGGTGTCCGGCGGGGAGCGACCGTCGAGCGAGGCGAGCGACCGCTCGGCCTGACGGGATGGTCGCCTTCGACGCGGCGAACCTCTCCATTCCCCGGATCGCGCGAGCCTGGATCATCGAGCCCCAGGTGGCCGTTCCGCTCGCTGTCGCCGTGGGGCTGTACCTGTACGCGGTCCGGCGGATGCGGGGGCTGCATCCTCTGCGGAGTTGGAAGCGCTCGCGCACCGATTGCTTCCTTGGCGGGATCGTCGTGCTCATCGTCGCGCTCGAATCGCCGATCGACTTCTACGCCGATCGTCTGCTCTCCGTTCACATGGTGCAGCACATGTTGCTCATGCAGGTGGCGGCCCCTTTGCTGCTCCTCGGAAGGCCGATCACGCTCGCGCTCGCGGCCTCCTCGGGACCCGTGCGGGCCCGCCTGTCCGCACTCGCTCACAGCCCCGTCGCACGGGCCATCGGGGCGCCGCTCGTCGGCTTTAGTTCGTTCACTGTCGTGCTTTGGGCCTCTCACTTCACGCCGCTGTACGAGGCCACGCTCACGAACGGATCTCTGCACGCGCTGGAGCACCTGGCATTCCTCGTCGCCGCGTTGCTGTTCTGGTGGCCCGTCGTCGCACGCGACCCTGGAGCGGCCCGCCTGTCTCATCCGGCCCGGCTCCTCTACCTCTTCCTGGCAATGCCGGCGATGTCCCTCCTCGGATTCGCGGTAAGTTCGAGCCACCGCGTCCTCTACGTCCACTACGTCGTGTCCAGTCGCGTGCTCGGGGTGTCGGCGCTCGCTGATCAGCGGCTCGCGGGCACCATCATGTGGGAAACCTCGATGCTCGTGAGCGCCGTCGCGCTCTCTGCCGTGCTCCTCGACTGGATGCATCGTGAACAGCAAGAAGCGCTCCGGGCCGACGCTCGACGCGATCGTGCCGGGCGCGAACTTCGAGCCGAACCGAGCGCCAAGAACGCCGAGGTCGAGGGGATCTGACTCCTCGAGGGACCTCTCCCGCTTTCGCCGCCTATCGGCGGCTGACCGCCGGGGGGTACGGGACCAGCGCAACGCTCGGGCTCGGTCCGTGGATCGCCTCCGCCGCGGCCAGGCCCTCCTCGATGGTGGCCACCGGTTCGAAGCCGACGTGGCGGACCACTCCGGGGTCGTCCGCCCCGGCCACCATGACGGCCCCAGCGTGACGGAGCCGCTTCAGCGGGTACAGGGCCATGATCCCGTGTGCAGGATGGAACCCGAACGCGGTCCGGTACAAGCGCAGATAGTCCTCTCGCGCCGCGAACTCCGGCTCGAACAGTGCTCGCGCCTCGTACGGATCGCGGGTCACCGGGAGCACCCGCTCCCACACCTCGCGATAGCTCGGGTGGTGCCGGTCGTCCCACCGGTTCGGGGACGGCGTGGCCATGACGACCGTGCAGCCAGGCTTGCCCACAGCCTCCACCATCCCGCCGAGGTACCCGAGCCCGGTGGAGATCAGCGTGAGGATCGGGTTGGTGAAGCTGTAGGCGGCGTACGGGCTCCAGTCCGGAACCCCGTACACGACCACGTCGACCGTCTCCGGCAGGAGGTCGCGCCGGAGCCCCTGATGCTCGCGGGTCACCCGAAGGACCTCCGCGCGGGTGGCGCCCACGCTCCCCCCCAGCACCCGGTGGACCTGCAGCGGGTTCGACAGCATGGTCTCGAGCTTGAAGATCCGGGTCGGGCCGAGCGCCCCTTCGACCACCGCGCCCATCGCGTCGAGGATCTCGTGCATCCGGTTCCGCTCGGTCGACATGCTCATGGTGTCCGGCGAGTGGTGGTGCCGGATGGAGCGGTAGCTCGAAAGCCCCACGCAGATCGACTTCCACCCGCCGCTGAATCCCCTGGTGGTCGAGGCGTTGACGTACACGGTCAGGTCGGACTCGACCACCGCCCGGCTGACCTCCACGTCGTGGCCATCGGGGGTCGTTCCTAGATGGACCAGCCCGTCCGGATCCTCGGCGTCATGGCATCGGAGGCAGTCGCTACGGGCGAACTCCCCGGCGACGCCGGGCCCGAGGATCCCGGCGAGCTCGTCGGTGGTGAACTGCCGGTGGAGGGCGTTCGCGCAGAGCAGGGAGACGCGATCCCGGCCGAGCCCGGCCCGCTCCAGCTCGTCCAGCACGACGGGGATGGCCGTCGACCACAGCGGCGCGTAGCAGGGCACGGTGGGGTCGTCGAACGCCACGGTGACTTGCCGGGCTCCCCGGGCGAGGTCACGCAGCGGCGGCCCGTCGAGGGGTTGCTCGATCGCCCGCCGAACCTCCCCCGCCAGGTCCTCGGCCGGCGCCAGCGGGAGCGAAATCCCCGGCGACACCACATGGGTGTGATCGGGAAGTCTCGCGGTGATCCAATCGGAGCCGAACACGATGCGCTGCTCCACCGGGGCAGGCTAGCCCAATCGTGTTCGGACCATTGCCTGCTCCTTGACTCCGGCACCGGCCCGGTAGTCTGTGGGCCATGCCGCGAACGAGCCTGGCCGCCGCCGTCCGGGACGTCGCCGCCCGAGACCCCGTCATTGGCGCGTTCATCGAGCGGGCCGGGCCGATGAAGCTCCGGGCGAGCCGCGGGGTCGACGTGTTCTCCTCCCTGGCGGCGGCGATCAATTACCAGCAGCTCGCCGGGGCCGCCGCGGCGGCGATCCACGGCCGGTTCGTGGCCCTGTTCGACGGCAACCCGACGCCGCAGGCCGTGCTGGACACCCCGATGGACAGGCTTCGATCGGCCGGTCTTTCGCGGAACAAGGCGGCCTCGATCGTGGACCTCGCGGCCAAGGTGGTCGACTGCACGGTCCCGCGCGACGGCTGGTCGAAGCTGTCCGACGACGAGATCGTGGAGCGCCTGAGCGCGGTCCGGGGCATCGGCCGGTGGACGGCGGAGATGTTCCTCATCTTCGACCTTCGGCGGCTCGACGTGTGGCCGGTGGACGACTATGGCGTCCGGAAGGGGTACGCACGCATCTATGGCCTGCCGGATCTGCCGAAGCCCAAGGAGCTCGAGGCCGAAGGCGAGCGGTTCCGCCCGTATCGAACCGTCGCCGCCTGGTACTGCTGGCGAGCCGTGACCATGATCCTTCCATCCGCGGACGCGGACGCTTCGGGAGGTCGAAATGGCTAAGGGCTGGTTCCATAGGAAGTCCGGTGAAGCGGACAGACTGAAGCCTCCGACTCGAAGGACGTTCTTCGAGAAGCAACAGCCAGCGCCGGTCGAATCCGTGGGGGAAGCCCAGCTGTTCACCCCCTTCACGATCCATGAGCCAGCGCTCGGCCCGTCCAAGACCCTGGCGGCCACGCCAGAGGAGGCGGCATCCGTGCTCGGAGCGGCGGTCATTTGCCCCGAGTACGACTGGTGACCGGGGCAGGATCGGAGCGACGCGAACGAGACGTCGACCGGGGCCCATATCTGGGCGAGAACCTACAGCTAGCCTGGAGGCCACAAAGATCTCGCCGAAGCGGTGAGGGTGAGCCATGGTGGTCGAATATGTTCGTCACCGCCGGGAGCGCCGGAGACAGGCCGACGGGAACGGCTATGTCACCGTGACCTATTCGACCGCCACCGGCCTGCACCTATGGACAGCGCGATTCGACGATCCGCGCGGTGGGGCGACCTCAAGTGACCACAGGTCCCGGTGGGTCGAAGGTGCTCGTCACCGGTGCGAGCGGCATCTCCTCGTCGACCACGATCGCGTACTCGGCATCCAGCAGGACCGGCCTTTGGCTCGCCAGGTTGAATGACGGCGCGCCGCGAGCTCCATCGCCGGGAGCTCCATCGCCGCGAGCCCGGACGGATCGAAGGTGTTCGCCGCGGGCTTCACCTCCGGTCCCGCCACGGGCGGCGACTTCGCGACGGTCGCGTACGCCTCCGGACACAGATCAGGATGTCGGCCCCCGGTCCAACGCCGCACGGATCTCCGAGACGACCGCGTCTTGGCGAGAGGTGAGGTCTTCCCAGGTCACGTGGAGCACCTGCCACCCCCTACTCGTGAGCGTGTTGCGGCGCGCAAGGTCTCGGTGCCAGGCCAGCCGTCCCGAGTGAAACCGGTAGCCGTCCGCTTCGATGGCCACTTTCGTTTCGGGGTAGGCGAGATCGACTCTTGCAAGGAGCCGGCCCCTCTCTCGAACCTCCCATTGAGGAGCCGGATCGGGAAGTCCGGCTTGCTTGAGAAGCCGCCGCACACTCGACTCGAGGAAGCTCGCCTGCGGAGTCCAATCTCCCCCTCGCTGCCCGATGAGTTCTCGCAGAACGTGGGCCCCTGGGCGTCCCCTGTCACTAAGGCGCAGTGCGGCCCAGCGCAGTCGGGGCATCGACGTGAGGTTCCTCCGGAGGGCGTCGTCGAGTGCACGTTCGACCGCATCGGGATTCAGCACACCACACAGGTCCGCCAGTGTTCGGGTTGGTGTGGTCACCGGGATCGGGCCGAGGCTCGTCACGTCGGCGCGATCAAGCGTGGCGACCCGGTGGAGCGTGATCCATAGCACCCTCGCCTTGCGAGTGCTCATCGTCGAGAGTTCAACGCGGTCGGAAGGCCAGCCTTCGAGCTCCCACACGGCCGCAGCCGCCTGGTGCGAAACGGCAGCTCTCGGGGCCCACAGGATCGCGGCCATCAGGCGCTGGTGCCAAGAAGGCCGGGGCGCCGGCGATTCGGAACACGCCCAGCAGGAGCCGCTCCAAGCGCCCCGCCGCGAGGCGGTGGTCAATCGCGTCGGCTGAAAGCCTTTCTCCGAGTGCCTGGGCCCGGCTGATCAGGCCGAACTGCCTCGACGCGATAGCCGCGCACCCTCGGTCCCGTTGTTCCTTGGGCGAACGATCGGCTCTGGGGCGGCTCATGACCCAAGGAATGGAACACCCGGGCACCGACACGACCGTCGCGTCGTTCTCTGGGCCGCCAGCCGCCTCTGGGCCGGCTCACGACCCAAGAATGGGATACCCAGGCGGGATAAGCCGATGGCTGAACGGTTAGGGCCCTAGAGAGTGGCGTGGTGCTGCGCAGTCAGACCTACGCGGAGCGTTCCTTCGGCTGCTTGGCGGCCTTGGCCTTCTCGTCACGCGGAACCAGCGTGGGGTTGACCCCGCGCAGCACCACGCCCTCGTCGATCAGGCACTTGTGGACGTCCTGCCTCGACGGCAGCTCGTACATCACGTTCAGCAGGACCTCCTCCAGGATCGCCCGCAGGCCTCGGGCGCCGGTGCCGCGCAGGTTGCACTGATCGGCGATGGCCTCCAGCGCGTCGTCGGAGAATTCCAGCCCCACGCCGTCGAACTCGAAGAACTTCTGGTACTGCTTCACCAGCGCGTTCTTCGGCTTGGTCAGGATGTCGATCAGCGCCTGCTTGTCGAGGTTGTGCACGAAGGTGATCACCGGCAGCCGGCCCACGAACTCCGGGATCAGCCCGTACTTGAGGAGATCCTCCGGAAGGACGTGGCTGAAGATCTCGCCGAGGTTCTTCTCCTCCATCCGCCGGACGTCGGCCCCGAACCCGATCCCCTTCTTGCCGATCCGCGACTCGATGATCCGCTCCAGGCCGGCGAAGGCCCCACCGCAGATGAACAGGATGTTCGTGGTGTCGATCTGGATGAACTCCTGGTGGGGATGCTTGCGGCCGCCCTGCGGCGGCACCGAGGCCGTCGTCCCCTCCAGGATCTTCAGCAGGGCCTGCTGCACCCCCTCGCCCGACACGTCCCGGGTGATCGAGGGGTTCTCGCTCTTGCGGGCGATCTTGTCGACCTCGTCGATGTAGATGATCCCGGTCTCGGCCTTCTTCACGTCGTAGTCGGCGGCCTGGATCAGCTTCAGCAGGATGTTCTCGACGTCCTCGCCGACATATCCGGCCTCGGTCAGCGCCGTGGCGTCGGCGATGGCGAACGGCACGTTCAGCATGCGGGCCAGCGTCTGCGCCAGCAGCGTCTTGCCGCAGCCCGTGGGACCCAGCAGCACGATGTTCGACTTCTGGAGCTCGACGTCGTCCCCGGCCTGCGCCCCCACCTTGATCCGCTTGTAGTGGTTGTAGACCGCGACCGACAGGACCTTCTTCGCCTGCTCCTGCCCGATCACGTAGTCGTTCAGGAAGGCGTAGATCTCGATCGGCTTGGGGAGCTCGTCGAGCTTCAGCTCGGCGGTCTCGGAGAGCTCCTCCTCGATGATCTCGTTGCACAGGTCGATGCACTCGTCGCAGATGTACACCCCGGGACCGGCGATCAGCTTCTTGACCTGCTTCTGCGACTTGCCGCAGAAGGAGCACTTCAGCAGATCCGAATCACCGAATTTCGCCATGCCCCCCTGCTCCTCGGCTCACGTTCGGCCCCGGCTCCACCCGCGGGCTCACCTGAGGCGCCAGTCTACGATGCCTGGGCGGTGGCCGCCGCAAGTTCCTTCTGGATCTTGCGCGTGGAGATCACCTCGTCGATCAGACCGTAGTCCTTCGCCTGCTCGGCGGTCATGATGAAGTCCCGGTCCGTGTCGTGCTTGACCTTCTCGATGGGCTGGCCCGTGTGCGTGGACAGGATCTCGTCGAGGAGCTGCCGGTAGCGCAGGATCTCCTTGGCCTGGATCTCGATGTCGACCGCCTGGCCCTGGGCTCCTCCATGCGGCTGATGGATCAGCACTCGAGAATGCGGAAGGGCGTAGCGCTTGCCCTTCGTCCCCGCCGCCAGCAGGACGGCGGCGGCCGACGCGGCCTGCCCCATCACGATGGTCGAGACGTCGGGCTTGATGTACTGCATGGTGTCGTACACCGCGAACAGCGAGGTGATGTCGCCCCCCGGCGAGTTGATGTACAGGTGGATGTCCTTGTCGGGGTCGTCGCTCTCGAGATGCAGGAGCTGGGCCATCACGAGGTTCCCCACGGCGTCGTCGATCGGCGTGCCCAGGAACACGATCCGCTCCTTGAGCAGGCGCGAGTAGATGTCGAAGGACCGCTCCCCCCGGTTGGTCTGCTCGATCACGATGGGAACGAGATAGTTCTGCGGATCACTCATCCTGGTCCCCTTGCTCTTGGGAAGGTTCGGGAGGGGCCGCTTGCGGGGCTCCCGTAGCAACATCGGCCTGTTCGACGAGGAGGTCAAGGGCCTTGGATCGGATGATATCACCGGCCAGTGTTACGACCTGACCGGATCGCTCGACCAGCTTTCGGATCTCCTTCGGGTCCCTCCCGGACGCCTCCGCCAGCGACCTGATCTCGCCCTCCAGGTCCTCCTTCGTCACCTCGATCCCCTCGGCCCGCGCCACGGCCTCGAGGACCAGGTCGCCCTTGATGGCCCGGGTGGCGTGGGCTCGGGCGTCCGAACGGAATCGCAGCTCGTCCCAGCCCTGCTCGGCCAGGGCCTGCTCCAGCGTCCCGCCCTGGCGCTCGACCCGCTCCCGCGCGTGCTCGACCCGATGCTCGGTCTCCTGGTCGACCAGCCGCTCGGGCAGCTCGACGTCGAGGCCGTCGACCAGCTTCCGAAGCACGAGGTCGCGGACCGCGGCCCGGGACTCCGCTTCCTTGAGCGCGCGCAGCTTCGTCCGCAGGTCCTCCCGAAGGGCCTCCAGCGTGTCGAACTCCGAGGCCGTCTTGGCGAACTCGTCGTCCGCGGCGGGGAGCTTCTTCGACTTCACTTCCTTGACCAGCGCCTGGAACGTCACCTCCGCGCCGGCGTGCTCGCCGAACTTCTCGGGCAGCGTGGCGTTGAACTTGATGATGTCGCCCTTGCGCTTGCCCTCCAGCTCGGTATCCAGCTCGGGCACCAGTTCCTGGCTGCCGACCTCGGACAGGAACCCGACCCGGGTCGCCTCGGGGACCTCCTGTCCGTGGATCGTGGCCCGGACGTCGGCCAGGACGTAGTCGCCGGGCCGGGCCGGACGGGAGACCACCTCCAATTCGGCGAAGCGCTCCCTGAGATGGTCCATGAACTCGTCGATCTCCCGCTCGGTCGGCTCGGTGTCGGGCGCTTCCACGTGGATGCCCATGTACTGGTCTCGTTCGAGCTGGATCCGGGGCCGAACCTCCACCGTGGCCGTGAACCGCAACGGCTTCCCCTCCTCGAGTTGGTCGAGGTCGATCTCGGGGTCTCCGATTGGAGCCAGCTCGTTCTCCCTGAGCGCCTGGGCGTAGTAGCGAGGGAGCGATTCGTGGACGAACTCCTCGACCACAACGTCACGGCCGACCCTGGCGTCGATGATCGGCTTCGGGACCTTCCCCTTGCGGAAGCCGGGGATCTTCACCTCGCCGGCCACCTTTCGGTACGCGCGGTCCAGATCCCGGGCGAACTCCTCCGGAGGGATCTCGACCTGCAGGCGCACGGTGTGCTTGGCGGTCCCCTCCACGGTGGTCTGCATGTGTGAATCGAGCCTACTGGAAATCCGAACGAAGTCTCCCATCGGCTTCGTTGCGCCCTCTATGCTCGCCCCGGTGAGCCCGATGCGGCGTGACGGTTGACTCCGTGGGAGATGGCTGCCGTGGCCGGCGCCGGCCTCGGGGCGGGGGCCGTGAACACCATCGTGGGCTCCGGATCACTGATCACCTTCCCCACCCTGCTGGCCCTCGGCCTCCCCCCGGTGGCCGCCAACGTGACGAACACGGTCGGCCTGGTTCCCGGCGTCGTCAGCGGCGTCATCGGATATCGAAGGGAGCTCAGGGGCCAGCTGGCCCGAGCCCTTCGGCTGTCCCTGGCCGGTCTGGCCGGCGGGACGGCGGGAGCCGTGCTCCTGCTGTCGCTGCCGTCCTCGACCTTCGAGAAGGTGATCCCGTTCCTCATCCTGGTGGCGGTGGTCCTCACCATCGCGCAGCCTCGCCTGCAACGGGAGATGGCCGGGCGCAGCCGGTCGGGACGTCGCGAGGAGGGACCGGTCCTGCTGGTGAGCGTGTTCGCCATCGGCATCTACGGCGGCTACTTCGGCGCGGGCCAGGGCGTGATCCTGCTAGCGCTGATGGGCATCTTCCTGAACGACCATCTCCAGCGGCTCAACGCGGTGAAGAACGTGGTCGCCGTGGTGATCAACGGAGTGGCCGCCGTCCTGTTCATCATCCTGGCCGACGTCCGGTGGCCGGTCGCGCTGGTCGAGGCGGCAGGGGCCGTGGTGGGCGGCCAGCTCGGAGCGACGGTGGGCAGACGCCTCTCGCCGGCCGTCCTTCGAGCGGCCATCGTCGTCATCGGGCTGGCCGTGTCGATCAAGCTTTTCGTCGACGCGTTCTGACTTCCCCTCAGCTCCCGAACGCGGCCGGAAGGCCGGCGGGGTGCATCAGGACCAGGGCGGCCAGCGCCAACAGGACCACGCCCACCACCGGGGTCAGGCGCTCGCCGAACCGGCCGACCTTCTCGTAGAACATCACCGCGCCGAGCGCCGCCATCCACCACAGGTTCCCCACGCCGGCGGCGAACATCACGAGCATCAGGGCCCAGCAGCAGCCGAGGCAGAACAGCCCGTGCTTCCGGCCGAACCGGAACGCCTCGCCCACGCCGCGGCGATAGTGCTGGAGGAGGAACGCGCCGGGGTGCCGGCATTCGGAGAGGCAACGGTCCTTGACGGCCGAGAACTGGAACGCCCCTGCCAGGGCCAGCGCGGCTCCGGCGATCACGTACGAGTGCGCCTCCAGCCACGGGGTCCGATCGACCAGGCGGTGGATGCCGACGTCCTGGAGGAAGGCCAGGGTGCCGAAGCCCGTCCACACCGCGAGGTACCCGCCCAGGAACGCGGCCCGCACGGCCTGCGGCCGCGGCTGGCGCGCGGCGGCAACTCGGAACAGCCGGACCATCGGGAGGCTCGAGGGCAGCATCATGGCGACCACCATCACCTGCCAGGCCAGCAGGAACAGCGGGAGTGCCACCCACAGCGGCGGTGGCCTGAAGAACGGGGCGGCCCCCTCGATCAGCCGCCCGTGGTTCAGCAGCACCGCCTTGCCGCTGGTCTGCGCCAGGACCGAGAGCGCCCAGGCCGCAGCGATGGCCGCCACCAGGACGGTGGGGGTCCGCCGCGACGGGCGGACCCCCTGTACTGCAATCACCGCTCCCCCGTGAAGGTGATCCGATAGTCGGACTGGATGGCGTTGCGCCCCTCGAACGACCACACCATGCCGAACTCCGGCAGGTTCACGGTGTTCTTCGAGGCCTTCGACACGTAGGCCGGCGAGCCGGGGACGGTCGAGAAGACCGTGTTCTGAAGCGTGGTCACGCTGCCGTCGGCCCCCGTGTACGGCGCCATCTCCGACGAGAGGATGTCCCCGATCCGAAGCGTCCCGGCGCCCTCCCGGATCTCGTGCGCGATCGGGGCCCGCCGGACGTCCAGGACCTCGCCCACCAGTCCGGCCAGGTCCGCCAGCGGACCGCCGAGCTTTCCCGAGTACGCGTCCACCAGCGCCTGGAACTGGTCGTCGGTGGCCCCCTCGTCCACGAACATGGCCACCTTCCAGCTGGCCGGCGTGAGCACGTTGCCGGGGATGTGGACCACGTTCACAAGCGATAGCCCGCCGATGTCCACCCCGTTGACCGTTCCGGCGTCGAAGTGGTACGCGACGAACGCGTCGCACGTGCCGAGGTCCGGGTCCTCACCGATCCAGCACGGACACAGCACCCCGCACGAGCACGCCTCGAGCAGGGTGCCCTGGAGGTCGTATACGACCTCCGTCCCCGCCAGCTTCTCCTCCGTGATCGCCATATGCATCACCCCTTTCCGGTCGTCGGTTGGCGATGGAGCCATGGTGGGGATCGATGTCGCAGCCACGTTGCAACGCGCCTGCAACCGGGCTCGGATAGTGTCGGCAGTGGAAAGGGGGCCGAGCGAGCGTGCGGGCGAGATATCCGGACCGCGACGGCTACGTCGAACGCGACGGGGTGAAGATCTTCTACGAGGTGTTCGGGTCGGGTGAGCCCACCGTCCTGCTCCTGCCCACTTGGTCGATCGTGCACTCCAGGGTCTGGAAGATGCAGGTTCCATACCTGGCCCGCCACTACCGGGTCGTCACCTTCGACGGCCGCGGGAACGGGCGTTCAGACCGCCCGGCAACGGCCGAGGCCTACGCGGAGACCGAGTTCGCCGCCGATGCCCTGGCGGTCATGGAGGCCACCGCCACCGAGCAGGCCATCATCGTCAGCCTCTCTCGAGGGGCACACCGCGCATTGATGTTGGCGGCCGACCATCCCGAGCGTGTCGAGGGCGCCGTGTTCATCTGTCCGGCCACGCCGATGGGCGGAATCCTTCCCGAGCGACGGATCATCGAGTTCTTCGACGAGGTCCTCCCGCACGACGAGAGCTGGGCCAAGTACAACCGCCACTACTGGATGCGCGACTACCCAGGGTTCCTTGAATTCTTCTTCGAGAACGCGCTCACCGAGCCCCATTCGACCAAACAGCGCGAGGACACGGTCGGCTGGGGACTGGAGACCACACCCGAGACCCTGATCGAGACCGTGGTGGCGTCCGGGCTCGACGAGGACGAGGCTCTGGCCTTGTGCCGCCTGGTCGCGTGCCCCGTTGCGGTGATCCAGGGGAGCGAGGACGCGATCACCGGGCCACCGCGCGGGATCGAACTGGCCCGGGCCCTCGACGGGAGCAACCCGGCGGTGGACCCGAGGGAGGAGCCGGCGGAAGCGAGCCCTGTACATCTCGTCGCCCATCGGCCTGGGCCACGCCCGGCGGGACGTGGCCATCGCGGACGCGCTTCGCAAGCTGCACCCGGACGTGGAGGTCGACTGGCTGGCCCAGTACCCGGTGACCCGGGTCCTGGAGGAGCGGGGGGAGCGGGTTCACCCCGCTTCGGCCCAGATGTCCAGCGAGGTCGAGCACATCGACTCGGAGGCGGCCGAGCACGACCTGCACTGCTTCCAGGCCTGGCGGCGGATGGACGAGATCCTGCTGGCCAACTTCATGCTCATGCGCGACGTGGTCAACGAAGTGGACTACGACCTGTGGATCGGGGACGAGGCCTGGGAGCTCGACTACTACCTGCACGAGAACCCCGAGCAGAAGTCCGCAGCGTACGTGTGGCTCACGGACTTCGTCGGGTGGCTGCCCATGCCCGACGGGGGCGAGCGCGAGGCCTTCCTCACCGCCGACTACAACGCGGAGATGATCGAGCACATCGCCCGGTTCCCCAGGATCCGGGACCGAGCCATCTTCGTGGGGGCGCCGGACGACGTGGTGCCCGACCGGTTCGGACCGGGGCTGCCGGCCATCCGGGAGTGGACCGAGGAGCATTTCGACTTCTCGGGCGACTACATCACCGGGTTCGATCCCGCCGACGTGGCCGACCGGCAGGCCCTTCGGGACCGGCTGGGGTACCGGCCGGAGGACAAGGTGTGCATCGTGACCGTGGGCGGATCGGGGGTGGGCGGCCATCTTCTTCGCCGGGTGATCGACGCCTACCCCGAAGCCAGGCGACTCGTCCCGGACCTCCGCATGGTGGTGGTGGCCGGGCCACGCATCGACCCGGAGAGCCTCCCGCGGCACGAGGGCCTGGAACTTCGGGCGTACGTCCCCGAGCTGTACCGCCACCTGGCCGCGTGCGACCTGGCCGTGGTGCAGGGCGGGCTCACCACGACCATGGAGCTCACCGCGAACCAGCGGCCGTTCCTGTACTTCCCCCTCCGCCATCACTTCGAGCAGAACTTCCACGTCCGGCACCGGCTGGAGCGACATGGGGCGGGGCGATGCATGGACTTCGCCACGAGCACCCCCGAGGTCATCGCCAGAGCCATCGCCGACGAGGTCGGGCGGCCGGTGACGTACCGGCCCATCGACCCCGGGGCCGCCGAGCGGGTGGCCGCCCGGATCGCCGAGGTCCTCGGGTGAAGGTGGCGCTGACCTTCGACGCCGAGCACCCCGACCGCCCCCGGTGCGACCCGGGCGTTCCGGCCGCCGTGGTCGACCTGCTCCGGGAGAAGGGACTCCGGGCCACGTTCTTCCTCCAGGGCCGGTGGGTGGAGGCTTACCCGGAGATCGCGCGGCGGATCGTCCGGGACGGACACGCCGTGGGGAACCATTCGTTCTTCCACGCCCGGATGCCCCTGCTGTCGGACGACGGGATCCGAGCCGACGTCGGCGAGGCGACCGGCGTCATCGAGGCGATCACCGGAGCCGATCCCCGGCCGTGGTTCCGGTGCCCGTTCGGGACCGGATGGAAGGACCCCCGGGTGCGGGAGGTCCTTGAGCGGCTCGGATACCGCCAGGTGGGCTGGGACGTCCTGGCGTACGACTGGGAGCCGGACCGCACGGCCGAGGACATCGTCGAGGCCTCGGTGAACGGCGTCCTCTCGGGCAACGGACAGGCCGTCCTGCTCCTGCACGCCTGGCCCGACCAGACGCTCGAGGCCCTCCCCCGCCTCATCGATCGCCTGTCTGCGGCGGGCGCCGAGCCGGCGGGGCTGGACGAGCTGTCGACCGTGCCGGACGCGGCTGAGTTCTGAAACGCGCGGCCGTTCCACGGGCAAGGACCTCGAGCTCGCGGCCGGCGCCCTCGACGTACCGGCGACGAAGCTCTTCCTCCCCGATGCTCAGGGCAAGCCTATCGACTACGGCTCGGGCGGCCGAGACATGTTCGGCCCTCTCTCCCGGCAGTCCCCCACGTGCGGCCAGGCCGGCCAAACCGGCGCGAGCCTGCCACTCGGGGGCCGGGAGCGTGACCTGACCGGCCACGTCGAGGGCCTCACGGAACAGCGCCCCGGCCGTCTCGTCGTCCCCCAGGGCCGCCCGGCACCGCCCGGCCACGACCGCGGCCAGAGCCGTGGCCTCCCTCCATCCGCCGGCCCGGGCCTCCTCGAGGAGCCCCGTCGCCACCCGTTCGGCCGCCTCGACGTCGCCCAGCTCGAACCGCACCGTCGCCACCGCGACGTACGCCTCGGCGCCGAGCAGGAACGTCGTCCCGGTGGGGGTCCTGACCCGACCCATGATGTCCTCGGCCCGCTCGAGCAGCCCGCCTGCCCTATCGGGGCGACCCTCGAGCCAGGCGGCCAGGGGTGCGATGCCCAGGCAGCGAAGCAGGTAGGCCTCCGCCCCGTCACGCTCGGCCGCCCGCAGGCCCCGTTCGACATACTCCGACGCGCGTTCGGGAGCCCGGAGCTCGATCAGGAGTCCCGCCAGGAAGGAGCAGGCCAGGGCCGTCCACCACGGATGCCTCACCTCGCCGGCCATGTCGACGGCCTGGCGGCCGAGCTCCAGGGCCTTCCCGTAGTTGCCCCGCGATCGGTGGATCCAGGCCAGGTGGGCCACGAACCCGGGCTCGTAGGCCCGGTACCCGATGCGACGGTTCAGCGCCAGTGCCTCGTCCACCCGATGGATGGCCCGGTCCCACTCTCCGCGGGCCGTCGGCGGGAAGGCCGCCTCGAACAGCGCCCATTGCAAAGCCCACAGGTCTCCCCTGCGCCGAAGGATCGCCTCGAGCTCCGGAAGGACCCGTTCCAGGGCGGCCAGCTCGCCGCCGTAGGCCGCGGCCGTCTTCAGCCCGTCGAGCGCCGAGGCCAGGACGGCGTCATCCGCAGTCCCGCGGGCCAGGTCCTCGGCCCGGCGGGCGTGCTCGAACGCCAGGTCGAACCGGAGGCGGTTCGACCACAGGACGGCCATCCGGGCCAGGGTGTCCACCTGGGCGGGAACGTCGCGCAGCTCCTCGGCGAGGGCCAGGGCGGCCTCGACGTAGGGCAGGCACTCGGCCGTGGGGCGGCCCAGCCCCACCATCACGTCGCCCCCCAGCCCTCGAAGCGCACGCATCTCCGCGCTCCTGGTCCCGGCCGTGCGGGCACGCTCGATGGCCGCCCACAGATCCTCGTAGGCCCCCGCGTAGTCGGCCAGGGCCTCCCTCGCGTGGCTGCGGAACAGCCGGGCTCGGGCCTGCCCCTCCGGGTCGCGGGCCACCGTCGCCGCGTGCAGGGCGCGATCCAGCATCTGCTCGGCGTCCCGGTTGGCGTATCGGGACGCGGCACGTTCGCCGGCCCGGAGCCAGGCCTCGATGGCCATGGGCCAGTCGCCGGCGGCCTCGGCATGAGCGGCCACGGCCTCCGGGTTGGCCGCCAGCAGCTCCGCCGCCCGCCGGTGCCGGGCGGTGCGCGTGGGGAGCGGGGTGGTCCGGTACAGGATCTCGCGCACCAGGTCGTTGGCGAACTCGAATTCGGCGCCCGCCTCGACCAACAGCCTGGCGCGGTGGGCGGACTCGGCTCGCCTCGCTGCCTCCTCGGGCTGGAGGTCGAGCAGCCGGGCCAGCACGCCCGGGCCGAACGCCGAGCCGAGGGTGGCCGCGGCCCGCAGGAGCCCTTCGACCTCCGGGCCCGCTCGCCGGACCCGGGCCAGCACTGCATCCCGCAGCGAATCCGGCAACAGGGGCTTGCCCTCGGCTACCCCTCCCGCGCCGCTCTCTCCCTCGGCGAGTGCCCGCAGGATCTCCACCACGAACAGGGGATGGCCCCGGGTCATGGCCAGGATCCGGTCCCCCTGGTCGGCGGCGCCCGAGCGCCGGGCCAGCTCG
>WNGE01010683.1_pt1 | contig 18741 bp, 14 predicted proteins | sample 5400651 | NCBI WGS metagenome assembly WNGE01 (sample SAMN13153370, study PRJNA577476) | soil metagenome | isolation source: 60 cm soil or saprolite under grassland replicate 2 | place: USA:California | collected 2016-06-15
GCGTCAGCGTCGAACATCCGCCAGCTCTCGCTGGGGCGATAGAAGAAATCGGGTAGCTGGGCGCCGGCCCTGGCCTCGGCGGTCAGCCCGGGTTCCGAAACCGGCAGGATACGCATGCCCGACAGGAAGGCGTATTGCAGCGCAAAGCGCACCAGCTCGTTCACGTGCTCCTGGAACAGCCGGTAGGTGGTCAGCTCGCGGGTCACGTCACAGGCCAGCTCCAGGTGCTCCTCCACCTTCGCGTCCTGCCTGCCGTCCATGGCGAGCAGATGCGCGAGGTGAAGGTAGGAGCGGATGAGCATGACCCGGGCGTTGGTGTGCCAGGCCAGCGTCGATCCTCTCGACCAGATCTTGTCGGCGGGGACGCCGTGGGCCGCCTGCCCGATCGCCTCGCTGATGAGCTGCTTGGCCAAGGCGGCATGATCCCGCGCCCGCTTGAGCAGCTCGTGGAGCTGGCTGGTCAGCAGCGGGTCCTTGGGCGACCGTCCGCGACGCTCCTGGAGGTACCGGTAGCTGATCACCTCCTGCTCGTAGATGCGCAGATACAGCCCGGAGGTGGCCAGGTTCGCCTGCTGGCTGGCCTCGAGAAGGTTGACGTACTCGTCGCCGTCCTGGGAGCGTCGCCGCTCCCAGTCGGCGGCCGCCGCTTTGTGGATCGCGAAGGCGGCATGCGCGGCGCGCTCCGCCTGGGCGAAGTCCTCGTGCTTGCTGTACCCGATGCTCAAGGTCCGCGCGACCAGGGCGACGAACGGCCCGTGGTGCCCACGGGCGGCCAGGTGGCTGAGCAGCGGCAGCAGCAGCTCCGGGAAGCCGGCGTAGCCCTGCTCACCAGACCGAACAGTGCGATGTTCAGGCCGTGGAACATGCCCCGGAGCTCGTCGTCGCTCAGGCGTCTCCCCGGCTCCTCGACGATGGCCTTGAGGGCCAGCCTGATGTAGTTCTCGGTCAGCTTGAGCTGGCGTGCTTTCGGGTCGCGGTCCGGGGTGCCGAGGTCGGGCAGCCCGGCCGCGGCGATGAAGCGTTGCACCGAGGCGGCGCTGGCGCCGGCGGGGAGCGCGGGGGTGCGGCGCCGCCTCGGCGGGACGTTGGGATACTTGCCCAGCGCCAGCACGACCTCGTGGTTGGTCTCGGGGTCCAGCAACCACGCCGGCGCGTTCTGGTAGCTCCCCTCCTCCAGGGCGTCGAGCACGGCATCGAGGACGGCGCCTTCGAGCACCTGCGGCGGCGGCTCCGCGGCCTGCTCCTCACCGGCTGCCGCCGGCTGCGACGGCGCCGCGCCGGTGGCGGGTGACGGCGTCCACAACCCCATGGAGCTCGGCAACCCGGCCTGGAGCACCTCGTCGAACCAGTACTCGGCCGCCGAGGCGAAGAAGCGGTCGACCGCCGCCTGCTCGCTGGGCTCGCCGAGCAGGGGGCTGGGCGGGTGCGGCAGGACGGGGCTGACGTCGGTCAGGGCGAGCTCCAGAGCGGCACCCACCATCTTGCGGTCCGCTTCGGTCAGGCGCCGGGGAAGCGGCAGGGCTCCGCGCGCGAGCCGCGTGGCCTCCTGCACCAGCGGTGGCTTCGCCGGCTCGATCCAGATCTCCTCCAGCGTCGTCCAGTGGTACGCGACGGGCACGTCCACGAGCATCTCCGCCACGAGTCCCTCGTCGAGGAACTCGTGGCGGGCCGCGCGTCGGGGGCCGCTCGAGGCGCGGGAGAGGTCGACCGCCTCCGGATCCGCACCCACCCTGATGATCCCCAGGCGTGCCAGCCATTGCGGGTGCCACACCATGATGTACTCGCCGGCGCGCCGGTAGGCCGCCTCCTTGAGCGCGCGGTAGAAGACCCGCCTGACCGCGCCGGCGGTGGCGGTGGCACCGTCGCCACTGCCGGCCTCCTGCAGGGTCCGTTGGACCTCCGAAAGAAAGCGCCCGAAGGTCGGATCCGCGCGGTGCCGCAGCCGGCAGGCGTCGAGGTTGTCGAGGAAGCGCTCGCAGGGCGGGCTGGCGGCGGCCGTCCGGGCCATGTCGTGGAGCACCGAGTGCAGGTCAGACGGCGCCACCGGAAGACCTTCCCTGGGAAAGACGTCGCTGGCGGGAAGGGGGTTCGAGAAGTAGGCGTACGGCTCGATTGGCTGCCATCCGCCCTCGCCAGCAGCGGCATCGACAGTCAGCGAGGCGGCCAGCTCGCGCTCTGGCGCGGTCATGTGCAGGTCGCGCCGGCTGACCGGCAGGGACAGCAGCGACCTCGCCGCAGGCTGCCAGAGGCTCCCGCCGTCGCATGCTCCCGGTCGGCCCGGTAGCTGCCGTCGTACCAGGAGCGGATCCGGCGCCGCAGCGCCGGCAGGCGCACCCAGCTCCCGTTCTCGCTGAGGAGCGCGCCGAGCTGCGCCGGCAGCTCGGCGCGCTCACCGCGCAGGAGGAGGGCAAAGCAGCGCATCGCCTCGCCGGCAGGACAGCTCGGCGGAACGCGTTCCGCCAGCTCAGTGCTCCCGTCCATCATTGCTGGCCACTTTCTGGTAGAGATCGCGCATCGAGCGCAGAGCGGCGTTGATCTCCTGGAGGTACTGCGACGCGGTCACCGAGCCTCGCATGCCGTCGTAGGGGTGCCCCTGATAGACCCCGACCACCTCGATCCGGCAGCGCCAGGGCAAGGCCAGGACCCGCAGCGCGTCGGCCGCCTGGAACGGCACGTGGATGGAGGACGTGACGATGAGCACGGTGCTCATCGGCTGGAGGCGCACCACCCGCTCGGCCCAGAACCGGTAGGTGTCCGCGGTGTTCGCCCGCCTCCTCGCACCGTCCCCGGACGGAGCCGACACGACATGCAGCGGACGCCTCCCGTCCAGGCCGTAGGTCCGGACGCGCCAGGAGCGGCCCGGGTGCTCGTCGTCGCCACCGCAGTCCTGCTCGATCACCTGGCCGAGCCCGAACTCGTGCCGCACGGCGGCCTCCAGCGCGTCCGCCTCGGTGCTGACCTCACCGAGCTGGTAGTCCCGCTGCCGCAGCCTGCTGAGCTGCGCGGCTTCCATGCCCGTCAGCGGTCGGGAGGAGCCGAGCGCGGCGATCTCACCGGCCACGAGGTTGTGCTCCCTGACCAGGCGGGCAGTGAAGGACGAGCGCAGCAGGCAGTTGCGCAGCAGGCTGCCCAGAATGAGGACATTGTCATAGGCGTAGCCGGCCGGCTGGGTGTCGTTGACCATGTTGAGGGCGGTCGCGGCCGCGAGGATCAGGTCTCCGCGCTCGGTCCCGTCGTAGCGCGGGTCGAAGGCGGCATGGCGCTCACGACCCCTTCGGAAGTCCCACTTCTCGGCGGAGAAGGCGAGCAGGCGCTCCAGATAGCCGGCGTCGAGGCGGTCGGCGTCCAGCGCCGGCCCGTCGAACGCCGCGACGAGGTCACGCAGTGGCTCGGAGCAGACCCACCTGGCGATCGCGTGAAGGATCTCCTCCGGATCGCTCTCCTTCAGGTCCCGTCCCGGGGGGGAGCCACCAGCTCGTACGACTTCACCACGCGTCTCCTGTCTCGAAATGTGGTCGCCTTCCTCGCGCAAAAGTTACCTCTCGAGCGAGCAACGCACTATCCCGGATCGCAACAGTCCGAACAGGACCGACCGACCGGCACCAGGATAGGATCGCCGCCGAAGGTGCAGCTGCGTCACGCCCCGTCCTTCCCTGACTGTGAGGTTGTTGATGAAGGTCACGAGCATCGGCCACGCCGGGCTGTACGTGGAGACCGCCGCGGGCAGCGTGCTGTGCGACCCCTGGCGCAACCCGGCCTACTTCGCGTCATGGTTCGTCTTCCCGGACAACAGCGGGCTGGACTGGACGAGCTATGAGCGGCCCGACTACCTCTACGTCTCGCATCTCCATCGCGACCACTACGACCCCGAGTCGCTGCGGAGGGTGGCCAGGACCGCCACCGTGCTGCTGCCCGAGTACCCCACCGACGAGCTGCGCTCCGTCCTCACCGATCTCGGCTTCCGGTCGTTCCTGCAGTTCAGGAGCGGCGAGCCCATGGAGGTCGACGGGCTGCGGGTGATGATCCAGGCACTGACCGCGCCGAGCGACGGCCCGCTGGGCGATTCGGTGCTCGCGCTCGATGACGGCCACGCCCGTATCGTCAACCAGAACGACGCCCGCCCGCCGGAACTGGAGACGATCGCCGCGTTCGGCCCCTACGACGCGCATTTCCTGCAATTCTCTGGAGCGATCTGGTATCCGGTGGTCTACGACATGCCGGCCAGCGCGATCGCCGAGCTCGGCCGGCGCAAGCGGGAGAGCGGCATGAGCCGGGCACTGCGGTACGCCGACACGGTGGGCGCACGGTTCGTGTTCCCAACCGCGGGGCCGCCCTGCTTCCTCGACGACGACCTGATCCGGTTCAACGATGTCGACCGCGACGAGGGCAACATCTTCCCGGACCAGACCGTCTTCCTCGACTTCCTCGCCGAGCACGACCGGGACAACGGCCGGCTGCTGATCCCCGGCAGCACCGCCTCGCTCCACGGCAAGGGCTGTGACATCCGCCACCCGGTCCCCGACGACGAGCTACGGGCCATCTTCGACGACAAGAAGGCATACCTCGCGGCCTACGCCGAGCGGGCGAGGCCACGGATCGAGGCTGAACGGCGCTCGTGGCCACAGCCGGGCATGGACGTCCTCGCGGAGCTCAAGGCATGGCTCGAGCCGTTGCTGCGGCAGGCCGACCGCATCCGCGACGGCGTCGGCGGTCCGGTGCTCCTCCAGATCGGTGACCTGCCGGTCGTGGTCGACTTTCCAGCCTGCGAGGTGCGCGAGTGGGCGGGCGAGCGGTGCCGCTATGAGTTCGAGGTCGAACGGCCACTGGTCGAGACGCTCATCCGCAACCATGAGACGGACTGGTCGAACAGCCTCTTCCTGTCGCTGCGGTTCATCGCCCGTCGAGTCGGCCGCTACAACGAGTACGTCTACACCTTCTTCAAGTGCCTCTCCGAGGAGCGGATCAACTACGTCGAAGGCTGGTACTCGGAGCAGGACGGCGTCGTCGAGGAGGTGCCGCTCGGCGACTGGGTGGTGCAACGTCGCTGCCCGCATCTGAAGGCCGACCTCACCCGCTTCGGCGAGGTGGACGAGCACGGCGTGCTCACCTGTCACATGCACGGCTGGCAGTTCGAGCTTCCCACCGGCCGGTGCCTGACCGCCGAAGACCACCCGATCAGCGCCCGCCCAGCAGTCCCACCACCGCCTCAGGCTTGATGCCGAGCTTGCGCGGCAGCGGCGGGCCCGGGTGGCCGCCAGTCGTGCTCATCGCCCGAGCACCCGCAGCGCCGCCCGTTCGGCGGCGCGCTCGAACGGGTTGCGGCGGTAGCCGGCAAGGCTGGTGAGCAGGTAGGCGGGGTAGAACAGCGGGCCCCAGCGCTCGTGCTGGGCGACGTGGGCCAGCTCGTGGGCGAGGAGGTGGTCGTCGAGCTGCCGGTTGGCGACGATCACGTGCCCGAGGGTGATGGCGCTGAAGCCGCGCCAGGCGAGGAAGCGGGCGAGCCCGCGGCGGTTGCCCTCGATCAGCAGCACGCCGCGGCAGGGCACCGGCCGGGTGGCGGTCGTGAGCGCGCCCGCGAGCCCGACCAGGCTGTTCGGTCCCGCCCACAGGTAGCCCCACCAGGGCCGGCGCAGCGGCAGCCGCGCGCCCAGACCGTCAGCGCGCGGCCCGTCAGCGCGCGGCGCCGGTTCCGCCACCGTCGCCTCCCAGCGGCCGCAGCCACAGCCGGACCTCCTGCCCGTCCAGGTCGACGCGGGCGTCGAAGCCGTCGCCCTGGGGCGAGCCGAACAGCTCCACCGCCAGCGTCTCGCCGAGCAGGTAGTCGCGGTGGGCCTGGGCCGCCTCGGCCACCTCGCCCGCTGCCCTGACCGCCAGCTGGATGCGGTCGGAGACCTTGAGGCCCGCCTCCTTGCGCAGGTCCTGCACCGCGCGGACCAGCTCCCTGGCGAGACCCTCGCGGCGCAGCTCGGGCGTGACCTCGAGGTCGAGCGCGACGCTCGAGCCGCCGTCGCGGGCGACCCGCCAGCCGGTCACCGGCTCCTCGACCACGCCGACCTCCTCCGGGCCCAGCTCGACCGGTCCGCGGCCGGGCACCTCGACCTCGACCCGCTCGCCGCCGGCGAGCAGCCTGGCGAGCCGGCCGGCGTCGGCGGCACGGACGGCCGCGGCAACCTTCGGGGCGTCGGAGCCGAAGCGCGGGCCGATGGCGCGGAAATTGGGATTGAGCCGGTAGCTGACCAGCCCTGCCTCGCCGTCCGCGAAGCGCACCCGCTTGACGTTGAGCTCGGCGGCGACCAGGTCGAGCAGGCCGGCAACCGCCTGGCGCCGCGCCGCCGGCACCGTCACCAGCGCCGTGGCCAGCGGCTGGCGCACCTTGACCTTGGCGTCGGTGCGCGCCTGGCGGCCGAGCACGACCAGGCGCCGGGCCTCCGCCATGGCGGCGCGCAGCTCGTCGTCGGCCGCGGCGCGGTCCGGGGCCGGCCAGTCGGCCAGGTGCACCGAGTCGGGCGCGTCCGGGTCGACCGCGACCGCCAGCCCCTGCCACAGCGCCTCGGACACGAACGGCAGGTACGGCGCGAGCAGCAGGGACAGCGTCTTCAGGCAGGTCCACAAGGTGTGGAAGGCCGCCTCGGCGTCCTCGCCGGCGCCGCGCCAGAAGCGCCGGCGCGACAGCCGCACGTACCAGTTGGAGAGGTCGTCGACGAAGGTCGCCAGCCGGCGCCCGGCGGTGGCCGGGTCGTAGGCGTCCAGCCGCTCGGTCACCTCGGCGACCGTGTCGGCCAGCTCGGCGAGCGCCCAGCGGTCGAGCGGGGCCGGCGTCGCCGTGGTGCGCCTGGTCGGGTCGAACCCCGCCAGCCTGGCGTACAGCGTGAAGAAGCCGTGGACGTTCCACAACGTCAGGAACAAGGAGCGGGTGACCTCCTCGAGCACCTCGGGGCTGAGCCGGCGCGCGACCCACGGCGAGCCGCCGGCCAGCATGAACCAGCGCAGCGGGTCGGCGCCGAAGCGGTCGAGCAGCTCGAACGGGTCGAGCGCGTTGCCGAGGCTCTTGGACATCTTGCGGCCATCACGGTCGACGATGTGCCCAAGGCACACCACGGCGCGGTAGGAGGTCTGGTCGAACAGCAGCGTGCTCACCGCGAGCAGGGAGTAGAACCAGCCGCGGGTCTGGTCGATCGCCTCGGAGATGAAGTCGGCCGGGAAGGCCCGCTCGAACTCCTCCTGTCCGGTGTGCGGGTAGCCCCACTGCGCGAACGGCATCGAGCCGGAGTCGAACCAGGCGTCGAGCACGTCCGGCACGCGGCGGGCCTGGTTCCCGCACTGTGGGCAGGCGAAGGCGACCTCGTCGACGTATGGGCGGTGCGGGTCGAGGCCGGAGAGGTCACGGCCCGCGCGCGCTGACAGGTCGGCGAGGCTGGAGACCGCCGTGACGTGGCCCTGCCGGCAGCGCCACAGCGGCAGCGGCGTGCCCCAGTAGCGCGCCCGCGACAGCGCCCAGTCCACGTTGTGGGCGAGCCAGTCGCCGAAGCGGCCGTCGCGGATGTGCTCCGGCTGCCACGCGATCTTGGCGTTCTCGGCCAGCAGGCGCTCCTTGACCGCGGTGGTGCGCGCATACCACGACGTCAGCGCGTAGTAGATCAGCGGGGTGCCGCAGCGCCAGCAGAACGGGTAGCTGTGCCGGTACCGCTCAGCGCGCCACAGCAGCCCGCGGCGGCGCAGGTCCTCCACGATCTCGGCGTCGGCGTCCTTGACGAACCTGCCGGCCAGCCAGCCGGCCTGCGGGCCGAAGTGGCCGTCGGCCCCGACCGGGTGCAGGACCGGGGTGCCGTAGCGCTGCCCGACCGCCAGGTCCTCGGCACCGTAGGCGGGCGAGGTCTGTACCAGCCCGGAGCCGTCGGTGGTGGTGACGTACTCGTCGGTCACCACCTGCCAGCCGCGCGCGGCCTCCTCGTCGCTCACCGGGACCATGTCGAACGCCCGCTGGTAGCGGGTGCCGACCAGCTCCTCCAGGGGCACCGGGCGCAGGACCCGCGCGTCGGGGCCCACGGCCTGGGCGACCAGGTCCCTGGCGACCACGAGCTTGCGGATGTCGCCGGCGACCCCCGGGCGCTCCGCCTCGACCAGGACGTACTCGATGCCCGGGCCGACCACCACCGAGACGTTGGGCACCAGCGTCCACGGCTGGGTGGTCCAGACCAGCAGGCCGGCGTCCTCGGCCGCCAGTGTCCCCGAGGTGGCGGGCAGGACCACGTAGGCGGTGAGGTCCTCGACCTCCTGGTAGCCCATGGCCACCTCGGCGTCGGACAGGGCCGTCTCGCAGCGGGGGCAGTAGGGCACGACCTTGTAGTCCTCCACCAGCAGCCCACGGGCATGCAGCTCGGCCAGGGCCCACCAGACCGACTCCACGTAGGAGGCGTCCATCGTCCGGTATGCCTGGCTGGTGTCGATCCAGAAGCCGATCCGCTCGGTCAGCTCCTCGAAGGCGCCCACGTAGCGCTCGACCGACTCGCGGCAGCGGGCGTTGAAGGCCTCCACGCCGAACGCCTCGACCTCGGGCTTGCTGCGGAGCCCGAGCTCCTTCTCGACCTCGATCTCCACCGGCAGGCCATGACAGTCCCAGCCGCCCTTGCGCTCGACCCGGTAGCCCCGCATGGTCTTGAAGCGCGGGAACAGGTCCTTGAAGACGCGCGCCTCGACGTGGTGGACGCCCGGGCGGCCGTTGGCGGTCGGGGGTCCCTCGTAGAACACGAACGTCGGGGCGCCGATGCGCTGCTCCAGCGAGCGCTCGAAGACCTTGCGCTCGCGCCACAGCTCGAGGACCCTCGCGTCGAGGGATGGGAGGTCGAGGCTCGGATCGACCTCCGGGAACTGGCCCATCTCAGCGTTCTCCTTCGCGTGCAGCCATCACCGTCGACTCGCTTCGCGAAGGGACGAGGCCTTCGGGGCCCCGCGGTACCACCCCTCTTGCCGGCGCCTTGCGGCACCGGCCACTCACCAGCCACCCGGCCACGAGAGCCTGTGGATGGCCTCCCGCTGTCACGGGCGGACCCGGCTGCGTCTACTTGACGGGGAGCCCGTCGTTCGGGCAGCGGCTCGGGGAGGATTTTCGAGGGCGCCGTGCCCGCCGGGCTTCCACCGTCCCCGGCTCGCTGGCGGCCGTGCCTGCCCCTACTCGTTCCCGTCGTCGCCTTCGTTGCCTCGAGTGTACCTTGCCCGGGCAAGCGACATCCCGGGCCAGGCCGGGGAGCCCGGGGCGGCTCCCCGAATGGGAACCCCGCCGGTACAATGCGCAGACACTCGCACCCAGCGCCGCCGCGGCGGCGGCAGCGGCACCGATCGGCCCGCCTGCCCCGACCGTCGTGGTGAGCTGCTCCACCGCCCGCTGGGACGGACGGCCGCGGAGGACTGCCGATGGCAGCCGTCGCGACGGCCTCGAGGCCGCCAGCGTCTCGAGCCTCCAGGCCGCGGGCGAGCGGGGCTTCGGCGACGAGATCGCCGACGCCGGCTCGTATGCCTTCGAGCGCGAGCGGGAGCTCTCGCTGGTCGGCAACCTCCGCGACCTGATCGAGAAGATCGAGACCGCGCTGGCCCGCATCGACGAGGGCAGCTACGGCCGCTGCGAGCTCTGCGGCCAGCCGATCGAGGCCGAGCGGCTGGACGCGCTGCCCTACACCACGCTGTGCCTGACCGACGCCCGCCGCCGCTCGCGGATGCGCTGACCATGGCCGCACCCGTCGCCCGCCAGCTCGTGCTCTACGGCACCGCCGCCGTGGTGCTCGCCGCCGATCAGGTCAGCAAGTACCTGGTGGTGCGCAACCTGGCCGGCCGACCGCCCGTGCGGCTCATCGGCAGCCTGCTCGAGCTGCGCTACGCGACCAACTCGGGCGGGGCGTTCTCCCTGCTCACCGGGGCGCCGCTGTTCTTCGCGCTGATGGCGGTGGCGGTGATCGGCGGCATCCTCTACGCCGGCCGCCGCGCCCGCGGCCTGCCGGTCCAGCTCGCGCTCGGCCTGCTGCTCGGCGGCGCCCTCGGCAACCTGATCGACCGCCTGCTGCGGGGCGACCAGCCGCTGCGCGGCGAGGTGGTGGACTTCGTCAAGGTCGGCTGGTGGCCGGTCTTCAATCTGGCCGACTCCTGCATCGTCACCGGCGGGCTGCTGCTGGCGTTCCTGCTCAGCCGGGTCGAGCACCCGCCGACGCGTGAGGGTGGCGCGGAGCGTGGCAGCGGCACGGGGGCGCGCTCGCGACCGACCGTCACACCGGGGGACTGACACGCTCGGCCATGCTGATCGCCCCGAACAGAGCGGGCCTCGCTCGCTGAGTCTCCCGGACCCCGCGTGAGCGAGGCGGTCGCGCCGCCGGCCGCGGCCGGTCGCCGCCTGGACCAGGTGCTGGCCGACCTGGCCGGGGTCTCCCGCGCGGCGGCGAGCCGCTGGGTGGACGCCGGGCGGGTGCTGGTCGACGGCCGCGCGCGGCCCAGGTCACACCGGCTGGAGGGCGGCGAGCGGCTGCGCTGGGAGGCGCCAGAGCCCGCGCCGGCCGCCGAGCCGCTGCCCGAGCGGGTGCCGCTGCGGGTCCGCTACGAGGACGAGCACCTGCTGGTGGTTGCCAAGCCGGCCGGGCTGGTGGTGCACCCCGGCGCCGGCCACCACAGCGGGACGCTGGTCAACGCGCTGCTCGGCCGCGAGGGCACGCGGCTGTCGACGCTCGGCGGCAGCGGCAGGCCGGGGATCGTCCACCGCCTCGACAAGGACACCTCCGGGCTGCTGCTGGTGGCCAAGGACGACCTCACGCACCGGGCGCTCGCCCGTGACCTGGCCGCACACCGCATCGAGCGGCGCTACCTGGCCCTGGCCCAGGGGCACCTGGCCGCGAGCGGCACGGTGGACGCGCCGCTCGCCCGCCACCCGCGGGACCGCAAGCGCATGGCGGTGGTGCCGGGCGGCCGCCGCGCGGTCACCCGCTGGCGCGTGGTCCAGAGCCACCCGGCGGCCGACCTGGTCGAGGCGACGCTGGAGACCGGCCGCACCCACCAGATCCGGGTGCACCTGGCCCATCTGCGCCACCCGGTGGTGGGGGACCGCAGCTACGGCGCCGACCCCACCCTCGCCGCCCGCCTGGGCCTGGAGCGCCCCTTCCTGCACGCCTGGCGCCTGACCTTCCGCCACCCCGCCGACGGCCGCGAGCTCGAGCTGACCGAGCCGCTCCCGGATGAGCTGGAGAATGCGCTGGCGCGCCTGGCATGAAGCCCGGATCTGCCGGGTTCGTGACCTGGGACTTCATGCCGTATCCCTTGTGGCACAAGGGGTTTGGCGGTCGCCGCGTCGTTGATCGGGCGGCCGATCGGAGCTACCCTGATGCGGACTTACACGGGTGTAATTTTGTCCACACCCTGTGGAAATATTGCCCACAGCCTGTGGACGACTGTGGTGCCCGAGGTTCGCAGGGACAAGCAGACACGGGGGACCGCGTGCCGGACAGCTTCGCTCATCTCCACGTCCACACCGAGTACTCCATGCTCGATGGGGCCGCCCGGGTCGACGACCTGTTCGCCGAGGCGGCCCGGATGGGGATGCCGGCCCTGGCCATGACCGACCACGGCTACCTGTTCGGCGCGGTCGACTTCTACCAGGCGGGCAGGAGGCACGGGGTCAAGCCGATCATCGGCTGCGAGGCATACCTGGCCCCCGGCTCCCGCTTCGAGAAGCAGCGGCGCGACACCGCCGAGCCCTACAGCCACCTCACCCTGCTGGCCGCCAACCAGACCGGCTACGCCAACCTGCTCAAGCTCTGCTCCCTGGCCTCCCTCGAGGGCTATTTCTACAAGCCCCGCATGGACCGGGAGCTGTTCGAGCGCTACCACGATGGCATCATCGCCACCACCGGCTGCCTCGGCGGCGAGGTCAACCAGGCGATCCTCAAGGGCGACCTCGACCGCGCCAGGCGCGTCGCCGCCGACCTGCGTGACCTGTTCGGCGGCGACAGCTACTTCGTCGAGCTGCACGACCACGGCATCCCCGAGCAGCGCAGGGTCAACCGCGAGCTCGTCCCGCTCGCCAGGGACCTCGGCATCCCGCTGCTGGCCGCCAACGACCTCCACTACACCCGCAGGGCGGACGCCCGGCCGCACGAGGTCCTGCTCTGCATCCAGACCAACGCCAGCATCGCCGACCCCAAGCGCTTCCGCCTCGAGGGCGAGGAGTTCTACCTCAAGTCGCCGCGGGAGATGCGGGCGCTGTTCGCCGACCACCCCGACGCCTGCGACAACACCCTGCTGGTGGCCGAGCGCTGCGAGGTCGAGTTCGAGTTCGGCAACAACAAGCTGCCCCGCTTCGACGTGCCCGACGATCACACCCTCGAGTCCTGGCTGCGCCACGAGGTCGAGCATGGCGCACGCGAGCGCTACGGCGACCCGCTGCCGCGGCCCGTCGGCGAGCGCATCGACTACGAGCTGTCGGTGATCAACCAGCTCGGCTTCGCCGGCTATTTCCTGATCGTGGCCGACCTGTGCCGCCACGCCCGCTCCAGCGGCATCCGCGTCGGGCCGGGGCGGGGCAGCGCGGCGGGCTCGTGCGTGTCCTACTGCCTGCGGATCACCGACCTCGACCCGATCGGGTACGGGCTGATGTTCGAGCGCTTCCTCAACCCCGAGCGGCGCGAGATGCCCGACATCGACATGGACTTCGACGAGCGCCGGCGCGGCGACATGATCCGTTACGCCACCGAGAAGTACGGCGAGGACCACGTCGCCCAGATCGTCACCTTCTCCACGATCAAGGCCAAGCAGGCGATCCGCGACTCGGCCCGGGTCCTCGGCTTCCCGTACAAGCTCGGCGACGACCTGGCGAAGATGATGCCGCCGCCGGTGCTCGGCAAGGAGTGGCCCCTGGCCGAGGCGTTCAAGCTCTCCACCGAGCTGCGCGAGGCGCGCGATGGCAGCCCGGACTCCAGGAAGGTCCTGGAGACCGCCCTGGGCCTGGAGGGACTGCGCCGCCAGTGGGGCGTGCACGCCGCCGCGGTGGTGATCTCGCGGGACCCGCTGATGGAGCACGTCCCGGTCATGAAGCGGGAGGCCGACGGGGCGGTCATCACCCAGTACGAGATGAACGGGGTCGCCAAGCTCGGGCTGCTCAAGATGGACTTCCTGGGCCTGCGCAACCTCAGCGTGCTGGACGACACCCTGCGCCACCTGCGCGCCCGCGGCATCGAGCTGGATCTCGGCAGGTTGCCGACCGACGACCCCGGGACCTTCCGCATGCTCCAGTCGGGCGACTCCGACGGGGTCTTCCAGATGGAGTCCGAGGGCGTGCGCCGCATCCTCCGGCAGCTCCGGCCGGACCGCTTCGAGGACATCGTGGCGGTCATCGCCCTGTACCGGCCCGGGCCGATGGAGCAGATCCCCACCTACATCAAGGGCAAGCAGGACCCGAGCAGGATCAGCTACCTGCCGCTGATGGAGGAGACCACCGCCGACACCTACGGGGTGATGGTCTACCAGGAGCAGATCATCACCCTGCTGCAGAAGGTCGCCGGCTACTCCGCGGGCGAGGCCGACATCGTCCGCAAGGCGATCGGCAAGAAGATCGAGTCCCTCATGAAGAAGGAGGAGCCTCGCTTCCTGGCCGGCTGCAAGCAGCGCGGTGTCTCCGAGCACGACGCCCAGAACCTGTGGCGGCTGATCCAGCCATTCGCCGGCTACTCGTTCAACCGCGCCCACGCCGCGGGCTACGCGCTCATCTCCTGGCAGACCGCCTACCTCAAGGCGCACCACCCGGTCGAATACATGGCCGCGCTGCTCACCAGCGTCAAGGACGACAAGGACCTGCGGCCCAAGTACCTCGGCACCTGCCGGCGCATGGGCATCACCGTGCTGCCCCCGGACATCAACGACTCGGACGCCGACTTCACCCCGGCCGCCACTGGCGGGGGCGGGGCGGTCGCGGCCGGCGAGACGCCACTGGCGATCCGCTACGGGCTGTCGGCCGTGCGCAACGTGGGCGAGCAGGTGGTCGAGGCGATCACCGCGGCCCGGCGCTCCAAGGGCCGCTTCACCGACTTCTTCGACTTCTGTGACAAGGTTGACGCGGGCGTGCTCAACAAGCGCGTGGTCGAGTCGCTGATCAAAGCGGGCGCCTTCGACTCGTTCGATCACGCCCGCAAGGGCCTGCTCGAGATCCACGACAAGCACATCGACGACGTGCTCGCCCGCAAGCGCGCCGAGGCGGCCGGCCAGTTCTCCCTGTTCGGCGGGCTGGTCCACGGCGCCGACGAGGCGGTCGCCCAGCCGCTGCCGTCCATCGGCGCGGAGGACTGGGACAAGACCCAGCGCCTCGCCTTCGAGAAGGAGATGCTCGGCCAGTACGTCTCGGACCATCCCCTGCTCGGGCTGGAGCACGTCCTGGAGCGCGAGTCCGACGCCTCACTGTCCTCGCTCGCCGAGCGTTCCGATGGTGCCGTGGTCACCGTCGCCGGCATCCTCGCCAAGCTCATCAAGAAGTTCACCAAGGGCGGCGAGACCTATGTGATCGCCGAGCTGGAGGACCTGGACGGCGCGGCGGAGTGCATCTTCTTCCCCAGGGTCTACCAGCAGCACCAGAGCCTGCTGGTCCAGGACACCGTGGTGGTGGTCAAGGCCCGCGTCGACGGCCGCGACGAGCCCCCCAAGCTGGTCGCGCTCGAGCTGCGGCCGCCCAACCTCAGCGAGCCGGGCGCGCGGCCGGTCGTGCTCGAGCTGGAGGCGCGCAACTGCGACGGCAACATCGTGAGCCAGCTCAAGCGCATCCTCGGCTCCCACCGCGGCAAGTCCCCGGTGCGCCTGCAGATCCGCGGCGCCCACTCGACCATGGTCGTGCAGCTCGGCGACGAGTTCCGGGTCGACCCCCGCAACGGCCTCTACGCCGAGATCAAGGCGGAGCTCGGCCCCGACGCCCTGGTCAACTGACCGGCGGCGCGGAGAAGGCCACGTCCCAGGCGCGCTGTGCTCAATGACACCTCCGGCAGGTGACGCGCGACACAGCCTCAGTCGCGACGATCGTCTTGACTGACGACTGCTCAAATCAAACGACCCTGATTCTCTCCTGAAACCCCATGGATGTGCTGAATAGCTCGAGATGGCCATCCATCATAAGAAGGGGGATTCCTTGATCATCTGCGGCCTGAAGTTGACCCATGGGTGAGCTCGCGAGCACGTTCCGCCGCCGCATCGGCGGCTGGGGCAGCAACGCGGAGCCGTCGCTGCGCTTCCTGCACGCGTTCTTTCGCGAGCTGAGACAGACGCTCGCCGCGGAGGGCGTCACCGACGAGGACGTGCTCACCAGCTTTCACCAGTTCCTCGAGGACCTGCTCGTGGAGCGACTGGTCCAGCGGATCGGGGAGTGGAAGGGCGGCGACCCTGGAACCTGTGCTACGTGGGTGGCTGCGCGCTGAATATCAAGTGGAACAGCGCGCTGCGCGCGCAGCCCATGTTCAACGAAGTGTGGGTGCCACCGTTCCCCAATGACACGGGCTCGGCCTTCGGCGCGGCCAGCGCGCACGTCATGGCCACGACCTCACTGGGACCGGTTCAGTGGCACTCCCGGCTGGGGCCGGCGCTGACGCCACTCGAGCGGCCGCGGCCGGGCTGGTCCGCGACCCCGTGCACGGCGGACGAGCTGGGCCGCCATCTGCACGAGACCGGGCTGCCGGTCGTGCTGCTGCACGGGCGTGCCGAGCTCGGGCCCCGGGCGCTGGGTGGCCGCAGCATCATCGCACCGGCCCTGGACCCGGCCATGAAGGACCTGCTCAACCGGGTCAAGAGCCGTGAGAGCTACCGCCCCGTCGCGCCGATCTGCCTCGAGGAATTCGCACCGCGGGTCTTCGATCCCGGCACAGCGGACCCGTACATGCTGTTCGACCACCGTGTGCGCGAGGCATGGACGTCGCGGATACCCGCGGTGCTGCACCTGGACGGCACGGCGCGCCTGCAGACCGTGGACGACGACGACGACCCGGTGCTGGCATCGGTCCTTCGCGGGTACCACCGGCGAAGCGGTGTCCCCGTGCTCTGCAACACCAGCGCGAACCGCAACGGTCGCGGCTTCTTTCCCGACGTGGCCTCGGCGATGGACTGGGGGCGCATCCCGGCCATCTGGAGCGACCAGACGCTGTATCGACGCACGAGCGAGGCTCAGTGGTGATCACCGACTGTTCCACCATGCCTGACGTGCATGCGTTCGACGGCTGGGACCAGCGAGCGTGGGTGCGGCGGGGAGCCGGCAGCGCGCCCGGGCCGGGTCGAGGCGAGGAGTTCTTCCCGGCACCCCTGGTGCCGTATCTGGGCCATCCGACCGTCGTCGGCAGCGACGACGCGACGCGGCGGTACCTGGCGGCCCAGCACCTCTACCAGTGGCTGCACTTCACCGTCAATTTCGAGGTGTCGGTCGTCAACCGGGCGACGCTGACGATCGCCGACGGGTCCTCCGGCGTCGCGGTGCCGGACAGCGCCAGGCTGTCCGCCTACAAGATCTACGTGGACGAGGGCTTCCACTCGCTGGAGAGCCTGCGGGTGGTACGTCAGGTGGAGACCCTGTCCGGGATCCGCGCGCTGCCCTACGACTTCACGCCGTTCCTGCGGCACCTCGACGCGGTGGGCAGCGACAGCCGTGAGCATCTCAGCCTCGTGCGACTGCTACAGGTGGTCGTGTTCGAGACCCTCATCACGTCGATCTTCGCCGACATACCCAACGACACCAGGGTCCTGCCGGTGGTCCGGCAGCTGGTGGCCGATCATGCCGCCGACGAGCGCCGCCACCACGCCTTCTTCGCGTCGTTCTTCAGGGAGCTGTGGAGCCGGCTGGACCCGCGGCTGCGGGACCTCACCGCGGAGCTGCTTCCGGACCTCGTGGTCAGGTCCCTCCAGCCGGCCACACGGCCTGCCTTCGACGCGCTCGTGACCTGCGGGTTCTCCCCTGACGCCGCCCGGGAGGTGGTGGCCGGGGCCTACAACCCGGACGCGGTGACGTTGGGTATCCGGTTCGCGGCTAGAAAGACTATCGCGCTCTTCGAGGATTGCGGCGTGCTGGATCGGGTGGGGGCACGCGACAACTTCGCGCCGCGCTGGCGGACCGCGGCTTCCGGCCGGCGCGCATCACGGCGACGTCCGCGATCGAGATGCCGCCGGTCGGCACCTACGAGGAGCTGATCGCCTCGGTCTCGAAGAGGCTGCGCAGGCGGTTCCTGAAGGAGGGGCGCGCCCTGGCCGACTCGGGACTCACGCTGACGGCGGTGCCGCTGGCTGACAACCTGCGCCGGGTCTGCCAGCTGGAGGCGCAGACGGCCTCGGCGCATGGCGGGACCCCCGACCTTGGCGGCCTGGTGGAGCTGCGGACCCGCATGCTGGAGTGCCTCGGCGCAGCGATACGAGTGCCCGCCGCGGTGGCGGGCGGGCGCATCGTCGCCTGTGGCATCGACGTCACCGACCCAGACGACTACTACGGGCTCGTCTACGGCTGTGACTACTCGGTTCCCGAGCGGAGCACGGCCTACATGTGCCTGACCTTCTACGAGCCCATCCGCTACTGCATCGCCCGGGGCCTCGGGCGTCTGCGGCTGGGGTTCGAGGCCTTCGTCCCCAAGCCGCTCCGCAGCGCGACGGTCACTCCGAGGAAGACCTGGGTCTGGACGCCGGACAGGCAGCTCCTCGAGGGGTTGTCGGTCCTGCTCGGCTTCCTCACCGCCGGGGCCGACTCCTATTTCGCGCAACTGCGGCCGCGGCGTGGGCTCCACCACCCAGACCCCCGTGACGCCTGAGGCGCGCTACCGCGCCCAGTCGACCTCGAGCAGGCAATCGCCACGCCGCAGGGTGCGCCAGTGGCGCCCGTGCGGGCGGCGCGAGCCGTAGCGCACGGCCACCCGCAGCCGCTCCGGACCTGGCCGGCCCAGCGCCCGCCACTCGTCGAGCAGGCTCGCCAGCAGCTCGGCCGCCCCGGCCACGCCCCAGGCGAGCAGGTGCGTGGCGCTCTCCTCGGCTCCCACCACCACGGCCAGCCCGAAACCGCGGCGGTCCAGCACCCCGAGCCCGTGCTCGCGCTCGGTGAGCAGCTGCAGCAGCCGATCAGGCGGCGCGGCCAGGGCGAGGAACGTCGCCAGCGGCCACAGCGGCACCGGGTCGCGGAGGAGGCGGCGGCGCGGCTCGCCCAGTCCAAGAGCGAGCAGCCGGCGGCGCGCGGGCGCGGCGAGTCCCGCCATGCTCTCCCCGGAGAGCTGCAGCAGCCCGCGGGCCTCCTCGCCGTCCTGCTCGGTCGCGCCGATCCAGAAGTGGATGCGGTTGCCGGCGGTGGCGTCGGAGCGCAGCTCCATGAAGCCGCCGCAGACGGCGCCCACGGGCTCGAGCCCCGCCGGCCCGCGGCGCAGGCCGATGATCACCTGCCCCTGCTGGGCTCCCGGGGCCGGCAGCAGCGGCAGCACCACGATGCCGCCCTCGTTGAGCTGCTCGTACCAGGCCCGGGGGACGTCGCTGCCGCTGGCGGTGACGATGATGCGGTCGTAGGGCGCGCGTGGCGGCCAGCCGCCACGGCCGTCGGTGACGATCACCTCGGCGTCATGGCCGCCGGCGGCCAGCGCCGCGCGCGCCGCCTCGGCGACCTCGGGGTCGATCTCCACCGTGGTCACCTGCCCGTGCCCGCCGACGATCGCGATGAGCACGGCGGCGTTGTAGCCGGTCCCGGCGCCGACCTCCAGGACCCGCTGGCCCGGGCGAGGGTCG
>WNGE01003425.1_pt1 | contig 18734 bp, 17 predicted proteins | sample 5400651 | NCBI WGS metagenome assembly WNGE01 (sample SAMN13153370, study PRJNA577476) | soil metagenome | isolation source: 60 cm soil or saprolite under grassland replicate 2 | place: USA:California | collected 2016-06-15
TGGCGGCGACGACGGCACCGTGCGGGTGTGGGACCTGGCCTCCGGCCAACCGCTACACGCCCTCAGCGGCCACGAGAGATGGGTCAGGGCGGTGGCGGTCGGGGAGGTCGATGGGCGGCCGGTCGCGGTCAGCGGCGGCGACGACGGCACCGTGCGGGTGTGGGACCTGGCCTCCGGCCAACCGCTACACGCCCTCAGCGGCCACGAGGGATGGGTCAGGGCGGTGGCGGTCGGGGAGGTCGATGGGCGGCCGGTCGCGGTCAGCGGCGGCGGCGACCGCACCGTGCGGGTGTGGGACCTGGCCACCGGCAACGACATCGCGACGATCGCCTTCCCCTACCTAGTGCTCTCCATCGCGGCTGCGACCGACAACCGGCTCGTGGTGGGATTCGACTGGGAGGTCGCCGTCCTGCGACGGTGGCTGACTAGCCGGCCGAGCTGGCCTGCCGGCGACGGCACCGAGCCGCCCGACGCGTATCCCAGGCGCCCGCCATGACGGCTCGTGTCGTCGGCGTCCACGGGGTCGGCAACCATCTGCCGGGTATATCCCCGGCGCAGGCGGCCGAGCGGCTCACTCGGCTGTGGACAGCCTACCTCAACGATGGGATCACGTCGCCACCAAGCCAGGTCGACCTGCGTGTCGCCTACTACGCTGACATGCTGCAATCCGCCGGGCAGCAGGGCGCCCCTGGCGACGACCCCGAAAGCCTTGATCCGTTGGGACGGGAGCTGCTGCTGTTGTGGGTCGCGCAGCTCGGCGCGCCGGCCGAGGTTGCCCAAGGCTACGGCTCCATGCCGGTCCGCCAGGCCGCTTCCTGGGTCGCGGACCGTTTCGGCCTCGATAACCGACTGCTAAGAGCGTGCGCGGATAGGGATGGAAGGGCCAGGCTGATGGACCTGGCAGCAATCGGGTTCAGGGTGGCAGCGCTGCGCGTCGTTCGCTGAAGCGCTGGCGGCTGCTGGCCGCCGCGTCAGGCGCGGATCTCGACGGTCCCGCCCGCCGACTCAAGCAGCCGGCCGATCCTGGCGGCGTCCGGGTCACTGAGCCCGGTCGCAACCGTCGCCGGGACGCTGTCCAGGAGCGCCCGCGCGTCCCGCAGCCCAAAGCCCGTGATCTCGCGCAGACACCTGATGAGCAGGATCGGCTGCGGCCCGGGTGCCTGCAGGACAACAGCCAGGTGGCCGGTGCCCAGCACGGGCGCAGCCGGCGGCGATGGCGAGGAATCTGCCCGTGCGCTGAGCCGCTCGACCTCCTCCAGGGCGGCCTTGCTCAGCGCAGCCCCCCAGCGGTGAGCCCGTCCGGGTCATTGATCGGCGCACGGCCGCCCTCGTTGTCCAGCAGCCACGCACGCGCAGCGGTCAGCTGGGCTAGGACCGCGTCAAGGTCCCACTCCCACCAGGCTGGATCGGCGCCGGCTGGCGGTGGGTACAGCCGAAGGACACAGCGCAAGCCGGCGACGCGCTGCTCGCCATGCTCGTCCAGGCGGATGCCGTCAAGTCGCAGGTCGGCCCAGACGTGATCGCCGTGCCACAGCTCGGCGATCGCGCTGTCGCCCTCGACCGGGTACAGCCGTGCCAGGTGGAACCCTGACGGGAATTGGAACGGCCGATTCTTGCTGCTCATGCGCTGGATCATGGTGGCTGCGGGCGTGGCCGTCCAGCAGTTTCCGTGTCGCCTGAGCAGCAAGGTCGACACCTGATCGGCAGGCACACCTGGCATGGGGTGGCCGTCGGCTCAGGGCCGTCGTGAGGGTCGGGCGTCCCAGCGGTACAGCGTCCAGGCGCAGCGGATCAGCCGGCGCAGCGTGATGATCGCGTGGGCAAACGCCAGGTACGCGTCGATGACCGGGTCGCGGCGTTCGCTGTTCCAGACCAGCTTCTTGAACTGGTTGCCCCACGCATGGGTCCGCTCCACCGGCCACCTGCGGGTGGCCTGGATCGGGGCGGGCGTGCCCTTGGCGGCGATCTGGCCGCGCATGCCACGGTCGACCAGCAGGTCGCGGGACTTGTCGCTGTCGAAGCCGGCGTCTAGGTGCACGACTGGCTCAGGCGGCAGCGGGCCGAGCCGCGCCAGGGTGTCCAGGGTGGGGCCAAGCAGCGGCGAGTCGTGGCGGTTGGCGCCGGCCACCACCGCGCCCAGCGGGATCCCGCGGGCCTCGACCACGGTGGAGCGCTTGCGGCCCTGCTTGCCGCGGTCGACCGGGCTGCGCCCGCTGGCGTCCCCACCGCAGGGCGCCTTGGTGATGCACCCATCCACCGCCAGATCCTGCAGCTCCAGGCCGACCATGCGGTCGTAGGCCTGCAACACCAGCAACTCCAACCGAGCGAAGACGCCCAGGCGAATCCACTGGTCGCGGCGGTCGCGGATGGTGGTGGCCGAGCAGGTCGCATCGGCGATCTTGCGGTAGCCGCAGCCGAACACCAGCACCTGGATGAGCTTGTTGAAGATGACCCGGTCGGGGATGGATGGGCGGTGGCAGCCAAGGGGGTGGTCGGGGTGGTAGGGGCCGCGGTCGGGCAGCAACGCACGGAACTGGTCCCACAGCGGGGTGGTGAGCCACGATGGTAGGGCAGGCACAGGTTCTCCAGGGTCGATGGAGTGGTCGCACCTTCATGATCCCGAGGCTTGTGCCTGCTCTGCTACATCCCGCCCTTCCACCCCAATCCGCGCACGCTCTAAGTTGGTTCGTCACCCGCTTCTTCCGCGAAGTCCCTGCTTACCTCGGTGATGGTGCACGGCGTGCCGCCGCCCGTGACCGCGTCGCTAGCACGATCGCCGAGCACGCCCCTCAGGTCGTGCTCGCCCATTCCCTCGGCTCAGTGGTCGCGTACGAGGCATTGTGGGCGCACCCAGAGCTGCCCGTCGACCTGCTGGTCACGCTCGGCTCCCCGCTCGGCATGCCGGATGTGGTCTTCGACCGCCTCGAGCCGACCCCTAGCAGCGGCCGCGGCCTTCGCCCGCCAAGCATTGCTCGTTGGGTCAACCTCGCTGACCCCGGCGACCTCATCGCCATCCCACGGCACCTCGCACGCCGCTTCGCCGGCATCGACCTTGACCAGGAGGATCTCATCCATACCTTCGACTTCCACAGAGTCGCCAACTACCTTTCCTGTGCAGCCACCAGGGCGGTGCTCGTGCCATACCTCCGCCGACCCACCGTCCCGCCGGCGGGTGACAGCGGCAACGACGGCGCACCCCCGGAGGCTCAGGGGTGAGGACTTCAACAAGTAGATCTGGAGGCAGTTTCACGCGCCGCTCCACCAAACTGGGCTAACTGCCGCTGACGAGGATCAGCCTGCTCGCGTTTACCGACGTGACCCGCTCGGTGGTCTCATCCATGAGCACCGGCGAGCTGCGTGAACGCTTGCGCACCCTTCATGCACACGAACTCGTCCGTGACGTCCTGGGTCTGGAGCCAGCCGGGGCCTCTCAGTCAACCTGGCGTGCCAGCCGTGGCCAGCCCGTCCAGCCAGCGGCGCAGGCGGACCTCCCCTGGCCGGTCCAGCGTCCGCAGGATGCGCAGCGCCTCGTGCCAGGCATCCGCGGCGGCGGCGGGCTCGGATCGGGCTGCCAGGGCCAGCCCGAGCCGGCCGAGCGAGTGGACCTGCCAGGGGCGGTCGTCGCGCGCGCGGAAGCTGGCCAGGCTGCTGCGGAAGTCGGCGATGGCGCCGTCCAGGTCGCCGGCGCGGGCCCGGGTGACCGCGGCGGCGTGCAGCACCTGGGCCTGGCCGCGCTCGTGTCCGAGCGCGACCAGGAGCTGTCGCGCCCGGTCGAGCAGCGCCGCCGAGTCCTCGAGCCCGCCCTGCTCGCGGGCAATGATCCCGAGGCCGCGGTAGGTGTGCGCCTCGCCCTGGGTGTCGCCGATGCCAAGGAACAGCGGCAGGGCCTGCTCGTGGCAGCGCATGGCCTCGTCGGGACGACCCTCCCAGAGGCGGAGCCGGCCGATGCTCAGCAGCAGGATGCCCTCCCACCTGAGGTCGCCGACGCCACGGCAGAGCCGCAGGCTCTCCTGGTAGATCGGGTCGGCATCCCGGTGATCGCCCAGGTAGCGGAGCGCCACCCCGCGGCTGTGCAGCGCCCGGCCGTGCAGGATGTGGTCCCGGTACCGGCTGGCCACCGGTAGGCAGCGGTCGAGGCACTCGATCGCCGTCCGCACCTGCCCCTGCTCGCGAAGGGCGATGCCCAGGTTGTGGTAGGTCGCTGCCTCCAGCTGCTCGCTGCCGAGGCGCCGGGCCATCGGCAGCACCTCCCGGTAGCAGGCGACGGCCTGCTCGAAGCGGGCCCAGTCCCGGTACACCACGCCCAGGCTGAGCAGCGCCTCGGCCTCGTTGGCGATGTCGCCGATCTCGTGGAAGAGCGCGCGGCTGTGCCGCAGGCGATCGATCGCGTCGGGCCAGTTGTTCTGGTTCAGGAACGCCCCGCCGAAGTCGAACAGGGCCAGCGCCTCGGCCCGCCGGTCCCCGGCCTGCCGGGTGGCGTCCAGCGCCAGCTCCTTGACTTGGAGCGAGTCCTCCCAATGGGCATGCCAGATGAAGAAGGTGTTGAGCGTGCGCGACAGGCTCCAGGCGTCACGCCAGAGCCCGCTGGCATGGGCCAGCCCCACCGCCGCGATCAGGCTCGTCTTCTCCGCCCGCAGCCAGGTCAGCGGTGCCCGCCGCAGGGCCTGGGCGTGCGCGCGCCCGACCTCGACCGGGGGGCCGGGCCGGGCGGTCGCATCGGCCGGGTCGTCGACGCGTCCCAGGCCCTCGTTGGCCCAGCGCGCCAGGCTCAGGTAGGCGTTGACCAGTCGGGTGACCGCGGCCAGGCGCTCCGGCTCGGCCTCCTCGGCCTCGGCGCGCTCGCGGCCGAAGACCCGCAGCAGGTCGTGGAGGCGGTAGCGCGGCTCGCCGAGCTCGTCGTCCCCCTCCGGCTCGACCAGCTGGGCCTCGACCAGCCGCTCGACCAGGTCCTCGCCATCCACGCCGGGGTCGCCCAGCAGCACGCCCGCGACCCAGCCGGGGAAGGTGGGGGCGGTGAGCAGCCCGAGCAGGCGGAAGGCGCGCTGCTCCAGCGGACTTCGGCCCTGGTAGCCGAGCAGGAAGCTGGCGCGCACCTCGCGGTCGCCGGCCTGCAGCTCGTCCAGCCGGGAGCGTTCGTCGGCGAGCCTCGAGGCCAGGCGTTCCAGGGTCCAGTGCTGCCTGGCGGCCAACCTCGCCCCGGCGATGCGGACCGCCAGCGGCAGCCGGCCGCACAGTCGCGCGATCGAGCGTGCCGGCTCGGGTTCGGCGGCGACCCGGGCCGCCCCCGCGATGCCGGCGAGCAGCTCGAGGGCCTCGGCCTCGCCGAAGATGTCCAGGTGCAGCAGGCGCGCGCCGTCCAGCCCGGGCAGCGAGCGCCGGCTGGTGACGATCACGGCGCAGCGCGGGTCGCCGGGCAGCAGCGGGCGGACCTGCGCCTCGTCGGCCGCGTTGTCGAGCACGACCAGGACCTTGCGCCCGGCCAGACGTCCCCGGTAGAGGCGCTCGCGCGCCTCGAGGCCGGCCGGCACGGACGCCTGCGGCACTCCGACCGCCGTGAGGAACTCGGCCAGCACCGCCGCGGGGTCGAGGCGCTCGGCCTCGGCGCCGCGCAGGTTGACGTACAGCTGGCCGTCGCCGAAGCGGGCGCTGAGCTGGTGGGCGAGGCGGGTGGCGAAGGCGGTCTTGCCGACGCCGGGCTTGCCGAACACGGCCAGCAACGGCGTGGCCGTCCTGCCTTCCAGCAGGGCCGTCGCCCCGGCCAGGGCGTCCTCGCGCCCGGTGAAGTCGTCGATGTCGCGCGGAAGCTGGGCCGGTCCCGTCCATGGGCTTGGCGACCCGTGGAGGTGCAGCTCGCCGATGTGCAGGTCGCGTCCGGCGACGTAGGTGCCGGTGAGGATCACGTCCCGGCCGGCGGTGGCGCCGCTGTCGGCGACGGCCGCGCCGTCGGGGCGCTGCTGCTGCTCGCTCACGCCGGTCCCCGGTCGCTGAACGAGCCAGCGGCCTGCTGCTGGCGGACCGACTCGCTTGGCTCGTAGCCGCTCTTCCAGAGGTGGAGGAGGTGCGCAACGACCATCCGGTACTGCTCGGACAGGAGGTCGTGGTGCTTGTCGGCGAGGAACTGCAGCAGCTCCACCCGCTTGAAGTTGCTGCGCGTGTAGACGATCGACTCGGCGTGCCGCCGGTAGGAGAACAGGGCGGCCGGCAGGACGTCGCCGCGGTGCCCCCGCTTGTGCAGGCGGATCTGGATGTCCCAGTCCTCGAAGGCGAACATGTCCTCGTCGTACCCGCCGACGTCCCGGATCGCCTCGGCATCGAACAGGGTAGTGGTCTTGCCGTCGGTGTGCAGGAACAGCATCAGCTCGGGCACGTAGCCGACCGGTGCGTACACCATGTCCAGCAGCCCGAAGTAGCGCGCATAGCAGCTGACGTAGGACAGGTCCGGGTTGCGCGCGAGCGCCGTCAGCGCCGTGGCGAGGTAGTCCCGGTGGATCAGGTCGTCGGCCCCGAGCGGCAGGAGGTAGCGGCCGGAGCTGGCGGCGATCCCGGCGTTGAGCGCCGAGGCGATCCCGCCGTTGGCCTTGCCCACCTTGACGACGCCGCGCAGCCCCTCGAACACCCGGATCGTGTGCGGCTCGGTGGACCCGTCGTCGACCACCACGATCTCGGTGTGCGGGTAGCTGGAGGCGCGGGCCGAGCGGATCGCCTCGTGCAGGTAGCGCCCCTGGTTGTAGAGGGGGATGACGACCGAGACCAGCGGGGTCGCCCGCCTGGGGCGACGCGCCCGGGCCGGACGTTCGCAAGCGCCGTAGGCCGCCTCCAGGCGAGCTCGCACGGCCTCGTCGCGGCAGTGGCGGGCCGCCTGCAGGCGGGCGCCAACCGACAGCTCGGCAACGGTCGCCGGCGCCGCCAGGCAGGCCAGCAGCTCGCGCGCGGCCGCGGCGGGAGCGCGCGTGTCCACCAGCAGGCCCGACCGCCCGTGCTCGACCAGCTCGGCGGCCGGGCCGGAGGCGTCGGCGACCACCACGCAGCCCTCGGCGAGGGCCAGCGGCAGGGCTGGGGGCAGCGGGCCCCTGCGGGCCGGGAACACACAGCAGGTCGCGTGGCCAAGTACGCGCGCCAGGTCGGCCTCGGCAAGCGGCCCGGAGACGCCGATCTCGGCCACGCCGGCAGCGCCGAGCCGGGCCCGCAGGTGCTCCGTGAAGGAGCCGCCGAAGGGCGCGCCGGCCGCGTCCTGGCCGTACAGGTGAAAGGCCAACCCGTCCCTGGCCGCGACCGCCTCCAGGGCGATGTCGACGAACGAGTCAGCTCCGGCGACAGGGCCGAGGGGACCGACGAACACCGCCCGCTGCGGTGCAGGGGGCTCCTCCGGGCCCGCCGGTGCCGAGACCGGCGCCAGCAGCGGGCCGGGGCCGACGTGGCGGGCGGCGGCCCCCAGCTCGGCGGCGACCTCGCGGGCCAGGTGCTGCGAGGAGGACGTCACCAGGTCGGCGTGGCCGAGGCTGTAGCGTTCGAGGTGGGCCACGATGGCGCGGCGGAAGTCGGTGTAGGGACGCCCGGTGGCCAGCGGGTCCGGTCCGTCCAGGCGCACGACCAGCGTCGCGCCGGAGAACCGGCCGAGCAGGCGCTTGGCGCGCATCGTGGTGAAACCTTCGCCGCGCCGCTCAGCGAACTCGACCACGTCGAGCCCGACCTCCTCGTCCAGCGCCTGGAGGGTGGCATACACCTGGTCGGCGTACCGATGGGCCGGGTCGAAGTACCACCCCTTGGGCTCGGGCGGCAGCACGGGGGTGTGCCTGACCCGATCGCCCAGCAGCCCCTGCAAGGCCGCGCCGCCCACCACCCAGACGTCGTGCCCGCCCGCGGCCATGCACCGGGCCAGCGCACACACCAGCGCCTCGCCGTCACGGTCGACGTAGGCGATCTTCATTGGGTCCACCGCGGCGCACGCTCCCGGCAAGGAGATCCCAAGCTGGCCGACATCCCGCGGGAACGCTACCGCGGGTCGTGGCCAGCGTCGCCGATGTTCAGGTCGCGGCCGGCGACGTACTGGCCACGCTGGTGCACGTCGCGGCCGGCGACCACGCCGGCGTCGCTGACGGTGAGCTGGACCCCGCCGGCCGCGTGAGCCTCGCCGACCAGGCGCTCGACCTCGGCGGCGAACGCCGGGTCGGCTTCCAGCTCCTCGGCAAGGGCGCTGCGTAGGGCCTGCTGGCGGGACTCGCTGTCGGGCCGCTGCTCGACCCCCTCGAGCTGGCTGCCGGCGTAGGTTCCGGGCCGCAGGCGTTCCTTCACGGCCTGGTACAGCCGCTTGACGGCCGGCAGGGCGGCGTCGGTGAGGGCGTCGGCGGCCTGCTCGGCGACCCGCCCACCGGCCCGCTGGAGCAGGGGCGTGAGGAGCGCGACGGCGGCTGTGGCGAGGCTGAACGGTTCGACCACGGATCCTCCCTCCGAGACCCACCACCCAAGGCCATGAGCCTAGCCCGCGCCGCCCATGGCGACCAGATCCTGGTCCGCCGGCACCAGCCGCGGTCTCCGCTCGTCCACCGCAGGCTGTCCCGCCAGAGACGGTAGTACTGCCGCATTCCGGCCGCTCGGAGATGGTACGGCAGGCCGGCGAACCACGATCGGCAGGGGAACCACCGGGCAGTTCCGTTCCTCTGGAAAGGCAACATCGGAGCGCCTCGGCCGGCCATTACCGGCTCTTCACAGCGAGCTGCTAGCGCACTACCTTGGGCCGGATGACCAGGATGAGGCCGACCGGCACGCAGGCGACCGGGATCGAGGCGGTCGACCAGGGCCGTCGCCCGGTGCCCGCTGCGCCGTCCGCGACCTGATCGCCCGGTGGGCGTCGGCGAAGCCGCGGCGACCGCGGCGGCGCTCGGCGCCGCGCTGCTCACGCTTGGCTACCGCAACCAGCGCGGTGTCGAGCTGAGCCCCGATGGTCGGCGCTACCTTGCGATGGGGGCCGGTCGACCGGCGCACCTTCCGTTCGGCCTCCGCTGGCTGCTCCCAGCCGTCTGCGGCACCTCGCTGACCCGGTGGCGCTGGAGCACGGCCATCCATCTGGGGCTGCTGCCGCCGCTGCTGGTGGTCTGGCTGTCGCGCTGGATCGACCACCCCGGGGTGCTGGTCACCGGTGGGTTGCTGGTCTGCGGGCTGCCGGGCATCTACCGCACGCACCTGCGCCTTCCGGTGCTGGTCGACGCTCCCGCGATGGCCTGGGCGCTTGGCGCGGCGATCGCCGCCCAGCACGGCAGCTGGCCATTGGCCGTGGCGCTGGCGCTGCTGGCCGGATCGATCAAGGAGCCGGCACCGATCTTCGCCGCCTGCTATGCCTGGAGCGTCCTACCGCTCGCCGGGCTGGCCGCGCCGCTGGTTCGCCGGCTGGTGGCGCGGCTCGGGGATGACGTCGAAGGGGAGGAGGACCGCCTCAGGCATCCCATCCACACCGGCCGGCTCGATCACACTGGCATGTGGTTCGAGGCGACGGCGATGGCGACGCCTTGGGGCGCCTGCCTGCTGGCCACCTTGACGACCGACCGGGCGACGATTCCGATGCTGGTGGTCACCGTGCTGCTGGCCTATGGGCAGCTGTTCGTCGCCGGGGACACCGTTCGCCTCTACCAGTGGGCGGCGCCGCCGGTGATCCTGGCCACGGCCACCGTCCTGCCGCCTCGCTGGGCCGTGGCCGCGTTGCTTGCCCATCTGCTAAACCCATGGGCGGGCAACGGGCGATGACTCGAGGCCCTTCCGCCGGCCACGAACGGTGCGCGTCCCTGCCGCTGAAGCAGCGCAGACGGGCTGCACTCCAGCGTTCGCTTCCAAATGTCTGCCCGTCGGTTGCCGAGTGGAGGGGATCGGGTGGCGTCACCCTCGGCACGGAAAGGATGAGGTGATGGTTGCGGAACACGGATCCGCGGCGCCGCCGGTGAGCGGCTTCGACGGCCTGGGGATGCATCTTGGTAACCTGCCGCGGTTGTCGCGGGCGCAGAGTCGCTCGATCAGTCCCGAAAGCTTCAGCGATGGGAAGGGCAAGGCCGGCATGGCCAGCGCGTTCAACTGCTATTGGGAGATGCCGTTCCGAAAGCGTTGCCGTATCACGCTGGGCAACATCGGTGACACGCCGATGACGGTCTATTACCAGATCACCTACGTCGAGACCGACGCCCGATCCGCTTCCAGCACGACCTGCGAGTGACCATCCAGGCGCTCGGATGGCGCTCAGGGGCTCGTTATCTCCCGCGTCGGGACGACATCGCATCGACGGCCTACTGGTACCAGACCTTGCCGACCGCGCCGTTTCCACCCTTGCCGGGGCGAGACGACCTCGAGGTGCTGTAGCGAGTGGAAACCTTTGCCCATGGAACGGCCCCGGGTGACTGCAACCTCCTCCGGGTAGGTACCAGGCGTGCCTGCCTGGAGCACGACGATCCCCATGCCCTCGACGCGATCCTGGACGAGCTGCGCGCAGGAGCACCGTTGGACGCGAACGGTACGCGGCTCCGGCCGGAGACACTCGCGTTGCTCTTGGATGCCACGCCCAGAACCGCCGAGGGTCGCCCAGAGCTGACCGCCGCCTCGTTCGAAGGGACACGCTTCCTGGGCGCTGCGGTGTTCGACGGCGTTCGCTTCGCGAGGAGGACGAGCTTCGCGCGTGCGCAGTTCGCCGGCTACGCCTCGTTCGGCAACGCGGCCTTCGACGGATGGACGCGCTTCCAGGATGCGAGGTTCCATACGGCGGTGTCGTTCCGAGAGGTCGTGCTGGGCGGCTCCACCAACTTCGACGACGCCCGCTTCGACGCTGGGGCGGCATTCGACGGCGCTCGATGCGGCGAGCTGGTCTCGTACGGCCGTGCGACCTTTCGAGGCTATGCTTCCTTCAGCGACGCCCACTTCGCCAAGAGCACGTCCTTCGAGCAAGCACGCTTCTCGGTCCATGCCGCCTTCCGCGGCGCAAGGTTCGCTGGCGAGGCGTCCTTCAAGGGAGCGCGGTTCGGCGGGGGATCGTTCCGCGGCGCGTGCTTCGGTGGCGATGTCTTGTTCGCGGACGCTCACTTTGAAGCAGCCGCTGATTTCGAGGAGACGGAGTTTCAGCAAGCCACGAGCTTCGCATCGGCCACCTTCGTGCGCTCCGCCCGGTTCCGGCGAGCCCGTGTGGCATCCGGCATCGTGCTCCAGGGGGTTCGCTGCGAGGGAACGCTCGATTTCACTGAGGCCAACTTCGAGGCGGCTGCTCAATTCGGCCCGGTGGCCTGGTGCAGGCACCTTGCGCTCGACAGGGCGCGCTTCGGTGCCGCCGCGGTGATCGAAGCGGCCGCCGAGATCCTATCCTGCACATGGGCGAGGTTCGACGACTCCGTCGCCTTACGGCTGCGCGGAGCAACGATCATTCTCGATGGGACGACCTTCGCGCGTGCGTCCTCCATATCGCCCGCCAGCGGTCTCGAAGGATCCGCCGCCGGCGCGTCCATGCCCAGGCTTCTCTCCGTGCGGAACGTCGACGTGACTGGCCTGGTCGTGTCCGACGTCGGGCTCGAGTACTGCCTGTTTCAGAGCGCGCTCTGCCTGGACAGGCTACAGATCGAGGGAGCAGGTTCGTTCGCCCGCACTCCGCCCGGGCTGCTGGTCGGCTGGCGCTGGCCGTTTGTCTGGCGCTGGACCAAGCGACAGGTGCTGGCCGAGGAGTGCCTTTGGCGGGACTCCCGTCCTGGAGGACCGGCGCGTGTGGCGCGTACACAGCAGCGCTGGCATCCGGGCGCGGCGTCGCTGTATGACCGGCTGACCGAGCTGACAGGACACGGGATCGAGACGATCGGGCCGGATCGTCTCACCGCGCTCTACCGGGCGCTCCGCAAGGCGGAAGAGGACGCCAAGAACGAACCCGGGGCCGCCGACTTCTACTACGGCGAGATGGAGATGCGACGTCTGTCGCAGAAGCCCGGGCGTGGGGAGCGGCTCCTCCTCACGCTCTACTGGCTGGCGAGCGGTTATGGGCTGCGTGGCTCGCGAGCCCTCGTAGGAGCGCTGGCCGTCCTCGTCGCGTCCGCGGTGCTGTTCGCGTCGGTGGGCTTCCAGGGCGCGACCGTCTCCGCCGACGCTCTTGTCGCGGGCATGCTCTATGGGGCGCGAACGGCCCTCGGTCTGTTCCCCGGCCCCCAGCCGCGGCTCACGCACTGGGGCGACGTGACGCAGATCGCCGTCCGACTGATCCTGCCTGTGTTGCTCGGCCTTGCCATCCTGGCGGTCAGAGGACGGGTCAAGCGCTGACCCTCTTTGGAGGTACTCGGGATGCACGCGATGTGGGTTCACGGACATGCCGCTCAATCGGAGCTGGCAGCCAAGCGCCTGCTCCAAGGGGACGGGGTCGCCTACAGCGGTCGCCCCGACGAGGAGCTCTGGGTCCACTTCGCCGTGCCGACCCCGGTGATCATCGCGGACCAGCGGCCGGCCCTCGTGCGGGCGTTCGTCCTGTTCCGCACCGAGGGCGGCGCGGCCATCGTGAAGGTCGGCATCTGGGACGGAGCCCGCCTCGCCGCCGAATTCGACGACCTGCTCCTGGAGGGAGACCACAGCCAGCGACTCGACGAGGGCAACACCTTCGTGATCGGCAGCCCCTTCCCGGTGTTCTGGGGCATCGGTATCTCGGTGCTCACACGGTTCGGCCACCAGACATTGAGCAAGGCCGGCTGCGTACGGTTCGCATCGGCTGGAGCGGACTTCGAGTGACTTTTGACTTTCTGTCCGCTCGCGGCGAGCGTGTGGGGCGCGGAAACCCTGATTCGCGCCATGAGCAGGCGTTTCGTACCATCCCCTGATGCTCTTCCTGCTGTGGTTGATCGCTTGTCTGCTCACCCGCCTGCTGGTTCTCTCGGAGGCCGACGACGGCACCAAGGAGCTGGAGATCCTCGTCCTGCGCCATCAGCTTCGGGTGCTGCGCCGCAAGACCGGCCGCCCCAAGTTCACCGCAGGCGACCGAGTCCTGCTGGCTGCCACCAGCCGGGTGCTCCCCCGACAGCGGTGGGCATCATTTCTCGTCGCGCCCCAGACGACGCCCTTGTCACTCGCGGTTGGCTGGCTACGGGCCCTGCCGGTGCGACCGGGTGCGGTCCCAGCGCCGGACGCGGGCCGGGCGCGCCGTCGTCCACGTCGCCCAGCCGGGGACGCCGGAGTCCCGTCGGCCCCCGGCGATGCGGGGCGCGTTGCCGGCCTCGGGGAAGTTGGCCGGGCTGGCGCGGAAGGCGCGCAGTGCCCAGCGGCCGGTGAGGGCCACGGCGGCCGCGACCGCCGCGAGGGCGGTGAGGTCGCCGGCGGCGTGGTGGCGGGCCGCCTCGATCACGATGAACGTCGCGGCGAGCACGACCAGGACCAGGGAGATGCCGCGATGGAAGCGGCCGGCCTCCGAGTGCGGCCACGGGTCGAGGGCGACGGTCAGCTCGCGGCCGTCGTCGGCGTCGGTGCACTCGGACTTGATCGGGCAGGCGTTGCAGACCGGCGCCTTGGCGCGGTACCGGATCACGCGCAGCTCGTGGTCGACCTCCTTGGGCCACAGCTGCTGGCCTTGCGTGCACTCCCAGACGTCCAGATGGTGGCGGTAGGTGAATCCGCGGGTGCGCCAGCGCTCGGCGCGCCGTTGGACGTGGCCGGCGGTGCGCTCGAGGAGGCCGCCGGCCACGAGCAGGAACAGCGCGTAGGCCCCGACCAGCAGCACTTCGGTGTGCGGGGGGCTCATCCCTGCCGCTCTCCAGCGGCCGGCGCGGGCGCCGGCTCGGTCACCTCGGTGAACAGGATGTCCTCGTGCTCGTCGAGGGTCACCTGGGCGACGCGGTGGCGCACGCCCTTCCAGCACAGCCACAGCACCGGCAACGCGCCGCCGAGGATGAACAGCAGGTCGCCGGGTAGCCGTAGCCACTCGAAGAAGGAGTTGGTGGGGCTGGTGACGAACTTGAGCTGCCGCGCCTGGAAGTACCCGTGGTTGATCGACTCGTACAGCTGGATGATGCCGAGTGGGAACAGGGTGGCGAAGACCATCCACGCCAGGCCGATGTTGGTCGACCAGAACGCGATCCGCGCGGCCCGCTCCGACCAGCGCTCCTCAGGCATGAGGTAGCGCAGGCAGAACAGGGCGAGCCCGATCGCCAGCATCCCGTAGACGCCCATCATCGCGGCGTGCCCGTGGTTGGCGGTGAGCGCGGTGCCGATCTCGTAGTAGCTGACCACGGGGAGGTTGATGAGGAAGCCGAAGATGCCGGCACCGAGGAAGTTCCAGAACCCGACCGCGACCAGGAACATCACCGCCCAGCGGTGCGGGAACGGCGTGCGCGAGCGCGACTCCTGCTTCGCGCCGAGCTGCAGGAACGTCCACGCCTCGACGGTGAGGAAGGTGAGCGGGATCACCTCGGCGGCGGAGAAGAACGCCCCGAGCGCCATGTGCTCCGCGGGCTCGCCGGAGAAGTACAGGTGGTGCATGGTGCCGATCACGCCGCCCATCGAGTACAGCACGATGTCGAGGTAGATCACGGTCAGCGCGACGCGCTCGCGGACCACGCCGAGCAGCACGAAGATGTAGGCGACCATCACCGTCGTGAACAGCTCCAGGAAATCCTCGACCCACAGGTGCACGACCCAGAAGCGCCAGAAGTCGGCGGTGGTGAAGTGCGAGTCGGGGCTGGCGAGCAGGCCGACGGCATAGAACGCGGGGATCGCGAGCGCCGCGAACAGGAACAGCCAGGGCATGTTGCCCCTGTGCTCGCTGCGCAGCCGCTCCCGCAGCACGCGCCACAGCATGAACACCCACGCGAACAGCCCGACCGACAGCAGGACCTGCCAGAAGCGCCCGAGGTCGAGGTACTCCCAGCCCTGGTTGCCGAACCACTGCCAGACCCGGTCCAGCCCACCGAAGATGCCGGCCCACTCGCCACCCATGCTCCCGAAGACGACCAGGGCGAGCGCGCCGAGCAGCCCGTAGGCGAGCAGGCCCTGCCGGCGCGGCTCGTGCCCGGCGATCATCGGCGCCAGGAAGATCCCGGCGGCGAGGAACGAGGTCGCGACCCAGAAGATCGCGAGCTGCACGTGCCAGGTACGCATCAGGTTGTACGGGAAGAGACGCGCGAGGTCGACGCCGAAGAAGTTCGTCAGGTCGGCGCGGTAGTGCTCGGCGGCGGCACCGGTGATCGTCTGGATCAGGAACAGCGCCGCCATCACCAGGAAGAACCAGGCGGTCGCGCGCTGGCCGGGGGTGAGCGCGACGTCGCCGGGCGCCCGGAAGCTGAGCGTCACCTGCTCGCGCCCGTGCCAGCCGAGGACCCGCCAGCGCCCGTACGCCGCGAACAGCAGCCCGATGCCGCCGAGCAGCGCGGCGAGGGAGAGCATCGACCAGATCACCGTGTTCGCGGTCGGCTCGTTGCCGACCAGCGGCTCCGGCGGCCAGTTGTTGGTGTACGAGTAGCCCAGCCCGGGCCGGTTGGTCGACGACGCCCACGCCGACCACGCGAAGTACGCGGTGAGCCGGCGCGTGTCGCCACGGTCGGTGATCGCGCCGCGACGCAGCCCGCGGCTGGTGTCCGCGGCAGCGAAGTAGCCGTGGTAGTACTCCGCGAGGCTGCGGAACGCGGCGGCCTGCGCGCCGGAGATCGTCAGCGTGCCGCTGCGTGCGTCGTAGCGGTTGTCCTTGAACTCCGAACGCGTGCGCGCCCTTGCCTGTCCGACCCGGCGCCCCCGTACGTCGTGGTCACCGCCTCGGCCGCGCGGTGCAGGTAGTCCGCGGTCCAGTCGGGCCCCAGGTAGGCGCCGTGCCCGAAGATCGAGCCGTACTGCATCAACCCGTTCCTGAGCAGGACGTGCTGCCCGGCGCGGACGTCATCACCCGTGAACGCCACAGCGCCCCGGTCGTCCACGACGCGGACAGGGATCGGCGGCTCGGCCTGGTAGGTGCGATAGGCGAGCAGACCCATGACCAGGAACCCGAAGAGCACGACCAGTGCGACCGCCTGGATCCAGCCCTTCGACACCAGCAACTCTCGTCGCTGCGCTGCGGCACGTCCTCGCACTGGCCCATCCTCGCGTCGGCCCGCCGTACGGGCGCTCCCACGGCGCAGCGGCCTGGCTGCCGGCGCCATCGACGACGGAGATTATCGCCAGGCACCTCGATCGCGGAACTTCTGAGCGGCCTGCGCTGGACAGGTCGGTTGACTCCGGTCGGCCCTGACGCGGCCGCCACCGCGAGGGCATCGTGACCGTCCGCCTGCCCAGCTCAGCCGGTGCGCGGTTCACGCCGGGTCCGCCTTTACATCGAGGCCGCCGGGACGCTAGAAGGAGCCCTTCAATCGGCCCACCGGCTCGGCCGCTACGTTGCCCACCTCACCGGTGTGCCCAACGCTGGTCGGACGGCGGCCGGGATTTCGCTCCACCTTCCCTCCGCCCGACGCCAGGCCGCGCGGGACTAGATATCGGGCGGGGTTTGGCGGGCGATGTCGTCGGGGGTGAACTGCTCGCGGGCGGTGGACACCGCCCAGCGGTGGCCGTAGGGGTCGCGCAGGACGCCGTAGCGCTCGCCCCAGAACATCTCCTGCACCGGCATCTCCACCACCGCGCCGAGGTCAACGGCCTGCCGGGCGACCGCGTCCACGTCCTCCACCTCGACGTGCAGCATCACCGGGCTGCCGCCGATGGTCGGTGGCGCCAGTGCCCCTAACGTCGGGGTCTCCTCGCTGACCAGCAGCCGGGCGGGGCCGACGGCCAGCTCGACGAACATGACCCTGCCGTCGGGCAGGCTGTTGCGCAGCAGCTCGGCGGCGCCGAACGCGGTGCGGTAGAACGCCACCGCGGCATCGGTGTCACGGACGAACAGGTGGGGCGTGAGGCCCAGGGGGCGCTGGGCGGTCATGTGGGCTCCTTTGCGGGCAGCAGTCCAGCCTGGATGGCGGCGGCCGCCAGGCGCTGGAGCAGGGCGGCCTCGGCCTGGGCGGCCTGGCGGCCCAGCGGGGTGAGCCGGTAGTAGCGGCGGCGGGCGTCGTGGGGGGCGGCCGGGTCGCCGCCCTCGGCCTCCTCGACCAGGCCGTCGGCCAGCAGTCTGGCGATGGTGCGGTACAGCGTGCCGGGGCCCAGCCGCACGGTGCCCGCGGTGACCTGCTCGACGAACTGCATCACCGCGTAGCCGTGCGCCTGGCCGGCGGCCAGGGCGAGCAGCACCTGGAAGGCGGCCGGGGTGAGCGGCGGGACGGGGTTGACGGTCATCGTCCACCAGTCTACTATCCAACCGAGCTACATCCAATTTGGATATAGCCGGAGTGAGACTACCAGGGGAGGTAGGAGCCATGATCGGTGGCGTCATCCAGGTGGTTGTCGAGGTCGAGGACCAGGAGCGGGCCAAGCGGTTCTGGACCGAGCAGCTGGGCTTCGAGCTGGCCCAGGACGCCCCGTACGGGGAGGAGCGCTGGCTGGAGGTGCGCACGCCCGACAAGGCGGTGACAGTGGTTTTGGACCTCCGCCGGGGGGTGCGGCCGACCGCGCCGCATCCGAGCCTGCCGACTTCCAAGGTGATGTTCTACGCCGAGGACCTGCAGCAGACCTACAAAGAGCTGACCGCCCGGGGCGTGGCGTTCCCCCAGCCGCCCGTGCAGCAGCCGTTCGGCTGGTGGTCGCTGTTCCAGGATTCCGAGGGCAACCGCTTCGCGCTGGTGCCCCGCGGGCAGTAGCGTGGTCGCCTCGCACACTCCAACCGGCTCGGCACCGCCGCCATTGTCCGCTGGTTCCGCCAGCTTCCCTTCGCGGACAACCAGCAACTGCTGAGGTGACCGGACATGGAAGCTCCGCTGGCCTCCCCCTCTCTGCCGGGCAGGATGCGCGCCTCGCTGCTGGGCGACTGGCAGCAGGCCAGGCCGGCCCAACGGTTCGCCTACCTGGTCGGCGGCGCGCTCATCCTGGTCGGCCTGGCCCACCTGGTCGCCTGGCTGGCGGTCGGCGGCGCCTGGCAGGGCCCCGTCTCGTTCCGCAAGCCCACCACCTTCGGGATCTCCTTCGGGCTGACCACCATCACCCTGGCCTGGGTCACCGGCCACCTGCGGATCTCCGACCGCACCCGTTGGCTGCTGCTCGGCCCGCTGGCCGCCGCCGACACCACCGAGGTCGCCTGGGTGTCGACCCAGCGCTGGCGCGGGGTGGCCTCCCACTTCAACTTCGCCACCACCCTGGACACCTCGCTGTTCCTGCTGGGCGCGGCCGCGATCGCGGTCACCGTCACCGCGATCCTGGCCCTGACGGTGCTGGCGTTCACCGCCATGCGCGCCGCACCGAGCATGGCGCTGGCGGTCCGCGTCGGCCTGCTGATCCTGCTGGTCGCCCAGGGGGTCGGCGGCTGGATGATCGGCCACGGCGTGGGGCCGGCCAGCGACGGCGTGACCCAGGGGCTGACCACCTTCGGGGCGGCGGGGGTGATGAAGGTGCCGCACGCGGTGGCGATGCACGCCGTCCAGGTGCTGCCGGGCCTGGCGTGGCTGCTGTCGTTCGCCGCCGTCCGGGAGCGGCGGCGGCTGGGCCTGGTGGGGGTCGCCACCGTGGGGTATGTGGCGCTGGTGGCGGTCAGCCTGCTGCAGACCGCCGCCGGGCTGGCGCCGTTGGACCTCGGCGTGGCCGCGGCGGTGCTGTCCCTGCTGGGCCTGCTGCTGCTCGGCGTCGCCTCCCTGGCCGCGCTGCTGGCCCTGCGCACCCCCACCCCGGCGTCTGCCTGAACAGCCAGG
>WNGE01003542.1_pt1 | contig 18734 bp, 9 predicted proteins | sample 5400651 | NCBI WGS metagenome assembly WNGE01 (sample SAMN13153370, study PRJNA577476) | soil metagenome | isolation source: 60 cm soil or saprolite under grassland replicate 2 | place: USA:California | collected 2016-06-15
GTTGCTCGCCTCCAAGTGTCGAAGTATCGCTGGTACGACTTCAACGGCCTGTTCCGGCGGGACTGGAATTTCTTCGACTACAACCTGCTGGCCAATCCATTAAACCCATCAAATTCCAATCCCGCCATCCCGGTCCTGTCCTCCCCCAAGAGCTTCAATAATCTCAGACGAATGACAGACCTAGGCCTAACGCTGCTGCCGGAGTCCCGCGTCAGTTTCCGCCTTGGATATGGAAGGAACACTTTCGCAGGGCCTTCGTTCAGCACAATCCCCGAAGCCTCCGACGATGAACTCATCGAGACTGTGCTCGTTCAACACAATAAGGTGATAGCCGACAGCTACCAGGTGGGAGTGGATTTCAAAATCCTTCCCAAAACCACTATCAGCTTCGATCAGTTCATCAACCACACCAAGCATGGTACTTCCTGGCAGGACCAGACTTTTTCATGGGTTCTTTCGGACGGAACTCCCACAGATCTGGGAATTGTGTGGAACACCATAAACGGTCAACCCTGTGCCGTTCCTTTTCCGTCGGGTCCACCGGTGGCAGACCCGACATGCAGTTTGTACCTTGCCTACCGTCGGTCCAATCCGATCAGCACGAACACACCAACGGAACAGTTGAGCATTCGCTCCAGCATTGTGCCGAAGGTAGATTTCCACGGGCGCGTCAGCTATAGCAAAATGGATATGAAAAGTGAGTTCAACGACTTCTTTAACGGTTTCCTTCCTGATCTGGGCACCCGTCAATTCACGACGACAGGGCCGATTTCCGGTGAGCGCATCTCAGTGAGCACAGATTTTGGCGCTACTGTGCATCTCACGAAGAAACTGCGCTTCACAGACCAGTTCCGCTTTTACAACTTCCGCATACCGTCGAACTGGAACTCCACGCTCTCGACCTGGTCCGGGACTTCTGCTCTCGACCCGGTAGGTTCAACTCCCGATTCAGTGGATAACACGGTATTTGCTCGCTTCCTAGGCGAAAACACAAAGTGGAATGAAGTCGGTTTGGAGTATGACTTCACAAGACATGTTGGGGCGCGTCTGGGCTACAAATTTCGCAAAACGACATACCACCACATGGATGAACTCAACGACATCACTAGCGGTGACATTGAAACTGGTGAGGACATCGTGGATGTGAACTTCCATACTGCAGAAATTGGCGTATGGTTCCGTCCCAATGAGAAGTTTCGTGCAAGCGTTGACACGGAACTCACCACAGCTGACAATTTCCTCACGCGCATCAGTCCGCGCCGCACCTTACAGTATCGCTTCCGCACCAGCTACCACCCGCTCCGTTGGGTCAATCTGGCGGCGACTGCAGACGTCTACGAGGCTCGCAACGGCGTTCAGGAGATCCGCTACAACGCGCACAGTCGCAACTTCGGCTTTACCGCGACCGCACTTCGCAATGAAAGGTTTGGAGTCGAACTCGCCTACAACTACAACAACACCGCCTCAAACAGCTTTATCTGTTTCCAGGACACTGCTTCTACAATTCCAGGAAATCCTGGAGCCTGCACGGCTGATAGCGAGGGCGGGGCACCTTTTGAGTTGTACCAAACTTTTGGCAATCGAAATCATTTTGGCTCGGCAACTCTGCTGTTGAAGCCCGTTAAACGGCTCACAACGAACATTGGATATAGCATTGTCAGCTCTGACGGTAACGCCACCATCATCAATCCTTCGCAGCCTTTCGGCAGTCTAAGAAGTAACTTCTATCGGCCTTTCGCCGATGTTGAGTTCGAGGTTGTGAAGGGTTGGTCCGCTGTTGCGAAGTGGAACTACTACGACTACGCGGAGAAGAACCCGTTTTTTGGTCCCACCTATCCACGGGACTTTCACGCCAACGTGACCACGTTGGCCTTGCGCTATTCTTTCTGACGAGTTAGCGGGAAACAAGGGAAGACTGACGAATACAAGGAGGATGATTTGATGAACGAAATTTGATTCGAGAGTTAAGTAAAGCGTGCTTCTCGCTGGACTGATTGCGATCTGGACAGTCCCTTCTCTGGCCCAGAATGCCGGGGAAACCTTATTTAAGACCAAGTGTGCAGCCTGCCATGGGCCGGACGGTAAGGGCGAAGTTCCCATGGGAAAGAAACTTGGCGCCCGCAGTCGTCGTCCTCGGCATGGTTCTGGTGATTTCTGTCGCCGCTGTGCTGGCCTTTCTGATTCTTCCGATGCTCTTCGCCAGCGGCAGGTCGGTCGGCACCCGGTCCTGGCTTTGGCTTCTATACTTCGTGGCGGTCGGGTTGGGTTACATTCTGGTGGAGATCGCCTTTATCCAGAGGTTCGTGTTATTTCTCGGGCACCCAACCTACGCGTTGACCGTGGTCATCTTTCTGCTGTTGGTTTCGAGCGGCAGCGGCATCCTGCTTTCCCGAACAATCTGCGCTTATGTTCTGGTGCTGCCGGCCTTGCTGAATGCCCTGGTAGGGCTGCCATTCGCCATGAAGTTGCTGGTCAGCGGATTGATCCCGATTCCCGTGGGCTTGGCCATGGGCATGCCGTTTCCGATCTGGTTGCGCGCGCTAGCCAGTGCGCCCGGGGCAGAGAACGGCGGCGGGACTGCCGGAAATGCCGTGGAGTGGGCCTGGGCGATGAACGCCGCTTCCAGCGTGCTGGGTTCGGTGCTCGCCATCGTGATCGCGATTCACTGGGGGCTGAACATCACGTTGGCGTGCGGTGCCGGCGCCTACCTTGCCGCAGTGACGCTGTCGCCAGTGCTAAAGCCGACGCGAGTCCAACGCCTAGAGAATTTGGGTGGGAAGAAGCTCAAGCCGGAGTTTGTGGCGTGGCAACCGTGAGCAATAAGGCAATAAGAACGGGAGGAGTTTTCGTCGGGCCTCGACTTGCCGCTTACGGCACAACGGGGAGAACTAGAGCCGAAGGCCGAGATTTGTCGTGGTAGATGACGTTGGTTGCTTTGACCATGTGCGTTCCACGCGCCTGATCCTCACCGGTGTTCAAGTTTCGATCAAATCGCGGGAAGTTACTGCTGGAAACCTCGAGCCTCAGTTTGTGTCCTGGCAGGAAAACGTTGCTCGTCGCCCAAAGATCTACGCTAATGTGATTGATCTCCCCGGGATTTACAAGTTCCGGTTTCTCCTGCGAATTGCGGTAGCGCAAGCGCAGAATACCTTCCGTCAAATTCTGAGCAAATCCGTTCGGCCAGACGTCAACCACTTTTCCGGTAAAGTCTGTGTCGACTGCAGAGCTGCTGACATACAGGTCGAGCGAAATTGGACCCGTAACTTCGGTGTTCTGTGTAAATGCCGGCGAAGAGAATACGAGCACGTCGCCCCGCGCTTCCGCAGGCCGCTGGTCCTGCGGGCCAACCCCTGTTGGCAGCGGTTGGCAACAAAGGGGCCCCCCAATCGTGGGGACTGCGTCGTTCGGATCGTAGACGTATTGGTCGGGTTTCTCCTCGGCAGGTGCGGCTGTACTCAGCGTGCCGCCTCCTGCAAGACCATTCGCTGGCTTGGTCGAGCGCAGGTAATACCGCGTCGCCTTGGCACGCTCCAGGGGCCAGCCATTTTCTTCCCGCCAGTCATTCTTGCCCATGACGAAGATTTTTATGGGTTTCTCCTGGTCTGACCCATTCTCTATTCCCTTCAGGAGAGCGTCATACCAGCGTAGTGTCACTGCTTCCACGTCGAACGGCAACTTATCTCCAAAATCGACGGCGCCAATTCTCCCCACTGCCGTGCCACCGGCATGCCCTCCAACGTAGATCATCAGCCGCTGACCACGCCGCGCGGCCTCCGTGCCTGCCTCGTCCTTGAGGCGCGCATAATTCCTTAACGTCCCGCCTAGAAAAATGTCGTACCATGCGCCCATACTGAATACCGGAACCTGAATCTGCGCGTAGTGGTCTTCGATCGACCACTGCTTCCAATAGTCGTCATAGTTGGAGTGCGCGAGCCAGTCGGTGAAATACGGCGCCAGTCCGGCAGCCGAGGGTGTTTCGAACACCGGATACGACAACAGCGGCAGCGTTTGTGTCCACCTAACCACGTCGTCGCCTATCTCTACGCGGCGGCTAATGGTGTTGTCCGCCAGTCCCGTCGTCCACGACTCGTTGAACCATTGCTCAAACGCACCGCCCTGATAGGTCCAGCCATCGTGATAGTTGGATGCCGTATCGCTGGGGCAAATGCCCACCAGATGAGGCGGCGTGGCAATTGCAGCTAGATACTGCGTCGCACCGACGTAGGAGCCACCGAACATCCCGACCTTTCCGTTGGAATATGGAAGCGCAGCTGCCCACTCAACCGTGTCATAGCCGTCCTGAGATTCGTGCTTGAACGGATACCAATCCCCCTCCGAGGCATATCTTCCTCGGACGTCCTGCGCGATGACCACGTACCCGCGGGTCGCGGCCCGCAAGCAAAAATCTACCGCTCCGTTCTTGTCATAGGGTGTGCGTGTCAACAGCACTGGAAACTTGCCCTCCGCCTTTGGGCGGCAAATATCTGCGCGCAACGTGACTTCGTCACGCATCTTTACAGGCACACCTCGGTCGATAGTCACTTCGTAACTATCTGCCGCCCTGACTCCAGCCGGTGCTAAGACCGTCAGGGCGGCAAAAGAACAACCCAGCAGCAGCCGCGAATGTATCCGCGCTCGCCTTGCTGGGTCGGCAGCCATCACTCTTCTCATTCACTCCGCCTTTGTCGGGTTGCTGTCCAGCTTCTCGGTTCGCAGCGTAGGCTACTGGAATCGCCTCGGTCAAGGCAAGTTGGTGCGTGGCAACACATCGATTGCCCACATTTGTTGGTAAGGATCTTTTCAACTTCGCGAACTTTGATTAATGTAATCGCACACGGAAAATTGCTATGTCTTCTCGGCGCAAATTCTTGACTGATGCCGGAACCTTGGCTGCGGGCGCCCTGGGCGCGACCGCTCTGTCTGCTGCGGAAGAGCAGCCGCAGTTATCCTCAACTAAAACGGTCGGCCTTTGCGGCCAGTGGCGGTTTCGCACCAATCCCACGGCAGCCGGTGCGGAGCAGCACTGGCACGAGGCTGACTATTCCGTGAATGACTGGCAAAGCGTCGTTGTGCCTCATACCTGGCAAGTTGCCTTGTCGTCTGTCGACTATCGCGGCATCGCCTGGTATCGGCGGACCTTCGATGTTCCGATCGCCTGGCAGCATTCCGCGGTGCGGATCGAGTTTGAAGCTGTCTTCCATACCGCCATGGTGTGGATCAATGGCAAGCTGGCCGGAGAACATGCCCGCAAGGGTTACACGGCTTTTACCTTCGACATCACGCAGTTCCTCCGCTGGGGTCGGCCCAATACGGTCGCGGTGCGTGTGGATAGTGCCTTCAACGATCACATGCTGCCGCGAGGACGTTCCAGCGATTGGGCCCACGATGGCGGAATCTTTCGTCCGGTCCAACTGCTGGTCACGCCGAAGACTTTTGTCGAGCGTATCGACGTTGAAGCGGTTCCCGATCTTGCCGCCGGCGAAGGGAAACTAACTATCACCGCATACGTTCGAAATACTGGTTCAAGACCATGGAACGGACGGGCCTCTTTCCAGGTCTTCGATGAAGAGTCTGAACTTGCGGTCTTGAACAGTTCAGAAACTTCGGGTCTCTCAATCCAAGCGGGGGCGGTGCAGACGGTGCTCTTTCATGCGTCCCTGCCCCACGCCAAGTCCTGGCATTTTGACCACCCTAACCTTTATCGGCTGGATTTCTCGATCACAGATGAGCGCGAATCACACCAGTTCTCGACGACGTTCGGAGTGCGGAAACTGGAAGTCAAGGACGGCAAATTCCACCTGAACGGAGAGCATGTCCGGCTGATGGGTGTGGAACGGATGGCGGGCAGCAACCCGGAATTTGGCATGGCGGAGCCAGAAGAGTGGATCAGGCACGACTATGCCGATATGAAACTTCTGAATTGCATCTTCACGCGAGTCCATTGGCCGCAGGACAAACGGGTGCTTGACTACTGTGATCGTCACGGCATTTTGATGCAGGCCGAGGTTCCGGCTTGGGGGTATGACACGTTTCAAGGCATGGGAGCGGGACCCGATGCCGACATCATGCAAAACGGTCTGGAACAGTTGCAAGAGATGGTCGCGCGCGACCGGAACCATCCTTCGGTTGTGGTCTGGGGGCTATGCAATGAAATCGCCGGCCAAAATCCTCCGGCCTATCAATTCGCCAAGCGCATGTTTGAGGAAGCGAAACAACTCGACCCGGGACGGCTCTGCTCTTATGCTTCAAACTCGTTGGGCGAGACCCCGGAACGCGACGTGGCGGGGCTCATGGATTTCATCGAGACGAACGAATACTTCGGGAGCTGGCAAGAAGGCCCTCCCGAGGCGGTGGCCAAGCATTTGGACGACCTCCACGCGGCATTTCCGGGCAAACCGGTGGTGATTTCAGAGTACGGATATTGCGCCTGTACCGAAGACCGTCCCGAAGGCGACGGGCACCGGATTCACATTCTTCGATCCCACGATGCGGTCATCCGCTCCAAAGACTTCATCGGTGGCGCCATTTTCTTCTGCTACAACGACTACCGGACTCATGTGGGCGATCGCGGCGTCGGGGCACTGAGGCAGCGTGTTCATGGGGTCGTGGATCTCTATGGTCGCCCGAAACCCTCCTACGAAGTCTTGCGGCTGGAATCGGGTCCGATTGAATCGGTGTCCGTTGAAAACCAGCTGAACGTTTTTCAGCTGCTCGTCCGAACACGGCGCGATATGCCAATGTATACTCTCCGTGGATACAGGTTGCGCGGTGTCCTTTACGGTGAAGGTGACATTCCGGTTGAGCAGCAAGAAGCAGAACTTCCGGAGACCGCCCCCGGTGGCCAAGTCAAGATTGAAATCAGGTTTGGCCAGTCGGGTGTGCCACTTCGAGTAAGATTTGATGTGTTTCGACCGTGTCGCTTCTCGGTGTCTTCATTGGAGTGGAAACCGTAATGCGGAGAAGCATACCGGTCCCCATTTGGCGAGAAACGAACTAGACGATTGGCTGGCGTTTCCTGCTCAGTCACCTGCCTGGCGTAATCGTGATGTTCCGAAAAGCGACGTGTCCATCTTCACTACCCTGCAGATAGATCGGGCCGGGTAGTCCTTCGTGACTATCCAAAGCGCCGCCCGTGATACCCGGAATTTCCTGCTGGTCAATAATGGTCTGACCGTTCTGCACGACAGTGACCACGCGGCCCACAAGTGTGATGTCGTAGGTCTGCCATTCTCCCGGCCGGCGCGGCTGTTCGGGCGACGGAGCCAGGAAGCCATACACACCTCCCGTGCGCATGGTCGGTCCTTCTGGCACAGGATCGTCTTCGATTTGAACTTCGTATCGACCTCGCAGGTAGACACCACTATTCGATTTCGGAGCGCAATTGAATTCGATATGTAACCTGAAATCTTCGAACTTCGCATCAGTGATAAGTTCAGGACCATGTCCGGGACTCAAGAAAGTTCCGTTTTCGACCTTCCAAGTAGCCGTTGCATTCGGATCGCTCGGCCGCCACCCGCTCAGGTCCTTGCCGTTGAATAACTGCTTCGGTTCGCCCCACTTCGGCTCAGTCTTTCTCTTCCTCTTCAGGTCCGGTGCCCTCTCGCCCGTCCATTGCCACGGAGTTCCATCCTGCCCGCTCGTCGTCCCGCTCAGTTTCTGCCCCGACAGTGTGCCCACAAACACCATGTCGTCTTTCCTGTCCTCCTCCTCTTTGGAAGAAACGAATGTTATTTGCCCATGGGACAGTTCGATTTTCGGGAGCGGCCGCGCGTGTCCCCAACGGCTCACCAGAAGCGCTTTGAGCTGCCCGCTTTCCTGAGTTATCTCCAGCCACGAGGGATATTCGCGACTCGGAGTCTTCAGGGTCAGATCCCAACGCCCCAGAAACGACTGAGCCGACTCGTTTGTCGTCTCCGCAGAGTTGTGTTGTTCGGAATACACCGGCATAGAAAGCGCCAGTACTAACATGGTTAGCGCGACTGCGCTCCGCGGAATACTCATATTGCTTCGACTCCTTTCGCCGAGTGCGTTACAGCCAAACCTTCACGCCCAGAACTGCCTCGTCCCTACGACTTGATACTCTGCGAAGTTGAATCCCAATACACCGGTTTCTTCCTGAAGTAGGATTCATTGGCCATGTGGCAGCCGAGAGCGGCGTTGTGCCCGAACACCGCATCCTGCAGCACCGGCTTGCGCGACCGGACGGCCTCGAAGAAATTCCAGAGGTGGGGACGCAAATCGTCATAATCGTTTCCCTTAAAGATCAAGCTCTCGGGAGCTGGTTCCTGCCCGGGTTTGGGATCGTGTTCCTCGTGCCACTGCGCGAGATAGGGTGTCTTCAGACGTGCAGGAAACGACCCCGAGTAATAACTCGGAGAGAGATCCACTCCGGGTTGCGGAGAATAGCTGAGCCCGAACTCGGTGAGTTCGATGACACCCTTGGAACCCATAAAGCGAGTGACTTCGGTCGATTCCGTATCCAGGCTCAAGCGCATGTAGACCGGAACATTGGCGTACTCGAAGAGAACGGCATGCACATCTGGCATATTGCGTCCGTCCTTCCAGCGGTAAATACCCCCGAACGCCGAGACCCGCTTGGGAATCTCATTGATGCCGAGAACGGCTTGCATTCCGCTAATCAGATGCACGAGTAAGTCACCCGCAACCCCGGTTCCATATTCCTTCCAACAGCGCCAACGCGCAAAGGCGAGCGGGTCGAAAGGCTTTTTCGGTGCGGTTCCGAGCCACGTATCCCAATCCAGATTTTCGGGAGACAAATCCGCCGGCGGCGGATATTCCCATGCACCTGTGGGATCATTCCGTCCCAAGGTCGCTTCCACCACGCTCAACGCGCCGATCGCTCCCCGGTCGTAGAGCTCTTTCGCTTTAGCGCATAAGACTGAACTCGTCCGCTGCGCGCCCACCATAACAATCCGGTCCGATTTCTTTGCGGCTGCGACCAGAGCCAAGCCATCCGCTGGAGTATGCGAAAACGGCTTCTCGCAATACACATCCTTGCCAGCCGCGACCGCGTCAACTACGACCTGCTTGTGCCAGTGGTCCGGCACCGCCACGATGATCGCGTCAATATCTTTGTTGTCGAGCAGGTCCTTGTACCGGCGCGTCGTCGGAATCGGTTTGCCTACCAGTTCCCGAGCCAGTTCGTGGCGGCCATCGTAAAGATCGCAGGCGGCCGCGCACTCCACTCCCGGAAGCTGAATCGCTGTCGGGAGCAAGTTGCTGCCCTCCATTCCCACGCCGACGATTCCAAAACGAACGCGATCACTCGCAGCCAATGGGGGAGTCCATGCAAACAGCGGCTCGGAATTCAGGAGTATGGCATTCGCGGCAAGCGTAGCGCCTGCCGCTCCGGCGGTTGTTTGTAAGAACTCACGGCGCGAGAACCGATACTTTTTCATCATGTGGCCTCCCTGGGTACTGCTTGCAGCCCATCGCAGTTCGCAACCCTGCTTATGAAATAAACTCGCTTTTCACTAAAACCTTGACGGAGTTTGCCGCGTTATTTTACCTGTGAGTTCAATCCGCGCTGAGGAACTCCCGACATATACGTTGAAGTCCGCGGCGTCCACCGACCAGTCATGAGTCTTGATGTTGTAGTAAGCGAAGGCCCTGCGATCGAGCGTGAGCGAAACACGCTGGGTTTCGCCCGCATTCAGTTGCATCTTCGCGAATCCCTTCAGTTCCTTTACGGGCCGGGGAACAATGGGATGCGGCTCGCCCACGTACACTTCGGCAACCTCGGCACCGGCACGATGGCCTGTGTTCGTCACATCGAAGCTGACGGTAACGGGCTGATCGCCCGAAGCGGCGGCCGGAGTCACTGAGAGGTTCTTGTAGGCAAACGTCGTGTACGAAAGTCCGTAGCCGAACGGGAACTGCGGTTTGACGGCGGCCTTGTCGAAGTGGCGGTATCCGATAAACACACCCTCCGCATAAGCGGTTTTCTTGTCGCCTGCTTTGGGATAGTAATTGTCGTGCGCGGGATTGTCCTCCCAGCTGCGCTCAAACGTGACGGGCAGCTTGCCCGATGGACTGTATTCGCCGAAAAGCAATTGCGCCAGCGCCGTGCCTTGCGCCTGGCCTGCATACCAAGTTTCGAAGAGCGCGGGAACATGACCAAGCCATGCATTCACGTCAACCGCACCGCCGGAAGTGAGGACGACAATCGTGTTCTTGTTGGCAGCGGCGATCTGATTAATAAGTTCGTCCTGCACTGGGGGAAGCTGGAAGGTGCGGTCCGCGCCCTCGCTCTCACTGTCGGGATCGAAGCCCGCCGCTAGCACTACTGCATCTGCCTTGGACGCTAACGCTTTCGCTGTGGCATTTACAACCCGATCTGGACGCACGATGCCGAGTCTCACGCTCGGACCGCCCCAGCTCCAATGCACGGAGTATTCAAAACGAATCTTGTGCGGACCCGCCGCCAGCGGCAACCGTTCCTGGCTCACCTGCGCACGAGAGAGTTCCCAGGTGTCGATCACTAGTTTGTCGTCAACGTATAGTTTGTAGCCGCCGCCTTCGCCGGGGCCTTGTACGAAGAAAAGGTGCTCGCCCGGATTGCTGGGCGTGAAGTATCCCGACCAGCGGGCCGACACTTCATTTTGATTGACGCCATCGCCAAGCGAGTGATCGGCGTTGATGTGTTGATCGGTACGATGAACCGAAGCCTCCCCACTTAGATTGAGATTGTTGAACGCCTCCAGTTTGATGCCCGGTTCTTTGCCTGCAGCGTCAATCGAGAAGGCCGTGGCATCGGCCATGTCACCGAGAGATGGAATTCCGCGATCGTAATAAACGGTTGCTCCGCTGCCGCGGTAGTCCACCATGCCTTCCAGATAGCTCACCGCACCAAACGGACGTACGCCCGCGCTGCCTCCGCCAACTACAGGAGCGGGATAGGCATCCGGTCCGATGACAGCGATCGTTTTGATTCTTGTTTTGTCGAGCGGAAGAACGTTGCCGTCGTTCTTGAGCAGCACCATGCCGGAGCGAGCAGCTTCGAGCGCGACCTGGCCACCCTTCTCGTTGTAGAGCGGCACGGACAAATCCGTCTGCTCGCGATCGAGCCAGCCGAAGCGAATGGCGGTGCGCAGGATGCGACGCACCTTGTCGTCAATCGTGGCTTCGCTGACCTTGCCTGCCTTTACCGCCGGCAGCAGCGTGGCGCGGTTCATGAATTTCCCCGCCGGCATTTCGAGATCGAGCCCGCCGTTGGCCGCGGCCACGCCGTCGTAGGTCGCGTCCCAGTCGGACATGACGATGCCTTCGAAGCCCCACTCCTTCTTCGCGACCTCATTGTTCAGATGGGCGTTCTGGGTTGCGTGCTCGCCGTTGATGAGGTTATAGGAATCCATGATGGCGCCGACGTGCGCGTCCTTAACCGCAGCCTCAAACGTAGGCAGATAGATCTCGCGCATGGTGCGCTCGTCGATGATGGCATCGGCGTCATGGCGCAGGAATTCCTGGTTGTTGCCCATGAAGTGCTTGATAGTGGCGCTCACTCCCCGGCTCTGCATGCCCGTGATATAGGCGACGGCCGTGCGCGAGGCGAGGAAGGGGTCTTCGCCGAAATATTCAAAATTTCGTCCGCACAGCGGTGAGCGCGAAATGTTGACGCCCGGTCCGAGCATGAAATGCACACCGCGGGCGCGCGCGTCCTGGCCGATCACGGCACCCATGCGCGTCATCAGGTCTGGGTCCCAGGTAGCGGCGAGGCCTAAGCCACCGAACGTCGTGGACGGTCCGTAGTTGCGGACACCAAAGGGCCCGTCGGCCATCTTCAACGCGGGCAGGCCGATGCGATTGATTCCGCGGATATAGAAGTCATCAACACCGCCGATGAGATCGATTTTCTCTTCGAGCGAGAGTTGCTTGAGCATCGCATCGGCGCGGGCTTCGATAGCAGGAGAGGAGGGGGAGGGCGCCTGCGCCCGGGCAGTCAGGAGGGCGACGTTAACGAAAATCAATATGCGTGCTAGCCTGCTCTTGACCATAAGCCTCCAGAGTCGGTTCTGTGCGCGGAAGAGAATAGCACTTCCGCCGATTTCACTAAAGCGCCTTAGCGCACTCAGCCAAATTGGTGCCTGCGAGGGTCGGTTTGGTGAACGAAATTACCACAGCCGGTCATCTAGCAATAAAAACCTTCCAAATTTTGTATTTACTCAAGCGCTTTAGCTTGGCACAAAAGCGGTTTTGCACTTTTCACTTGACATCGACAGAGTAGTGGTTTTCTATTAGCGAACACACTGGGGCCAAATCCGCGTAGAAGTCGCTAGGAACGGAAAGATTTGAACGGCTGTATCAGGAGGCGCCGCGATGCGCGTTTCACACCGTTTGCGGGTAGTGCTTGCACTTGGGTTGCTATGTCCGTTGATGATCGGGACTGCTGCGGGACAGTCGGATCGTGGCACGCTAGCCGGCACCATTCTCGACAGCTCCAGCGCGGTCGTTTCCCAAGCGGCCATTACCGTAACCGGAGTGGATACCGGAACGGTGTACGACGCCGTATCAAGTTCTGGTGGCGCGTACCGAATCCCGGATATCAGACCGGGCGCCTACAACGTCAAAGTGGCTGCCACGGGATTCAAGACTGCGGAGCGCACCGGCGTCGTCATCCAAGTCAACAACGTTAGTTCCCTCGACATCACCATGCAGATCGGTGACGCTAAGGAGACCATGACGATCGTCGCCGACGCGCCTACCATAGAGACGGAATCGTCCGATATCGGCACCGTCGTGGACAAGAGACAGATTCAAGACTTGCCGCTGGCCCTCAATTCCACAGGACAGAGCCACTTGCGGTCGACCGAATCTTTTGTCTTCCTGACTCCCGGTGCGGCTGGCCCTGGGACCAATAGCGACTCCCCCTCGTCCGGCATTTTCGAATCCAAGCTTTCCGGCGGACAAAACTTCAGCACAGAAGTGCTCCTCGACGGGGTGAGCATTGTGCACGCCGAATTAGGTTCAACTTTCGATGAGAACGCTCCCTCCGTGGAGGCTCTAAACGAGTTCAAAGTAACAACCTCCACAGTTCCAGCGGAATTTGGCAGGACCTCAGGAGGCGTGGAGAGTTTTACTACGAAATCCGGGGTGAACGCTTTTCATGGAACGGCCTTCGACATCCTGCGCAACGACAAGCTGGATGCAAATTCCTGGACGAACAATCACCATGCTGGGACCGTCGATGATGCGATCGTGCCCAAGCCGCGCGATCATCAAAATGATTTTGGTGGAAGTTTGGGCGGCCCGATCTGGATTCCCAAGCTTTATAACGGCCGCAATAGGAGCTTCTTCTTTTTTGAGTGGGAGCAATATCGCAATAACGAAGGCACAAGCAGCGTCGGAACATTGCCAACCGATGTGGAACGCACCGGCGACTTTTCTGGATTGCTGGGGCCCGGCTTGGTCGATAGCAAGGGCAACCCGATCCTCAATCCGTGCGACGGTACGCAAATTTTTAAAGGCCAGATTTTCGACCCTTCTACGACACAGACAGTCGGTGGTGTGCCGTGCCGGACCGCCTTCGCGGGCAATAAAATCACCAGCCCGCTAAGCACTGTGGCCTTGAACGTCCTTAACCTCGTTCAAGTACATCCCAACCAAGCGGGCACCCCCACCCCAGAGCAAAACAACTTCCTCTTTCTCTCCAACAAACCAGTGCGGGATACAACCATGACGTTCCGCATTGACCAGAACTGGGGGAATGCAGACAAGTTCTTCTTCTCTTACAGCAGCCGTGACCAGGAACAGCTAAATGGCACACCTGCCCTTCCACCCCCGCTCGATGGTAACTTCTTTAAGTCGCGTTTCTCACATTACATACGCTTTGGGTGGGACCGTACCATCAGCCCGATCTTGCTCAACCACTTCACGGTTGGCTTTAACCGGCTCAATGACCCGAGTAAAGGGGTAGCCGTAACGGGGCAAGACTGGGAAAAGACATTAGGTATAACCGGGGCGAGTGGTATCGGGTTTCCAGGGTTCAGCTTCGGAGGAAGCCCGGTCAGTGTCGGATATAACGGTTTTGGCGGCGGAAGTTTCGATATTGCGATTCCCAATAGCCTGATTTTCGCCGACAGTGTCTCCTGGGTCAGAGGACGTCATTCCCTCCGCATGGGATTCGAGTGGCGGCACTCACAATTCTCCAGGATCGCCAACGCCAATACTTCCCCTAGCTTCGGTTTTCAGAATCTGCAAACGGCGGTCACTCCCAATGACACCCAGACCGGCGACCCCTTTGCCAGCTTCCTGCTAGGGCTTCCCCACGATGAGAATTTGTTTATCTCATCGCATAATCCCCGTTGGAACTCAAACTACTACGCCGCCTATGTCCAGGACGACTTCAAGTTCCGGAAGGATTTGACCTTTAATATCGGATTGCGCTACGACGTAGATACACCGCGACATGAAGCGGAAGGTGCTATGTCTGTCTTAAGCCTTACAGCTCCCAATGGCGGAAACACGGCTGTGCCCATCTCTCCCAGCGTGCCGGGCGCCCTGATCTATGGCCGGAACGCCACCGGCCTGAAGACGTATTACAAAGACTTCGAGCCGCGCTTGGGCTTCGCCTATGCACCGGAAAAGTTGTTCGGTTACCTGCCCAACACAGTGATTCGCGGCGGATACGGGATTTATTATTCCGCACTCAGCTACTCTGATTTTGGAGACGCCTTTACCAGCGGGACAACAGTGAATCCGACTTTCACATCGCAAGACGGTTTCACTCCTGCTCCTGCACAGTCGCTGGATGCTGGTTTTCCCAGCTTCACCCCTCCCTCCAATGCCAACGATCCGGCGTTGCTGAACGGACCAGGTCAAAATGCCCCCAACTATGCCGCGGCTGAGTACGGGCGCCCGGGCATGATTCAAAACTGGAGTCTCGAAGTCCAGCATCAACTGGCTCGGGATCTTATCCTGAGTGTAGGATACGTGGGTACTCGTGCGACGCGCTTGCGTTCGAATCTAGTACAGATCAATAGCATCAATCCCAAATTTTATTCCTTGGGCTTAAAGGAAAATGATCCGATTAGCAGCCCCGAAGGACAAGCCACCCTGGCGAGCCTGGGCATTACCGAGCCGAGTTGGTTTCGGCCGCTCTGGGGTGACAGCGTGCCAATCGGTCAGTTGCTCCTGCCTTTCCCTCAGTATGGGAGTATAAGCTCCGGTGCCGCCGAGAATGTTGGCCAGTCCTCGTTTAATGCGCTGGAAATGAAGCTCGAACGGCGGTTCCGGAACGGATTGAACCTGCTGGCTTCGTATACTTTCTCGAAGACCCTTACCGACGCCGACAGTACTTTCCCAGTTTTTTCAGCGTTCGCCTCCAACAATTTTGGCGCGCAGAACCCATTCAATCTGAAAACCGAAAAGGCGCTGAGCTATCAAGATACTCCGCACGCCTTGGTGATCAGCTATCTTTACGAACTCCCCGTCGGCCCAGGAAAGAAATACCTGACGCACGGCGTAGCCAGCAAGGTGCTGGGTGGCTGGCAAATCAGTGGAGTGCACCGGTATCAAAGCGGCTCACCCGTCATCATGAACAGCTTCGCGCCGTTCCCACCGTTCAGTGGCGGCAACTTCAAGTACAGCCGCGTACCGGGCGTGCCGATTTACAGCCCAGACAAGTCGCATTTCAACCCGGACGTGTCAACCGGATGCCAGGAAAACAACGACGGGACCTTCACTCCCCTGAATCCGTCCAACAATTACTTCAATTGTGCTGCGTTTTTCGACCAAAACGCTCCCGGCGTTGTCGCGCAGCAGGGTTACAGCTTTGGAAATCTGCCTTTGACACTCGGCAATGTCCGCAGTGCTAACTATTACAGTGAGGACTTTGCCATCATCAAACGCCTTCCCCTCACGGAGAGTCACACCCTGAGTTTGAAAGTCGACATCCCGAACGCTTTCAATCGGCATGTCTTCGGAACTTTGGATGGCTTCGTCGCGTCCAACACGTTCGGTGTACCCAAGGGGCCGCCCCCCCACGCGGTCATCAATGCCAGGCGTCAAATCCAGTTCACGATGCGCTATCAATTCTGAAGATCTTTGCCTCGAAAATGCCTCTCAAGAGGCCAACCATTTTCATTGCCTGAGGTATTCGTTAGGGTCATGCGGGTTTGACATCTGTCTCCGGCCGCTCACCTCTGCAATCACTCGATCCTGTATCCAGCGTCACAGACTTGTCGACTGCCCAGTGCGACAATGATTCCGGTGGTGAAAAGCTGTGTCCGTGTTCCAAGAGGGTTCTGGACGCCTCCCAAGCCCATACTCAAGCGTTCTTTGCTTCGAAAATGACTCTCAGGAGGCCCCGTAGCTCGGGACGATCTTTGAAAACAACCGAGCGCTCCGAGAGGAAAAGTGTTGATAGCTGTAATTTGTATGTCCTGCTCAGAGCCCATACCCGTTCATTCCCGGCGAAGCCCGGGACATCCACGTTCTTTCGACGAAAGGAGAAGTCCGTGACACCTCTTCGCAAATCGATATTGCTGACACTCGTACTTTTGGTTACCAGCCCTCTGAGCGTCATCGCTCAGAACCTTCGTATCACGCCTATACCACTATCCTTTGGGATAGTTACAATGCCGAAGACCGCGTCTCAACAGGTCACAATCATGAACCCGTCACCTTACACGGTGACCTTGATCGCCTTCACTGTTTCGGGACCGTACTCTCAGACCAACACTTGTGCCGGATCGATCCTATCGCTTAAAAGTTGTACAATGACGGTTACTTTTGCACCCAGCGCAATTGGATCTGCTAGTGGCAACGTTGCTATCAAGTTCAGCGCTGGTAGTTGCAACCCATGCACCAATAATGAACCTATCTCAGGTACGGGCGCGGCAGTGGGAAGCATATTCCCGAAGTACCAAGTTCTCTCTGTCATATACGCACCTCCAGGACAGCAGAGTTTCGTCGACTACGGTAGTAGTACTGCGATGGGTACAGCCAGTTCCTGGAGCCATTCATTCTCGACGGGAACAACTCTCGAGATTTCGTTTAGTGGCAAAATCCCGCTCTTTGGAGGCGCCAACGGCACCATCTCGCAGGCCTGGACGCAGACCAAGGAAACAAACGGGTCCCTTTCCGTCGACAAGGGAAGCTCGCTTGACATAAGCGTACCGGGACCGGCGAACTCGAATTCTGGAATTGATCACAATGGAGACATAGTGCTCGTGTGGATCAATCCCGAGGCCGATTTCAAGGCTACCTCCGCCAACGGTGCACTGTGGAACGACAGCTTTGATCAGCGGGACCCGGCGAACGAACCGGATGTCATACCAGTCTTCGTAGCGTGGCTGAAGAATCCGGCAAGTATGCCTGTCGGTGTACAAAATTCGCTAGCCCGCACATGGGCTGGATCTGGTCAGGGTCTTACGACAGCCGATTTTGCAACTATCCTGGCACGGGATCCATTTGCAAACGGCAGCACCACTATCGATCCAAAGCGGTTTGATCTTCAGGGAGGCGAAACTTTTGCATATCTGCCTCCGCCATGTGGTTTTCAACCGATTACCGAGACTTTCTCAGAATTCTATAATACGACCACAACTTTCGGTACGTCAGCCAGTGATTCTTACTCAGTGAGCTACACAAAGAGTGCCGGCGCTGGTTTTGGGACCTGGTTGCAAGCAAATTTCACAGCTACGACAAGTTTGTCATGGACGAATCAATGGGGGCACCAAAACAGCAGCAGTTCGGGTCAGAAGGCTACTTTTTCTATCACAGGTCCGAGCGACTGTCATTATGCGGGACCCACCGATGCACAAGTCTACCAAGATAACGTGTACGGAACATTCATGTTTGCTTTCCTCTAGAAAGCCCTGTGCGCCTTCCGGAGGAAATTCTTGCACTTCCTTTCTCACGGGCATGCGCGGCGACTTCGTGCGTGCCTCTTTAGACGGAGCCCACGGAAAGGGAAGACTATCTCGATTGCTGCCAACTGCCATCCCACTCCGATAATCCTCCGGTTCATAAAAACTAGCCGGAGGACTTTCTTGTTTCCTGGGTGTGTGTAGCGTACATTAGCCGGGAATATAGAATTTGATGGTGCAAACGATTGCCAGTTCTCACAACCGCGGCCAGGTGCCGACGGGAGGCGCGACGCGGCGACTGCTTGCAGCGATCCGATCGTCCTTGTGCCCTTTCCTCCTCTGGGTTTCCCTCTGGGCGCAGTTTCCCGTCAGCAACGACGACTTTCGCCACGCCTCCGAAGCCATGCGAGCCGGCAATCTGGACGAGGCTGCCGAAGGCTTTGCCGCCATCGTCAAAGAGGCGCCCACCTTCGCCGAGGCCCATTTCAATCTGGGGTTGGTTCGCGAGGAAAAGGGTAGCCACAGCGAGGCCATTGCCAGCTTCGAAAGGGCGCTGTCACCTCTTTTCCGGCATCGCGGAATTCCGCCTCAATCATCTGGATCGCGCCGTGGCTGCCGTAAAGAAGGAAACCGTCAACTATCCTGCCGATGCCAGCGCTTGGATGTGGCTGGGCGTCATCCGATTGGCACAGGAACAACCGATAGAGGCCGCTGAGGCCCTAGACAAGGCCGCGAAGCTCGCGCCGGACGACCTGGACATTCTTTACCACCGTGGGCGGGCGCACCTGCTGGTCTCGAACGATAGCTACGGCAGGATGTTTAAGAAGGATCCGCATTCCTGGCGTGTGCATCAAGTGATCGCCCAGGCCAATGGAGAGGCTGACCGGCACGTGGATGCAGTCGTCG
>WNGE01006460.1_pt1 | contig 18727 bp, 17 predicted proteins | sample 5400651 | NCBI WGS metagenome assembly WNGE01 (sample SAMN13153370, study PRJNA577476) | soil metagenome | isolation source: 60 cm soil or saprolite under grassland replicate 2 | place: USA:California | collected 2016-06-15
CGCTGTACGAGCCGAGCTCGGAGCTGGAGGACGACAAGCGGATCGCGGTCTTCACCGGCACCCCGCCGGGCGCGCTCACCCTGCAGGCCGAGAGCCGGACCCCACCCATCCCCTCGACGGAGACCTTCGGCGCCAAGGAGTGGAACGACCCGACGGTTGCCCTCACCGCGCCGGCGGACGGCGCCCGCGTCGCCGGCGTCGCCCAGCTCGACGCCACCGCCTCGGACGACTCGGGGGTGTGGTCGGTCGGCTACAGCCACGACCTCGCGGCTGGCTCGAACGACGGCCCCCAGCCGGAGCCGGCGCCGTACGGTTTCGGCCTGGATACCGAGCGGTACGCCGACGGGCCGCTGGAGCTGACCGCCCGTGCATGGGACGTCAGCGGCAACCGTGCCACCAGCGCGCCGCACACGATCATCATCGAGAACCGCCCGCCGTTCGTACGCTTGTGGTGGAACCCGCCGGAGCGGCTCACCTTCGACACCAGCGCGCACTTCGAGTGGGAGGCCAGCGAGCCGCTGTCGCGGTCGGTCTGCAGCCTCGACGGCGCGGCGTACGCCGACTGCAGCGGGCAGGCGGGCTCCCGGTCCGCCACCAAGGAGCTCGCCGGCCTCGCCGACGGGGTGCACGTGTTCCGCGTCGTGACGACCGACATGGCCGGCAAGGCGGCCGTCGACGCCGACGCCTACCAGTGGATCGTCGACACCAAGGGTCTCGGCGTCCTGCTGCCGGACGACAGCACCCCGCCGACGGTCACCGGGCCGGTGCCCGACATCTACGCCGGCCAGCCGATCGGGAACACGACCGCGGCGATCCGGATGCGCTGGACCAGCAGCGACGGGTCGGGCACCGGCGTGCAGCGCCACGACGTCCAAGCCAGCACCGACGGCGTGACGTGGACCGCGATGCCCAGCTACGGCTCGAACACCGCCCAGGTCTACCAGCTCACCTCGGGACGCACCTACCGCTTCCGGGTCCGCGCCTGGGACTGGGCCGGCAACGTCTCGCCGTGGGCGTACGGGCCGTCGTTCGTGGTCAGCCTCGCGCAAGAGACGTCGGCCGCGTGGCGCTGGTCGGCGGGGTGGGCCCGGGTGGCGTCGGGCGGCGCCTCCGCCGGCTACGTCGAGCTGACCGGCACGCGCGGCGCCGCCGGGCGGCTGACCTTCCGTGGCCGCTCGGTCGGCCTGTACGGCCCGCGGACGCCGTCGCACGTCCTGGAGGTGCGCTCGCTCGGCACACCGGGCCATGACGGCGGCGGCACCCGGGTCGCGGTCGACGCGGCCTCGGTCGTGCGCTGAGGCCGCGACGCTGACCCTCGTAGGTAGCCGGGCAACCGTTGCAGCTGGCAGGCGCAGCTTTGTTCCGTCTCGCCGCCAGTGGACGCAGACCCAGGCTCGCAGCGGGCGCCCGGTACTCGCCAGCGAGGTGGTTGCGCTGATCCTGCGGCTGGCCAGAGAGGACCCGCGGTGGGGCTATCGGCGCATCCAGGGCGAGCTAAAGAACCTCGGTATCCGGGTGGCAGCCACCAGCATCCGAACGGTGCTGCTGCGCAATGGGCTCCGGCCGGCGCCCAGACGAGCCTCGGTCACCTGGCGAGCGTACGGGCGGTCCGACGCCAGGACCGTCTCGGCGGTCTCATGCACGAGTACTACCAGGCCGCAGCACGACGTCCGGATTTCTGAACCCTACGGGTCCTTCCCGCCCCGACCGGAGTGCTAGCGGACCTGGCCGCGGATCTCCCCGCCCGGGAAGTCCCCCGGGCCGGTGTTCGGCGGCGCCACGCCGTCGTTGGTGTGCACGTTGACGTAGGTGGCGCCGCTGGCCATCGCGGCCAGCACCGCCGCCAGGTCGGTCCAGCCGCAGGCGTTGCCGGGGTCGGGGGCGGTGATGGTCCCCTCGGCCAGCGTCCCGTTCACCGCGCCCCCGCCGGCGGGCCCGCCGAACAGGGTGACGCCGACCGGGCCGTTGACGCCGACGGCGCCGCAGTGGATGTGGGCGGCGACGGCGTTGTCGATGTTGGCGACGTTGACCTTGAAGCGCAGCGCCGCGCCGTCCTCGCGCAGCTTGAACGTGGCCACGCCCACCGCGTGGGTGTCGCGCGCCGGGACCTCCTGGTCGCCGGAGAGCGTGGCCACGAAGTTGTCGCTGGCCAGCGCCGGCGATGCTGGCGCCAGCAACACGAGTGTGAGCATGGCAACGAGCACGAGCGTCCTGCGCATCCTTGCCTCCTTCTCCGCCCCTGGCGGAGGGGTGCCAACGGGCCGCCGAGGACACGAGGCTCTGACCTCAGGTGCGGGTCGGCGTGCCTACCGTCCTCCGATAGAGAGCGTGCAGGAGGCCACCGGCGTTTCGGCGGTCACGGTTGGCGCCCACGCCGACCAGCTCGCGGTGCAGCCGGGGCGTCCGGCTTCCCTCCACTTTCGCTCCGCCCGACGCCAGGCCGCGCGGGACGGGAAGGAACGGGCCGGGACGCCAAGTGACGGTGGAAGCAGTCGACGGGCCGCTTGTGCTGGTCACCCACGATGAGCGGGACCAGGTGGGGATGGAAGGGGACCGGCGAGGAGACTGACTGTAAAACCGCCGGCTTCGCCTACACAGGTTCGAATCCTGTCCCTGCCACCACCTCTGAGCTGCGGAACTACACCGCTGTAACCCGTTTCCGCCGAGGCCCTTTCTATCAGCCTTCTACCAGCTTTCTATCACCCAACCCGGCCTGCCTTGCTGAAGGGCCGTACAGATCCTCAATCAGCCTGGCCAGACGCGGTGGGGTCTGCGGGAGCCGGTGGACGTAGGTTCTACTGGCCAGCGTGCCGCCGTCGGCGTGGCGCAGCTGCCCGGCGATCACGCTGGCGGGCTCCCTGGCCGCCGCCATCGCCGAGGCCAGCGAGTGGCGCAGCAGGTGCGGATGCGCATCGACCCCGGCGGCGCGGGCGAAGGCCCCGAACGCCCGGCTGGCGTGCTCGGGACGGACCGCCGTGCCACGTCCGGTGCGCAGCACCAGGTCGAGCTCGACCGGCCGGGGAGCCTCGCCGGGCCGGACCAGCAGCAGCCGTAACGGCGCGCGCTGGCCTTCCACCTGCTGGTAGGCGCGCAGGGCATGGACGGCGAAGGCGGGCAGGCTCAGCAGGGCCTGGCTGGCGGGCGTCTTGAGCGGGCCGACGACCAGCAGCTTGCCGCGGCGGCCGTCGGGGCGTGGCCGGCCGGTAACCAGCTGCTGGTCGATGCTGGACAGCGCCTGGCGGAACCGCAGCGTGCCGGCCGCAAGGTCGAGGTCGCACCATTCCAGGCCGCACAGCTCGCCGGTGCGGGCACCGGTCGCCGCCGCCAGGATGGTGAAGGCCCTGAGCCACGGGCGCGGCTCGTGGTGGGCGGCGGCGAGCAGGACGCCGACCTGGTCGGGGGTGAGGGCCGTCGGCGTGGGGGCGGGGATGGCGGGCGGTTCGGCGTCGGCGGCGGGGTTGGCCGGCAGGCCGTGCCATTTCATGGCGTAGCCGAGGGCTTGGTGCAGGCACAGGTGCACCTGGCGGATGGTGCGGGGACCCAGCCCGCCCGGCTTGCCGTCCTTGCGACCCTCGTGGGCCAGCTGGTCGTACAGGCGCTGGACCTGCAGGGTGGAGAGCGCGCTCACCGGGACGGTGCCGAGGTAGGGGCGGACGTGGTGCTCGAGCAGCTGGCGGTAGCGGCCGATGGTGCGCAGCCGGAGGGCCTTGTTGGTGTGCAGGTGGGCGAGCCAGTGGTCCAGCAGGTCGTTGAGTGTCGGCGGTGCCAGCCCACCGACGACCGGGCTCGAATTGCCAGGTTCGTCGGGGCTCCCATCGTCAAGGTGGCGCCCGAGCGCCTGGTCGAGCGCCGATCGTGCGGCGGCCCTGGTGGGGTAGCCGCCCAGGTAGACGAACCTGCGCCGGCCGTCGCCGTCGCGCGTGGCGCGCTGGACGCGCGGGTACCAGCGCACGCACCGCGGCGAGCACCGACCCTCGGCCTTCTTGTGGCCCTTCATGCACTTCCGCTCGATGGTGCCGTTGGCCATGGCGCATCGTCCCTTCGGGGAGGCGCTCGGATTGGTGTGGCCCGTCGCCAACGCCTGGTCACCACCTCAATGGTGCCCCTCACGGCCGCTGACCAGCACGTTGGCTCAACGCGCTGGTCCAGGCTGGCCGCTGCACCATGACTTCGGATGATCGGTGGCGGCCTGCAGCGGCCCGCGTGGCGAGCCACGCTCGACAGCGGTGGGCAGGAACACGGGGCGAGGAGGGCGAACAGGGCGATCACCTGCCTCCGTCCACTGGAGCCGTTTGAGCGGCTCGCCGACCCGCGACCTCCTGCTCCAAATCTAACAAGCGATGCAGGCTGTCAGGACTGCGCGACTTCTTCTGTCACAAGGATTCGATGCGGTCGCCGAGGTCGAGTTCGAGCGGGCCGCGGGTCTGCAGCCCCTGGGCGAACAGGGCTGCCGCGCGGGCCTTGACCGTGTCCGAGCCGACCAGTTGCTGGAACCGCCGGGCGTCGGCGCGGATCGCGTCCGCGCCGGGCAGGGTCAGTTCGTTGAGCGCCTGCTTGGTGGATCGCACCGCCTCGGCGGGGAACGACGCGATGCGTCGGGCGAGTCGGGCCACGAAGGCGTCCAGTTCGGCGTCGGGCAGCGCCCGGTTGACCCAGCCGTAGCGTTCAGCCTCGTCGGCGTCGACGTCGGCCGCACCCAGGATCACCTCCATGGCCCGGCCCCGCCCCAGCAGCCGCCCCAGGTGTTGCACCCCACCGGCGCCGGGGGGCGCACCGAACCCGACCTCGGGCTGCCCCAGGACGGCGTTCTCCCGCGCGGCGAACCGCATGTCGCACGCCAGCGCCAGTTCGCTGCCCGCGCCGCGGGCCCGGCCGCGGAGCTTGGCGATCGTCACCACCGGCAGCTCGCTGAGCTTGTGCCACAACATGCCCAACGACGCGTCGTCCGGCCCGCCCGCCTTGGCCGCCTCGGCGGTGTACTCCGCGACCTTGGTGAGGTCGACGTGCGGCACGAAGTACTCCGGGTCGGCGCTCTCCAGCACCATGACCCGAATGCCCTGGTCGGATTCCAGCTCGCTGAGCAGGCTCACCAGGTCGCCCACCAGTTCCGGTCCGATCAGGTTCATCGGCGGCGCGTCGATCACGACGCCCAGCACACCCTCGTCGCTCCGGGCGACGCGCAGCGTGCGATAGGTCTGGGTCATCACTGCCTCCTCCACTCGGACGCGGCGTCAACGGAGAGGTGTCAACCCGAGAAGATCAGTCAGCTAGCTGTCCACTCGTCCCTGTTAGGGCCTGCGCCAATAGGTGTCATGGACGGCGGCGAGGACGGCCCTCCCAGCGGTAGCAGGTCCAGGCACGGCGGAGGAGCCGACCACAAACGATGGCGGCGCTGGCCAACGCCAGCCAGAACTCGACCACGGTCCGGCGCCGCTCGGTGCACCAGCGCAGCTTGCCGTACTGGTTACCCCAGGAATGAGTGCGCTCGATCACCCACCGGCGGCCAGCCTGGATCGGTGCCGGGACACCCCGCCTGGCGATCTGGCCGATCATCCCGCGGTCGGCCAGCACCTGCCGACACGGCTGGTAGTCGTAGCCGGCGTCCAGGTACACCATTGGCCGTTCGGGCAGCGGACCGACCACGGTCAGCGTGTTCAACGTTGCCGCCAGCAGCCCATCGTCGCGGTGGTTGGCCGGGGCCGGCACCGCACCCAGCGGGAGGCCGCCTGCTTCGATGACCATCGAGCGCTTCAACCCCTGCTTGCGACGGTCGACCGGGCTTGAGCCGGCGGTCTGGCCGCCGCAGGGCGCCTTAGTGGTGCAGCTGTCCACCGCCAGGTGCTCCAGTTCCAGGCCGAGCATGCGGTCGTAGGCGGCCAGCACCGCCCGGCGCAGCTGCTCGGCCACCCCGGCGCTGATCCACTCATCCCGACGGCGACGCAGCGTGGTTGCCGAGCAGGTGTGGTCGGCGATCCTGCGGTAGCCACACCCAAAGACCAGCAGCTGGATGAGCTTGTCGAAGATGACCCGGTCGGGGATGCGGGGCCGGTGGCAGCCCAGCGGGTGGTGGACCTGGTGGGTGGGCAGCAGCGCCGAGACCTGGACCCACAGGGGTTCCAGGATGGACGATGGCAGGGCAGGCACGAGACCTCCCGATGATCACAGGGTGTGAGAGCCCGCTGATCATCACGGCTTGTGCCTGCCTTGTTCCACTCCCCGCCCCACTGGCGCAGGCCCTTACTGCGTCACCTCGCGAACGACCCGGATCGCGTTCATCGCGTTGGGGAATCCGATGTAGGGGAAACAGTGGATGAGCGCGGCGAGCACGGTGTCGCGGCTGCTTCCGGCCTTGATGGCGCCGGCGACGTGGGGTCTCAGCTGGCGTTCCAGGCCCAGGGTCGCAAGGGCGCAAAGGACCAGGAGTTCGCGGGTCTTCAGGTCCAACCCGGTGCGGCCGTAGATGTCGCCGAAGAGGAACTCGGTGAGGAACCGCGGCATCACCCCCGCGAGGGGCTCATCGGCGAGTTCGTCGGCGATCTCCGTGCCGTAGAGGGGCTCTTGGATCGCGCGGCCGCGCGCGTACCGGTCGGTGTCGGTCGTCGTCGTCTGCGGGGGCAGAGGCAGCGGGACGCCGAGGGCGTCGAAGACCTCGTTGAGGGCGGCGACGGCGTTGAGGGTCCGCGGGAATCCGATGAACGGGGCGAGCTGGTAGACCGCCTCGCGGAGTTCCACCGGGGTGACGCCCACCTTGAGCGCCGCGCGGGTGTGCGCCTTGAGCTGATCGAGTGTGTTCAAGGTGGCCAGGACGGTCACGGTGATGAGCTCACGGGTGGCGTCGTTCAGGTCACCGGTGCTGAACACGTCGCCGAAGATGAACGTTCGGAGGATCCGGCCGAACTCGGGATCGTTGTCAGGCGCCGACATATCCCGGGGCCCGAACAGCCGTGCGTAGGTCTCCTCGGCGCGTGCCTCGCGATCAGTCATCTCGCTCATCACGTGTTCCTCCTCCTCGTCGGACTGCTGGTCACGGACTGAGTAGGGTCTTGATAGCGCGGCGTTGGTCCATGGCGCGGTAGCCCTCGGCGGCCTGCTTGAGCGGGAGGCTGAGGTCGAAGACCTTGCCAGGGTCGACCTGTCGGTTCCAGATCAGGTCGATCAGCTCGGGCAGGAAGCGGCGCACCAGGGACGGGCCGCCGTGCAGGTGCACATTGGAGAAGAACAGCTCCTCGCCGGGCAGCTCGACCCCGTCCATGACACCTATTGGCGCAGGCCCTTAGTTAGGAGGGAGTGTCATCGGCGGCGGCCAGGAGCTGCCGGGCCGAGGCTTCATCGGAGGGGGTAACCAGCACGCGGACACCCTCTATCTGCAGCTGCGGGTACTGTCCTCCGGCATCGTCCGCCGACACGACTACTCTCAAGCCGTTACTGCGCAGCATGCCGACGATCAGTTCCGCCTCCATGCGGCTGCCAACAACTGCCACTGGCACACTCGCAATCTCGTCGGCAGCCTCATGAAGGGTCCCTGCCACTGCGACCACCTCCTCAGCGTGGTCTCGGCGCGGCGACTCACGGTACAGGCACGCTGGGGTTCGAGTCAGCACCACGTTCTCCACCTTCTTGAAGCCTTGCAGGCTGCGGGCGCCGCCAGGCGAGCGCTCGGTGAGCGTCGCTTTCGTGGCCGCCGTCAGCTGGATCGCGGCCAGCAGGACCGCACCGACGACCCACCAGGCGCCGTGGTCGCCCAGCACCGACCAGAGCACCAGGGCGACCGCGGCGACGCCGGCGGCGGCGGTGGGCAGGAGGACCTCGCGCCGAGGCGAGCAGCGCCGCCGGCGCCGCCACGTCGCGACGTCGAGGACCGCCCATCCGGCCAGCAGCAACAGCACGCCCATGCCGTCGACGAGCGAGGGGCCGTGCCCCTGGCTCAGCGAGAACAGCCGGCGGCCCGTATCGGGCAGCACGATGACCACGAGCCCTAACGCGGACAGGATGGCCCACCACAACCACGATCGCCTCACGAAGAGAATCGTGCCGCACGGGTGAGGTGATCCAACCTGAACCTCGCAACGGACCAGAGTGCTCGATGGGAGGCCGCGAATGCAGGGCTCGGATCCGAACGGCACCGCCCAGCCGGGGCGGGATACGCCGGCCGGGCGCGCCCGGGCGCTCGCCGACCAGGCGCGCCCCCTGCTCGGCAGCGAGGGCTTCAGCGACGAGCGCATCGACGAGCTGGCCGACGCCTTCGTGGCCGACAGGGTCGGCGAGGGCCCGGAGCAGCTCGTCCGCTGGGCGATGGCCGAGGGACCGATCGGCCTGGACCCCGAGGAGGGTCTCTGAGCGACTCCCCGGCTAGACGAAGGCGCTGTGGCCGGTGATCGCCCGGCCGACGATCAGGGTGTTCACCTCGCGGGTGCCCTCGTAGGAGTAGATCGCCTCGGCGTCGGCGACGAAGCGGCCGACGTGGTGCTCGAGCAGGATGCCGTTGCCGCCCAGCAGCTCACGGGCCCAGCCGACCGTCTCGCGCATGCGTGCGGTGCAGAACGCCTTGGCCAGCGAGGCGTGCTCGTCCCTGGCAAGTCCGGCGGCCTGCAGCTGCGCCAGCCGGGCGCACAGCGCCGCCGACGCGGTGGTGTTGCCCAGCATCCTGACCAGCAGATCCTGGACGAGCTGGAAGCCGGCGATCGGCCGGCCGAACTGCTCGCGCTCGCCGGCGTAGGCCAGCGCGTGCTCGTAGGCGCCACGCGCGCAGCCCACCGCCATCCAGGCCACCCCGGCGCGGGTCATGCGCAGCACCGCGGCGGTGTCCCGGAAGGAGCTGGCGTGCTGCAGCCGGTTGGCCTCGGGGACCCGCACGCCGTCGAGCGTGACCAGGGCGTTCTGGACCGCCCGCAGGGCGATCTTGTCGCGCAGGTCCTCGGTGGCCAGGCCGGGCGTGCCGGCCTCGACGACGAACCCTTTGACCTGGCCGTCGTCGACGTCCCTGGCCCAGACGACGACGAGGTCGGCGAAGCTGGCGTTGCCGATCCACTTCTTGCGCCCATCCAGCACCCAGGCGTCGCCGTCGTGGCGCGCCGTGGTGGTCAGGCCCCGTGCCGCGCCGGAGCCGACCTCGGGCTCGGTGAGGGCGAACGCGCCGATCTTGTCCATGCGGGCCATGGCGGGCAGCCAGCGCCGCTTCTGCTCCTCCGAGCCGCACAGGTAGACCGAGCCCATCGCCAGGCCGCCGTGGACGCCGTTGAAGGTGGCGACCGACGGGTCGGTGCGGGCCAGTTCCATCGCCACCATGCCGTCGAGCAGTGGGCTCCTGCCGGCGCAGCCGTAGCCGCGGTAGGGGAGCCCGGCGATGCCGAGCTCGGCCATGCCGGGCAGGATCTCGTGGGGGAACTTCGCCCTGGTCCAGTAGTGGTTGATGATCGGTTGCACCTCCTTCTCCATGAAGCCGCGCACGCGGTGCAGCAGGGCGCGGTCCTCCTCGACGAGGAGGAGCTCCAGGGCGTAGAAGTCGGCGTCGGCGGGCATGGCAGCCTCCTTCGGCTTGTCAGGTGCGGGTCTCGGGCGGGCGCAGGAACCGGTCGACCACCGGTGCCAGCTCCGCGGCCTCGGTCAGCAGGCCGAGGTGGCCGCCGTGGTAGACGTGCAGCTCGGCGTCTGGCAGCAGGCGCCGCATGACGCGCGCGTTGACCACCGGGACGATCGGGTCGTCGTCGCCGGCGAGCAGCAGGGTGGGCTGCCGGATCAAGGGCAGCAGCGGCAGGCTGGTCCAGCCGGCGCCGGCGGCGAGCTGGTAGAGGTACCCGCGTCGCGGGCCGACGCGGGTGCGGCCGTGCAGCAGCGCCCGCGCCAGGGCCGGGTCGGACCGCACCGTCCCGCCGTAGAGCCGGGCGGCGACCCGCTCGGCGTAGTCGGGGTCAAGGTAGCGGCGGGGCGTGGCCATCCGCGCCAGGACCGCCGGCCTGCCGGGCACCATCAGCGTGCCGGTGGCGGTCGCGGCCAGGACCAGCCGGCGGCAGCGGTCGCGCTGGCACAGCGCGAACTGCTGGGCGAGGCCACCGCCCCAGGAGATCCCCAGGACGTCCACGGTGCCGTAGCCGAGCTGGTCGAGCAGGCGCGCGAGCAGCCGCGCCAGCCCGGGCAGCCGGTAGGGCAGCCTGGGCAGGGGGGAGCCGCCGACGCCGGGGACGTCGAAGCGGACCACCTCGACCGCGGGGTCGAGCGCGTCGACCAGCGGTTGCAGCAGCTCGAGGCTGGCCCCGACGCCGTTGGCGAGCACCAGCGGGGGCCGGGTCCGGTCACCGGGGCGCACCGCCACCCGCAGGTGCTGGCGCCCGACCGCCACGGTACGTACCGGCCTGGGCATGGCGCCTCAGCGGTCCAGGACGTAGGTGCCCGGCGCCGGGTCGGCCGGGCGGAAGCCCGCCGCGCCCAGCCGCCGGGGCCGGGCCCTCTCCCCGCCGCCGCGCTGCTCCAGCCAGCGGGCGTAGTCGGGCCACCAGGAGCCGGGCTCGGTGGCCGCCAGGGCGGCCCAGTCGGCGGGGTCTGGCGGGTTCGCCGGCGCGGTCCGGAAGCTGGCCTTCGGGTTGCCGGGCGGGTTGACCATGGAGGCGACGTGGCCGCTGCTGGACAGCACGAAGCGGGAGCGCCCGCCGAGCAGCTGGGTGCTGCGGTAGCACGACTGCCAGGCGCAGAGGTGGTCGGCGACGCCGGCGACGACGTAGGCGTCCCGGTCGATCTTCGACAGGTCCACCGGGGTGCCGAGCATGCTGGCCGCCCCGGGACGGACCAGGGCGTTGTCCACGGCGAGGCGGACGAAGTCCCGGTGCAGCGCGGCGGGCATCCTGGTGGTGTCGGCGTTCCAGTACAGGACGTCGAACGGGGGCGGGGTGCGTCCCTGCAGGTAGTTGTTGACCCAGTAGTTCCAGACCAGGTCCTGCGGCCGCAGCCAGGCGAACACCTCCGCCAGGGCGCGGCCGTCCAGGAAGCCGCGCGCCGCGGAGGCCGCGGTCGCGGCCCGCGCGGTCGCCTCGTCCAGGACGGCGCTGGCGATCCCGGCCCGGGCCTGGTCGAGCACGGTCACCGCCAGGCCGAACCCGGCGACCCGGTCCTGCTGGCCGGTCGCGGCCAGGTGCGCCAGCACCATCGTGGCGAGGATCCCGCCCGAGCACAGCCCCAGCAGCAGCGAGCGGTCGACCCGGCAGATCCGCCGGGTCGCCGCCAGCGCCTCGACGACCGCCTGCCCGTAGGCGTCGGCGCCCCAGTCGCGGTGGCGGGCGTCGGGGTTGCGCCAGGAGATGACGAAGACCTGCTGGCCGCCCCGGACGAGGTACTCGACCAGGCTGCGCCCGGGGGCGAGGTCGAGGACGTAGAACTTGTTGATCGTCGGCGGCACCACCAGCAACGGCACGCGCCGCACCCGTGGCGTCCGCGGCCGGTACTGCAGCAGCTCGAACACCGGCGTGCGCAGCACCACCGCGCCTGGGGTCACGGCGAGGTCGGCGCCGACCTCGAAGGCGTCGGCCGCCACCATCGACGGCACCCGCGGCGGCCCGGCCAGGTCGGCGGCCAGGTGCCGGGCGCCGCGGACGACGTTGCCGCCGCGGGAATCGACCAGCGCCTTCCAGAAGACCGGGCTCACCGCCGGGTTGTTGCTGGGCGCCAGCGCCTGCACCAGGTTGTCGACCGCGAACGCCAGCCTGGTGGCGTCGCGCCACTCCAGGTCGGCGCCGGCCAGCAGCCGCTCGGCCGCGAGCCCGGCCGCCAGGTACGCCTGCACGAGCCGGCGCAGCAGCGGGTTGGAGGTCCAGGCCGGGTCGCTGAAGCGGCGGTCGCGCGGCGAGGGCGCCGGGGTGGAACTGCCGAGACCGACGCGGGCCAGCTCGCCGGCCAGGGTGGTCGCCTCGCGCGCCAGCAGGTCCGGCCGGCGGGCGAGCGCGCTGGCCAGCCGCACGCCGGCCCCGCCGGGCAGGAAGCGGCGCCACGGCCCCAGGGCCGCGGCCGCCAGCAGCAGGTCCAGCGCCGCGGCCGCGCCGGCGGCCTCGGCGGCCGAGGGGCGGCCGTCCGCCTGCTGGGCGGTCACGGCGACAGGCCCTCGGGTGGCTGCACCTCGCGGCGCAGGACCTTCCCGGTGGCGGTCCTCGGCAGCGCGGCCTCCAGCCACACGTGCCTGGGGTACTTGTAGGCCGCGACCCGTTCCTTGCAGAAGGCCCGCAGCTCCGCCGGCGTGGCCTCGGCGCCGGGCTTGAGCACCACCGCGGCGCCGACCTCCTCGCCGTGGGTCGGGTGCGGGATGCCGACCACGGCGGCCTCGGCGACCGCCGGGTGCTCGTAGAGCACCTCCTCGACCTCGCGCGGGTAGACGTTGTAGCCGCCGCGGATGATCAGGTCCTTCTTGCGGTCGACGACGAAGAAGTAGCCGTCGGAGTCCTGGACGGCCAGGTCGCCGGTGCGGAACCAGCCGTCGGGGACCGCCTCGCGGGTGGCCGCCTCGCGGCGCCAGTAGCCCTTCATCACGTTGTGGCCCCGGATCGCCACCTCGCCGACCTCGCCGGCGGCCACGTCGCCGCCGGACGGGCCGACCAGCCGCATCTCGACACCCTGGATCGGCGTCCCGATCGAGCCCGGCTTGCGCTCGGCGTCGGGGTGGTTGAACGAGGCCACCGGCGAGGTCTCCGACAGCCCATATCCCTCCAGAACGATGCAGCCGAAGGCGTCCTCGACGCCGCGCAGCACCTCCACGGGCAGGGCGGCGCCGCCGGAGACGCAGACGCGCAGCGAGCTCACGTCCTGGTCGCCGCGGCGCGGGTGGTGGAGCAGCGCGACGTACATCGTCGGGACGCCCTGGAAGACGGTCACCCGGTCGCGCTCGATCACCTCGAGCGCCTTGCCGGGGTCGAACCGTGCCAGCATCGTGAGGCAGGCGCCGCTGCCTACGACGGCGTTCAGCCCGCAGGTCTGGCCGAAGGAGTGGAACAGCGGCAGGCAGCCCATCACCACGTCGTCGGGCTGCAGGCGGAACAGCGTGGCGGCCGCCACCGCCGCGTTGCGGGCCAGGTTGGCGTGGGTCAGCTCGGCGCCCTTGGGCCTGCCGGTCGTGCCCGAGGTGTACAGGATCACCGCGGTGTCGTCGTCCGCGCGGTCCGCCACCGCCGTGACCGGCCCGACCTCGTCCAGCAGGTCGTCGAACGCGCCGGGCTCGACCGGGACGAAGCCGGTCCCGGCGGCCTCGGCGCCCTTGGCGGCCTCCTCCGCGGTCTGGTGCCAGGCGAAGGCCAGCCTGGCGCCGGAATCGCCCAGGTAGTACTCGACCTCGCGCGCCTTCAGCAGCGGGTTCATCGGCACCACCACCGCGCCGGCGCGCAGCGCGCCGTAGTAGAGCACCGGGAACTGCGCCACGTTCGGCAGCATCAGGCCGACCCGGTCGCCCGGCTCCACGCCGCGCGCGGCGAGGAGGCCGGCGACCCGGGCGGACCGCGCGTCCAGCTCGCCGTAGGTCAGGACCAGGTCGTCGAGCCGGACGGCCGCCCGGTCGGGGTACATGCCGGCCGCTTCGACAAGGTTCGAGGCCAGGTTCGCCATCGCCGCCTCCACGCGTTCGGTTGCTGCGTGGAAGCGTCGGCCCGGACGGGGCCAGGGACAATGGCCGGCGGAACAGCATCACGCCCGCCGAACTGTTCCCGGCGACAAGCGCCGCCGCCGACCAGCGGCGCGGCCTCACCGCTCGCCGGGCTGGTCCGTTCGCTGCGCCAGGCGCAGGGCGTCGAGGGCGGCCAGCAGCTCGGCAACGGCCCTCGGGTCGTCGAGGGACCGGCCGGTGTGGTCCTGCAACCGGCGCAGCCGGTAGCGCACGGTGTTGGGATGGCAGTAGATGCGCTTGCCGGTCTCGTCCGCGGAGCCGCCGGCGTCGAACCAGGCCTCCAGGGTGCCGAGTAGGGTCGCGCGGTCCTGGGCGGGCAGGTCGAGGACCGGCCCCAGCACCGTCCGGGCGAGCTCGCCGGCCGCGTCCGGGGCGGCGGCGGCGAGCACGCGCAGGGGCGTCTCCTCGAACTGGGCGACCGCCGGCGCGCCCGCCGGGAGGCTGCCGAGGACCAGCCGCGCGTAGTGCAGGGCGCGCGGGGTGTCGCCGAGCGCGTGGTAGACGGGGCTGACGCCGGCCGACGGCGAGCGCGTCGGGGTGGCGCAGCGACACCACGCCTGTCTGCACGTCGGGGCGCAGCCGCCACGCCGACCCGAACCCACGGCCGGACAGGAGCGCCTCGGCGTCCGGCAGGCCCTCCTGGGCCAGCCCGGGCGCCTCGACGGCCACCACCACGAGCACGCCGTCCCAGGGCAGCCGGAGCAGCTTCGCCGCCTCCCAGAGGGTGTCCCGGTCGGGGATGCCGCCGGTGAACAGCGCCTCGACCAGGGCGGAGCGCTCCCGCTCCCCGGCGAGCAGCACCTCCGCCGCCGCTTCCCGGTACGCGACCGTGAGCTCCTGGGTGTACTCGCCGATCAGCCACCACACGCCACTGGCCGCGTCCACCAGCGTCTCCGACCCCGCCTGCCCGCCGCGGCGCGCCTCGTCGACGATCGCCTCCCACAGCTCCGAGAAGCCGATCCGGTAGGCGTGGAGGAGCTCCGGCAGGGGTGCGCCCTGCCGCGCGCGGCGGCGGCCGGTCTCACGAGGCGTCGACAGGTCGGGCGGCCCAGCCATGGTGAGCTGCCCGACCATCGACCCGAGGTTGGCGCCGACCGAGTCCCGGAGCTCGTCGAGGTCGACCACGCCGCCGTCGCGGTAGAAGTCGAAGTCGGCGCGGATCCGCTGGACGACCTTCTCAACCAAATCTGGAAGGCGCGCCCTGACCGCCCCCGCGATCTCGGCGACCTCGGGGGCGAGGATCGCGCGCGGGCGGCGCCCGCGGTCACGGCCGGGCGCGCTCATCGCCGGAGGCGGTGGCGAGGCAGGTCACCGCAGCAGTGTCTCCCACCGTGGCAGGCCTGGCCAGACACGTGCCGAGCCGACCCCGCGACGGCTGCCGAGCCGCTTGCCGCGCTGAAATGACATGGACGGCGACGGCCAGTTTCCCTCCACCTTCCCTCCGCCCGAAGCCAGGCCGCGCGGGACGGGCGGTACGGGCGGGGACGCCGAGTGACGGCGGAAAGTCTCGACAGGTCGTTTGCGCACGTCAGGAGCGAGAATCAGGGGCCAGATGGGGATGGGCAGGGACCGACGGGGAGACGGTGGTCACTGTAAAACCGCCGGCTTCGCCTGCACAGGTTCGAATCCTGTCCCTGCCACCACTTCTGGGCTGCGGAACTCGTGGGGGTGCCAGAAGTCGATCGTGTCCGTCACCAGCAGGTATCGCCTGACGAAGGGTTACGATCCGTCCCCGGTTGCTTGCCTTCGTCGGCGGAGGTCTCGTGTGGTCTGGTCGTTCGCCTACCTGGCGCTGCGCCGTGCCCTTGAGCTGGTGCTGCTCTGCTGTCGATCGGCGGACGCCAAGGAGATCGAGATCCTGGTGTTACGCCACGAGCTTGCGGTGCTGCGTCGCCAGCATCCACGGCCCAGGCTGCAGCCCACCGACCGGGCGCTGCTCGCGGCGCTCAGCCGGCTGCTCCCACGGGCGCGCTGGTCGGTGTTCCTGGTGCAGCCTGAGACGCTGCGCTGGCACCGGCGCATGGTCCGCCGGCGTTGGACCTACCCGGCCGCCCACATGGGACGGCCCCCGCTCCCTGACGACGTCCAGCAGCTGGTCGTCCGGCTTGCCCGCGAGAACACGCGCTGGGGCTACCAGCGCATCCATGGCGAGCTGTTGCGCCTTGGCGTTCGGGTGTCTACCTGCTCGATCAGGCGGGTGCTGTGTGCCCACGGCCTTGGCCCGGCGCCACGGCGCGCCCAGCTGGCGGTCGTTCCTGCACCAGCAGGCCACTGGCATCCTTGCCTGCGACTTCTTCACCGTGGACACGGTCTTTCTGCGGCGATTGTACGTCCTGTTCTTTATCGAGCTTGGCAGTCGACGCGTGCACCTGGCCGGCGTCACGCCGCACCCGACCGGGTGGTGGGTTGCCCAGCAGGCCCGGAACATGGTCGTCGGCCTCGGCGATGGAGCTACAGCGTGGAGGTTCCTGATCCGCGACCGGGACGCCAAGCTCACCAGGGCGTTCGATGACGTATGGCGCTCGACCGGCACCGAGGTCATCCGCACACCCGTGGAGGCGCCCAACGCGAACGCCTACGCCGAACGCTGGGTTGGGACGGTCCGCCGGGAGTGCCTGGACCAGCTGCTGGTCGCCGGCTGCCAGCAGCTTATCCGTGTCCTGCGGACCTATGTCGAGCATTACAACCAGCGCCGTCCGCACCGCAGCTTGGCCCACGCGACGCCGGTGCCGTCGGAGCGCGCCGGAGCAAGGAGTGCGCCGAACGTCGGCCGGCTGCGCCGCCGCGACGTCCTTGGTGGGCTGATCCACGAGTACGCAGCATGACGCCCCGCCTTCTGGCACCCCACGGGCGGCACCGTCGTCCCTCGCGCGGCGGTGTTCGTGCGCCCGCGCTTCGTCCCGAATGCTGATCTGCTCATCGGGCTGGGCTGCGTGGTGGATGCGCATGGCTGGGTGGTCCACGATCCGGTCGGGCGCACCAGCGTGGCCGGCGTCTGGGTGGCAGGCAACGCCGCTGATCCCCGCGCCCAGGTCATCAGCGCGGCGGGGGAAGGATCAGCCGCGGCGATCGACCTCAATGCCGGTCTGGTCGATGAGGACGTCAAGCGTGCCCTCGCTGATCACCGCTCCGGCCAGGCGGCGTCCGCGCCAGCGCTTCCAACTTCATCGTTCTGAGGAGTTGCTTGGCCGGGGCGGCCGGTGGTGCAAGTGGGCGGGGGTTGCCGCCGCCACGGGCACCGGTGGGCGCGATACTCAACCCCACCCCGGGACCAGCGGGTGCGGACGCAGGACCCCGAGCGTGCGTAAGTGACGGCCTATCAGGACGGCGTCGGGCTCGGCCGGGCGATCGTGCCCGTGGACGCGATCGCGCCGCGCGAGGCGCCGCCGGAGTGGAACTACGTGGTCCGGTTTGGAAGTTCGTGCGTGGGTCGACGTCGCTGCTGGGACCAGGCGCTGGGGTCGCCGAGGTCGAGCCCGCAGCCGCCAGCCAGCCCTGGCGGTATGTACCTTTGATCCGTTACGGTTGGGGCTACCAAGGTTCAGGCCCACTTGGCCAGTGCTCGCTCCTGAACAAATGCTCGTTGGCCCATGACGACCAGTTCCCAGAAACGACAAGGAGCCAGAGACCATGCGTCGCTCGAGCCGTCGTTCCATCGCCGTCGCCGTCGCGGTCGTATCGATCGCCATCTCGATGTTCGGCTCGGCGGTTCCGGCGGCGCAAGCCACCCCCGTGAACTGCGTCAACCAGACCCACCAAGGCGCTTGCTACGAGCTCGTGTGGGTCCACGGCGTCGAGGTGAGGATGACCTTCCCCCAGGCGGGACACCCGATCTCCCCCATCCCGAACGCCAAGGTGCAGAACTTCTATGTAATCGCGCCGCAGACGGCCACGCCGCAGGGCGATGTCCCGCCGATCCACGATCACACGATCCAAGCCGCGCCTGGGGACGCCGGCTGGACGCCGTTCATGCACGGCTACTTCGTGCTCTGCAGCGCCGAAGGGCTCACGAGCGGCGACTGCGTGGCCACGTTCACCCAATTCCCTGGTGATGGAACCCTGCCGCTCGCGAAGAGCGTGAACGGCGAGCCGCTGACCTCCGCCGAGACGATCGAGGCAGGCATCGACGCCGGCCTGCTCGTCGCGGTCGATACGGGCGCGTTACTCATCGGGACCGTCAGCCCTGCGAGGTAGCCAAGCGGCCTCTGCAGTTCGGACGAGACGACAGACCGGCAGATTAGGGCTGCTCGGGTCGAGGCGCATAGGATGGCGACAGCCCACTGCTTGGGAGGGGAGAAGATGCCGAAAGTATCGAAGACAACCGCTTCTCCCCAACCGATACCAGCGGTGCTTGACGCTTATTCTCACGAGCTCGATGGCTGGACCGTCAGCATGGAAACCCACTTGGTCGACTTGGACGCCGCGTTTCTCTTCAAGGGCGCACCGAACGATCAGTGCCAGGCGCCCCACATGGGCTACGTGCTGAAAGGCAAGTACGGCATGCGGACAGCCGACGGGGTGGAGGAGGTGTTCGAGGCCGGCGACGCGTTCTTCGTGGGACCCGGGCACACGCCGATCATCTTCGCGGGATGTGAGATTGTGTATTTCACGCGTACCGAGGAGGCGAAGCGCGAACTCCCCGTCGCCATGGCGAATCTCATGAAGTACATGCAAGAGCAAGGGATGGAAGTGCCGGCCGCACCCCAGCCATCATCACAGTTGGGCGAGGACTAGGGCCTGTTGCGACGGTGGACCTAGTTGAAGGTGCCGGTGGGTTCGGGATACCGGAGCCGGCGGTGGGGGCATCGGGCGCCAGACCTTGCCCGGATGCGCCAAGCCCAAGTGGAACCCGCGTGGATGGCTTCCTGCCGAGCGTCCACACTGCGGGGACGGATGGACAGAACTCGGAGTCAGCAGTCAGGGTGCCCTCGGTTCGGTCGAGTGCGCTGCTGGGCTACCCTCCCGACGCCCGGGTGCTCATCGTCAACGCCGACGACCTCGGGATGTACCACGCGATCAACGCTGCGGTCATCGACTCGATCGAGAACGGAATCGCCAGTTCGTGCAGCCTGATGGTGCCGTGCCCGTGGGCGGTGC
>WNGE01009008.1_pt1 | contig 18727 bp, 24 predicted proteins | sample 5400651 | NCBI WGS metagenome assembly WNGE01 (sample SAMN13153370, study PRJNA577476) | soil metagenome | isolation source: 60 cm soil or saprolite under grassland replicate 2 | place: USA:California | collected 2016-06-15
TAGACAACCCATGTCCTAGCAGGAGCTTCACCACATCCACGATCACCTCAGCGGTGTCGGCGACACCGTGACATGATCGCAACTATCAGAGTCCAAAGTGGACAGAACCCAACGCATCGACCTTAACTAAAGGGCAGTGGGTACAGGCCCCAGGCCAACCCGTCGTTGAGGTTGTTGACCAGGCCGGCCTGGCTGGCCGCCGACAGCGCCTTCTCGCGGAAGCTGGTGAGGGTGAAGATCTGCCGGCCGGTCAACCCGTCGTGGTGGCCGCCGGTTGGTGGGGTGTGGTTGGCGGCTTCGTGCCGGGCATGGTCGTGGGTTTCCCGGACGAACACGGTGGACAGGCCGAGGCCAAGGGCGGCGACGGCGACGGCGAGCAGGAACGGTGCAGGCCGCAGCCCGTAGGCGGCGGCGAGCGCGCCGGTGGCCCAGCCCATGGCGGCCAGGGCCAGGTAGCCGGCGGCCTCGTTGAAGCCCATCGCCAGACCGCGCCGGACCGGCCCGACCAGGTCGATCTTCATGACGATCGTGGTGGACCAGGTCAGGCCCTGGTTGACGCCGAGCAGCACGTTCGCGGCGATCACCCACCCCCATGACGGCGCCCAGATCAGCAGCAGCGGCACCGGCAGACCGACCAGCCAGCCGGCGACCAGGACCGGTTTGCGGCCGTACCGGTCGGACAAGCTTCCAGCGGCGAGGTTGGTCAGTGCCTTGGTGAGGCCGAACACCACGATGAACGTCAGCGACGCGGTGAACGCACCGATCGCGAAGGTCTGCCCGGCCAGCAGCGGTACGACGGTGCGTTCCTGCCCAACCATCGCCCCGACGAGCGCGTTGACCACCACGAGGAGGGTGAACTGGGGCAGGTTTTCCCGCAGTCCCAACCTGATCGGGCGTACCACGTTGGTTGCACTCATTGCTCGGCGTCCAGGCCGCGGCCGGTGGCGGCAGCCCAATCCGTCGGCCCACCCAGCAGGATCGACACGTCGGTCCGGCCGGCCCGTTCCAGCAGGCTTGCGCCGGTGGCGGCGCGCTCGCCGTGCCCGCACATCACCGTGGCCGGCCCGGCGGGCACCTCTTCGGCTCGGTCAGCGAGGTCGCCGAGTTCGATCAGCTCCGCCCGTGGCAGGTGTCCGGCGGCGTGCTCGCTTCGCTGGCGCACGTCGACCACGACCGGCGTGTCTACCTGCTCCCGTTGCACCAGGCCGGTGGTCCGCGTCTGCCCGCCGTCGGCGGCCCAGGCGGCGACGGCGCCGGCCAGTTCCCCCACGATGGTGTGGTAGCCGACCGCGAGGGCAGGCCACACGATGTCGTCCGGGTCCTGGCCCGGGTTACGCACGATCACGATCGGCACATCGGGCGGGAGTAGCCAGCCGAGCCAGGTGGCGTACTGCGGGCGCAGCGGGATCGACACCGATCCAGGAATGTGCCCGGCGGCGTAGTCGACCACCGGCCGCACATCGACCACGTAGCCACCGTCGGCGAGCAGGTCCCGGACCCGTCCGCACCGCCGGTACGAGGCATTACGGGCCTACCTGCTGGACGGTGAGCCTGCTACGAGCGTCGCGGCACGGTTCGGGTACACCGTCGCCGGACTTCACTCGGCTGTGGCCGACTTCCGTGCGGGGTCGCGGGACTTCTTCGCCGGTGCCAGGCCCGGCCCCAAGCGCGCCCCGGGCAAGGACGCCGCCCGGGAACGGATCATCGCCCTGCGCGCTGAGGGGTACTCCATCGACGAGATCGGTGCCGTGCTGGCCCGCGAGGGGATCGGGTTGAACCGGACCGGGATCAGCGAGGTGATCGCCGAGGCCGGGCTGCCGCGGATCTGGCGCCGTCCCGACGCCGAACGCGGCGAACCCCGCCGCGACGACCTGCCCCGAGCCCGTGCCCTGCAACCGGACGACTACCGAACACTGGCTGCCGGCGCACCGTCGCATCTGGCGGGGCTGCTGCTGACGATCCCGGACCTGCTGGCCCTGGACCTGCCGGGCATCGTGCGCCGCGCAGCCTATCCCGGCACCCGCGACATCCCCGCCCTCGGCTACCTACTGAGCCTGCTGGCGTTGAAGCTGACTGCCACCAGGCGGGTGTCCCACGTTCACGACATCGCCGCAGACCCCGCCGCTGCGGTGTTCACCGGCCTGACCGCGCTACCGAAGACCACAGCCCTGACCAGCTGCTCCTACCGGCTGGCCCACGCCAAACAGGCCGCGTTCCTGACCGCGCTCGACAAAGCCACCATCCACACCGGCCTGGCGGTCGCAGAAGTGGTCAACCTCGATTTCCACGCCGTCATGCACTGGGGCACCGATCCGGCACTGGACAAGCACTACGTGCCCTCACGCTCCCAACGCACCCGAAGCGTGCTGACCTTCTTCGCCGAAGACGCCGACAGCCACGCCCTGCTCTACGCCAACGCCGACCTGTCCAAGACCACCCAGGCAGGCGAGGTCATGGCGTTCGTCGACCACTGGCACGCCACCACCGGCCACGACCCCGACCTGCTCGTCATGGACTCCAAGGTCACCACCCAAGACCAACTGTGGGCCCTGACCGAACGCAGAATCGGGTTCATCACCCTACGCGCCCGCACCCCCAAACTCACCGCCACCCTCAACGCGTTGCCCGCCAAGGCATGGACATCGATGACCGTGGCCCGCGCCGGTGGCAAGACACGCACCGTACGCGTCATCGACAACCCCGCCGCACGCCTATCGAAATACCCGGCGACACTGCGGCAACTGGCCGTCGCCGGACTCGGCCATGACGAACCCACCCTGCTCATCAGCAACCGCGATCACCTGCCCGCCAAGCAAATGATCGAGACCTACGCCCGCCGGATGAACATCGAACAACGCCTCGCCGAGGCCATCCGCTCCTTCGGCCTGGACGCTCTGACCGGCGCCGTCCCCCTCAACATCGACCTCGACGTCGTGTTGTCCGTGCTCGCCCACACCGTCTGCGCCGCCCTACGCCGCCGCCTACCCGGTTACGCCACCGCCACCCCCGACACCCTGCAACGGCGGTTCCTGTCCACTGGAGGACACATCTTCACCCGCGGAGACCAGATCGTCGTCCGCCTCGACCGCCGCACCTACTCACCCGTCCTCCGCCAAGCCGACCTCCCGCAACAGATCACCGTTCCTTGGCTCGACAGCCGCACCCTGCGCTACGAGTACGCCTGACACCCCGAATGAGGGCCGATTCGCTGTGTGAAAATCGGCGTTAGTCAGGTGAGGTTGGGGATGTTGAACCAGGTGAACGGCGGCCACGGCAGGTTGCGCAGGACGACGGAGTAGACCAGGAACACGGCGATGTAGGTGATGATCGCCCACCGGCCGGGTCGCCAGATCGGCAGCTTCTTACCGAATAACCAGGCGGCGGTCCAGGCAACCAGCGCGTACCCGCCGTAGAGCACGCCGAGCAGCGCGAGCAGGTGGTGGCGGGCGGCCTCGATCAGGTTTGCGTGGATGAGGTGGTAGAACATGCGGGTGCCGCCGCAGGTGGGGCCGTTGATCCCGGTGAGGGTGTGCCATAGGCACGGGCCGGTGGGGTCGGCGACGTGGTCGGTGGGGTTGAAGGTGAGCACCCACGCCGACGCGGCGGCAAGCGCCGCCCACACCGCGAGCGGCGCGGCGCGTACCCATCCGATGGGCCGGCCGATGGTCATGGTCCTCACGACGGCTCCCGACTCGCAGCGTATCCGGCCGCGCCCGCCGCCGTGATGGCCGCGGCGGTGTCGGCCAAGGTTGCAGGGTTCATGCCTGTTGCTCCACTGTGGATGCTCCGTTTTCTAGATGCCGATCTGGCCGGGGCCGACGGTGGCGCGCAGCCAGTTGACGAGGTCGGTCCACCATCCGGTGGTCAGTGCGACGCCGACGGCGACGAGCAGGGCTCCGCCGAGGCGGGTGACCCACGCGTTGTGGGTGCGGATGAACCCGACCGTGCGCAGCAGCCGGGGCGCTGCGGCGGCGACGCCGAGGAACGGCAGGCCCATGCCCAGCGAGTAGGCGGCGGCCAGCGCCGTGCCGCGGGCGGTGGAGCCCTGCACTGCGGCCAGGCCGAGCACGACGGTCAACGTCGGGGACAGGCATGGTGTCCAGGACAGCGCGAACGTGGCGCCCAACATCGGCGCGCCTGCCACGCCGGCCCGTGGCAGCCACGCGATCCGCCAGGTGCGGATCATCGGCAGCAGCCCGGCGAACGCGAGCCCCAGCGCGATGGTCAGCGCGCCGACGACGATTTCGACGGCGCGGGCGTGTATGAGCAGGGTCCGGCCGACCTGCCCGGCGGCGTAGGCCATCAGCGTGAACACCGTGGTGAATCCGGCCACGAACAGCCCCGCGCCGGCCAGCGTGCGGAAGCGTCGCGAGGTGTGCAGGTCCGTACCGGTCAGGCCGGTGACATACGACAGGTAGCCCGGTACCAGCGGCAGCATGCATGGCGCGAAGAAGCTGACCAGCCCGGCCAGGGCCGCGACGGCGAGGGCCGCCGCGAGGGGGCCGGTGGCGGCGACATCGGCCGGGCTCATGACGCGTCCTCGGTCGCCAGCGCCCGGACGGCGGCCTCCGGTTCGGCGCGGTGCACGCGTTTGCGGAACACCGCGGCGATGCGCAGGGCCCGGTCGAGCAGGAGCGTGGCTGGTACCACGTTGGGCGGCACGTCGGTGAATGCCAGTGCGATCCGGCCGGCCGGGTCGAACAGGCTCGGATAGGTGATGCCGAACCCGTCCTGGAGCGCGGTGGCGGCATCACGTTCGTCGCGGACGTCGACGCCGAGGAACCGCACGCCGAGATCCCGTGTGGCCAGGTAGGCGGCTTGCAGGTCGGGTGCCTCGGCGCGGCATGGCGCACACCACGACCCCCAGAAGTTGATGACCACGACCTCGCCCCGCCACGCGGCCCGGTCGAACGCCGTGCCGTCGAGCAGTTCGCCGGTCACCGGCGGCGCCGGCTTGCGCTGCCCGCCGGGGAACGCCTCGACCGTGCCCAGCCGCGCGTCGGCGGCCTCCGCGCCCTCCGCCCTGGCCGAACCCGCGCGGCCCTGCCCGGCGCACCCGGCCACACCGACCACGGCGGCTGGGGCGAGGGTCAGCAGGGTGCGTCGCTTCACCGCCGGTCTCCTTCCGTGGACGACCGGAACGATAACACCTAACCTACTTAGGTGAGTGGGAGGCCGTCCCCGGAGGGGGCGTTCCCGCTCCGACCATCAACACACGGAAGGGTGACGCGAGCCGTGGACACGCTGATCAGGCTGGCTCCGGTGCTGGGCTGCCTCGCGATGGGCATCATGATGTGGATCATGATGCGTGGCCGGCACGCCCCGACCCGGCACACCGCTGACCCCACCATGCAGGAGGAACTCAACCGGCTCCGCGCCGAGGTCGCCCTGCTCAAGCAGGAGCGCGCCACGGTCGCCGCCGACGCCGGCCAGCCGCGGACACAGCCCTGAGATGCGCCGCCTGACGGCGCGGTGCTCGCCGCGGGCGGGTCGCTGGTCAGGTCGGCGCGCACGTGGCGATCGGTGGCCGAACCGGTGCGCGGACCTCAGCGCCCGCACCGTCAACCGGTGCCTGCCCGCGACGAGCTAGACTACCTAACCTGCTTAGGTGTCGCCGGGAGTGGGATGTGTGTGCGCGGATTCGGTGATCTGGAAGCGGCGGTCATGGACCGGTTGTGGGTGCGTGGGACGCCGACGTCGGTGCGGGAGCTCCTGGAGGATCTGCGCGCGGAGCGGGACTGGGCCTACAACACCGTGCTGACGGTGGTGGACAACCTGTTCAAGAAGGGCTGGCTGCGTCGCGAGCCGGACGGGCGGGCTTTCCGCTACACACCGGTCGCCTCGCGCGGCGAGTACGCCGCCGGGTTGCTGCGCGGCGCCCTGGACCAGGCCGGCGACCCGGCCGAGGCACTGACCAGCTTCGTCGGGCAGATGAGCCCGGCCGAGACCGCCGCCCTCCGCGCGGCGCTCGCGGCGTACGAGAAAGACGGCCGCCAGTGATCAGCATTCACCTGCTGCTGCTCGCGTTCGCCGTCGCGGTGATCACGCCGCGGTCGCTGGTACGTGCCGGCTGGGTGCGCCGCTGCCCCAGGTTGGGCATCGCCGCCTGGTACGCGACCCTTGTTGCCGTCGCGACCGCCGGGTTGGGCGCGGCGGTGGCGTGGCTGGCGCCGTGGCAGGCCGCAACCGCACCGGTGTGTGCGGCGTGGCGCTGGTGTGTCGAGGCGGCGCGCGGCGGGTACGGCGCTGCCGGACGGCTCGCCTCCTACGCCATCCTGGCCGCGGCGGCGCTCGCCGCGGCGCGGATCGCGGCCGTCATCGTGCGAACAGTCCGCACCGGTGCGCGGCGCCGCCGCGAGCACGTGGCGACGCTGAAGCTGGCCGGACGCCCGGTTGCATACCTCGGCGCGACGGTGGTCGAGCACCCACAGCCGGCCGCGTACGTGGTGGCCGGGCAGCAGCGACGCGTGGTGGTGACCACAGGCGCACTGCAGGCGCTGGCCGCCGACGAACTCGCCGCCGTACTGGCCCACGAACGCGCGCACGCCGCCGGCCGACACGACCTGATCATCGACGGCATCCGCCTCCTACAGCACGCGTTCCCGCACTCAACGCTGCTGGCCTGCGCCCGCCGCGAACTGGGACGGCTGGTGGAGATGCGCGCCGATGACGTCGCGACCCGCCACCACGCCCGGCTCAGCCTGGCCCGCGCCCTGGTGGCGATGGCCAGCGACAGCTCGGCACCGGCATCGGATGCCGCGCCGGCCGGCCTGGCGCCGCAGCTCGCGGCGACCGGCGGCGATGCCCTGACCCGGATGAACCGACTGCTCGACCCGCCCGTACCGCTGCCGCGGCCGGCACGCTGGACGCTCGCGGGTGGGCTGGGCCTGCTGGCAATCTCCCCGCTGGTTCTGCTGCTGGCCGCGCAGATCTTCCCCGTACTCGGCATGTGCCCCACCCTGCCCTGACCATGATCACCTCGATCCGCCGTGTCTGGCTGGCCTGGCTGGCCCGCTGCCTGCTGGCAGTGCTCGGCGCGGTGGCAGCGGTCATGGTCGCCGGTGCGGCTCCGGCGCAGGCACACCCGACGCTGCTGTTCACCACCCCTGCCGTGGATTCTGCCGATCCGACCTCGCCGCCCACGGTGGTGCTGGTCTTCACCGAGCCGGTCACCGTCGCGGCGAACGCGTTGACGATCCTCGACCCGAACGGCGCCGAGATCGGCATCACCGACGTGGCGACCGTGAAGGGCGGCACCACCGTCAGCGGGAAGGTCGGCCGCGTCCTGGCCTCGGGCGTGTACACGCTGCGGTGGCGGGTCACCGGCGCGGACGGCGACCTGGTGGAGTCGACGTTCCGGTTCGCCGTCGGCACGGCCATCGCCGCCTCACCCACCTCAGACGCCCGCGGATCGGGTCCGTCGTGGCCAGCGACCGGGTTGCGGTGGCTGCTGTTCGCCGGGTTCGCCCTCGCCATCGGGGGCGCGGTCGGTGGCCGGATCACCAACGCCGCCCGAACGCTGCGGCCGAGCCTGCCGCCGGTCCGTACCCGGACCCGGCTTCCCGTGGGGACCGGACTGGTTGCCATCGCCGGTCTCGGCCTGCTCCTGGTCGGCGACGCGGGCTGGCGCGCACTGGCTGGCTCGACGCCGGGCCGGGTGCTGCTGGCCGAAGCAGCGGCCTTCGCCCTCGCACTCGGACTCGCAACGACGACCGCGCGTGGCGTGGCCTGGCTGCCGCTGCTGGTGGTGCCGGTCGCCGAGGGCGTCCGTGCGCACCCCGGCCAGGCCGCGCCCGGCTGGGGTGGCCTGCTCACCGCCGTGCATCTGCTCGCCGCCGGGGTATGGGTGGGCGCCCTCGTCCACGTCGTTCGCGCCGGCGCCGTGTGGCGCGGCGAACCAGCGGCGCTGCGCTGGCTCATCACCGAATACGCCCGCTGGGCCGCCTGGGCGTTCGCGCTCCTGGTCGGTACCGGCACCGTGGCCGCGCTCATCCTCGTCCCCGGCGACGCGCTGACCACCACCGCCTACGGGCGGCTCCTGCTCACCAAGCTGGGCCTGGTCACGGTGGCGGCCGGCGCGGCACTGACCGCCCGGCGATGGTTGCGCCGCGACAAGCTCCACCGCACGGTCACCGCAACCCGAGTCGAAGTCGTCACCCTCGGCGTGGTCCTCGCCGTGACCGCCACACTCGTGTCCACCCCGACCGCCCGCGACAGCCAACCGGTCGCCCCGCCACCGCCGACCGGGGTTGTGCTGCCGATAGCCACCCTCGCCGGACAGGTCGGCGTCGCCGTAGCCGCCAGCCAAGGGCAGGTCGCCGTTCGGCTGACCGCGCCGAAACGGGGGGACTACTACGACAGCGGCCCCCGGCAGACCTACCGGCTTGCCGCCCGCCTGCACACCAGCGGCACCGGCGACAAGACCGTACGGCTACGCGGCTGCGGCGAAGGCTGCTACGTCGGCGACGTCACGTGGGCGGCCGGGGACAACCTGCTCACCCTCGCCGTGCAGGCCCACGGCTGGCGCGGCGGCGCCGCCACGCTCCTCGTGCCGTGGCCGGTCATCGACGCCTCGGCGCGGCTGGCCCGCGTCGCCGACACACTCCGCGACGCCGGGCCGATCACCGTGTACGAGAGCGTCACCAGCGACACCAGCACCGGCCCCGGCACCGTCGTACCGATCCGGATGAGCGGCGCGCAGTTCCTCACCACCGAGCCCTACAGCGGCGGTCAAGCACCCCAAGCCGTGCAGACCAGCGCCAGCGCCGACACCGTCAGGCTCGCCGTCGGGTTTCCCGCCGACGGCCGCTACGTGCAGATGACCATCAACAGCCGCGACCGCATCCTCACCGAGACAGTCGTCGACGCCAAGCACATCACACGCCGCACGTTCGTCTACACCGAGCCCGGCAACGACTAGCACCCACCGACGCCCGCCCGCAATCACAAGTGGATGACGGCGCGCGAGTCGTTCCGAGTCACCGGCCGATTCCCGGCCAGGCGTGGACCGGGTGGGAGGATCAGGAGGTGCGTTCCAGTTGGGTGCGCAGCCCGACCGGGTCGATGCCGTGGGCTCGCAGCAGCGCGCCAGCGGGGTCGACGGTGCCGATGGTCCAACCCAGCTGGGTGAGGTGCTTTCGCCCACGCCGGCCCAGATGGGCACCGTAGGGGTCGTCGAGATCTCGCAGGACCCCGTAGAGCAGGTGCTGGGGCGTCACGCCGGCCTCGCCTCGGCTGTCCGCGTACCGAACCGCGAGTTGCAGGGCGCGCTTGGCGAAAAACGGTGGCCCACACAGCGGCGTGCGGCGTCTGCCGCCGCCGCGCCACCAGGGCCGTCGGCTGGCCCGCCACACGGCTTCCCCGACCGCCTCGGCGCCGAACGCCGCGACCAGTTGCCGGCGCACGTTCTCCACGTCGATGCCGACCGCCCGCAGCGCACCGACATCATCGGTGCGTGCGTGTGGGGTCAGCCCGGCCGCCGCCAGCCGCTGCAGCTCGGCGCGCAGCGCGGGCAGATCCAGGCCGCGACCGCGCAGCAGGGACGAGGCTTCGCCCGTGTCCTGCAGCAGGCCGAGGATCACGTGTTCGTTGCCGACGTAGCCGTGGCCGAGCTGTTCGGACTCCTCCGAGGCCAGGCTCATCACCCGTCGGGCTGCGGGGGTCAGCCGGTCCCACATGCCGCTCACCGTCCCCGTGACCGCAGCGCGTGCTTGTAATGGACGGCCTGCTTGGTCACGCCCAGCCGGCGTGCGATGTCCCGCCAGGACCAGCCTCGCGCACGGGCGTTGTCCACTTGCAGCGCCTCCAGCACCTCGACGAGCCCGCGCAGGGCTACCACCGCGGCGAATCCGACCTCGGGGTCGGGGTCTGTCGCGGCCTCGACCAACCGCCTCCCCTCCTCCAACTCGACACCCACATCGTCAAACTAGCTTGACGGTCGGATAGGCGTCAAGCAGATTTGACGACCGCGACCGTAACGACCGGCGCGACTCCGCGACTGGATCCGAACTCCGCCCCGGCTCCGTCGGCGCGACCTGAACTTCGCCACGTGAGCGTGGCAAGAACAGCACGGCCGGGTCGTGCTCTTTCAGCTCCGAACCGATGCCGTTCGTTGGTCAGGCGAGAAGGTGGCGGCGTGCCTCCATCATCGCGGCGTCGAAACCGAGAACGCCGACATCCACATAGGGCAATGCCAGGCGGGCGCACTCGCAACGGCAGCGGTCGCTTTCGTGGCGTATCCACGCAGCGGTGGCGTCAAGCTCGGCCGGCGAGGCGTTCTCGTGATGCGGCTTCGGCCCTCGGTAGGAGGCGAGATCGTCGCCGGTGAAGGCGACGTTGCCCAGGAAACACGCCCGGATGGTGATCCCCGGCAGCGCCGCCGACAGGCGCCCGACCGTCGACGGCACGATGTCGGGTCCCTCGATCAGGAACCGCTCAGCTTCCTCGCCGCACACCTCGACGGCCTGCTCGATGTGCGGGTACATCAGCTCGCTCACCGCCTCGGCCGGCACATTTCCTTGATCCAGTTCGTCGAGTTCCGCGAGCACCCTGCGCAGCACGCACGCAATCCCGTCGCTGCGCAGCATCCGTTGCGCCAGCGAGGACTTGCCGACCCGCGCGGGGCCGCCCACGAGATACACGCGATGAACCACACCATGATGCTGGCAGATCCCGACCGCAGCCTCGCGAACGTCACCGGCTCGGGCCTGGCCACGGCCGGACGACGTTGCCTCGTGGATCTCCCTCTGGGCCACGGTCGGCGGGATCCACACAGACACCTACGGGATCACGACCGTCGCGGAGTCGGCGAACGACCACCGGGTCGCCGTGCGCAGGTCGGTGTCCCAGCCAAAGACCACCCGCGGCCGCTGCGGCGCCGGGAGCCACCGCATGCCTTCGCGGTGGTCGTCGACCCGCGCGAAGGTCCCGAAACGTCCGCAGGTTATCATCGCCTCGTGGCGATGACACCTACAGGTCACGATCCCAACTGTGCGGTTGACCTGTCCCCGGCGGTGGCGCTGCTTCGCAGCCTGGCCGACCCGACCAGGTTGGCGATCGTGCACGAGTTGGCCCGCGGTGAGCGGCGCATCGTAGACCTGACCAGGACGCTCGGATGGGCCCAGTCCACCGTGTCGGCGCATGTGGCCTGCCTGCGCGACTGTGGGCTGGTGGCCGGGCGGCCGGTGGGCCGGCAGATGCTCTACCGGCTGACCCGCCCCGAACTGCTGACCGTTCTGGCCGCCGCCGAACAGTTGCTGGCCGCGACCGGCAACGCGGTGGCGCTGTGCCCGGTCTACGGTGACGAGCGCGAGGCGACCGCGTGAGCGGCGGACACCGCCACGGCCACGGCGGCGGCCATGCCCACGACCGTGCGGTGCCTGCGGGCAGCAGGCACCGCAGGCCACTAGCGATCGTGTTGGGGATCTCCTCGACCATCCTGGTCGTCGAGGTCGTCGGTGCGTTCGTCTCCGGCTCCCTCGCCCTGCTGGCCGATGCCGGGCACATGCTCACCGACGTCGCCGGTCTCACGCTGGCCCTGGTCGCCGCGGTGCTCGCCGGCCGACCGGCGACCGACGCCCGCACCTGGGGGTATCGGCGCGCCGAGGTCCTGGCAGCGGCGGCGCAGGCCGCCGTGTTGCTGGCCGTGGGAGGGTTCGTTCTGGTCGAGGGCGTGCGCCGGCTGATCGAACCACCCTCGGTCGCGTCCGGGGTGATGATCGTCTCCGGGGTGGCGGGCCTGCTGGGCAACATGGTGTCGATCCTGCTGCTGATGCGCATCCAGGCCAGCAACCTCAACACCCGCGCGGCGCTGCTGGAGGTCGTCAACGACGCGCTGGGCGCCGCCGCGGTCCTGGTCGCCGCCGTGGCGATCGCGGTGACCGGGTGGCACCGCGCCGACGCGGTCGCTTCCCTGCTGATCGGCGTGATGATCCTTCCGCGTACCTGGAAACTTCTGCGGGAGACCGTTGACGTGCTGATGGAGGCCACCCCCAAGGGCGTGGAACTGGCCCACGTCCGCGCCCACGTCCTGGCGGTGCCGCACGTGCGGGAGGTCCACGACCTGCACGCCTCGACCGTCGCCTCCGACCTGCCGGTACTCACCGCCCACGTCGTCGTCGACGACTCCTGCTTCCACGACGGGCACCTGCCCACCCTGCTCGACCAGTTGCAGCAGTGCCTGGCCGGACACTTCGACGTCGAGCACTCCACCTTCCAGTTCGAGCCGGCCCGCCACGCCGCCCACGAACCCGCCACCCACCCCTGACCAGAGGACACGGCAAGGGAGCGAAACCGTTGGCCACCGAACGGCTCATCTCCGCGCTGATCATCGCTGCCGCGACCCCGACGGTCGGCCATGTCGGGACCGCCTGGCAGGGCGCCCGATGACCGCACCGCACGGCGAACCCACCGCCAGCCCATCCGCCGCCACGTACACCAGTGCCGATCAGTACCTGCCGGCCGTCGCACCGGCCCTCGCCCGCACCGGGGTCGACTCCTGCACCGCGGCCTGCTGCCACGCGGAGACAATCGGTCGTGACGCCGGCTGGCAGCGCGCCGCACGAGCCGCCCGGGCGCTGTCCTGGCTATCGCTGCTGTGGATGACCGGCGAAGGGTTGCTCGGACTCGTCGCCGGAGCCACCGCGGGATCCATCTCCCTGATCGGCTGGGCGCTCGGCTCGGTCATCGAAGGACTCGCGTCGATCATCGTGGTCTGGCGGTTCACCGGAGCCCGCACCTTGTCCGAGACCGCCGAGGACCGGGCGCGCAAGGCCGTCGCGGTGTCGTTCTTCCTGCTCGCCCCCTACCTCGCGGCCGAAAGCACCCGGAGCCTGCTCACCGGCCACGAGCCCGGCACCAGCGTGCTCGGCATCGTCGTGACCGCCGCCAGCCTGCTGGTCATGCCGGCACTGGGCATGGCCAAGCAGCGCCTGGGCGCCCGGCTGGGCTCCCAGGCCACCGCCGGCGAGGGAGTACAGAACCTGCTATGCGCCGGCCAGGCCGCCGCGGTGCTCGTTGGCCTTGCGCTGACAGCCGTGTTCGGCTGGTCATGGGTCGACCCCGTCATCGGCCTCGGCCTGGCCGCGATCGCCGTCCGGGAAGGTCGCGAAGCCTGGCGCGGCGAACACTGCTGCTGACACCGACCGCCACCACACGTCAGCCGAGATCCAACGGGCGGCTGAAACGCCTGCATTGGCCGCATCAGCCACCACCTCACCAAGGGGCAGATGCGTGGGGCTTGCGGGCGGCGAGCCGTTCGACGATGCCGAGCTTGAAGCGTTGGTGGCCTTCGATGGCGTATCCGAGGGCCTGCAGGTGGATGATGGGGCGGCGGCGGAAATGCTCCCCGCCCAAGGGGATGGTGACCAGGTCGAGCAGCCGCTGGGCAGCCCGGGCGCCCCAGCGCGATGATTCCACGTGGTCGGCCAGCAGCAGCAGACCACCGGGGCGCAGCACCCGGTCCATCTCTCGGATCGCCTGCCGGTCATCGGGGATGCCGCACAGGGAGAACGTGCACACCACGGTGTCGAACGAGGCGTCGGGGAATTCGAGGGCCTGCGCGTCGCCGAGGCGCAGGTCGACCTGCCGGCCCAACTCGTGGGCGCGGCGGGCGGCGATGTCGAGCATCGGCTGACTCCACTCCACCCCGGTGAGCCGGACCTGCGGCGGGTAGTGGGGCAGGTTCAGGCCGGTGCCGATGGCCACCTCCAGCACCTCACCCACGGCTTGGGAGCAGACCCAGTCGCGGGTGTCGCCGAAGACGTGCCGGTCGAAGAAGCCCATCTCGCGGTCGTAGGAGCCGGCGTGCTTGTCCCAGTAGCGGCGCAACCGTTCGTTGCGCTCCACCCGTGTTGGCATGTGCCTCACCTCATCCAGGCGTCATCTGTGCGGTTGGTCGACCCGACGGGCCGGGGATTGCCGCTGCCGGCGATCCCCCGACGCCCTCGGTATCTGGTTAGTGACAGCCGCCGATGGTGGTCATGGCGGCCATCATGGTGTGCGTGTGGCCCCAGCCGGCCAGCCCGGCGGCGCCGAGCAGGAGGGCCAGCACGAGCACGGCGACGACCGCGGCAACGAGTGGGCCGCGGCTGGCGCTGTGCCGCGGGGGCGAGTCGGCGGGCAGATCCGCGGTGATCTCGGCCAGCTCGCCGTGCGTGGTGGCCCGGTGGGCGGCGTCGACGCGCTCGGTGAACTCGTCGAGGCTGAGCCGCCCGACCGCGGTGTGGCGGTGCAGGGCCGCCACGACCTGCTCGCGGTCGACATCGGAGGCGCGTATCGAGGGGTGCATATCCGGCTCCTTCCCGAAAGTCGTTCTGTATATGCGATGGATGGGTCGTGACACCGCAGCGGCGGACGGTTTGCGTCAGGAACTGAGCCAGGTGCGCAATCCCCGCCAGCCGTGAGCGTGGCGGCTGAACCGTGTGGGTCAGGCAACCGGCTCCGGTACTGCTTTCGTCGCGGCGCGGGCCGAGGCCGGGACGGGTGCGGGCCGCGCCGCCGTGCGGCGGTCGAGAACGCGCAGGGCCACCACCGCCCCGGCCAGCACCAGCACGGCGGCGGCGATCAGGCCGGTGGTGTAGCCGGCGAGGAACGCCCGGCTGGCGGTGGCGCCGTGGCCCAGGGCGGTGGCCTGCCGGGTGGTCAGCACTGCGCCGATCACGGTGACGCCCAGCAGGGCAGAGACCTCGCGGGCGGCGTTCAGGATGCCGGAGGCGACGCCGGCCCGCTCGGGCGGCAGCACGCCGAGGATGCTGGCGGTCAGCGGTGTGGTCAGCCCGGAGCCGATGCCGACCAGTGCGAAGCCGGGCATCAGGTCGGCCAGCCCGGCGTCCGCGCCGAGCCGAGAGACCGCCAGCATGCCGGCGGCGACCAGCACGAACCCGGCGGCGACGGTGCGGTTCGTGCCGATGCGCGGGGTGAGCGCGGATGCCAGGGGGGCGCCGGCCGCCATCAGCAATGCGAGGGGCACGAACGCCAGCCCGGTCGTGCTGGGTGAGAAACCCAGGATGCCCTGCAGGTACAGCGAGGTGAAGAAGTACACGCCCATCACACCGAGGCCCCACAGCACCATGGCCGCGGTGCCGCCGGTGAACACCCGGCTGCGGAACAACGACATGTCGACCATGGGCGCCCGCGTCCGGGCCTCGATCGCGACGAACGTGGTACCGGCGATCGCGGCCAGCATGAGCGATCCAGCGACGGCCGGCGAGGCCAGCCCGCCTCGTAGCCGCCGATCAGGGCGTACGTGAGCACGGACAACCCAACCGCCGAAGCGCCCAGCCCGGGCAGGTCGAGCGAGCCAGCCACTGCGTCCTCGCGGGACTCGGGGATGGCCAGCCGTCCGACGGCGAAGGTCACCGCGCCGATGGGCACGTTGACGAGGAAGATCGCGTTCCAGCGCCAGCGCTGGGCGAGCAGCCCACCGGTGAGGGGGCCCAGGGCCAGGGCGAGCGCGGCGATGGCGCCCCAGGTGGCTACCGCGAGATTGCGCTCCCGCTCCCGCGGAAAGGCCGTCGAGATGATCGCCAGGGTGGTCGGAGCCAGCAGCGCCGCGCCGACCCCCTGCGCCGCGCGGGCAGCGATGAGCATCTGCCCGGTGCCGGCGAGCCCGGCCAGCAGCGACGCGCCGGTGAAAAGTGCCAGCCCGATCAGGAACAGCCGCCGCCGGCCGTACCGGTCGGCCAGCCGGCCGCCGGCCAACAGTAGGCTGGCGAACACCAGGATGTAGGCGCTGGCCACCCACTCCAGCCCGGCCAGGCTCAGGTGCAGGTCGCGCTGGATCGACGGCAGCGCCACGTTCAGCACGGTGTTGTCCAGCGAGGTCACGAAGGTGGCCAGGGTGACCGCGGTCAGTGTCCACCAGCGGGTTCCCGGTGCGACGTGGTCGGCATGATCACTCCAACTGTCTGTGTTCTTTGCTCACAAAGTGAGCGGTGCTCTCACATCACTCTCCCTCGGGGCCCTCGGCGTGTCAAGAGCGATGCTCACAAAGTTTGCGATGCTCGCTGTTTTCGGGCAGACTGGCTGGCATGGGTACACCTGCCCCACTACTGCCAGCGGCGGCCGGCTCACCGCCGCTGTCGCGCCGCGACGAGCGCCGGCTGGCCAACCTGGCGGAGATCAAGACCATCGCCCGGCGTCAGCTCGCCGAGCACGGTCCCGCCGGGGTGTCGCTGCGGGAGATCAGCCGCGAGATGCGGATGGCCTCCTCGGCGCTGTACCGCTACTTCGCCAGCTACGACGAGCTGATCACCGCGCTGTGCGTGGACGCCTACGACGCGGTCGCGGACGCGCTCGCCGCGGCCCGCGACACCCGGCCCGCTGACGACCACGCCGGCCGCTGGTGGGCCATCTGCCACGCCTACCGACGCTGGTCGCTGGACAACCGGCCCGACTTCGCGTTGATCTTCGGTACCCCGGTGCCCAGCCACCGCGCGCCCGAAGCGGCCACCGGCCCGGCCGCCGGCCGGTTCGCCACCGTCCCGCTCGCGGTCTACGCGACCTCCGTGAAGGCCAGCGCCGCCGACCCCGACCGCACCCCCGTCCCGGACAGCCTCGAAATCGGCGACCTGCTACGGCATCTCCTCCACACCGACGCCGACACCACCGGCTACCCGCCGCGCCTGGCCGGGATCGCCCTCAACGCCTGGGCCAGCGTGCTCGGCTTCCTGGCCACCGAGATCTTCGGCAGCCTGCCCCAACTCATCACCGACACCGACCACCTTTACCGGGCGCACCTGCGCACCGTCATGGCCGGCATGGGGTTCCAGCCCACCCTTATCCCGACCGGCGACGCCGACCAGGCCGACCGAAACCCGTAACCGGCAACTTGATCGCAAGCCACCCGCACATCGGCCGGGGCGGACATTGAAACCGGAGGCGGACGCATCGGCAACGGCACCCACTCGCCGACGCCGTCACGTTCGGCAATGAAACGCCACCCGCGCAGCCGCGCTCACCATCCATCTCGCCGCCTGGCTTGGCCCAAAGTTCCGTCATCATGCCGCTCCCGGGGTGCGGGTTCAGGTCGTGGTGTCGAGGGTCAGTTGTCTGCGGTGGAACTGGAAGTGCTGTAGCGGGTAGTGGTACACGTCAAGGACTGTCATGTGGTCGGTGAAGAACGGGTCCCATCGTTTCGGAAAGGGCATGCTGCGGCCGAGGTCGGTGTCGGTGCATGCGGCTAGCCGGCGAGCCAGGCCGGCGCAGGTTCGGTCGAACAGTTTTCCCATACGGTGCACGCTCAGTGCGTGGCCGCCGGCGACGGAACCCAGGTAGTTGACGAGGTGGAAGGGTCGGGCGCCGGCGTTGAGCGTGGCGGCGAAGCCGCGTCCTGCTCCGGGTGGTAGGCGGGTGATGAGGCGGACGAGCGGTAGCAGGTTGCGGACGATCAGGTACCCGAGTAGCAGGTGGAACAGCATCTCGCGGTTGGTCCACCGGGTGCCGTTGGTTTCGCGTCGCAGCAGGTCGGGTGTGGCCGCCTCCAGCAGGGCATGGTAGTCGGCGGGCGCCTGCGTCAGCTCCCGGTGGACCTGATCGCGGTCCAGTTCGGCCATGGCGTCACCTGTGTTTCGTTGGCGGTGGGGGTCGTGCATGCGGATCAGTGTGGCCTCGATCGGCTGGGTGCCGGTGGGGTTGGCTGCGGCGAGTCGTCAACCGATTGCCGCGGGCACCTGCTGGACCAGGACCAGAGCCGCCATGGTGATGACCAGCCAGCCGAACGCGGTACGCAGGGCGTGTTGCGGTACCCGGCCGGTCAGTCGGGCCCCGAGCAGGGTGCCGGTGACGGCGGCGGCGGTGACGGCGAGGGTCAGCGGCCAGTCCAGGCGGACGGCGTCGAGGTGGCCGAGCAGGCCGGCGGTGGCCTGGACGGCGAGGACGAGCAGCGAGGTGCCGACGGCGTCGGCGACGGACAGCCCGGCGAACAGGGTCAGGGCGGGCACGATGAGGAAGCCGCCGCCGGCACCGACCAGCCCGGTGAGCAGGCCCACGGCTGCGCCCTGGGCGGCCAGCGCGACGACCGGGCGCCGTCCACGGTGGACAGTGGAGGTGGTCCGGCGGTGGCGCAGCATCGCGGTGGCGGCCACGGCCATGGTGAGCCCGAAGCCGACCAGCAGCCAGGCGGCGGGCAGGTGGGTGGACATGCGGCCGCCGAGGTACGCGCCGGCTATGCCGGCGGGGGCGAAGACCGCTGCGGTACGCCAGCGGACCCGGCCGGCTCTGGCGTGCGGAACGACGGCGACGGCGCTGGTGGCCGCGACGACGAACAGGGACATGGCGATGGCTGGTTTGGTGGGTACGCCGGCCAGGTACACCAGGATCGGCAGGGTGAGGATGGAGCCGCCGCCGCCGAGCAGCCCCAGCGCCAGCCCGACGAGCAGCGCGGCGGCCAGGACCAGCGCGGTCATCGGCGTCAGACGACCCGGCCCGGCCCGCCGCCGTAGGCCCGTACCGGCAGTCCCGCGCGGGCCCAGGCGGTCATGCCGCCGGCCAGGTTGTAGACCTCGTGGCCGTGGCGGGCCAGCAGCGCGGCGGCTCGGGCCGAGCGCATGCCGGAGCGGCAGACGGTGACGACGGGCCGGCCGCCCGGCAGGTCGGCCAGCCGGGCGGGCAGCGCGCTCAGCGGGATGTGCCGGGCCGGCTCGGCGTGGCCGGCGTGCCATTCGTGGGGTTCGCGGACGTCGAGCAGGATCGCCCGTCGCTGGTCGATCAGGTCCTGGACCTGGTCCGG
>WNGE01005392.1_pt1 | contig 18725 bp, 12 predicted proteins | sample 5400651 | NCBI WGS metagenome assembly WNGE01 (sample SAMN13153370, study PRJNA577476) | soil metagenome | isolation source: 60 cm soil or saprolite under grassland replicate 2 | place: USA:California | collected 2016-06-15
GGCAAAACATCCCAATCGCGAAGCCGTGCGTCTATACTAGCATGGCAGTTGCCGTGAGGGGCCCAATGTTTTCAACGGTTTTTTCGCTCATTCCCATCAATAAAGTCGCTGGTCTGCGCAAAGTTTTGCTCTCGGGTGTGGTCGCCGTTGCACTGCTCGCGTTGCCACTGACCGGTGTGGCGCAGCAAGACCAGACCACCCAACCGGCGGCGACGCCTCAGCAAAATCCGAACCAACAGGAAGCTCCACCTGAGGCTGGAGGGCCAAAGGGCGATAGCGGACCCTATGCCATTCCTAAAAAAGGTGAGGAACCGCCGCCGCCGCCCCCGCCTCCTGAGAGGCCCAAGAAAATTGAAGGCATGCCGGACTACTCGATCCACGTGGAAGTCCCGTTGGTGACCGTCCCAGTAATGGTGACGACCAAAGATGGGCAGTTCATATCGAGTCTGAAAAAGGACAACTTCCGCATATTCGAGGACGGCCAGGAGCAGAAAATCAACGATTTCAAGATCGAAGATGCACCGATTACGGCGGTCCTGTTAGTCGAATTTGCGAGTACGACCTACCAGATGGAGCTTCAAGCGTTGCAGGCTTCTTACGCCTTTGCTAGCACGTTGAAGAAGGACGACTGGGTGGCAGTGATCTCGTACGCTATGAAGCCGGAGATCCTGGTTGACTTTACACAGGACAAGAATGCGATCCGCCAAGCGCTGAACGGATTGCGAATGCCAATGGGATCGGAAACCTGGGAGTTTGAAGCCTTGTATGACACCCTGGACCGGTTAGATCGAATCGAAGGGCACAAATACCTGATTTTTGTGAGCACCGGAATTGATACCGGATTAAAGCTGACCCTGGATCAGATCTTAAAGAAGGTGAAGAGCACTAAGGACATCACGATTTTTCCAATCAGCATTGGGTGGCTGATGCGGGAATGGTGCGAGACCCACGGCTACACGTCGTATTGCCATGGCATGGCGAGTTTAGGGATGTCAAATATGGATTTTCTGCAGGCTGACAATGAAATGCAGACTTTCGCCAGGTTGACTGGGGGGCGCTTCTATCAGCCACGCTTCGAAGGCGATCTGGTGGACACCTTCAAGGACATTGCCGGCGATATTCGGCACCAGTACACCATTACTTACCATCCGACGAACCCAAAGCAGGATGGCTCCTACCGCAAGCTGAAGGTTGACGTGGTTGCGGATAATGGCGGACCGCTGAAGATTCAAGACCAGAAGCGCAAGGATGTTAAGTATCAGGTCATCGCCCGTGAAGGATACACGGCGAAGCACACGGTGGAGTAGAACTGTGGCTGGTGTGGGTCGGACACTCTTGTCCGACGCTGTTGGTTTTTCTTGAAATTCCTGTGCAGGCCCTTAGATTTTTGTCGGACAAGAGTGTCCGACCCACACCAGCCTCAATGCACCAAGCGATCCAGCAGAAAGAAGATGCCCACGCCCAGCAATACGACCAAGGCCATTTTTCCTCCGGGCTCGCGGTTTACTTCGGGCATTAGATCTGACGCGGCTACGTAGATCGTCACCCCACCTGATAGCGGCAACCCGATTCCGACGTGGCGTTGAAAGATGGCCATGGTCAGCACGCCGGCAAATGTTGCCGCGCCAAGAAGGACCGATGCGCCCCAAGCTAGGCGGCGACTGCGTCCGCTGGCGAGCATGACCGAGGCTATGGTGAAGCCCTCAGGAATCTTGTGCAGGAATATGGCGAGAAAGATCATCCAGCCCAACCAGTTCGAAACAATAAAGCCGGAAGCAATGGCAATCCCGTCAAAAAAAGTGTGGATTACCAGCCCTAGCAAGACGGAGTAGCCCTTATGGGCGGCGACAAATTCGTCGTGATGAGTTTCCTCCCCAAAGTGGAAATGCGGCGTAACTGTATGTTCGAAGAAGTGCGTCATCAGGTATCCGGCAAGAATAAGGATGGGAGCATCTTTTTCACGCAGGTCAAAGCTGGCGGGGATAATTTCGAGCACGGCGGTGGCCAGCATGAATCCGGCGCCCAGGGCAACAAAATACTTGAGATAAGACCGGTCCCAGTTCTTCTGAACAATGATGGCGCCGCCGAAGACATTGGCTGCGGCCGCAGTCGAGCCAAGCAGCAGACTGAGAAGAACTGGGTGCATGGGTGTCGAATGATAGCAGAGCCATCAGCCGTCAGCTGTTAGCCATCAGGAAAGACCATAGATAACATTTGTCATGCCGAGCACCTTCAGGTCCGAGGAATCTGCAATATCGATTCAACTGAAAATTCCTCGCCGCTGGAGCGGTTCGGAATGAAAAGATTCTTAGCAGCTGGTCTTTGGGATGGCTGACGGCCGATGGCTGATGGCTACCCTGTGCAAAACGTATCAACTTTTCTCTATCTCTCGCACGGTGAAAAAGTTATAGTGAATTTGCTCAGCGGTTCCCACGACAACTGACCTGGCTTGATGGCGAGAAGAGGCAGTTCCACCATCCAGGAAGAGTTGTACTCCACGCCCGACGGTCCGGCGCGCGAAGAACTTGACGACGCTCGCCTGCTCGACTTGGACGCGGAGAAGGAATCGCCATTCCTGCGGGCGCAAAAGCGCGTGCCTGCCCGCAGAGGTCCCCTTCCCAAGAAAACTGCCGCCCGGTTGCTTTGGGGAGTTGTCGCTATTGTCGTTGCCGCAATTGGAGCCGTCAGTGCGGCCGCGCTCTATCACTATGGAGAGCACTCGTGGCGCTTCCGGCTGCAGTCAAGCGACGACATTGAGATGGCCGGGCTCAGCAATGTGACCCGCGGCCAAGTGATGGAAGTAATGGGCGGCGACATCGGCCGCAACGTTTTCTACATTCCTCTCGACCAACGACAAAAACAACTCGAACAGATTCCATGGGTGGAATCGGCCAGCGTAATGCGCTTCGCTCCGGATCGCATCAAGATCCAGATCCACGAGCGTACTCCTGTGGCGTTTGCGCGCATCGGATCGAAGATTTTACTGATCGACGCCGGCGGTGTGCTCATGGATCTTTCCCTCAAAAAAAAGTATTCGTTTCCGGTGATCGTGGGAATGAATTCGGGCGAGCCGCTTTCCACCCGCGCCGCCAGAATGAGAACTTACAACGAACTTGTGCGCGATCTCGATTCTGGGAGCACACGCTACTCGCAGGATTTAAGCGAGGTGGATCTGACTGATACCGAAGACGTGAGAGTCGTGACCAACGATTCCGAGGGTGAGGTGCTGGTGCACCTGGGATCGGCGAATTATCTCGATCGTTTCAAGATTTACGTTGCCCATTTACGTGAGTGGCGACAACAGTTTGAGAAATTGGAGTCGGTGGACTTGCGTTACGACAGGCAAATCGTGGTGAATCCTGACCTTCAGGGAACCGTGCACCAGCCGGCGATTTCGGCGGCGGCCGCAAAGGCTGCGATTGCGGCTGGCGTGAAGCCTACAGCGCTGGTGAGTCGGGACCCGAAGGCGAGGCATGCGTTTGTGCCTCCCACCTTTTCGCAAAAGCTGCGAAAGGATGGGGCAGCCTCATCCTTGCTCCTTTCCGCGCAAAAAACGCGCAAGGATGCGACAACTTCGTCATTCGCGTCTTCCATACAAAAAATGCGGAAAGATGGCATTCAATCAGCCTCGCTGAAATCTCCGACCGCTAAAGATCCGGAAAAGGTTGCGCGCTGGCACAAACGCTGGGTACCCAAGACGCAGGCGGCTGCTAAAAAGGCTACGCATACAGCGGCGGTCAGCCAGAAGACGCAATCCACTACGGCCTCGCAGAAGCCGAGCCCGGCAATCCCGAAAGGACAACAAAACCGCTAACGATGGCCAAGGCGAACGACAATTTTCTAACTGCGATTGATGTGGGAAGCGCCAAGACTTGCGTCCTGGTGGCAGAGATCACGGAGAACGGCTTGCGCTATCGCGGGCATGGGCTGGCGGATTCGCGGGGGTCGCGCAAGGGAATCATTGTTGACCTTGAGAAGGCAGTGGCCTCGATCCAAAAGGCGGTCGAGAAGGCGGAAGACAGCTCCGGATTTCCCATTGAGCATGCGCTTCTGGGAGTTGCAGGATCGCACGTGCGTGGGATCAATACGCATGGCGGGCTGGCCTTCAATCGTGCACGTGAGATTGGGCGTGAAGAAATCCGCATGGCGGTGGACAAGGCGCGAGCCATCACGCTACCGCCGGACCGGGAAGTTCTGCACCTGTTGCCCCAAGAATTTATTTTGGATGAGCAGCACGGAGTGCATGATCCGCTGGGAATGATTGCGACCCGGCTAGAGGTTCGGGTGCACATGATCTCGGCGGCGAGTTCGGCGGCACAGAACGTAATCACCGCGGTGAACCGTGCGGGCGTGCACGTGGACGATACCGTGTTCGAGCCGTTGGCATGCGCTGACTCAGTGTTGCGATCTGATGAGCGTGAATTGGGAATTTGCCTGGCCGATATCGGGGCAGGTTCGACGAATGTAATCGTCATACAGGAAGGTGCCGTTGCTCATAGCGCGGTTTTGCCGGTGGGAGGCGACCACTTTACCAGCGATCTTTCGGTCGGGCTGTGTACGCCGTTGGTCGAAGCGGAGAAGATCAAGAAGTCATATGGAAATGCGATCGTGACGTTGATTCCTGAGGGGAACGAAGTTGAGGTTCCTTCGGTGGGAGATCGTCCGTCGCGGCTGGTATCGCAGCGCATGGTTGGTGAAATTCTGGAACCGCGGGCGCGCGAATTGTTCGAGATGCTGCGCGAAAATTTGCGACACGCGGGAATGCTGGAAGTGTGCGCTGCCGGATTGGTGCTCAGCGGTGGAGGGTCGCGACTACCCGGACTTATGGATATTGCCGATTCCGTGCTGCGCAAGCCGATTCGGATGGCTTGGCCAGCGCCGATCGCCAAGATGCCGGCATCGCTCGCAGAGCCGGAGTTCGCGACTGTGCTCGGCATGGCGGTTTATGGGCATCGGGCGAGAAGCGCACGCGGCAGCCAGGATGCGCGGTGGAGTTCGAAGCTAAAAGCGATGCTGGTGGGGTAGATCAGTGGCTAGTGATCACTGGCTAGTTTCAAGGGGCCATGAATAGCTTCGAGCAAGCAAGCATCAAGTGGCGCTGGATCAGCTCCGTAGGAGCGAAACATAGTTAGCCCAGCACGTAAGTGCTGGGAAGACGAGAAATCTGACCGAGTCCCGTAAGGGACGGCACAACTTTTGTTCGATGAAAAAAAGCTTGAAATACGAACTATCAACGACGATTTCACTGAGGTGAGTACATGAAAAAAGAGTCCAACGAAATTCGCATCAACTACACCGACGACTCCCGCAACGATGCTCGTATCAAAGTGATCGGCATTGGTGGCGGCGGCGGAAATGCTGTCAATCGCATGATCGAGGCCGGAATGGACGGCATCGAGTTCATCGTTGCTAACACTGATTTGCAAGCGCTACGAATGTCGCGAGCGCCGATGAAGATTCAATTAGGCGTTAAGCTCACCAATGGACTCGGCGCGGGATCGAATCCTGAAGTCGGTCGCAAAGCCGCGCTCGAAGATTCCGACAAGATCATCGAAGCTCTCGAGGGTGCGGATATGGTTTTCGTGACCACCGGTCTTGGCGGCGGAACCGGCACGGGTGCGGCGCCGATTATTGCATCTCTAGCGAGCGAGATGGGTGCGCTGACGGTGGCGGTCGTGACCAAGCCGTTTGCGTTTGAAGGAAAGCGCCGCATGCAGCAGGCCGATCGCGGCGTCGCCGAGTTGATGGATTCGGTTGACACGACCATCGTCATTCCCAACGAAAAGCTGCTTGCCGTCGCGCAGGATGCTGGCTTCTTCGAATCATTCCGTGTTGCCGATGACATTCTGCGGCAAGGCGTGCAGGGAATTTCCGACATCATCACCATTCCCGGCATCATTAATCGCGATTTCGCCGACGTGAAGGCGATCATGGCGCGCATGGGATACGCGGTCATGGGAACTGCCACCGCGAACGGTTCGCGTCGCGCTACCGAAGCCGCCCAGAAGGCGATTGCCTCTCCGCTGCTCGAAGCCGGAGCGATCGACGGCGCTCGCGGCATCCTTATTAATATCACCGGATCAGCTTCGCTGAAGCTGGCCGAAGTGCAGGAAGCTTGCAGCATCATTCAAAACGCCGCACATGAAGATGCCAACATTATTTTCGGCGCTGTCCTGGATGAAAAGATGAAAGACGCCGTCAAGATCACTGTCATCGCGACTGGGTTCAAAGATGAAGACCGGCCGCGGCGTAAGACGGAATCCGCAGGCTTCACGATTGATCGCGGTGCCGATGACTTCGACTCGGAACCGGCGCCATCGCCGATGGTGATGGAATCGACACAACCTGCGCCAGCAGCGTCCGGCGAGGTGATATCGCTCGACAACATGCGGAGCGCCATGATCGCCAATTTCGAGCAGGCAGATTTGGATGTGCCCGCGTTCCTGAGGAAGAGAGGGGACGCTATGTAACGCAGCCGTCGGCTAGTACCTCGCAGCCATCAGCTATGTTCGAGAGTGGAGCTTCCGGGGAAGCGCGGCCATTTATGGCCACGAATAGCGGGGGGCGACGAAGCGAGCTTTAGCTCGATGGAATCCCATATGTCTCTGCGGATGAGGCTGCCGCCACGGGCCAAAGTCCGCAAGTGTCTCAAGCCACTCACGCGGCGCTGAATTGCCACTCTTCCACGATGGCGCACTTCCTTACAATTGCTTGCTCGGCACTGAAATCTTTTAAGGCCTGCCCGCGGCGTAGCCATGGCACCGGCACTCTGATACCTCCAAGATGTTTTGACGGTGTTGTCTGCCGCAATTTAGTCCATGCGACATTCACCGGCAAATTCATGTTGCTCGCCGAAATTGCAAAGCGGGCATCCCTGCCAATGAATTACCTTCCTTGGGATCGCGATCGCTGTGAAATAATCCAGCACCACAGGGGAGACACAGCAAAAATGAACTTGCGACGACTTGCCCGGCCCAACGCGTTGGCAGCCGGCTTGCTGTTGTTGATGGCGATACTCGCCGGCGGCGCGGCCTGGCGTGAGTCTGTGGCAGTGGACGAAGTGGCGCATGTCGGCGCCGGCGTCAGTTATTTACAGAAGCTCGACTATCGCATGAATGAGGAGCATCCGCCGCTGGCGAAGGTGCTGGCCGCGATTCCGCTAGTCATTCGCGGAGTGCACGCTGATTATTCCCACCTCTCGTGGACGTTCAGCGGAGGCTCCTTTCATCAATATCTTGGCGAATGGGCTTTCGGGCACGCCGTGGTCACGCAGTGGAACGATCCCTATACAACCCTGCGCTGGGCGCGGTTTCCCATGTTGTTGTTGACGCTTACGCTGGGTTGGGTCATCTACGTCTTCGGATCGCGGATGGGTGGTGAGTGGGGGGGATTGTTGTGCCTGGCCGCTTACGTGACTACGCCGGCGTTCCTGACGTTTGGGCCACTCGTGCTCACCGATATCGCAATCGCGCTTTTTTCGTTGCTGGCGATGTGGGCCCTTGCCGACATGTGGCGGGAGCCAACGCGTGAGGCGGTAGTGAGATTTGGGCTGGCCTTCGCGGGCGCGTTGCTATCGAAATTTTCATCCGGGCTGCTGGTGTTTTGCTTTCTGGCTTTCATATTGAGTCTGAGACTGCGGCCTACCGCTGATTTGCCTTCCGATAAGATTGAGCGCCGCAGATGGCGACGACGCAGATTCTGGAGCCTAGCGAAGGGGACGCTGCTGGCGGGTGTGATTGTGTACGCGGTGTACTTTGTTCTCACCTGGAACCAGCCGACGGACTCGTACAGTATGATTCCGCATTTTCCCGCGTCAGCGGGGTTGCGTAGATTGCTGATGCCGCTCTGGACTTACTTCCGCGGCCTAGTAGGGTTCGCTCTTATGTCGAGCCGGCCTACGTTCATCCTTGGACATGGTTATTCCCATGGCGTGTGGTTCTATTTTCCCGTGCTGTTCTTCCTGAAGTCTCAAACCGCTTTTGTGCTCCTGCTTGTGCTGGCAGCGGTTACAGCGATGGTGGCGAAAAGGCGACTGAAGGGACAAGTCGCTTTAGTGCCGGACGAAATGCGCCTGCATTGGCGCGCAATATGGATGTTTCTATTCATTTTCACTGCGGCTTGCATGTTGAGCCAGCTGACCATCAGCATCCGGCACTTCGGGGTCCCGATAGCATTGCTGATTCTGATGCTGGCGCCTTTGCCGAGAGCGATTGCAGCTCTTCGCAACAGTTGGTCGGGCGCACGATTGTTAGGCTGGGCTGTGGCAGCGCTCGCACTGACATGCGCGATGGTTGCGGTCAAAGTTTATCCGAATTATTTTCCGTATGTCAGCGCATTCGGCATGGGGAAGCCAGCGTACGCCCTGATGAATGATTCCAACCTCGATTGGAACCAGTCCCTCCCGGAGGTCGAACGGTTTGTGGAACAGCGTGGACTCAAGAGTGTGTTGGTGGATGAGTACGGGTTTTCGAAACCTGAGATTTACGTTCCGAAGGCACAGTTCTGGAACTGCCAGGAGCCAACCGCTTCAGACGCAGGTCAGTGGGCAGTAGTTTCCGCCGGCATGATCGAAGACGGACATAACTGCTTGTGGCTTTTCCAATATCCGCATGAGGAACTTGCCGGCGACAGCATGTATGCCTTTCAGCTTCCCTCGAATATTCCTGCGCAGGGGACTGCCGGTGGCCCACCCGCTCCAACTGCTCAGCATAATTTTGGAGGATTTCCGCTCCCAGGGGACATTCGTCTTGTATTCCTGAACACCATACGCGATCCGAACCAGCTGCAGCCGACGTGGGACCGGATGCAGGCGCAGTTCCAGGCAATGGTGGAGCAACAAAGGAAGAAGAAGGAAGAAGAAAGAGGTAAGCCTAGACATTGATCGGCGGAGACCGCAGAGCTCACGAGAGATGCTATGCGAGTCTCTCAGCGACTCTGCGTGACCCTTTGATCTCTGGGTTGGCGTTCAAACGCTTTTGCTCACTTTTTCTATTCCGGTTCGTCAGTACTTCAATACTCCGTCTATTTGTAATCAGGGGGCATCACATGCGGAGAGGTTTCCTTGCCGTTAGCCTGGCTTTGCCGGTTACGCTGCTGGCCGTCACATTTCTGATTGCCGCTTCACCTGACGAGCCATCCGAGAGGCCGCAGTACAACAAAGGTGGAGACTTGCTTAGACCGGAGAACTATCGTGAATGGATTTTTCTCTCGGCCGGTCTTGGAATGAATTACAGTCCAGCGCCGGGTAGCCACGACATGTTCACCAACGTGTTCGTACCACCATGGGCGTACAAAGAATTTCTGAAATCAGGAGCATGGCCCGACAAAACCACGTTTGTGGTTGAGGAGCGTGGCGCGCAGACGAAGGGTTCGATTAACAAACACGGAAATTTTCAAACGGATCTGATGGGCATTGGAGTAGAAGTGAAAGACTCGAGCCTTCCCGATAAATGGGCTTACTTTAACTTCGATGACAACAAGACCGCGAGCGCGAATCCCAAGAACGCCTGCTTCTCATGTCATGAGAAAAATGCCGCAGTCGAGCACTCGTTCGTGCAGTTTTATCCAACGCTGAAGGCTGTCGCGAAGAAGTTTGGAACATATCGAGAGGCTGCCGAAGACGTGAAATGATTTGATTCCCATGTTTCGCAACGGCGGCGAGACATGGCGCACCCACTACTATTTGGGCTGCTTTGTGAAAAGTCTTTTCCTTTGAGTTAATGGAGTGGTAATCACCACGCTGTTACCAAAGTTCCAGTCCTTTCAGTCAATTCCCCGGTAAAGCATCTACTCTCAACTGTTTACCAGATATATGCCGTGTTACCCGGATTAGCAATTTCTCATTGCGCGACTCGCGATAAGTCCCATAAGATCAAAAAATTGTACGAAGCTTGTTAGAGATAGAGCCGCTGGCAGCTTTCGTGCAGTCTAAGTAGATGTGAAATCCGGGGATAGGAACAAGGACATAGAAGTGGCCGCTAAGAGATCTAAAGTTACTCGCCTCGTCGTTTTCATTGCCTCTATTATCTTGCTTGCTCAAGCCGGCGTTGCCGCAACTATCGGCACCAGGCCCCTCACCCCGAGAGCAAAATCGCACGGCGTGCATGAGGCTCCGCGCGCGCGGCGGCACATGCGTCATTTAGCGCGCAGTCGAAGAGTGCGGTCGCGCACGGTCGCGTCCCTCAAGCGTCATCATTATTATGAGCATTTCTACGCCAGCTCGTATGCGAAGGACATCACTGACGGCGACGTCACCGCCGGAGAAGATCCAGTTGTCCGCCAAGCCGCGATTGACGCACTCGGCAGCATGAACGGAACCGTGCTGGCCATCGAGCCCACCAGCGGACGCATTTTGGCGATGGTGAACCAAAAATTGGCGCTTTCGAGCGGTGCTCAACCCTGCTCAACTATCAAGCTATCAGTCGCGCTCGCCGCTTTAAGCGAGGGTCTTATAACAAAAGAGACTGAAGTTCGCCTTGGCGGCCGCAGCCACATGAACCTGACGCTGGCGCTGGCGCACTCGAACAATGCGTATTTCGAGGCGCTGGGTCGCCAGCTCGGGTTCGAGAAAGTTGCGCATTACGCCCGTAGTTACGGATTGGGCGAGCTCGCCGGTTATCACATTCAAGGTGAGCAGGCGGGTGTTTATCCCCAAGAAGAGATTTCCGCGAAGCTGGGCGGGGTAGGAAAGATGTGCTCCTTCGGCGAAGGCATTTCCATGACGCCGCTGCAGTTGGGATCGCTGGTCACAGCGATGGCAAACGGCGGCACCATGTACTACCTTCAGCATCCGGCGACTGCGGCGGATGTTGCCAACTTTCAGCCGATGATCAAGCGCCACCTCGATATCGCCGGCCTAATTCCTGAAATCTCTGACGGCATGGCCGGAGCGGTCAACTACGGCACCGCACGCCGACTGCTGGTGAATTTTAACGAAGAAGAAGTTCTGGGCAAAACTGGCACCTGCTCCCGCGCCGGGACCCGTTTCGGCTGGTTTGCGAGTTACGCGAACACGAATTACGGACGCGTGGTTGTCGTTGTCTTCCTCGAAGGCGGGCGACCCACGTTTGGTCCGAAGGCCGCAGAAATTGCCGGTCACATGTACCGTAATCTTTACGATCACGATTTCTTCGCCCAGAAGCCTGTTGCTCCGGTCGACACACACAAAGCTAGCAGCTCAGATTAACGCTTCGCCTGCAGAAACAATGTGAGAGCCCCTCAAGCGAGGGGCTTTTCAGTTTGTGAAGGATGACTACCTGTCATGGGTACGGGCTCAGTTTTGTCGGCGGTTTCGCTTTCCGTCAGCAGCTTCCAGCTTCAAGATACGACTTGTACTTTGATCGCTTGGATTCGGGGTTCAAGAGAACAGCGGCCTTACCCTGAACCGTCTCCGCAGGAAGGATGTACCAGACATCAAGGGGAATCAGATATGCGGCGATGAAGTCGAAGGCCCGCGGTGGATATGCGCCTCGGCCGTTGCGGATGTTGATGGCGTACACTCACCCCCTCATGGACCAGGTTGACTTGACCTGAATGCGCAGCAATTTTCCGGATGTTTCGACGACAAAGTCGTAGTGCGATGAATCTCCCCAGGGTTTACTGACACATAGCCCCTGCTCGGCGGCGCGTTCCATGAATCGCAACTCAGCCCACTCACCGCGGCGCTTGTGGTGTGCGATTCTCATCCCTAATTCATTCATTTTCACCCCAAGAGGTAAGAAAGCAACTCCCTAGATTCATCGCTCGGGATTACGGCGCGCGGGCTCAGACGCCGCGCAAGCACCCCGAAAACACGAAGAGCGCGGATATAGTCCGCGCTCTTGGCTTAACTTTTAGCTTATATATTTAGCATAGCAGGTTTCTCGGGAAATTGTGCCATGTTTTGGAACTTTATTGTGTCCAGCGAATGAGCAGCTTAACCGAAATTACTGCTCGCGAGGGCCTTGACAAAGTTTTCCACAGATTCGATCTGGGGTTGAGGTCCTTCTGCTCCGCTCGGGATGCGTTCGACGAGTAGTATTTCGGCGCGCGGCTCGGTCGCCGCGCAAAATGCCTCAACTTGACAAGAAAATCTACAGGTCCGTCGAAATCGTCCCGGGACGCGGCTATACATCATTGTATGTAGCTTTCTACAGCGTTCACCTTAGTGACACACTACGAGACCTTATCTGTACATTCCCCAGCAATCGCAAGTAGATCCTCCCGCTGAGGGGGTCTCCGTAAGAGGATTCTCCACGCGACTCTGCTCCTCCTTCCCTAGGAGCTCGGGCACCCATCTGTACGCAGTCAAGCTGTCGCAACTTTTCGCGGAGGAAGTAAATGCGCTGCCTCTCCCTAGCAAGCCTTCTCCAGAAATGCCTTTCTCACGCCCAGATCCAAGCACCACTTATAACACCAGTTGCTCTTGCGCTGGCGCTGAGCGGGCTGGCGTTTGCGCAAAGCTCTGACTCATACGCGGGCTCGCCTGCGTTCGTCACTAGCGTGAGAGGTCAGTTTGATAGTGTTAGTTTGCCCTATGGGAATATTCTCGTTGAGTTTCCGATTAGATCCAAAACGGGCAAATATCCGCTCACCTACGGACTGGTTGGCAACTCGCATATGTGCGTAGGTCCGCCCAACAACAGCAACTACTTCACTGGCATGTGGCTGGCGTCTTATGGCGTTTTCGCGCGGGCCTCCGGATCACAATTTTCGTCCAATTTAAATACTGTCGTAAACCCCACCAGTAGTACGGCGTCTCCTTGTCAACTTGGTTCCGAAAACATTTACTCAGGTTTTAGCGTTGCCGAAACCAATGGAACAAAGCATCCTTTTCAGCCCGGTGTTTCGGTCTACTCGGGCCCATGTGCTACTACCTCAGTCACGGCTACCACAACGGACAACTCCGGTTACACGATGCGGGCCCAAGGCCAGGCAAACCGGTCACCACAGCTAACACTATGGGATAAATCTGGCAATGTGCTGCAAAGCTCATCCTGCCCTAACGGGGTCTGCATCACCGATTCAGATGGCATTTCATTGACTGGCTCTTTGTATGGTAGCGGAAACGTCGTAGATACCCTAGGGCAAAACATCGTCACCTCGACCGTTACTTATGGCTTGTCTGGAGACAGGTATACGTACAACGACGTGAGCGGGAATCCTCAGACGATCAATGTTAATTACTCTCAGATTCCGCAAGTCACTGCCTTTAGTTGCGGCAGTATTCAGGAACTTCCGCCTAACGATGTGTATTTTCCAACCAGCATAGTCTATCCCAATGGAGAGACGGTGAATATTGGCTATGAACAGAACTCCCTAACTTCGCTGCCGGCTTGGCGGGCATCTTACCTGTATTCCTTTGCAACGGGGCATAACTGCCTTGCAGCCTTGGACACTAACGGTAATCTTGAAGGAGTGAAGACCGTTGGAACGAGCGGCCCTTCGCAACCGGTGTGGAACACGACGGTCGGCGGGCAAACAACTGACGGGACCGTCGTCTGGCAGAATTACGGCCACACTTGGACAAGCGGACGCATCGGATCCATAACCTATCCTCAAGGCGGATCGGTCTCTTACGCATACAGCGGTATCGTTGTCAATCCAGAAGGCCAATTTAATGGCGTGACTAACTACGCAACGTGGCCTGCACAAATTACACGCACCGTCAACGATAATAATGGGAACTCCGACAGGTGGATATACCAAATCAGCACGCCCACCAGCAACAACGGCACCGTAACAGTGACCGAGACGGACCCAGCAAACAACGCAACAGTGCTCTACTTCGCGGGCGCGACCCAGACCGGGAGTGGCGTCCCTAGTAACTGTATTACAGGGTACTTGACCGGATGCGCATATACCTATATCCAGACCGCAAAGCTATCGTACAAAGGCGCCGCGACCGCGAGCAATCTTATTGGAGAGCAGGTGACCTGTTATAACCTTCACAATTCGAGTGAGTCGGCATGTATAACGCCTACGGTACCCATTACGTTTCCCATCCAATACACGGATGTTTACACGCACCCAATAGGCTCAAACGGAGCGATCGGCTCGCCGAACGACGTTGAAACTGGATTCGATCCATACGGCAATACCGCATTTACCAGTTATTACGACTTTGGTGTAACCTTTCCCCCCTCGGGATCGCCGGCTTCCGTTACGAGTATTCTGTATGACGGTCAAAACGCCTCCTGTGGCACACTTGCAGTCGCGGCAATGCATGATCGCCCCTGTTCCGTCATTGTGTCCGGATCGTCGGGAACGGTGAGTAGGACTAACTACACCTATAACTCAGCCGGTCATGCAACGCAAACCTCTACACTGGTCAGCGGTTCCACATATCTAACGTCGAATGCTTCCTACAACCCCAACGGTAACGTCGCCACAGCCACTGACGCCAATGGCGCGACCACCCATTATTACTACAATGGAACCGGCGGTTGTAACAATCTCCTGCTGACTTCGACGGTATTGCCGGTCTCCGTAAAGGATGCAAACGGCCAAACTACGAACTACGGCTACGTGAACCAAAGCGGAACAGCCGACCCCATGTGGCGCCGACTCTCCACTACCGATCCGCTGAACAACGTTACCTGGAATACCTTCAACACAACCTCGCTTCCATTCACGGCGGAGAGCTCACTAACCTTCAATAGCAATCTTTCTACTGTGGACACGCTCACGACTCTCGACGGCATCGGGCAACCTTTGTTCGTCCAAACCCGCAAGGCTCCCGGTTCCTCTAGTTTCGATTCGGTCCAGTACACGTACGGATGGACCGCGAATGTCGGCGCGTTTAAAACCGCTACCGTCCCTTACGTTGGCACTCAGGGGCAATCCGCTCCGGTTGGCACTGCGGTCACGACCACCCAAAATGACGCCCTGGGCCGGACGCAATCGGTGACTGACGGCGGAGGCGGCTACACCAACTCTCAGTACATTCTTCAGGATGTGCTTGTAACGGTCGGGCCAGCCAGCCCCGGTGAGAATACCAAGCGCAGGCAATTGGAATATGACGGCCTGGGGCGAGTGAAATCGGTGTGCGAAATTACCAGCGTGAGCGGCAGTGGCGCGTGCACTCAAGCAGCCTCCGCGACCGGATACTGGACGAAGTACACATATAATGTTGTCGGAAATTTGACGGGTGTAAGCCAAAACGCGCAAGGATCGCCAGTTCAGACACGGAGCTACGCTTACGACGGCCTGAGCCGTCTCACGTCGGAAACGAATCCTGAGTCTGGTATAACGAATTACACCTACGATTCATTTTCCTCAAGCTACTGTGCATCGAGCTCGGCGGGCGACCTTATATCGAAGAGCGAAGCTAATGGAAACGTGTCTGTGCGATTACTATGACGGCCTGCATAGATTAACAACAGCCGCGGCTTGGACATCCGGCCTGAATAATGGTGTTTGCAGGCGCTTTCAATACGACTTGACTTCAAACGGCGTTCTCGGTTCGGCTCCTGCTGGAGTAACCGTAAGCAATATCATGGGCAATCTGATGGAGGCGGAGACCGACACCTGCACATGGCCCATCACTCAATCTTCCATCATTACCGACGAGTGGTTCGGGTATTCCGCTCGTGGCGAGAATACCGATATGTATGAGTCCACCCCTCATTCCGGACGCTACTACCATTCAAACGCTGGTTATTTCGCAAACGGTACTCCACAATCGCTCAGCTTCTTCGGCCAATCGACCCCGTACACGTACGGAGTAGATGGAGAGGGCAGACCATCCACCGCAGCTCAGGGTTCGAACCAGCTGGTGACATCGACTACATACAACACCGCGAGCCAGCCTCTCACCGTTTCTCTCAAACTTGGCGATAGCGACAACTACGCCTACGACCCGAATACAGGCAGAATGTCGAATTACACATTCACTGGGGGTTCAACTCCGAAATCTATGGTCGGCGGTTTGACCTGGAATGCCAATGGAACCCTCAGCAAGTTGGCGATTACCGATGGCTTCAACGCGAGTGGTACCCAGACCTGCAAATACGGCGACCCGAGCAGCTCAATTGCGCGGTACGACGACCTGGGGCGTTCAATAAAAGTGGACTGCGGCGCCTCGGTTTGGTCGCAGAGCTTCAGCTACGACCCATTTGGCAATATCACCAAGAGCGGCTCGGTCGCGTGGATGCCAGGCTACAACCAGTCGACGAACAGGTATGTGCTCGGCGGCACAAGCTATGACGGCAGCGGCAATTTGCTGAATGACACCTTCCACACCTACAGCTGGGACGGGTACGGTAAGGTGATGTCGATTGATTCAACTGCTTGTGGTACGAATGGCACGTGTTTCACCTACGATGCCTTGGGTCAGTTGGTTGAGAAAAACACGTCCGGCGCTTACTCGCAAATCGAGTACAGTGCGATCGGCAAAGTCGCGGTGCTCAACAGCGGTGGCACCTGGGTCAGAGGGTACGTTCCATTACCTGGGGGTGAAGTGCTGGCCCCTGCTCCCGACACCTTCTGGCACATGGATTGGCTGGGCTCGGCTCGTCTCGCGTCCTCCGCTCCCAACCGAACGATCACGTTTGACCGCGCCTTTGCGCCGTTTGGTGAAATGTACAACACCGTCACGGGTGGCACGTCAAATCCGGACTTCGCTGGTATGACACGAGACACAATCTCCGACGAAGGCGATACTCCTAACCGCGAGTACCATCAGAAACAGGGGCGCTGGATTTCACCGGACCCGGCTGGATTAGATGCGGCTGATCTGAGCAACCCGCAGAGTTGGAACCTGTACACTTATGTCCTTAACAATCCATTAAATGCCATTGATCCAAGCGGACTCTGGTGCGTTTGGGAGGACGGAACGAATGACGATCTGCCGGATCACGGCGGCGAAGACTACGTGACATGTGGAAAGAAGGGCGGTCACTGGGATCGTTTCGACACAATTACTGGAATTTTTGCAGACGGAGATGGTAATGTGACACAAATTAACACAATCTGGGGTAATTACTCCTATCCGTACGATCAGCAGATGACCCTGGAGGGCTTCGACCAGAGCTTAAGGTCCTACTCCGTTTTGCCGCCGTCGGACGTCACTCTCCTGGGGTTTAACTTTACGTGGACCAAGAACTATTTGGGGACCCTCTCTTCTTGGGACAATACCGTGCAGGCACAGAAAATGGCTTTGAATAATAACTACTATGGGTGTGTGTTTAATGGGGGCGAGCCCAAGGGCAGCGCACGCGAAGCCGTAGCTGACAAACTCAAGGAAGAGGCTAAGTTCGAGGCTGCGGAAGCTAGTTCCACCTCCGCGGCGAGGGTTTGGTACGGATTGACTGATGCGAGATTCAAAGCCTGGGGCAGGTATTCCAAAGTATTGGTTCCCCAACTGTCGGGGAAAATCGCGGGGGTGTTGGAGGCTGGAAATGCCGCTGGGTGGGTTTACACTGATGCGAAACTGGCAGGAGGACTAGCGGTGTGCAATGCCTTCGCTCCGAACCAATAGTGAAATCCCCGTTGATTCTGGGTTTCCTCGCAGCCATTAGCAGTAAGCTTGAAACTGCATTGCGCGAAAAGACGGTTGTCTGGCATGGCAGAGCCGCGCGAGGAACCAAACAGCCCCGACAATCTTCGTCTATGCGTGAAAAGCGTGAACCCGAAGGAAGAGTGACAGTAAGAGATGTACTCGGCGCAGTGATTTTTCTGGTAGCTGTCGCGTTGCTATTGCTCATTTGGGCGGATCGTTTTGGGCTCTCGAGGTGGCTGCGGTAGAACGGCAGAATTTTTCCAGCTTCCCGCCGCGAAGCTGGGGGCGGGTGGCCCCGGTCTAGGGAAATGGGGGTACCCCATGTCTCGTGGTTTTCGAGACATGTGAACCACGAGCCCATACGCTCTGGGGTTTCGCTCAAGCCTTACTTCACCACTCCCCTTTGCGCAATTCCAATATTATCCCGGATGCTGTTCTTGACCATACACATCATTTCGTCGGCTTGGCGGATGATGTCGTGCGAGTCTTGGCGTCGTGCGGATAAGTGGCAAGTCCAATCGAGGCGCGAACGTTGAGGTTCAAGCTTTCATCTTTACAGAAGGCGCCTCCTGAGACAGCGTTGAATTCTATTCCGATATGAGAAATTGTTAAGTCTCTCTGGTGCTGGATGTTTTGACTGATGGCTGAGAGCTGAGGGCTGACAGCTCCCTACTTCACCACTCTCCTTTGCGCGGTCCCGATGTTGTCCAGGGTGCTGTTCTTGACCATGTACATCATCTCGTCGGCTTGGCGGATGATGTCGTGCGGAGTCTTGGCGTCGTGCGGGTAGGTCGCCAGACCAATCGAAGCGCGCACGTTCAAGTTCAAGCTTTCATCTTTGCAGAAGGCGCTCGAGCGCAGGCTGTCGCGCAAACGCCGGGCAACGACAAGCGCCGATCTTTTTTGATGTCGGACAGGAATGTCCGACCCACACGTCCTATCGCTTCACTTCGTCCCGCTCAACCACGCCGTCCTTGATGTTGACGATGCGGTGGGCGTATTCGGCGATGTCGTGCTCGTGCGTGACCAGGACGATGGTGTTGCCTTCGGCATGCAGGCGGTCGAAGAGGGCCATGATTTCGTTGCCGGTCTGGGAGTCGAGATTGCCGGTGGGCTCGTCGGCAAGAATGATTGACGGACGGTTCACCAGGGCGCGGGCGATGGCAACGCGTTGGCGCTGACCTCCTGAGAGCTCGTTCGGCTTGTGGGTCATGCGCGATTCCATGCCCACCGCCGACAGCGCGCC
>WNGE01003429.1_pt1 | contig 18721 bp, 15 predicted proteins | sample 5400651 | NCBI WGS metagenome assembly WNGE01 (sample SAMN13153370, study PRJNA577476) | soil metagenome | isolation source: 60 cm soil or saprolite under grassland replicate 2 | place: USA:California | collected 2016-06-15
AAGGGTGCACAGAGAATTTCAAATTAGGGCACTACTCTATCTCGCGTGTGATATTGATATGAACGAAAAAAGTATCCAGGAAACATACGCGCCAAACCTGAAATGTTTTGGTTGCGGACCGGCAAATGAAAAGGGTTTGCAGATCCGCAGCTTTCCCCGGGGCGATGAAGTTGTTGCCGATTGGCAGGCGGAGACCTACCAGGAAGCGTTTCCCGGAATGCTTAGCGGCGGGATTATTGGCACGCTGCTCGACTGTCATTGTAACTGGACCGCTGCCTACCATCTGATGAAGCGCCTCGGTCTTGATCATCCGCCCTGCACAGTCACAGCTGATTATGCAATCAAACTTTTGCGGCCAACACCTACCGATAAACCAATCCATCTCGTCGCCCGCGTAGTTGAATCAACAGACGATCGTGCAATAGTGGAAGGCGAATTGATTGCACACGACAAAGTAACGGCAACCTGTCGCGGCACTTTCGTCGCTGTGAAGCCCGGCCATCCGGCATATCATCGCTGGTAGATTCCGTTCCATAGCCGGACGAGCCGCGGATTAACGCTGATTACACGAATCTGAAAAGAGCTAAGATCAAGAACGCTCGAGTCTGTCCTCCAGCGTGGCGTTCGCGGCTGTGCCGTCTGATGTGCGGAAGGTCGGAGACTGTTTGCGACCTTCCGACACAGCCACCACCACTTAATCGGGGCTGCGCCCTAATCCGGGGCATAGCCCCGAGGACACTTAGTGCATCGCTTGACGGTGGGGCATAGCCGCCACCGCACATCAGACGGCGAAGCCGTGAAGAGGACAGCCAGGAATGTTTATCCTACCGTGAAACCCACAGACCTCTCCTGTGGCTTGCTCGCGTGTTAGCATCTTGTCTGCTGACTAAAGTGAGCGTCGCAGCGAATTCAGCAGCATTGCCAACTTTCGGAAAATGATTACCCAGCTAAGGCTCGAACTTCTTAAGCTCGTCCGCTCGAAAGGTTTTTACCTTTCTTTTGGCGCTTTGTCCGCGTTCGTCCTGCTGATGCTGTGGGGTTTTTATTCATACGCGCAACAGAAAACAGGAGGCCTGGCCACAGAGCAATTCAAATACACCTACGAGTCGAAGAGCTATTTCAATGGGCTGACTTTCACACTCTATTCGCTGGTGTTCGCTTTCAGCCTCATCATGCCTATTTTCGTGGCCATGAACGCTGGCGGGCAGATTGCGGGCGAAGGCCGCGCCGGTACGTTGCGGATGATCTGTGTTCGACCAGTCTCGCGTGTCTCCATAGTTCTCTCAAAATTTCTTGCCGTTGCGATTCACACTTATTTGTTGATGGCTTTCTTCATCGGACTCAACCTGCTGGTGGGTTTGCTGTTTGTCGGCTGGGGCAATCTGGATTTATATCCGGGGCCTTTGAATCTGGTTGACGCACCGGGCCAGATACTCCGCGACGACGCGCTGTGGCGTTTCTTCTACGCCAGTTTCTCTGGCACCTGGGCGCTGCTGGTCGTTGGCGCCATCGCGATGCTTCTCTCCGTTGTCTTCGATAATCCGGTAACGGCAGTCGCATCGACGCTTGCGGTCTATCTAATGCTCTACATCCTCGGGCGTATCGAATTTTTCGTGAACCTAAGCCCCTTCTTTTTTACTACCGACATGGACTTCTGGCGCGTGGTTCTGAAACCGGAAATTCCCTGGGCCAACTTTTATCACTACGCGGCTACCTGCGGCGCTTACATCTTTGGACTGCTGCTGCTCTCGGTCCTGATTTTTGAGCGGAAGGACATTACAATCTGAAATGTGGCTGAAGTTTCTGCTCGCCGCCTGCTTCGTATTCTCGCTTCTGGGCGCGTTTGTGCTCGCGCCAAAACAAGAATTCTCCCGCCACAATGACGTTGCTGCAGCCGCTGGAAATCAGAATCAGAATCGCCGGCGCTTGCGGCTTTTGAGTTGGAACATCGGCAATGGCGACCTCGAATCTGAGACCCGCGCACATGCAGAAGATCTGCCTGCCGTGGCAAAGGTAATTATGAATAACGATCCGGATGCTGTGGCCCTGCAGGAACTGACCGGTGAGGATCAATTGAAACTACTGTTGGCGCGCTTGAAGAATAAGTATCGCGGCTACGTGTGCAGTCGCGGCAGCTCCGATCGCGTTGATGCCGTGCTCGTTAAAGACCAGACCAACGGTAGTGAGAGTGATGAACGTGGAGACCCTGGCGATCGCGACTTGAGTTTCAACAACGTTCCAACGGGCGACAGGTTTGCAGCCGCTGCAAACTTCCGTTTGCGTGAGGACTTGCCCGGATTTGTGCTCGTGAGCGCCCATGCCGATGCCTTCAGCGCGTCGCGCCGCCGTACATTTGTCGCTGACGTGGTTGACTGGGCTCGCAATCACACTAAAAGCGAGATTGCGTTCGTTGCGGGCGACTTCAATTTCGAAGTGAGCATCAGAAATAAGACCAACCTTTTCACTGACGATGCGAAGCACGATAGTGAATCGTATGCTTACCTGCTGAAATATTTCCGTGACCTGGGGCGCGACGCAGGCGAGACTTCCATCAACGACAGGCGCATTGATTATATCTTTGGCCCTCCGGAAATCATCTCGCTACGTCGAGCGGAAGTGTTGCGCGGAGCGGCCGTTGGTCGCATGGATCATTGGCCATTATTGGTTGAAGTCGGATTCTGATCGGACTAGTTAATGGATGTCCAGGAATTTACTTTGAAATAGTCTCTATGCGTTCTCTGTGTCCTCTGTGACTCGGTGGTGAATCTTTTTATTAGCGATTGCTCACCACAAAGCCACAGAGAAACACAAAGGTCGCACAGAGGATCGAGATTATGCCGCCAATTTTCTGATGAATGACTGACTCAATTTTACAAACTGAAGGTCTAACTAAGAGATATGGCCGCCGCGTGGTCGTTGACTCTCTTTCGCTCTCTGTTCAGCGAGGCGATATCTTCGGCTTCCTGGGTCAGAACGGCGCGGGAAAATCTACGGTGATCCGCATGGCCCTGGGCCTCGTTCGTCCCACACGCGGCCGTGTTTCCCTTTTCGGCCATGACATGACCAGACATTCGCTGCGGGCGTTGGGCCGTGTGGGCGCCATCGTGGAATCACCTGCCTTCTATGAAAATTTCTCCGGCTGGGACAACCTTCGTATTTTCTCAGAATTGTCCGGAGGCACAACTCGTAAACGAATCGAGGAGGTGCTGGTTTTAGTCAACCTGCTGGATCGCGCTCACGATCCGGTTCGCACTTACTCCCACGGCATGCGGCAAAGGCTTGGCATCGCGCAGGCTCTTTTGCCAAACCCTGACTTCATCATTCTAGACGAGCCGACAGATGGTCTTGATCCGCAGGGCATTCGGGAGGTTCGTTTGCTTTTGCCGCGTCTGCGCGATGAGCTTCGTCTGACGATCCTTCTTTCAAGTCATCTTCTTCATGAAGTCGAACACGTCTGCAATGTGGTGGCGATTATTGATCACGGCCGTCTGCTCTATCAGGGTTCGATCGGAAACCTCATCACTAAAGAGAAGTTAATTAAGATTAAGGCTGAGCCACTTGAGGCCGCTTACCAATTGCTAAGCCGCGACCCGGCGTTCTGCATCAGCCGAAATGGCTCCGACTCGCTCTATGTCAAGATGCCGAATGATTGCATTCCACGGGTCAATGCGATGTTAGTGGCAAACAATATTCGCGTTATGGAGCTCTCGCCGCAACGCGCCACGCTTGAAGAAGTGTTCTTGACGCTCTTGTCAGAACCGGGAGCGCTAGTGACCGGCGAGTCTGACTGAGAGATCAGCCAGGGATTAACGCGGATGACACGAATCAAAGGCGCCAAGAGCGGGGGCAAGCCCACCTTCCTTACCTGGAGGTGACCAAACCAGAGATCAGCAGTCCGATCTTGAGAGGCTTCCAAACTCAGCATTCTCCACTCAACGGTCAAAATCTCTTAGGTGAGGAAGGTGGGCTTGCCCCCGCCTCCGTCGCCTGCGGCCTCAATCGTTTGCCTACCTAAATCTCAGACAGGTATGATTTCCTTCCCGATGGGGCAGCTTTTTGCGCAAACATTTAATTTGCGGCCGCTCGCAATGCCATTCCATAAAGGACACTCATGTCAGACCTTTTCCATCGTCCACGTCGTCTCAGAAGGACTGAGAACCTACGCGCGCTGGTGCGCGAAACTCACCTCGCTCCCGAAGATTTCATACTTCCTTTGTTTGCCTGCGCCGGTGAGAACGTGCGTCGCGAGATTCCGTCAATGCCAGGCGTACATAATCTCTCGGTTGATGAAATTGCCCGGGAAGCTGCCGCCGCCCGCGAGATTGGCGTTAAGGGAGTGATCTTATTTGGCTTGCCCGAAGCAAAGGATGAAGAGGGCACGGGCGCATATCACGAACAGGGAATCGTACAACAGGCTGTGCGCGCTATTCGAAACTCCGCTGCCGATCTCGTGATCATGACGGACACCTGCCTTTGCGAGTACACCTCTCACGGACATTGCGGCGTTGTGCGCGACGGCGAAGTCTTAAATGATCCCTCGTTGGATCTATTGGCTCGCACTGCCGTTAGCCAGGCTGAAGCCGGCGCCGACGTGGTAGCGCCTTCAGCGATGATGGACGGCCAGGTGGGCGCGATTCGCGAAGCGCTCGATGACGCCGGCTTTGATAAAGTTGCGATCATGGCTTATGCCGTTAAGTATGCGTCTGGATTTTATGGTCCTTTTCGCGAGGCGGCTGACAGCGCGCCTGCTTTTGGTGACCGGCGCGCATATCAGATGGACGCCGCAAACGTGCGCGAGGCTATGCGTGAGGCTGAACTCGACTACGCCGAAGGCGCGGACATTCTGATGGTCAAACCTGCAACCTGTTATCTGGACATTCTCAAGACGCTGCGCGAGGAATTTGATCTTCCCACCGCCGCCTATCATGTTTCCGGCGAGTACGCGATGATTAAAGCTGCTGCGCAAAACGGCTGGATCGACGAACAGCGCGTGATGATGGAAACACTCACGAGCATCAAACGCGCCGGCGCTGATATTATTCTGACCTATTATGCTCGCGAGGCCATTCGCGCTCTTGCGAGCTAGTATTCCAAGTAGGAAGGGTGCAACTATGAAACGCTTCCCTATCGAACTCCTGGCTTTGACTCTACTAGGGTGCCTGGCCTCAGGTACGCAAGCACTGGGACAAGCAAAGGCCAATGTAAATCAAACAACGCTCAAAGAAGTCGGCCAACTCACGCCCGAAATCTCAACCGAAGAGCTGAAGAAGATCCTAAAAACCGGAAGTGAGCCTCTTCTTGATAATGAAACTGACGCCTTTGTAATACTAATGAAGTTTGACATCGATAGCTGAAACTCGCGGTGATGAGGAATGCGAGACAGTAGGGGGCTGGTTCGATTTGAACTTTTAGGTCCGAAGGACCAGATTCTAGTAGCCCCGTCCGTGAGGGCGGGGTAGCAGCGACGGTTAATTGCCTGAGCGCTGAAGGCGCGCCACGATTTGTGCCGGCCCTTCGGGCCTCTGGGCCATGGAGAGGTGGTGATCCCCGCCCTCACGGACGCTACTAACTTGCAGTCCTTCGGCCTAAAAGCATCTGCGATTGACGTTGAATCAGGCCAAACAGTAGGCGCGGACTGTTACAATTCATCGAGCGCAGCTCCCACTCGCCGAAGTCCCTCCGCCAACGTTTCGGAGTCTCCGCCCAGCCCAATACGAAAATGAGCAGGCAGATCAAAAAACCTTCCAGGCACCACCGACGTTTCATACTTCTCTCTCAACAAGTGGCACAGTCTTTCAGAACTTGCTTCCCTCACACGGGGAAACATGATCGAGCCGAAGGACGGTCGTATTGTTTCCAGATCGTCGCGCGTATCAAGAAACTGATTCAGCAATTGTCGGTTTCGATCCAGCCTAATTTGAGCGCGATCAGCAATATCCGACAGTTGCTTTAGCGCTACCACGCTTAGCCGCTCCCCGGCATGCACCGGGGTTGCGGCAAAAAGATCGTTCAGCAACCACATGTTGTTGGCGAGTTCCGGTTCGGCCAGAATCCAGCCGCAGCGCAGTCCGCTTAGACCAAATGCTTTTGTCAGGCTGCTGGTGACGATGAATTGATTTCCCAAATTGAACGCCGTCCGCGGCGGCTCGGCGAAGAGCATCTGGAGATAGACTTCATCCACTAACACCCTGGCATTTCTCTTTTTGGCCAACTCGCCGATTTCCTTGAGCGTGTCGTCATCGGTTAGAACTCCGGTTGGATTGTGGAAGTTTGTTATTACAATTAGTCGCGTGCGTGGGCTCATGTTGCGCTCAATCTCACCGGGCGAGATGCGGAAGCCATCCTCAAACAGGCGCTGAAAGCGTTTCACCTCGGCGCCAAGGTAGTGGGCCAGGGCCAGCAGTGGCTCATAAGCGGGGCTCTCGAGCAGTATCTCGTCACCGCGGCTGATTAGCGCCGCCAGCGCGAGATGATTGGCGAATGAGGTTCCGGCCGCTGTCACTACGCAGCATGTGTCAACGTGATACCGCTCAGCGAGCGCCTGTATCAGCGGTTGATAACCGTAACCGTCTTCTCCAGTGATTTCGAGATCATCAAGCGACACCTGCAGCTCCTGTAACTTCAAATTCGCGAGCCCGCTGGTGGCGAGGTTAAAACGAGCGCGCGAACGCGTCTTGGCCCAATGCATATAGCGCGAAGCTCTCGCGCGACTCTGATCCTGGACAGCATTCATTTTGTGTTTCTCCAGCGCCAGAAAAAGAAGACTGGAATTCCTGCCAACAGAATGGCTAAGCCTATCAAGGTGTTTTCCGGGTAACGATAGATCGTATTGACCACTACTAGCCAACAGACGGCCACAAAGAGTGCTGTGGTTACGGGATGACCCGGCACGGTCGCTATCCTTCTCACGCTTTCGGCAGCTTGAGCGGCTGTTTTCCTCCGTCTAAAAACAAAAATGCAGGTAGCCGTGGCGCCGAAGAATATGAAATCAACCGAGACCACATAATTAAGTATCTGTTCGTAGCGACCCGAAAGTGCGATTACGATGGCCAGCAAACCCTGAATAACTATAGCCATGATCGGCACCTGCGTCTTCGGATGAAGGCGGCCGACGCTCTTGAAAAAAAGTCCATCCTCGGCCATCGCAAAATAAACCCGCGGCGCCGTGAGCATTCCCTGGCTCAGGAATCCCAGCGTCGAGATGGCAATGCCGGCAGCAATGGCGCGAGCTCCTGTGGGCCCGAGCGCGAAGCGCATCACATCCGACGCAGGCGTGGTCGTGTTGGCAAGACCGGAAACTCCCAGCACGCGCACACAGACGAGGTTTACCCCGAGGTAGAGGATGACGACGCCAACCACGCCGATGATGAGAGCGCGCGGCAGATTTTTTCGCGGTTCGCGTATCTCTCCCGAGACGAAGCTGGCAGTCTGCCAACCGCCGTAAGCAAACAGCACGGGCACCATCGCGGCGCCTATCGCCGTTAGTAGATTGAATGAAATGGGTCGGTCCAAAAAACCAGGAGGCCCAACTGCTGATGTCCGCTGCGGCCCGGCGAGAAAGAGTCCACATAGGATAAGTGCGAGGATCGCAATGATTTTCAACACCATTAATGCACTCTGCACAGAGCTACCGGCACGAACTCCCATACAATTGATTACAGTCAAACTGGCGAGCGCTATGATGGCAACCATCCAATCAGCGACAGGAAGGCTTGTGAGTTCAAGAAAGTAGCGCGCGAAAGTTACCGCGACCGCCGCCATACCGCCGCTTTGAATAACAAGGAGCAATCCCCAACCGTAAAGAAACGCCACCAGCGGATGATAAGCCTCGCGAAGATAGGCGTACTGGCCACCCACTTCAGGCCGCAGTGCCGCCAGTTCCGCCCAAATAAATGCAGCTGCCAACGCGATGAGTCCGCCGAGGGCCCAAACGGTAAGAATCAAAAACGGCGTAGTAACGCGGCGGGCAACGACGTAAGGATTGATAAAGATGCCGGAGCCGATGATACCGCCCATCACAATCATGGTGGCATCAAAGAGGCCCAGACGGCGCGCCAATGCTGGCGCCGGCTGAACCATACTGATGGAGTGGTTCGAATCCATTTAGATTTCGTTAACCGACTGGCGGGGCAAGCCGCCCTTCCCAACCTGAGGGATTCTCCAAAGCGCTTTGCAGATCTCCCTTGAAAGCCTTCTAGTCAAGGATCGGAATTCAACTCGGATCAACTCGTGGTCGGGAAGGGTGGCTTGCCCCCGCTGGTTCGCAAGACTCAACCTTACTTATTACAAAACTGCTCGGCTCTCTTATCTTAATCAAAGACGCTTGAAGCTTATCTGACATAGATAAGGTTGACAGCCCTGATATAACAGTCAGGCTTCTTCAAGATCAACCGACTATGATCAAGACCCAAGTAAATCCCCCGGCGACGGCTACAATCAACTTTTGGCTGTGGGTGTTTCCCATCACTTATCTTATCCATATAGCGGAAGAATATTGGGGCGGCGAAGGTTATCCGGCTTATATCCTGCGACTCAGAGGCGTGCACATGTCGACCGCCAGGTTTCTGGTGGCGCAGAGCGTGGGCGTCGTTTTAGTCACTGTTGGCGTGATTCTCGCCCGGCGCTTCAACTTTCCGCAGATGATGCTCATCATTCTGGGAAGCATTGTGCTGGTCAACGGCATCACTCATACCATAACGGCACTGAGCATCATGAGATACGGACCAGGTCTGTGGTCGTCAATTTTTATTTGGATGCCGCTGGGCATCTTTACATTGCTTCGCTTTAGAAATGCAGTCAGCAGAAAGCGATACTGGATAGCGATTGCGATCGGTGTCGGTGTCAATGTGGTAGTTGGCATCCTCACAATGCGGGGCGGACGAGTGGTCTGATGCTCAGCAGTGGTTGGAGTGTCACCAACCAGCGGGGGCAAGCCCACCTTCCCGACCTTAGAGGTTATCTGAGGAGCTTTGGTAAATTCGCCTTGAAAGCCTTTTGGTCATGAAGCGGAGCTCAAATCTAATCAGCTCGTGGTTAGGAAGGGTGGCTTGCCCCCGCTGGTTGGCCACGCTACAGGAATAGAAACCGGAGCCAGCATTACTGACTCCGGTTTTCCTTTGCGCCGGCTGTGCTCACGACAGTTTAGAAACCGTTGCTGGCTCCCTTGAATCCATGCAGCGCCTGCTTGAGTCCCCAACTGATGACGCGCATGTTGTCGTAGCAATAGCCGAGGATGTAGTTGCAAGTCGAAAGACAGTGCTTCGTGCATTCCACTTTCATCTCGTCCAATTGCTTAACATCGAACTTGTGATTGCCGACGGTGCCCCAATCGTGGGTGGCAGAATACATCGGGAAACACGGCGCCAGCGAACCATCCGTGCGAATGATCAGTGAATTCTGTCCAGCGCGGCACTGCCAGGGTGGAACCTGCCCGCGCATGAGCAGTTTCATGTCTTCCATGTGCTGGGTCGGATTCGCCATCTTATAGCCATGGTTGACCCGCAGGTCCTGCAAGTAATCGAGCAGAGCATCAACCTTCGGCCAGTCGTCGGGTGTCAGATAAGTTTGATTCTCATTAAGGTGTTTGAAGTGGGTCTGCTCCATCATCGGCGTTTCGTTCACGTGATAGTCCGTGGCGATGCCGTTGTCGTGAGCAATCTCAGTCAACTCTTTCACATCGTCCATATTATTATGGCAGATGTTGATATTAAACATGACTGAGTAGCCGTAATGATGCTGTCGCTTTACGAGGTAATCGAAGTAAGGGCGAATTGGGTCCAGCGCTTTCGGCAGAGACTTGCGTTCCTTCACCGAATCGACCGCCAGATTAAACGTCGCGATGCCCGCGTCGCCGAGACGATCGATTACATCAGGCTTCATCAAGCGGCCGTTGGTCGGCAGGTAGACGAAGATGTCTCGCTTAGCGCTGTAATCGACAATCTTGTGGATAAACTTGGGCCGCAGCAGTGGCTCGCCACCCATCAGCGCGAGTACGCGCGCGCCAATCGAATGAAGCCAATCGATGGAACGCTTGGCGACGTCCTCAGACATTCCCTTGACGGCATTGTTGTAAGACCAGCAATAGTGACAATCAAGATTGCATTTCCATTCGGTGAACAGATAAGGAATGATCGGACGCAACTCTGCACTGTGCCAGCGCGACTTAAAATAAGGAGAACCCCAACTCTTCCAGGTCCGAATGGCGTTGAACTTCTGATATTCCTTGCGGGTCATCGGCACCGGATCGGGTTTCTGTGGATAAACCGGTTCCGGTAGAACTTCCTCCGGCATTGGTTCAAGCTTGGGGGCCGCTTCTGCTTTGTAAAGTATTTGATGAAGCTTTTGATCTATGCGGAAGGGTTGCGCGGAGCTTCCCGCTTCAAGGTTCTCCTGAATTTCAGCCATGACGTTATCTCTCCAGATTTAGACGATCACGCAAGACTTGCGCGGTGGACAATAAATTTCCGGACTAAAAAGAAGTTTGCAAACACTATTCGATTGATCGAATCGACCCCGGGTCAGGTTGAAAGCCGCCAGCCGCTGCTAATCAAGGGTCACAAAACGTCGCGAATGTTCGCCGATTTTCCGCCGAATTGCAAGCCTCAAGGGCAATTGAGGACTGCTTTTTCGCGTGCTGGTTCAGTTTGAATCGGGCCTCGCTTTGGAAGTGAACCAGCGCACTCGTTCGGGTAGCCCCGTAATTACCCTTTTTCGAGTGGTGCTCCATTAGAGTGTTGCCCAAAAAAGAGATGGTGCGGTGGCTATGATGTCAGTACCACCTCGCGGTAGCGGGTGGGTTGTCGATGGAGCAGGTATAACGCGGGATATTTGGTTTTGCCCAGCGATCTTGTTCGCTAGCAGACCCACCCGCTACCGCAAGGTGGTACTGACCTCATTGCCACGCAGTAACCAGCAAGGCGATCCGCCCTTCTTTCTCGTCAGCAACACGCTACTGGAGCACTACCCTCGCGCTAGGTTGCGCCGGTTTTTGAATCGCGCTACGCTTGCCCCTTTTGTCGGACGCCTATGTCTCCTCCCGGTGGGGGCACCAGGTAAAACTGAAGGACTAAAAACATTGGCTGGTAGAGTTGACGCAATCGTCACAGCAGGCCTCAGGCCCGACCTTTTCAGGGATCGAGGTCTTGTTTCGTTAAGCAGGAGTTTGCTCGTTGCAAGCCTGGTAGTGCTCGTCCTGATGGGCTTTGGTTTTCGGGTGGCAAGCCTCAGCTCTGAAGGCTTGAGCGAAGACGAACTGAACAAACTTCAGGCCGTCGCAGACTATCGCGAGCACGGGTTGACGTCGGCTAACAGTGAGCACCCGCTGCTGATGAAGGCACTGCAAACCGGCAGCCTCGTCCTCGCAGACAAATGGAACAGCCTTTCCTGGCTTGGCGGCCGCCACCAAATCCCGCCCGAAACGGCATTGCGTTTACCGAGCGCTATGTTTGGGGCTCTCACGGCCATTCTAATTTATCTGTTGGCAGCGGAGCTGTTCGGCACTGAAGTAGGATTGGTTGCAGCGGCTTTGTGGACGTTTGATCCAAGCGGTATCGGTTTTAATCGAATAGCCAAAGAAGACACTTTTCTGGTGTTCTTTTTTCTTCTGGCAAACCTTTTCTGGCTCTACGGTCAGCGCGTCGCCGAAAGCCAGCCGCACCGACGCCCCGAAAAATTCTATTGGGCATCCGCCGCTGCCTTTGGCGCTATGCTGGCGTCCAAATATTTACCTCAGCTGTTGGCCGTGAGTGCTTGCTACTACTACATGTTTCAGGGATTGTCTGAAACCCGTTGGCGGCTGGGAAAAATACGGTTGCTCAAATTCTACACGCTTATGGGGATCGTATTGTTGATCTTGAGTCCAACCATTCTATTCCCTGCCACGTGGCACCAGATCTCTCAGTTCGCAGGTCAGAAGCTTATTGGTCACGATGGTTATGAGTTCATGGGGAAGATCTATTCGCATCGATTTACTGACTGGCTACAGGGAATACCCTGGTACTTTTACCATGTCTTCCTTGCGGTCAAACTGCCCTTATTAACCGTTGCCGGTTTCCTCGTGGGCTTGCCGCTGCTGTTTCGTCGCAAGCTTGGAGATGGACGTTATTTTCTTATCGTGTGGATGTTTTTATGGATGATGACTTTCTCTTGGGGCGGCGGTAAGTTTACTCGTTACTTTACCAGCATACTGCCGGCGGTGCTCGTCACCTCAGCCATCGGAGTGCAAGCTGCCGGTCGCTGGTTTGGGCAACAACTCTCTAAGTTGCTCGCTACGGAATGGCCCAAAGTTTACGTGCCCGCGGCGCTGACATTGATCGTCGTAGCAGGATCGGTCATCACGTCCCTGAAAGCTGCACCACATTTCAGGCTCTACACGAACACTCTCGGAGGCGGCGCAGCTAAACGGGGTTACTACTTTCCACACGATGAGTTCTACGATGCCAGCATTCGGGATGGGATGAGTGAGATCGCCAGCCGCGCCGCACCCGGCGCGAAAGTCGCCAGCGAAACTCCGGGTCTGGCCTCATATTATGCGCAACGTGCCAACCGTCCCGATCTGGTTTGCGTCCAGCTTTCCGATCCAAACGCTTTACAGCAACTACGCGAGGGCGACTTTGTGATCGACGCCCGTGGCCGTCGCTATTTTAGCAATGAGGTGGTCCTTGCGGCACTCGAGCAGTCAGCCACCCCCACGTTTACGATTTCACTCGGCAACGTGCCTTCAGCCTCCGTCTATATGCTTGACAAGAAATCGCTGTACGCTGTTCTCGAAGCTGCGAGTCACTTGACGCCGCTGACTGGAAGTTTTCAACCGCCGCGGGCCGCGTCTGGTAACAACTAAACGCTGGTGTGCCTCGTCCGCTTCGGTATAATCTCCGCCTTCCGTCCAGCTCTTCTGAAAAACAGGAGGTTCGGTTTTGAAAAGACTAATCATCGCCACAGTTTTTCTTTGTTCCGTGGCCACTTTCTCGCTCGCTCAAGCCCAAAGGCAGTTCACCCTTGAACAAGTGATGAGCGCGCCCTTTCCTTCGACGCTCGTTGCTGCTCCGGTCGGCGGCAGCGTCGCCTGGGTGCAGATTGCGAAGGGTGTGCGAAATGTCTGGGTAGCGAGTCCACCGGGATACATTGGTAAACAATTGACCTCCTACACCGAGGACGATGGTGAGGAACTTGGCGAGCTGGCTTGGACGGCAGACGGCAAAGCAATTGTTTTCACGCGCGGCGGAGATCTCGACAACTTTGGAGACAGCCCAAATCCACGTAGCGCGCCGGAGGAACCAAAACAACTGCTGTGGATCGTGGCGCTCGACGGCAAGCCACCGCGTCAATTGGCTGAGGGACACTCAGCCGCAGTCTCACCGAAAGGCTACGTCGTTGCTTACATTTCCAAGCGAGAGATTTGGTCGGCCAGAATTGACGGCAGTGAGAAGCCCGCAGCCCTCGTTCAGCCAAGAGGGCGACCCGATTCTATTCGCTGGTCACACGACGGTTCGAAGTTGGCGTTCATCAATGGCCGAGGAGACCACAGCTTCGTTGGCATCTACGATCTCGCGGGGAAAACTGTGCGTTATCTAGACGCGAGCGTGGATCGCGACAGCGAGCCCGTTTGGTCACGTGACAGTAAACAAGTGGCATTCATCCGTATTCCTGCTTCGCGCGAGGCAGCGGCGTTTGCGCCCAAGCGTAGCGGCGAGCCATGGTCAATTCGCGTTGCCGATGCTGACACTGGAGTGGGACGTGAAATATGGAAGGCAGACAAGGGCAAGGGCAGCGTGTTCAGAAATATTGTTGCCGACGATCAAATTGTCTGGTCGGCAGATAACCGAATCGTTTTTCCCTGGGAGAAAGACGGCTGGACGCACCTCTATTCGGTTTCTTCGTCGGGCGACTTGAACAAAGCGACTCTCCTTACGCCTGGAGAGTTCGAGGTTGAGCATGTGACGGCCAGCGCGGATAAAAAAGAGATTATCTATTCTTCAAATCAAACCGATATTGATCGCCGATACCTCTGGCGCGTACCCGCAGTAGGAGGAAAGCAGGCGACCGCAGTAACCGCGGCGATATTGGGTAGCGGAATCGAGTGGTCGCCGGTTGCAACCAGCGATGGGAAAGCAATTGCCTTCTTCCACTCAGATGGAAAACGTCCGGGTCGTGCTGCGATTCAGGTGGGCGCCCAAAGTACACGCGACCTCGCGCCCGACACGATTCCCTCTGAGTTTCCTGAAAATGCGTTGGTGGAACCGCAGCAAGTGATTTTCGATAGTGCCGACGGCATGAAAATTCATGGTCAATTGTTTCTGCCCGCGAACCTCGACAAGACTAAGCGCCATCCGGCGATTCTGTTTTTCCATGGCGGCTCGCGACGGCAGATGCTGCTGGGTTGGCATTACATGTATTACTACCGCAACGCTTATGCGATGAATCAGTATCTTGCCAATCATGGCTACATCGTGCTGTCTGTAAATTATCGCAGCGGAATTGGCTACGGCATGGAGTTTCGCGAAGCTCTGAATTACGGAGCGACGGGCGGCAGCGAATTCAACGATGTAATGGGCGCCGGAATCTACATGCGCAATCGTCCGGATGTTGACGCTAAACGAATTGGACTGTGGGGCGGTTCATACGGCGGTTACCTGACAGCAATGGGGTTGTCACGAGCCTCGGATCTTTTCGCGGCCGGCGTAGACATGCACGGAGTTCATGATTGGAATATCGTCGTGCGCAATTTCGTCCCGGCCTACGATCCACTCGCCAAGCCTGAAGCGGCGCGGCTGGCGTTTGAATCGTCGCCGCTGTCGTCGGTCAAGACGTGGCGTTCACCAGTGCTGCTTATTCACGGCGACGACGATCGCAACGTGCCGTTCGGCGAAACGGTTCATTTGGTCGAAGCTTTGCGAAGCCAGGGGGTGGAGTTTGAGCAGCTGATCTTTCCGGATGAGATACACGATTTTCTGCGCCACGAGGATTGGTTGCGGGCCTATCGCGCTTCAGCAGATTTTCTGGATCGGCACTTAAAAACCGGGAGGCCTTAACCACAACAGTGTTTCCCATGGCACTGAGGCTAAGCCAGCGTAGGATCCTCTCTGATAACAATGCTTGTTATTGGCATGTCCACTGCCCTTCAACCCGCTATCTGTAAACGTCGCGGCGATGAGAAACAGAAGCAATGGTCACAGTTCTGTTCTTATCGTCGATTCGATAAAGGATGCGATAGTCAATGACTCTGATTCTCCATTCGGGTCGGTTCACGAGTTTTGTTGCACCCAAAGGACGTGGGTTATCTGAAAGGGCGGTTATGGCGGCGATGATTAAGGGAATTATTCTCGGATGGGTTCTGTGCAGATGTCGCAATTGCCGAAGTGCCTGCGGGGAGCGCGATAGCTCATAGTTCATGCTCGGTCAACTCGTTAGGACTAAACGGCTGCGGCGGTCCCTCGCTTGCCGCTCGCTCACACGTCAGATTGTCGTCTAACTCTTCCACGAATACTTCCAATTTCACATCTGACAAGACCATTGCGGCCAGCGCCCGTTTTTCTTGATCACTAAGCTGGCGCATGCCCTCCAGAATCTGTTCGAGACTGAGTGCCGTTTCGAGCTTGGCCATATCTACCTCCTACAATATTGCTTCTCAAAGAGAATAGTCCACACTCAGACTTCTTGCCAGCTTAACAAGTCAATACAAGAATACTTGCTCGCGTTCCCAAACCCACAAGTGCGTCCAGCCTACCGCCTTACCTCAACCTCCACCGGCTTCGCATCATGCGCCTCGTAGCCTTCCGGCCAGCTTGAGATGTTTACACCGTAGAGCCAATCAAATCCGGGAGTGACAGCGAAGCGAATACTGATCGGTCGGCCGCGCATCGCGCGAAGCCGGACTAACAGAGCATCGACGCGCCACTCCTGAATTAGTGGCTGACCGGCGGGTTCGACTGAGACTAGCCGCGAGCCGCAGTCCTGCCCATTCACAAAAAGCGTGGCCCGCGTTTTGATGTTCTCCGGTTTCGCATCAATAGGAAGCACCGGCTGAATGTGCGCCCGAACAATCAAGTGGCTCACGCGGCGACGATCCTCGCGAGCCGGGACCGTGTACTCAAGGTGTCCGACTCCGAATCCCCAAATGTATCCCGGGCCGCCGCCCACCTTCTCGAATCGCTCGCTTGCCGCCATCTGCGGCTTGAAGCGATAGAGAATGGACTTGTCTTCCCGGACGATAACCTGCGGCAACGTTGCCGGATCATCGGCTGAACGCGACCAGGCAAACTGTCGCGGTACCAGGTGTCTTGAAGCGTCGAGTAATCGCGCGGGCGGATCAGCTTCGGAGAGCGAAGTAAACATTTGCGAAGCGCGCGTAACTTCAGCGAGCACTTCCTTGTCGCGATCCGTGGTGTAGGTTATGCCGTAACCGCGAGCGGGATCAGGCGTTAGAATCCAAAACATCGCGCCGCCAGAGCCGGCCCGAACATTGCTTTCGAGAAAAGCGCGATACCACTGCACTTGCGAAAAGCCGTTGTAGCCTTCTACTCCCATCCCGAATTCCCCGAACACAAGTGGCTTCTTCAGTGAAAACGTTGCGGCTGCTCGGTTTTCAATGAACTCGCCCAGCGCGCGGGGCGAATCAACAAAACTGTCGCCGTCGTCACGCGGATAACTGTGCACGTCGCAGTAGTCGATATTCGGCAATTGATGATCAGCCAGCCACTCGCGCCGTTCTGCCGCTGTGCGATAACCCCAATCACCGGGAGCGATGATGTGGTTAGGATCGAGCGATTTTAGATAAGCGCTCATCTCGGCAATCCACGCGCGGCGTTCCGACCAGCGGCTGGTTACCGCCTGTGCCTCATTCATCAGTTCCCAGCCAAAAATGTTTGGATCGTCGCGATAGAGCGTTCCCGTTACTGTGTTACGCCGCGTGGCAAGTTTCTCCAGATGCTCACGATAGAGGCGGCGTGTCTGCTCATTTGTGTAAAAAAGCATCGCGCGTTCCGAGTTGATGCCGAACCGAAACTTCTCATCGGCGGCATCAGTAATGCCGGCCCAACGAAGATACTGTGTAACGCCACCGGTATCGCGCCACCAGTTTGCCAGACAGAGTTGCACCAGGAGTTTGTTGCGCGCTGCTTCCGCGATGATGTGGTCAAGGTGAGCAAGCGCTTCTTCATTCCATTTGTCTGGTGCCCAGCGTAAGGGATGCGTGCGCGGCCAGTCTGCCAAATCGGCAACCGGCCCGACATCGCCTGGGCCACCTTCACCTGAGGCCCAAACCCGCACTACGCGAATGCCTGCCTGCGAGGCTTGTCGCAGAGTCTCCGGCATGCGCGCGCGATCCTCGTCGCGGTACATCACAGAAACGTTGGCGCCTACAAAACGAAACGGTCGACCATCTATCACGAAGCGGCTTCCGCGAGTTCGGACGAAAGTATCTGATCTCGATTCGGGAAACGAATTACTCCGCCGACCAATCAAGAAAAAGGCCGCGCTCACAAGAAGTGTGAGCGCGGCGATAATTAGAAGTCTCTTTCCCATCAAGAAAATTCTACCGCCCACTGCCGCAGCCGCTACTGAACAATCGCTAGCGTGGGTTGGTCAGGCTAATAAAACCCAGAATTGCGCAGACAGCGCCCAGGACAACGAATAAATTGAAAAACGCCACCATCCCAAATGCCACATCAGTGTAATTACTTATAGCCCCGAAACCGATCGCGAGGATTTGAATATGAAATAGCAGCAGGCATACCGCGGCGAATGAAAACCACCTTGCCGATGGCCCAAAGGCGCGGGCGCGCGCGAAGCCAAGCACCGCCGCCACCAACGAGGCAATGGCGCCGAGCATGAACATTCCCAGAAACACCGGGATGAAGTAAGTAGGCTTGTTAAAAGTTGTATCCACTTGTGCAAGCATTAACATCGAAGCTGTAAACATTCGCCTCTCCTAAACAGTTTTGATCTTTATGACAAACTAAGCGCCGTTTGCGCAACAGAAGCCGTTACTGTGCACAAACGGCGTCAAATTCGGTTTCGATAACTACAGTGGCGCGCAATCAGCTTTGTCGGGTGTCAGCCAAATATACCGCGAACGAACCCAGAATGTCTGGAGTATCGCAGCTTACTGCGTGATGTGAATCTCTTCTTCCTGATTGACGTGACCCAGGAAATAGATTAGGCCGCATACGAAAGCAACTGCAGCCAAGCCCAGTGAATACCAGCCGAACAGATGGCCTCCCCCTGGCTCCTCAAAGGTCACAAACTTGTAGAAGAAATAGATCGCACCAACGGCTGAAGCTAAACCCACCACCGCGGCCAACAACTCTTTTATCTTCATTTTTACCCTCCGGTAAATGAGTCGCTATGAAGGTTTATGGAAAAAGCCGATTATGGCCAGCATGTTAACGCCACAAATCGCGGAACGCAAGTTTTGACTCCGGTTTTTGGATGACTGGCAAATGCGACCTGACAGGCCGCTGAAAAACGGTACTTGAGCGAAGGCGTAGCGCGACGACGCTTTTGATTACCGAATCTTGTCCTCAACCAAAGCCCTGGAGTCCGGTGCGCATTCCCACTCCCGCCGCGATCTCCTCGCCAAACGGCAAGTACTGATGCAGTTTGACTAGCAGCACGATTAGCGAACGCTGATCATCGTTCGTCGCAGTGACATGAGGTCAGTACCACCTCGCGGTAGCGGGTGGGTTCCGCCTGCCAGCAGGCGATTTCACGGCCGCAATGCTCG